>Ga0082212_10011148_pt1 | contig 11416 bp, 7 predicted proteins | sample TergutNt197P3_FD_71548 | JGI IMG/M metagenome (GOLD analysis project Ga0082212, IMG submission 71548) | Neocapritermes taracua P3 segment gut microbial communities from Petit-Saut dam, French Guiana - Nt197 P3 | ecosystem: Host-associated > Arthropoda: Insects > Digestive system > Gut ... | reverse complement strand
GGTCCAGCACATTATGCTTTAGCTAAACTGGAAGCAATGGGTAAACTACGGAATGTTATCACACAGAACATCGACGGACTTCATACACTTGCCGGAAGCAAGAAAGTGATTGAACTACACGGTTCGGTAATGCGAAACTACTGTATCGCCTGTCACAGAGAGTATCCACTATCATATATCATGAGTACCGAACAACTGCCGTTATGCGATTGCGGTGGATTGATTAGACCCGATGTAGTGCTATACGAAGAGCCACTTGATGAAAACAGTGTAGCATTAGCAATAGACGCCATCAGCAGCTGTCAAACGTTGATTGTAGCAGGTAGTTCACTGAGAGTATATCCGGCTGCCGGATTACTTGGTTACTACAACCGGAAGCAACTCATTATCATCAATCTTACCGCGACCGATTATGACCACAAGGCAGACATGGTCATCCGTGGTAAGGTCGGAGAAGTATTGATTGAGATAATAGGTTACATAGAATAGAGATAGATTTTTTTATCGTTACAAATGCATCGACAGAGAAATAACCAGCGGTGATAAATTCAAAGATAATTGCGGGAGAATGATATGGAGATAGGCATAAAGAGCTTAGTTGGAAGAGAGATACTCAACGGAAGGGGTAGACCGACCGTTGAAGCTGAACTCATAACCACAAATGGTATTGCGGTCAGTGCTTCGGTACCGAGCGGAAGCTCGGTGGGTAAGTATGAAGCTTTTGAGCTGTATGATGGAGGAAATCGCTTCTCGGGAAGAGGCACACGTAAAGCTGCGGCAAACATATCCGGAGAGATAGCGGCTGCCTTGGTCGGTGTCGATGTAAGACAACAGCGAACCATTGATAGTATCATGTGTGAGCTAGACGGTACCGAAAACAAGTCGAGACTAGGTGGAAACGCCATACTAGCAGTATCTCAGGCTGTTGCCAAAGCTGGTGCTCGAGCTGCTGGTGTTCCGCTTTACCAATATCTCGGCGGTCAATCTGCCACCAAACTCCCCGATATTGCCTCCACTGTGATTTCCGGTGGTGCCTTCTCACCCTCCGGTTTGGAATTTGAAGATTACCTTATGATATTGGAAGGGTTCCCCTCCTTTGCGGATCAACTTGAAGCGCTCTGCGTAATGCGTATATATATGGAGAAAAAACTAACCGAACGTTACGGATTTTATCCTGAGGATACTGGAGCATATGCTCCGAACTTGGATGGAGGAACCGATGAAGCATTTGCACTCATCCTCGAATCAGCTCGTGTAGTGGGTTGCGAGAAGTTGGTAAAACTCGGAATTGATGTGGCATCTAATGAGTTCTATGATGAATCAAACTCCACATATCTACTCAATGGTAAACGTTATGATGCCGATACCCTGCTACATTACTATGTAGAGCTCTGTCAGGACTATCCCCTCATATATATTGAAGACGGATTTGAACAGGACAGTTTCTATGACTTTGCTAAATTGAAATCTGCAGTGCGTGATCTGATGGTGGTAGGCGATGATCTGTTTGCAACCAATATTGAACGACTCAAGACCGGTATTGCGACCGATGCAGCAAATACGTTGCTACTCAAGATCAATCAAATAGGTACCATCAGTGAGTCGTTTGATGCCGTTACCTATGCAAAAGCCCATAAGTATGAGATAACCACATCGCTCAGATCCGGAGAGACAATAGACGATTTTGCTGCGGATATGGCAGTTGCTGTCGGTTCTAGGTCGATGAAACTAGGTTCTCCCTTCAGAGCTGAGAGGAACACCAAGTATAATCGGCTGGTTAGAATTGAGGAAGAGATAACTTCGGGATAGAGCGGATAAAATTTTTAAGAGAGAAGAGACGGTATGCAACTATTTGTCATGAGACACGGACAAACCAACAACAACATTAAGCGTTTAATGACAGGAAGGTACGACGAGGATATTAACGAAACAGGTATTGAACAGGCGAAAGCAGCTATAGACGAGATAAAGACTATTGATTACGATGTAATTCTTTCTTCTCCCTTGCTTCGAGCCAAACACACGGCTCAGATAATAAACATAAAGAAACTGCCGATAATCTATGACGACAGGTTAATGGAAAGAGATATGGGGCATCTGGCAAATACCTCGACCCATCTCGATATCGACAGATATGATTTTTGGAACATAGCTCCAAAACAGGACTATATAGATGTGGAGCCGCTGAGAGATATGTACAACCGAGCCGCAGAATTCTTTTGTGACATAAAGGAGAGATATGCCGGACGACTGGTTCTAGCAGTAACCCATGATGGGTTAGTGAGGGTGCTACACAGCTATCTTTACGGCATACCGGAAAACGGAGCTTTACTTGAAGGAAATATTCGAAACTGTGAAATACGGCAGATGCTTTACTAAATGAGTATCTGCTCTTCATTTGCTAGAGGTGAGCTCTGGCATAGTGAAAGATATACTGCTGAACAATGCCGGCATATGGCTCAATAGAGTTGGGAAGTCCATCGGGGAATAAATGGGTCAGGGCACGTTTAATCCATACATCCTCTGGGAATGCTTCAAATCGGGAGGCACCGAAAAGCAGGGTACAATCGGCTACCTTGGGTCCCACCCCTTTAATCTTCATCAACTCTGCTCTCGCCAGTTCGAGTGGAGCTTTTTCTATTATTTCGCAACTGATATCACCAACAGTCCATCGGTGGACAGCATCATATATGTATTTGTCTCTGAAACCAAACCGCATACTGGAAAACTCCTCTAACTCCAGCGTTGCTAGTACCTCTGCACTTGGAAAATCATAGAGATTGTTACCTAGAGCCTCTCCGTAGTTGGTACAAAGGGTATCAATGAGACCGGTAATCCGCTTAATATTGTTGTTCTGTGACAGAATGAATGTAATCAACGTTTCAAACAAAGGTTGTCTTAAAATATGTATTCCATAAGAGTACTCAACTATCGGTCGTAACGCTGTATTCTTTTTCAGATTCGCATTAATTGCCGCATAGTCGAGATCAAGGGTGAAGAATCTTATTAGACTTTCGACAGATAGGTTACCAACAACATATAGAGTACTCCCGCTTTGGCTGAGTTTCACCTCTTTACCGTCTATGATACCAACATAGCTCTCGTCATCGAGTTTACGGAATCGAAAATACTGACCACATTCAAACGTCTTGGACAGTATGAAGTCTTTTGTCTCTATTGTTAATAGATGTTCCATATTATGCAGTATATCATATTGTGTCTTTATGATAAAACCAAGGTTTTGTATGTACGATCACATGGTAGGCAAATCGGTTGACAACAACCACAAAAGGGTATATGTTCAGATTACAAAACTGTTACACTGAAAAGGGGTAGGAAATGGGAAAAATAAGGGTATATCAAAGTAAAATGAATGATGATGAAATGCTAAAACAGATTGAAACCGATGTTGTGTTTAGCGATAGCGATGACTGTATGAATCCATTTGGCGAAAAGACCATCTCGGTGTTCCCCAAAAGACGGTATCAGGAGATAATCGGTTTTGGTGGTGCATTCACCGAAACTGCATCATACAACTACTCTTTGATGAGTGATGCATCTAAGAAAAAGATAGTTGAAGCGTTGTTTGACACCGAAAAGGGTATCGGATACAACTTCTGCCGTACACACATCAACTCAGCAGACTTCGCATTGAGCAGATACACCTATGTCGAAGAGAATGATATCGAGCTCAAAACATTTGATATTGGAAGAGAGAAGAATTACGTCATACCCTTCATCAATGATGTAAAGGAACTGACAAAAGATTCTCTCTTGTTATTTGCCTCACCATGGAGCCCTCCCGGATGGATGAAGGATACCGGTAGTATGATTGAAGGTGGTCGGCTGCTGGATGAATACTATGAAGTATGGGCCAACTACTTCGTAAAGTATTTTGAAGAGTTTAAGAAACAGGGTATAGATTTCTTTGCACTCTCGGTCCAAAACGAAGCACGAGCATGGCAGACCTGGGAGAGTTGCCGATACACTGCCGAAGAAGAAGGTAGGTTTGTTCATGAGTATCTCCGACCCGCATTAGATAAAGCCGGTCTAAATGATATTAAGATAATGATATGGGATCACAATCGTGAGAGAATCTATGAACGAGCCAGTGATACATTTGAATTAGTACCCGGCTCGAAAGATGACGTGTGGGGTATTGCCTTCCATTGGTACAGCGGTGATCACTTTGCGTCTCTCGATATGACTAATGAATGCTTCCCCGACAAACCGCTCATACTGAGTGAGTATTGTCTCGGTACGGTCAGGGTGAACAACGGTAAAGGAGCGCATGCCAACTGGATGGGAGCAGAAATGTATGCGCGAGAACTCATCAGTTGTTTCAACCATCATATGGCAGCCGAGGTCGACTGGAATATGGTCGTAGATGAAGAGGGAGGACCCTATCATGATCGGAGCAATGGATGTAAGGCGGTTATTGTGGTAGACCCTAAGAACGATTTAGTGTATCTCGAACCGACATACTATGCGGTCGGACACTTCAGTAAATTTGTCGAAAGAGGTGCAGTGAGAATCGGCTGTAGCAGTTTGAGCGAGGACGTAATTGCAACTGCATTCCAGAACCCGAACGGAGACTTAATTCTTGTGGTACTTAACCAACTCTGCAGAGAAGAAGAGCTTGAGATTCGTCTTAACGGTTCTGCGGCTAGAGTAATATTCCCACCTCACTCATTGACCACCTATGTCATCGAAGCGTAGCATACTAAAAAAGATCATCAGCTGTCAGTTCGGCAGCTGATTTTCTCTTGACATTTATCTCATTAATCCTACAGATTGTAACAAATTGACGATGTATATTATCGCATGGTTATGCAGTCACTTCTGTTTAGCTACATATATTGAATTGACCTTAGATGACATACCCTTTTGAATCGATGACAATTTAGCAAAATAGCTAAAATCCCGAGGAAAATTCACGAGATTTTCATAGCGAAAAATGCGTCAATGGGTTGAATATTACAGGAAGTTATGTTAATAACTATTAACATTCAGTTGAAAACACAACAAAATGCAGCTTTTTTCTTTTTCAAACCGCTGTATTTCCGAGGTTTATAAACATTTTCAACAGACATTTCAACAAAAGCCATGCATAACTGAATATTTACTAAATGTAAAAATTATGAAAGTATATGGTAAGGTTATCTTTGCAACATTTGGATAATCTAGACAATTATCAATATGTTGCTTATGTCACCGAACACATTAGAAAAAGATATCTTAAGTGTTAGTTTTCACATAATCGCATACCTAATATACTACGAGCAAATCATATATTGAAGATGCTTTTACTAGAGTCTTAGAGTCTCTGCTGATAGACAGATATATAGTCGGGTCTACAGCACCACTCTAGACCCGGGCAATAGTTGAAGTTGCGAGACTTGAGATGAATGATATATAATTATGATAGTAAAGAAAAGAAAGAGTGACATGTTGGAAGGACAGGATAACAGTTATATATCTTACGGTAGAAATGCAGTGTTGGAGCTCTTGAAAAGTGAGCGTCCGGTTGACGTCATATACGTTGAGTATTCCGATAACAGTAAACAAACCAACTACTATGTCGCGTTGGCAAAGCAAAAGAATGCAGTTATCAAAAGGGTGCCGACCGAGAAGCTTGAGTCAATTTGCTTGAGTAGCAATCATCAGGGTGTTGTCGCAATATCATCAGTTATCGAGTATGTCGAGGTTGTAGATATACTCGAAGTGGCCAAACAGAAAGGAAAGCTTCCCTTCATATTAATGCTGGATGGTATTGAAGATCCACACAATCTCGGAGCGATTATTCGTACTGCAGAGGTCGCCGGTGCTGATGGGCTAATAATCCCTAAACGTCGTAACCTACAGATAAATCAAACGGTGGCTAGAGTATCTACTGGTGCAGTTAACTACCTGCCTATCGCACGAGTAGCCAACTTAGCCTCCACAGTGCGTGAACTGAAAAAAGCTGGTGTATTCTGCTTTGCAGCGGATATGAACGGGCAGAGTGTGTATACCGTAGATTTTATGATCCCGACATTACTCATAATTGGTTCGGAAGGTGAGGGTGTTTCACATCTACTCAAACAGCTTTCTGACTATATAGTGTCACTGCCAATCTACGGAAGGATAAATTCACTCAACGCTTCGGTAGCGGCAGGAGCATTAATGTATGAAATTGTTCGACAGCGAAATACAGCTGATATATATTAAGCAGGAGTAAAACATGGTTGATTTCGATAAAGATGCACAACTTGATGAGATACTAAACGAGATTCGCAGAAAACGAGAACAGGAAGAACAACAGCGACAGACTAACCAAGAAGAAATTGAGCTCATAAAGTCGCAATCTGCGAAGAGTAATACATCGGCTGTGGAGCCTGAGCCACAACCGGTCGTTGAAGTTGTCAAAGAACCGACCTTAGAGATGGCACCTCCTGAACCCGAAACGCCAGACTTTTCACCTAAAGACGCGGTAGAAGTCAACCTACGTTCACTTAAAAATGCACTTTCAGGTGTCGGTCTAGATAAAGATGCAATAGGACCACTAAACAGTCAATCACAGAGGGTAACTACAGAAAAGGTTGTGGATACCGAGGAGATTGAGATTGAAGATATTGACAGTGGGAGTATCGATGAAGTTGTTATGCACGAACCTGTCGAAAAACATCCACTATTTACTGCCACCTCTCAGATAGATATAGCCGCAGTGAGCATAGCGAACGAAGCAATCACTACGAATGAAGCGAACTCGATTGACCTTCAACACGCAACTGATGCAAATAACAGTGAAGCCGCTGTTAGTGGACTACTACTTGATGAAGGCGATGATGTACAGAATAAGGGGATACTGAACATTAAAGACAGCGCAGAAGATAACGAATTTAAGACGTTTTTCGGAAACACTGTGGTTATAGATGCCGACCCGACCCAAAGAAGACCCAAGCGCCAGCGGATAACCGACTTCGTGGAAGGTGAGGATGGTGGTCCGGTATTTGAGGATCAGGTAATCGAAAAGGATGGTAGTCTATCTGAATATCAGAGTGATGACGAAACCGATCAGGTAAACGAATTTCTACAGAAACGAGATAAAAATCTACTATTACGGTGTATCTTAACTGCCTTTGCGTCATTTGGATTGCTCATTATCGCTACGATTATGCTCACGACCAAAGAATCGGTCGATGAGTCAAATCGGTTTATGCCTCTTGCCATATTCAATCTGGTATTCATTTTAATGGCAATAATCTCAAATATGAAGGCAGTGGCTAAAGGATTAGTTAGATTGGTGGTGTTCGATTCCAACACCGACTCAATAACGGCTTTAGCATTGCTAGCAAGTCTGATTGAAGTCATCTACAGTATTGTGGTTAAGCAGACCGACTATGTATACGGTTCAGCTGCTGCGGTTATGGCTCTGTTGTTCACCGTCATAGGTAAACGAATCTCATCAAAACGGGTTTATGATGGGTTCATATCTATCTCCAGTGATCATGAAAAATTCGCTACGGCTGTACTAGATGACAATGCATTTGCTTCTAGACTAGCAAGAGCCTTCGGAGATGATTCTCCCAGAATCATCATTAAACGCAAGACTGGATTCACCGACGGATTCCTGACCCATTCCAAATCCCGAAATATACTCAATGATATTGTTATGTTTCCCACATCTATAATGTTCTGTGTCTCGTTGGTAGCAGCTGTCATATTATATCTGCGAACTAAGAATCTCCCGCTTACAATCCATATGTTTACCATATTTGCATCACTGACCGCACCTTTCTCTGCGACGTTGGTCAACTCGCTACCGTTTGACAGAATGCAGAAGACCCTATCTCGGATAAGCTGTGTGGTGCCGGGTTTCAGTGCAGTGAATGAGGTTATCGATGCTAATTGTGTCGTACTTGAAGGAAGAGAACTCTTCCCGAGAGGTAACGTAATGCTACATGGAATAAAAACCTTCGATAAGGAACGAATAGATAAGGCGATACTGTATGCCGCATCTATTTTGATTCAATCATGTGATACTATGTCACATATGTTCCTAAACGTTATCCAGAACAAGACCGAGATGCTATATGACGTTGATAATATTATCTACGAAGATGGATTGGGATTCAGCTGCTGGGTCGATCAAACCCGTCTACTCATAGGGACAAGAGAACTACTAGAATCACGTGAGATAGATGTCCCCTCACGGGATTATGAGAACAGATATACAAAGAACAGTACACGAGATGCTATTTATCTTGCGGTATCCGGTAAACTCTATGCGATGTTTGTGGTCAGTTACACCCCGAATCCTGAAGTAATGCGTGCGATGAGGAGCTTTGAGCGAGAAAATGTCAATGTGCTCATACGTACAAGAGATTTTAACATCACAACCGAGAAGATCTCGGTGATATATAAGGTTCCGAGGGTTATGCTGGCAACGGTCGGTGAAAGTGATATGGAGGAATTAGCTAAGCAAACTGCATATACCAACCACACACAATCACTGTTTACCCATATAGGATCTCTCAGCTCATATGTTGGTGGTATCGTTTCCTGTTATAAACTGAATTCCATACTCAGAATTACCACGACCATCGAACTGGTGACCATGATAGTTGGAGCATTGTTGTCACTGATTATGTCGTTCTTTGATGGCATATATCTCAACGTCTTCTTTGTTATTCTGTTCCAGTTACCGTGGCTAGTTTTAATCGCATTGTTATCTGTTTCTAAACGCTACTCACAGTAGCTAGAGTAGCTGTATGGTGTAGGTTAAGCATCCTAGAATTGGATAAACTCCGGGATGCTTTTCATATATTGGGTTCTTCTTTTTTGTCTTCCTTCAAAAAATCGGTAGAATCTATATAGCGTAAGAAGCAAATTATCTACAGTTCAGTGAGTAATATATACCCAGCATATAGAGCACGTAGGTACGGTTTTTTTTGCAGTTCTGCTTTTATTTATCATATATATATGATAGAATATGTATCGTTACGCTTTACACAAGACACTAGCTCGCAAGAGCGGTATAGTATGACATATTTAAGGGGGAAAACCTATGGCATATACAACAGAAAAGATTCGCAATATTATGTTTGCCGGACACAGTTCAGCCGGTAAAACTTCACTTACTGAAGCATTACTCTACCTAACTAAATCTTCCGATAGATTAGGTTCAGTCGGTGACGGAAATACGGTTTCAGACTTTGACCCCGAAGAGATAAAGAGAAGAGCTTCTATCTCCGCATCGGTCACTCCGTATGACCATGAGGGAGTTAGGGTGAACATAATAGATACTCCAGGTCTGTTTGATTTCGAATTGGGTATGTATGAGGGTGTTATGGCAGTGGAAACTGTCATATCGGTACTCTCCGCACGCTCAGGAGTAGAGGTTGGCACTTTTAAGGGAAATAAGGTGGCAGTATCAAATAACAAAGCTCGTATGTTTTATGTAAGTAAAATGGCTGCAGAAAATGCGGATTTTGAGAAATGTATTGCAGAGCTACGTAGTGAGTTTGGAAGCTCTGTGTGTCCGTTGGTCGTACCGATAATCGAGGAGGGGAAACCCAATATCTACATAGATATCCTTAAAGAAAAGGCTTACAGTTATTCTGCCGGTAAAGCGACAGAGGTCGATATGCCTGAAGGTATCCTAGATGGGTATCAGCACGACCTGTCGGAAGCAGTCGCCGAGACGGACGAAGAACTGCTGGATAAGTTCATTATGGAGGAACCTTTTACCAGAGATGAACTCATTAAGGGAATAAAGCTGGGCATGAAGACCGGCTCGGTTACCCCGGTACTCTGCGGTGATGCTGTAGAACTCGAAGCAATAGACATACTGCTTGAAGTCATTAATAATATGTTGCCTTCCCCCTGTGAAATTGACGATCTGGTACTAAAGAACAAACAGAACGAGGATGTATCGGTTAAGTGTGATGCTGCAGAAAAACTGGTCGCATATGTGTTTAAAACGGTTGCAGACCCCTTTGTCGGCAAACTGTCCTATGTCAAGGTACTATCAGGAACACTAACCGGGAGTTCCGCATTATATAACTCTCGTTCATTAGAACAGGAACGACTCGGTAAGCTACTGTCGATAAAAGGTAAAAGACAGACTGATATTACCGAGCTCATTGCTGGAGATATAGGGGCCATTACCAAACTGACAGGTGCAAAAACCGGTGACATACTCTGTGATCCATCCAAAGTACTCATTGCTGAAGAACAGAAGTTCCCTTATCCCAGTCTTAAAATGGCAATATCACCCAAAAAGAAGGGTGATGAGAGTAAAATCAGCAGTTCCATGCAACGGCTGATGGAAGAAGATAGAACCATCAACTACTATATGAGTTCCGAGACTGGACAACAGATCCTCTGCGGTTTGGGAGAACAGCATCTGGATGTAATCATCAGTAAACTCAAAACCAAGTTCGGACTTGAGGTCGATCTCACTATGCCTAGGGTCGCCTATCGTGAAACAATACGCAAGAAGGTCAGAGTTCAGGGACGTCATAAGAAGCAGTCGGGTGGGCATGGACAGTTCGGTGATGTTTGGATAGAGTTTGAACCCTGTGATAGCGACGAACTGGTGTTTGAAGAGAAGATCTTTGGCGGATCGGTCCCGAGAAATTTTTTCCCCGCAGTTGAGAAGGGATTAATTGAGAGTACTGCCCGCGGTGTTATTGCCGGATATCCGGTTATCGGAGTTAAGGCTACATTGGTGGACGGATCCTACCACTCGGTAGATTCATCTGAAATGGCATTCAAAACAGCAGCCGGTATTGCCTTCAGAGAAGGTATGTCTCAAGCATCCCCGGTTCTACTCGAACCTATCATGAGTGTTCAGACCTTTGTACCTGACAACAACACCGGAGATATAATGGGTGAGGTAACTAAACGCAGAGGCAGAATCCTCGGAATGAGTAAAGCAGAGGATAATCTACAGCTTGTTGAAGCAGAGGTACCCGAATCCGAGATGAGTGATTTCACTACATATATTCGCAGCTCTACTCAAGGTCGCGGAAGCTTCATTATGGAGTTCCTGAGATATGAGCAGCTGCCAGCAGCTCTAGAACAGAAGGTAATACAAGAAACAAAGGAATTCCGTGAAAACGAAGAATAGGTAAAATAAGTTAAGCGTGAGGGTTGGAGATATCTCCCACCCTCTTTTTTTACAGTTGGACATTATGACAGACGACCTGATATCTACTGCAAGTTGAAAGGTTACAAATACACAAAATTAATTCTGAAAAGAAAGATAAATGACACCAAAAAACTCAATCTCATTCTCGAATAATACATCAGTAAGAAAAAAACGTTGACAGTGAGTCAACTAAAACAAAGAGATTGGGGAAAGAAAATGAAAAAGAGATTTACAGCTAAGACCAAGAAAATGTTAGCAATTGTGTTAGTTATTTTGTTA
>Ga0082212_10011147_pt1 | contig 11418 bp, 12 predicted proteins | sample TergutNt197P3_FD_71548 | JGI IMG/M metagenome (GOLD analysis project Ga0082212, IMG submission 71548) | Neocapritermes taracua P3 segment gut microbial communities from Petit-Saut dam, French Guiana - Nt197 P3 | ecosystem: Host-associated > Arthropoda: Insects > Digestive system > Gut ... | reverse complement strand
CTTAAAAAAATGAAGTAACCAATTTGCAAATGTTATACCACATATCAGGCGGGCGGCTTGGTTCCGTGAGCGTGCCCCCATGCAGGGCGAGGGGGCACTACAGCCCACTACACCAAACCACCCGTCTGCGTTCAGTCGGTTTTTGTTAAAGGGCGCAATTTCAAATCTATCTTTTTCTATCTGGTTTTTCGTACTTACTCATCATCATGTCCGAAAGTCCCCTTTCTTGCCATGCGGTATTAGACAGTTTACATAACCTGTCATTAGCGGTGAAGGGTAAGTAAGCGGTGGGGTAGTACGCAAGCCGCCCGCAACTTTCAAGAACCGCCCGTCCAGCCATCGTGTAAGAAGTTACGCCGGAGTTTTCTTCAATGCTGTAATTATTCAGTATGTCCGGCTATATGTTTTTTTGTTAGTCTCAAATTATTACACAAAACATTTTCTGCATTTTATAAATGTTACACGCCATAAATAAAAATAATTTATTTTTTTATTGACATAATTTATTTTATTTGCTATAATTTAAATAACACATATCAGCAAGGGAACAAAACACCTTGCCCCACTTGGCCGTATGGCCGGGCTTATTGCAGGCACAATTCAAATCATATTTTTTTAGCCTATTTCTTTTGTGGGTTTTGTGTGTCCATGTATTATCAGGTTTGCTGCGGTTTCAAGTTTTCAGGTTGTAAAACTCAATTAGTCAGTATTTCACTTCATAGCACAACAGAATATTTTCCCTTTCTTGTCGGCTCTCATACTTCCATGCTTTCACATTCTCGTTATTTTCACACCGTAACACAGGCAAATCACTACATCGACTATCTCTACTCACGCCATCCAAACACCGCCGCACCCCGGCCGGCTTTGGACGCTCTGCAGTTTCGCTTGTTTGACGGACTTTAGTCCGCAGTTTCTCACCCCCGTTCTTGGCTATCGGGTATCAGTGTTCAGGAGGTTTCAGAATGTGCATATCCAACATTCAGGTAATGCGGAATTTTATCTATAAGAATTCTGGTTTTCAGGAAGCAACAGTAAACAACGTCATCAAGGCGTTAGGTTTTCCCCTGCACGGTTCGGGCAGGGTTTTCAACGACCTTTCCACTCAATTTGAAAATTGTGCAGAACATGGGGCGGATTGCGGTATATCCGGTCTCATTTTTTACGATGAAACAATCGCTTTTTTCAAGGCTAACCGTAAAGACATTATTTCCCACATGGAACAATCTGCCGAAGAAATGGGAACAGACATCATTTCAATGGTTCAGGGTTTCGGCGTGTTCCGCAATAGCGATAAGCCCACACCGTCAGAAGTCGGGCGGGCATTATGGGACAGCGGTAAACAATGGGATGAATTAACAACTCTCTATAATGTTTTCGCTTGGTACACCCTGGAAGAAGTCTCCCGCACTTGGTACAGGTATTTAGAAGAAAATCCTGCAGTATGGGCGGAACTGTCCGCATAATTTACAACCCCCGGAGTATTCCGGGGTATTTCAATTATAGGAGAAAGAAAAATGAAAAAGAAACTTGATTATGAAAATGTTTTTTATACGCCGCAATTTTCAAATTTTGCGACTATATCGGTCAGGCGTTTATCATGGTTATGGAACCTACCCATGACCCAAACGATCAACGCAATTATAGAAAAATTACCTGAAATTATTGACGCAGAAAAAGTCTGCCAATCATGCAAATTAAACGATAAATGCCAATGCTGTGCATTTGCAAAATCCAAACTATCGCTAAATGAAAAAAACAAAGAGGAACTGTCAGCATAACGGTACACCCCTCGCTTATGCGGGGAGATTTTATTTTACGGAGTTGAATATGGCAATCGGCAGAAAAGACTACGCAGAGAGGAAAGAAAAGAAGATAGAAACTTTCACCGAAAAGGCAAGGAAAACAAATATTCTTGCCAATCAGGAAATGAAAAACGCAGAAGACATGGGGAGCGTTATTCCTTTTGGTCAGCCTATTTTAGTAGGGCATCACAGCGAAAAAAGACACCGCGCATTACTAAAACGAATAGATGCCGCACATCATCGGGCCAGCGAAGCGGGAGACAAAGCGGCATACTACCAGGACAGAGCGGACACCGCAGCAAGTAACCATTCAATCAGCGGAGACGATAGCGAAGCCGTCAAACGGTATGAAACCAAATTGAAACAACTGGAAACCGCACAGGAACACATGAAAGCAGTGAATAAGGCATGGAAACAAGGCAAAGAAGCCCTATATGAATTAGGGCTTTCCGATGAAACCATCGAAAAACTAAAACATAAAATGCCAAGCTATGAAACAAAACCGTTCCCCGCATGGGCATTGAGCAATAACAGCGCGGAAATCCGCAGAGTAAAAGAAAAACTCGAGGAATTGAAAATACTCGATGAAATGGAAACCGAAAACATCACGTTTGACGGCGGGGAAATGAAAATCAATCTTGAAATAAACCGTATACAGTTTATTTTTGATGATATTCCCTCCAAAGAAATCAGGGTAATTCTTAAATCCCACGGTTTCAAATGGGCTCCCTCCGAAGGAGCATGGCAAAGGCAGAGGACAATAAACGCCATCCGCGCCGCCAAGCGTTTATTAGTGGAACACTTTACAAAATAAAAAAAAGCCGCCCGACCACCCAAACCGGACGGCTTTACCATAATAAAAAATCCTTCCCTGAAAATTTCAAATAACTCTTTTAGCGGAGATTATTTCATTCCGTCTAAAATAAACTGAACGCACGGAACGGCAATACTGTTTCCCAACGATGTCATATCAATGAGCAGTTAGCAATTAACAATGAGCAATGAAAGAAAAGCAAATTGCCAACACACACAGACCGCAAACAACAGCATTTCTCATTGCTCATTTCTCATTCCTTACGTTGCTTTTGTTTTCAGTACGACCATGTTTCCTTTCGGTCTTGTAACCAAAAACCCGTCCCGCTTCCTGAACCGTAAAAACAACTCGCCGTATTCAAGGCTCTCGGTTGTCTGGTCAAATTTTTTCAGTTCAATGCCCCTGCGGTTGCCATGCTGAATTCGCTTCGGGTTCATGAAGATAGCGAACGGCTGCCCTTCGCCAATGTCGGCAATCTGCGGGAGAATAGAAACCTCGTGATAGGGGTACAAATCCAGCCGCCCCGGCATAGCCTCGGTAGGCCGCCGCCAAATCGGGCGGCCTGTTGTATCTTCAATGTTGGCTATGTGGTTTAACACTGTCTCGTTGATAAACCACGAACAATCCTTACGTTCTTCCGCGGGCACTTTATATACAGCATCGCGGAAGTCTTTCCATGTTAAATCGTCGATAGTGTCCCCTTTTATAACAACCTCGGTAACATCAGGGGAGGCCATAGCCCCGACAAAAGGATCGTCATCGGCGCTCAGGCATTGACGGTCGAATTCCTGTCCGTACGCTTCAATGAATTCGCTGATGAAAATAGCCCCCAAATCCACAAAGACATCCTCCTCGAATTCATCAAACCACGGAATATAACCCGCCAGGGTGTAGGCTTTCAGTTCGACACGCTCGGCCCCTTTCGGCTTACTGCCCTTAATTTTATCTCCGTAGGCGGTCAACCAGTTAAGCCGTACACCGCCGCGCTCCATTGTAGGGAGGAACATTGAAGGCCCCATCATCGGACGATGACTAACAAGGTTCATCATTACGCTTTTTTTTGCGGCATCCGTCATAATTTCGGTTTCATAAATCGGATTGATAAGGTACTGTTCGTTAGTCGCCATGTTCCCCATCGGTTCACCCAATGCGGCCTTGCTGGCCCAACCCTTATCACCCCATGATATGTCTCTGGGATTAGTCCAGTTGTCCGCCTTGAGGTTTGGCGTAAAGGATAAATCCGCCAGTACCTTATGATTTCCCGCCCACGCCGCAGAAATACCCTTGCCTAGATTGTAAAGCAGTTCACGGCGGCTTATTTCCTTCGGGTACTTTACCTGGGTTTTCAGTTCGTTCCGCAAACTCTTGACTGTTTGCTCCAGTTGCTCTACCTGTGTTGAATTTTCCGTTGCAACCGTTTCAAGAGTTTTTGCCATTTCTTCAAGCAGTATTTCCTTATCCTGAAAATACTCCGCCGCCTTCGCCGGATCTGAAAACCCGGTGTTTTCGATTTTCTTCATGTCGGCCAGTTTCTTTTTTATGGCCTTTAACAGTTCGTCCATGATTAACCTCTTGTCTATGCGGCTGTATAGCCGCAGTTTAATCGAACAGGAACAACGTTCCTGATTTCTCCTTACAAATTGTTGATAAAGCCATTCCAAAACGGAACAGCATTATTCCCTTTTTCATTGCTCACTGATAATTGCTCATTGCTAATTGTCTTAGCCAGCGCATACGGATTGGCGGGAACATTGCAAATTGAAAATTCCAGAAGTTCCTGTTTGCGGAAAATTAAAGAAGTGCCGTCTTTGCTGTCATCTTTTGAAGGAATTTCAATCTCGATAACACGGAAGCCCACCGACCCCGCCCGGATAACACCCGCCTTTACACGCTCTCCGATACTCCAGCCGAAAGCGTCAAAATCTTTTGAATTGAAGAACACAAGCCCGTGAAGCCCTTCATCATCAATCGTCAAACCTTCAATCTTGCCAATGGCGGGAATATCGTAGCGGTGCGCCCACTCCACAACCGGATTTTGCATATACCGCTTAAAATCCCACCCCTGCGGGTCTATCCGCTCCCCGAAACGGTCAATGTCAAAAGTCGAAAGCGTCCACGGAAACCCTTTTTCCGTTTCAATTTCCGCCGTTAATTGAAACGGAACGGACGCAATCAGTTCCACATCCCCCGCAACTTTCTGAACACCCGCCGCCTCTTTCTGAATTCCCAAAAAATCAAGCAATATGGAAGCATTGCCCGTTTGGAATTCTCCTCTCTTAGTTCTGATTAACATAAATCCTCCTCATTCCGTTTATATTTTGTTGGGCTTTTGCCCAATCAGGTATTTTATTTTTGTGGTAATCCGTACCGTAAAAACACAAATCATTTTTGGTAAAAATATCGAGACAATGCGCTATCATAATCAGTTCTTCCCTGCCGCCGCAGTTAAATACTTTTTTCAAATCCCTAATATGATATTCAACGGTTACTTTGCCAATTTGCAGACAATTTTCAATTTCCTTAATAGAGAAACCGCAGCAGAGCATTAACAGAACTTCTTTTTGCCGTTTGCTTGTTTTTAAAAGCACGTCAGGCCATTCAGGTAATTCTTCAATTATTTTCCGCACGTCAGGAGCGATATATTTTTTTCCGTCAAGAATACATTGCAAGCCGTAATGAAATTCATCTTTGCCGTCAGAAAGTTTTATATATGTTTTTATTCCGTGAAAAATAAACCATGTCGCAATACCATCGGGGAAGGGTGAAGTCGTGATGATAGCGACATTCAATTTAGGAAACACGCTTAACAACTGCCCCATCATATAAGGCGTACCGCAACTGTAAAAATTACTGCCGATTAACACATAACCCGGATTTATTTCGTTAATCAGCATATTCAGACCGTCTTTTTCCGTATCGGTAACATGAACATCGGGAAACCCCAACGCCTCAAGACGCATTTTGAAATGGGGAAGCCAATTTGTATAACGGCTGACTAACAGCGTACCCCCTGCCATTATTCCCCCTCTTTACCGGTAGGAATAAAATTTTTCGGACGATACCAAACATCACCCCAGGGTTTCGGCTCTTTGCCTCTCTCCGTTAAAACATCGTTAATTGTTTTTATTCCGGCGTTTATCTCCGCAATATCTCTTCTGCTCTGTGAATCTTCGTTTTCGGCAAGTTCGGGAATATCCCATAAATCAAAACGCCCCGTCTCTTTCAGGTTGAAGCGCATGAAAAAATTACTTTCAAGATTTTGTTCAAACTGCCGCAGCAGAGGAATTAAAGTGTATTGCCAGAACGCCGAGTGCTGCTCTTTTGTGTCCTTACCGGACAGAGCCGTTGATTTGTCAGAAATGTTTGCGACACGAGGCGGTATTCCGAATTTTGCGAGAACAGTGTAGAGGTTCCAGCGTTTTAACTCGAATAATTTAACAACGTCAGGATTAAAACTTAACGCCTCAAAAGACGTACCTTTACCCAATACCGCAATTTTCCGCCCCGCTTTGACAGCACCGTATTTGCTCTCCCATCTTTTCTCTAATGCGTCCGCTTCTTCAGGCCGTAATGTCTGGTCTGTTTTCAGCAAGCCCTGGGGGATGGCGTTATTTTTGAGTAATGTTGAATTTGCCTTGTTGGAAAAGTAGTCCTGTTCAAGTTCGAGGGAAAGGGAGACAAGAGGATTTACACCACGCAGAGAGTTCCAAGGGTTCCAATCCCTAAAGTGGATTATTTCGTCAGGAAATATCGGTACTAAATCAGCCCCGGCATGGTAAAACCACCGCCGTTTCTTGCGGACAAATTCTCCCTGCACGTCCAACCCCTCTCCCTCAAGTTGGAGTTTCCGCGGGTTAAGAATATGCAGTTGTTTCGGTACGCCGCCGGAGTAATCCGGCCCGAACCACCAAAACGCCTCGCCCTCAATAAACCACCATGCGGCAGTTTCCTTCCACAGATCATAACGGCTCAAGAATTCGTTTGGTCGGTGGAACAGAGAAAAGAGGGGACCGCTTTTTAGCTCAACCCCGTCTCTTTCGAGAATGAAATCCGCACGCGCAATATTACGGATAAGGATATTAACCGCAATATTCACCCATGCGTTACAGAGATAATTGTCGTTAAGGGGTTCTATATTAAATTTAGTAAAATCCTCATCGGAAGTCAAGGAAAATGAAGAATTTATTAAACTTTTTTCAGATAACGTTCCGGCAGCGTTCTTGCGTTTGGAATTATGTTTTAACCAATTGAAGATGTTCATGCGAAAATCACTCCCTGCTGAACACTGGAGAAAACCGCATACCGCAAAGCGTCTAAAAAATGGTCATTAACTTTTACGATCTGCCCCGCCTCATCACGGCAGTAATCCCAAATTTCCGAAAGAACACCCGTACACTTTTCACAAACAAAAAACTGTTTACGCTCAATTTTTGCACTGATAAAATCTATACCGCTTTCAACAGAATTATTTGCCTTAACTCCCCCGGTAATTTCCTGTATACGCTCCCCGCCAGCGGGATCGCAAAAAACCGAAAACCCGTCAGACATTGCGCCGCCGTTGGCAGCGAACAAACCTCGCGCGGTTACTTCCTCGTTAAAACTTTGGGTGGTCATATTAAACGCGCCGTAATCGCCCAGGACGTATATCACATCGCCAAGCCAGCCAATTTTTACGAAGGTAATGTTTAATCCAAAGTCCTGCCCCGCCGCCAGTCGGTCATATTGTTCCGGCAATTCATCAGCTTTCAGGATCATCGTTTCATCGAATTTGTCGTAAATCACGCCCTCGGCTTTTACCCAAAGCCCGTCGCGGAAGCGGGCTTTTTGTTTTTCTGGTAAAACATCGAGAATATCGGAAATATAATCTTCAGGCAGGTTGTCTCTGTTATCTTCGGGGTTCAAAATCATGGATTGATACAGTTCCGATTTTTCAAGCGGTTCACCCGAAAGGAATTGACGTTTAAGAACAAATATCTTGAAAGCCCAATGCAAGGGCGACCCCGGATTGCAGTCATAGTAAAAAAGGTTTTTACAGCCCTGCACCCGCATTGCAAGCCGCGAATAGGCGGTAGTTACAGCCGCGTATGAAAGCTGGCTAATCTCGTTAAAATAAATTGTGCAATACTCATGCCCGAGGATTTTATCCGCCTGCTCCCTGTCCCCAAGACCGCCTATCCATATTTCTGAGCCGTTAAAAAGGGTAATCATACTTTCATGCGCCAAATAGGTATAACCGTTTTTCCCGACCGTGTTATTAAGCCACGGAATTAAAGTCTCACGCAGAACAGAAGAACGCGCGTCTTTAGCGCGGTAACGGCAAATCAAATGGCGGCTTCCCGCAAACCGCAACGCCCGGTAAATAATCGCCATAACCAGTACGGTCGTTTTACCGGAACGAGAGCCGCCGAACAGCAAAATATGTTTCGCCCCGCTTTTCAAAAGGGCTAACGCTTTCCGCTGAATAGCCGTAGGCTTGAACAAAACCGAAGTACCCATTACAGCCCCTCAAAGTCAGAGGCAAAATTCAGTTCCCCCTGTTTTGTTTCGCCCTTACCGTTACCAGAAACCAGCCCCGCCGCTTCCCGTTCCGCCTTAATCGCCGTCTGCACCCAATCGGTCAAATTGCCCTGGGTTAGTTCGTCAGGGTTCATAGTGTCGAGTTTCTTTTTGGCTACCTCGAGCATTTTCCCCGTAACAGCCCTGTGCAATTCCCCCTGGGCTTCGATGGTTTTCCGCAGCTCCCCTTGTTTCAGTCTCTCCATGTAACGGTCAAAATCAGCCGCACGCTCCCGCCAGCGGAATTGTGTAGACCAGTTTCGCCACACTTTGTACTTTCTGCCTTGTGCAACAACATCTTTTTCAGCAGTTTCAACCGCCTTGCGGATATTTCTCTCAAGCCCCAAATCCCGAAAAGCGCAGAACGCCGAAAACGCCGCGCCGCTTTCCGCAGGCAGGCGTTCCCAACTTTCAAAAGGCAGATTATCCGCCTTCGCTTCCTCGATGGCCCTGTCAAAGTCCGTCATATTATCTCGCCCCCGATTTCCCGCACATCAAGCCTCAAGGTTTCGGTTTCACCGCTAATAATTCCGGCAGCGTCAAGACCGCCGTTATCAATCCAGCGGTTAATCTCGGAAGGACGGAAACGAATAGCCCTCATAATCTTGCGGTAAGGTATTTCGTTACGCAGGATATACCGCTGAATTGTCTGCTCGGTCAGCTTCAAAGCCGCCGCCAATTCCTTAACGGTCAACAGAATTTCCATAACAACCTCTGTTTCGTGCGGTTGAATAACCGCATATTAAAACCGAATATGAAACGCAGTTTCATAACGCCCCCTCAACATGATTCAAAAATCGCATTGAACGGCACGGAAAAAAACTAAGGAAAAGTTCAAATTTAAGTTTTTTGAAAAAAAATAGTTTTCAGGGTATAAAAAAGCCCCCGCATGGAAAGCGGAGGCTATAATCAATCAAGGTCTGTTTTAAGCGGATCTACGGCCAGTTGTTTTCACCAGGGTAAAAGTCTTTGTACCGGATTTTTCTTTACCGTTTTTTTTGGCAGTTTTCTTTGCGGTCTGTTTTTTCTTCCCTGCAATAGCCCTTTGCGCTTTAATCACATCGGCAATTTCGGTCGGGTCGATATGGTTGTAGTTGCCATCGGTCATTTCTTTTGACTTATGCCCGGTAACTGCCTGTACCTGTTCCGTGGTCAAACCTTGCCGCAACATATCCGTATTTACAAAATGCCGCCATCCGTGCAGAGTAAGCCGCCGCCGTTTCGCTTCCTCACCGCTTATCCCTATGGCTAACAAGGCATCTTCCAAAGCCCGGCGTATCATGGTATTGCTTACCGGAGTAGCCCCGCCGTCCAGAGAAAACACAAAACCCTTGCCGTTCTTGATTTTCAGTTTTTTAAGCAGCGCGATTGCTTCCAGCATAAGCGGAATTTTGCGATTTTCTTTGGTTTTAGTATAGTCTTTATACCCGAATTCGCCGTATTGACCGCAGACGTAAATATGCTTTTCAAAGACATATTCCCCTCGAAGCCCTAAAATCTCCCCAATCCTCATACCCGTCAAAGACCCCAGGCGGTTTGCGATATAGGCCAATTCATTGTTCCAGACTTTTTTGTAATTAGCCGGAAACAATTTTTTCACTTCAAGAGGCGTAAGTATTTCCCGTTTTCTCTTATCATTTTTCAGCCGCTTCACTTTATCGCAAGGGTTGATAGGGATGAGATTTTGCCGCACCGCTTCGGTTAGCATAACATTGAGCGTTCCGAACACCGTATTGGCGTAAGTGTTTTGGTAGTGCATAACGACCTTTTCTCCGCCCTTTACCATTTCCCGGTTTTTAAAACCCAGGAGCCAGCTGTTTATCTCAAGACTGGTAATCTTTCTCAAAGGCGTATCTTTAAAAAAAGGCAAAATCTGGTTAGCCAGCATTTTCTGGCAATTACTCAAATAGGTATCGGTAATTTCTCCCCGGCTTTCCTGATTTTGGATATATTCAGAGCCGCGTTCCCAAAAGCCCACTGAAAAATCCCCAAAAGTAACTTTTTTGTTTTTGTTCGGGATAAGTTCCCCCGCTCTTAACAATTTGTTGCAGTAGTTTCTTGCCAACGTCCGGCTTTGACTATTGGTAGTCCACGGACCTACACGCCTCCCGTCCTCATCGTAAGCATGGTAAAACACCACCTTTGTACCGTTAGGGTACGTCCTAGTAAACAGGGTAAAATCGTTGTGCATACACAAATCCTCTCGTTTTTTGGAAATTGCTAACTTTATTGTTTACTCAACAATTTCCGAGTTTGAAGCATACAACGAACAGCAACGCTAATTCGTTTTGTAATAAGGATTTAGCAAAGATTGGATTGGTACGCACCTAAGGAAAAGTTCAATTTTCCGAATGTCGCATACAGCCGGGACGTTATGCGAAATTAAATCCTAGAATTTGTTCAAAAATATATAGACAAAAGGTTGTAAATAGCATAAAATTATAAAAATCAATTAAGGAGGACTTATGCCAAATAAACTAAATGATGCATTTGAAATATTATTTTCTAAAAAGGAAGAAATGGAAACATTTTTTGATTACTATTTATTTAAAAAACTAAAAATAAATAAAAATGAATTTATTTGTGATAAGGAACAATTTATGAAATTTATAAATTTTTCTCTGTATACAAGGAGAACACCAAAGAATGAAGATATAGAAAAAGGAATGAATTATTTTGATAGTAATTATAATGAAATATTGCAATTAATTAAAGGAACTAATATTGATAAATTAAGACAAAAAATATATAATGCACAAGGTGTTGGTCAAAAAATTGGTAGTTTAATTTTAGAAATAATCTATTTATATTCAAACTTTAGAAATGATGAAATTGCAAAACAATTATATGTTCCAATAGATATTCATGTGGAAAGAATATTTGTTGAATGTTTTAATGCAAAATACGTTCCAAAAATTTATCCAAGTAATAACTTTATTAAATTTCAAAATATTTTGAACAATTATACAAACGGAAAAGCTAGAATATATTTTGATTATTTTTGGTTTATTGGAAAAATGTTTTGCGCAAAAACAACTTCAGAAAATGAAAAAGTAAATAAAGGATATAAACTGTGTAATTATTGTTGGATAAAAGAATGTTGTCAAAATAATGGTAAATGGTTGTAAAAAGGATTTAACTTCGCATAACAAACGGTAACTGTACGCCGCCCTGTTCGGGCGGCTAGGCTACGAAAAACCGCAGTCGGCACTTCGTGCCTTTGTGCGGTTTTGTCTCCGCCAC
>Ga0082212_10011146_pt1 | contig 11418 bp, 6 predicted proteins | sample TergutNt197P3_FD_71548 | JGI IMG/M metagenome (GOLD analysis project Ga0082212, IMG submission 71548) | Neocapritermes taracua P3 segment gut microbial communities from Petit-Saut dam, French Guiana - Nt197 P3 | ecosystem: Host-associated > Arthropoda: Insects > Digestive system > Gut ... | reverse complement strand
GGAAGGCGTTCCAGACCATGAAGGCCCCCCAGGATATCCTGGACAAGAGGGCCAAGCTGGAAAAGAAGGCGGCGAAGGCTGCCGAAAACGCGGAAAACCCGGCGCCTGCTAAACCAAAGAAGGTGAATACAGGGGCTCTGAAAAAGAAGATAGCGAGCCAGCTTGAGGGTCTTGAGCTTTGCGGCAAACTGCTGGACGAAATCGCCGCAGACGGCATGGCGTCCATCAGCCCGCAGAAGCTGAAAGACCTGCACGAACAAAGCGTCAAGCTGGGCGATTTCTATATCCCGGGAATCCAAAAGGAATTCCGCGCGCTCCTCGCCTGTTTCGAGGGTATGGGCGCAGACCCGGAAGCGGCCTATGACGCGGGGATGGCGCAGATGCTGGAACTTGGCATGCTGCTGAAAAAGGGCAAAGGCTACCTGGAAAAGAAAGCTGAAGACCCGGACGCAAACCTGGATTCCAAAACAGGTATAGAGGCGCAGCTGGGGCACGCCTGGCAGCTCTCCGAGCTGGCGGCACAAGGCCTTTGCAGGAAAGGCGCGCGGCTCCTCCAGTTAAGCTTCTTCTGCTATGACAACCGGACAGCCATGCAGTATGAGGACACCGGGCTGTGGCTGGGCCTTGACGACGGGACGGTCTACCTGCGGCAAAATTTCCGCCCGTACAAGGCGTCCAAACACATTTTGCAGGAGGACACAATGGAAGGCGTCCTGCCTGTGGAGATGCTCTATGTCTATCCGGGCGGCCTGAACCCGCGCATGCGCTGGGAAGGCGCGTCCCTGTCCGAAACCGCGTCGCCGGCGGACTTTGCCAGGGCGCTGTCGTTTGCAAAGACAGACTATACGGCTGCTGTCAAGGAAATAAAGGACCAGCTCAAAGACCCGCTGTCCGACAAGAACCCGTACGCCCTTTTGTCTTATGCACGCATCGGCAGGGCGGGCGGCGGCTACTGCATCGAAAGCGCGTCGGGGGAGCGCATAGGGCTTGAAAACGCGGGCGGGCAGGACATCCCCGATACCCTGTGGCTGCTCGGTTATATGAGGCCAGAGGGCCCGGGCGCCGCCCTTTGCCGTTTCAAACTGAGCCCGGACGCGAAGAAGCTGACGGCCGCGCCGCTCTGCCTGATAGACGGGAAGCGGATGACCCGCCTGGCTTTCTAAGAAGTGTTTTAAGTATTGCATGATAGGAGGAATATATGAGCCTTGCATACCTGCATGAATCCCGCGCCGAGATCCGGCGGCTACTGGTCGCCGGGGCCAAATACGCGGAAGGGGATTTCCGGCTTCTGCGGCTGGCGAAAGAGCTCCGCAAAGCCGGAGAGAAAGCCCCGGTGTTTGCACGCGCTGCCGCGCTTTTGGAAAGGTGCGCCTCCCCGCAAGGGGAAGGCGATGGGAAAGCTGAAGGCGAAGGCGAAGGGAAAGCCGAAGGCGATGGGCAAGGCGAAAGCGAAAGCGCGGCGCAGCGCCTGCTGGACGCCGGCGCCTTTATCTCAGCAGTGCTTTTCACCCAGGCCGACGCCGGGCACATAGGGGACTGGGAACCCTGGGACGCGCCAGGCGACGCGCTGGCCCGGGAGTATTTCGGCGAAGAATTTGCCTTAACCGGGCCGGAATGGCGCACAGCCCCGCAGGGGCGCCTGCCCGGGTACAGGGAAATAGCCGGACACAAAGAACTGCCTGGACACAAAGAACTGTCTGGACACAAAGAAATAGCCGGGTACAGGGAACTGGCCCCGGTCATCACGGCGCTTACAAGCAAGCGCGCCGGGCGTTACAATATAATCAAGGAAGCGCTTGAATCCGGCCTGATTTTCGACTACAGGCTTCTGCCCTGCATTGTCACCGGCCTTTCCGACACCTATACCGATATCCCGCCCATGTGCATAAAAGCCCTCACAGGCATCGGCAGGCCCGCCCTCCCGATGCTGCTCAGCGGCCTCGACCTGAAGGGCGCCCGCAAGGCGGACCTGCACCGCTTCGTGGCGATAGCGGCTATAGCCGGCAAGGACGGGGGCGCCCTGTACCGGAAGGCTTATCTTGAGGGCACGGTATGGATACGCGCCCAGGCCGTCGGCTATATGTCAGGCATGGACGGGATGGAGGATTTGATACAGGCCGCGGCAGGCGACCCCTCAAAAGAAGTGAGGGAGGTGGCGGAGCGCCTGCTCGCCCGGGGCCGCCCATTCAAGGCTGTGGGCAAAGCGTTGTTCGGAAAGAAAAAAGGAGGATGATCTAATGGCTGACGTACTCAGGCTGCCTGCGGAGGAGCAATTCCGGGAAGAAATTGAAGCGCTGGTATCAGCGGAGAAGGACCATGTCCCCGAAGGCTGGCGCATGTCGCCCAAAAGCGTGCTGACGTATATCACGGGCGGGAAGGCAAACGGCCTGAAGATAACGCCGAAATACATCGGCCGCCCGAGGCTCGTCGAAATCGCCATTTCCACGATCCTTACCGACCGGGGCCTGCTCCTTATCGGCGAGCCGGGCACCGCGAAATCGTGGCTCAGCGAACACCTGGCCGCCGCGATACACGGCGACTCGTCAAAGGTGATACAGGGGACGATGGGGACCACCGAGGAGCAGATCAAGTACAGCTGGAACTACGCGATGCTGATAGCCTACGGCCCCAAGCCCGAGGCCCTCGTGAAAACGCCGATGTACCACGCCATGGAACAGGGCGGCGTTTGCCGCTTCGAGGAAATCAGCCGCTGCGCTTCGGAGGTCCAGGACGCGCTGATTTCCATCCTGAGCGAAAAGACGATGGCCATCCCCGAGCTGAACACGGACGTAAAGGCAAAGAGGGGGTTTTCCGTCATAGCCACGGCGAACACGCGGGACAAAGGGGTCAATGACATGAGCGCCGCCCTGAAGCGCCGGTTCAACATCGTCATACTCCCCGCGCCCGAGACGCGCGATTCCGAAATCGAGATCGTGGAGACCCGCGTCGCGCAGCTTTCCGGCAACCTGAAGCTGCCTGCCGCCCTGCCGGCCGGGCAGGCAATCGCCAAGGTCGTCACGATCTTCCGCGAGCTGCGCTCGGGCCAGACCGAGGATGGCAAGGAGAAGCTCAAGACCCCTTCCGGCGTGATGTCGACCGCCGAAGCCATATCGATGCTCATCAATTCAATGGCGCTGGCCGCCAGCTTCGGGAACGGGACGGTCGGCGACGGCGAGCTGGGCGCGGGACTGCTCGGCGCCGTCGTGAAGGACGACGACAAGGACAGCGCGGTATTCAAGGAATACCTCGAAAACGTGATGAAGAAGCGGGGCAGCGAATGGCGCGGGCTGTACAACGCCTGCCGCGGACTGCTGTAATAAGGGCGGCGCCATGCCCGTGCACGTATTCGGCGTCCGCCACCATAGCCCCGCGGCGTCCTGGCACCTGCTGGCGCTGCTTGGCCGCGTGAACCCGGACCGCGTCCTGATCGAAGGCCCGGAGGACGCGGGGGCCTGGATACCGCAGCTGACGGCGCCCGGCGTGAAGCCGCCCGTCGCGCTGATGGCATATACGGACGAGCTCCCGGCGCGTTCGATACTGCTGCCGTTCGCGGAATACTCCCCCGAGCTCGTGGCGCTGCGCTGGGCGGCGGGGCACGGCGCGGAAGCGCGCTTCATCGACCTCCCGTCGCCGGTCTTCCTCGCGCTGCAGGACTGCATCGAACGCAGGCCCGAAACCGACGGGGAACCCGAAACCGAAGGGAGGCCCGACCCCCACAGGCTGGTCGCGGAGTCGAGCGGCTACCCCGACTACGACAGCTATTGGGAAGCCAACTTTGAGCACGTCCTGGCCGAAGGCTTCTACCAGGCGGCGGCGCTTGAGCTGGGCATGGCCCTGCGCGGGCTGGACAGGCCCTTCGGCTTCGAAGCCGAAACCCTCGTGCGCGAGGCGCATATGAGGCGCGCGATAGCCGAAGGGAAGGGCGAGGAAACCGTCGTCGTCTGCGGGGCGTACCACGCCCCCGCGCTTGAGGAAGGCGCGGGCCTCCCGCCGATGAGCGACGAGGAGCTCGCCGCCCTGCCGCGGCTGGGCGCCGTGACCACGATAATGCCATACAGCAACCTTCGGCTGAGTTCGCGCACTGGCTACGGCGCCGGGAACAGAAGCCCCCGCTACTTCGGCCTCCTGTGGGAGGCGATGAACAGCGGCAACGGCATCGGAAGGGCGGCGAGCCTCTACCTGGCCGAGGCCGCCGCGTATATGCGGGAGTCCGGCACGTTCCGCTCCCCCGCCGAGGCCATCGAAGGCGTCCGCCTCGCCCTTGCCCTCGCCGGCCTGCGCGGCCAGGCCTTCCCGACGCTGTACGACCTCCGTTCAGCCGCCGTGACCTGCCTGGGCCAGGGGGACCTTTTCGCCTGCGCCGAGGCGCTGAACGCCGTGGAGATCGGGACGGATACCGGCGAGCTGCCCGAAGGGATTGCCCGCAGCAGCATCCAGGACGACTTCTACCGCGAGCTTGCGCGCCTGAAGCTCCAACGGTTCAAGTCGCCTGTGGCGCAGGACCTGGAGCTCGACCTCCGGGAGAACCGTACGGCAAAAGGGGAAGGCGCAGGGTTTCTGGACTTGCGGCGCTCCTGTTTCCTGAACCGCCTTATGGCCTTGGGCGTCGGCTTCGCCCAAAAGCGCGAAAGCGGCCAGAAGAGCGCCACATGGAAGGAGCTCTTTGTCCTGTGCTGGGGCCCGGAGGCCGAAATACAGCTGGTCGAGAACGTGCTGAGGGGCGAGACCGTGGAACTGGCGGCGGCGCATAGTATCCGCGAGCGTTTCGAGGAAGCCGAATCTGTCGAAACCATTACCGGAGCCATCGAAACGGCGTTCGACTGCGGCCTGCCTGACATGATGCTTGCGGCCTGCGCGGCGCTGCAGGCATTCTCCGTGGACGCCTGCCCCTTCAGGGAGCTTGCCCCCGCCTGCAAGTCGCTCGCGGGCGCGCTGAACTACGGCAGCCTCAGGCGCATCGACACCGAAGGCCTGAAGCCCCTTCTGGCGCAATTGTTCCTGCGCGCCGCGCTCGCGCTGCCCGGGGCGGCCGCCTGCGGCAATTCCGCCGCCACGGACATGCTTGACGGCCTGTTCGACATGGACAGGATCTCCCTCGACTTCTTTGACCTGGTCGACGCGGGGCAATGGCTGTCGGCGCTGGACGAACTGGCGGATTCGGACTCGCTGAACCCGCTCCTGTCCGGCGCCGCCTGTTCGCTCCTGTGCGAGCGCGGCATGATTGACGACGAAAGGCTGGAGCTGCTGCTGGGGCGCCGCCTCTCCCCCGGCATACCTGCCGACATAGGGGCTGGATGGTTCGAAGGCCTGAGCCGCCGCAACCATTACGGCCTTATTTCCCGTATCAGGCTCTGGGAACTGCTAAACGGCTATATCGCCTCGCTGGACGACGAAGAGTTCAAAAGGGCGCTCGTATTCCTGCGCCGTGCCTTCTCGGATTTCTCGGCTGCCGAAAAGCGCGCGGTTTGCGGCATGCTTGCCGAGGCCCTTGGCATACAGGCGGAGGAAGCAGAGGACCTGGCAATGGGCCTTTCGGAAAAAGACCAGGCCGTCATAGACAGCCTGAACGACTTTGATTTTGGTGATTTGTGATGAGTGAAAACAGCCTTTCAAGATGGCGCCTCATCCTCGGCGCCGGCGTAGACGATGATATGCGGAAGCTGGGCGTCTCGCTGTCGGGCGAGGAGGCCCTGATGGACCAGGCCCTGGCTGCCATCTACGACGGGAGCGAGGATTTCTCCTATGGCGAGGGCGGGCGGGGCGCGGGCCGGCAGAAAAGCAGCCCCATGCTTGCGCGCTGGCTGAGCGATATAAGGGGCTATTTCAAGGACGACCTGGTATCTGTCATCCAAAACGACGCGATGGAGCGCAAAGGGCTGAAGCAGCTTTTGCTCGAACCCGAGATCCTGAAAAACGTGAAGCCTGACATCGGGCTCGTCAGCACGCTCATGAGCCTGAACGGCCGCATCCCGGAGAAATCCAAGGAGACGGCGCGCGAAGTGGTACGTGCCGTCGTCGAGGAGCTGAACAGGCGCCTGGCCGAGGGGCTGCGCCGCGCCGTCACGGGCGCGCTCAACCGCCGCGAACACAGCCCGATGCCTTCCGTCAGCGGCATCGACTGGAAGAGGACCATCAGCCGGAACATCAAGAACTACAACCCTGACCTGGGCCGCATAGTGCCGGAGCGCTACTACTTTTTCGACCGCTCGAAGCGCCGGAACAAATGGACCGTCATCCTGGACATGGACCAGAGCGGCTCCATGGCCGACTCCGTCGTCTACGGCTCTGTCTGCGGCTGCATACTGGCGGGCATGAATTCGGTAAGGACGCACGTCGTCGCCTTTGATACGGAGGTCGTAGACCTGACGGAAAAATACGGCGACGACCCGGTGGACATGATCTTCGGCGTCCAGCTCGGGGGCGGCACCGATATTGACAAGAGCGTCGCCTATTGCCGCGGGCTCATCGCCGAGCCGAAAAAGACGCTCTTCATACTGCTCACCGACCTGTACGAGGGCGGCAACCAGACGAGGCTCTACCGGCAGTGCGAGGAGCTTGTGGAATCCGGCGTGAAGATGGTAGGCCTCATGGCGCTCTCCGACAGAGGCGCCCCCGCCTATGACGAGCGGTCTGCCAAAAAACTGGCGTCTCTCGGCATGCCGTGCTTCGCCTGCGCCCCGGCCCTCCTGCCCGAGATGCTCGAAGCCGCGCTCAAAGGCCGGGACCTGGCCGAGCTGGCAAAGGACATTTCCGCGAGATCGAAAAGGAAGTGACCCCCCGGGGGCCTGCCCTACTTGCCCCTCAAATACTTCATCAGGGTCCTCATGAGCATGACCACGTCGACAGGCTTCGCCAGGTGCCCGTTCATCCCCGAGGCCAGGGCCTCGTCGACGTCCTCTTTGTAGGCGTTGGCGGTCATGGCGATGATCGGGACCTCCTTCGCGTCGCTGCGATCGAGCGAGCGGATTTCCCTGGCCGCGCCGTGGCCGTTCAGCACCGGCATCTGTATGTCCATGAATACCAGGTCGTAGTACCCCTCGTCTGAGGCCTCGAACATCTCGACGGCTACCCGGCCGTTTTCCGCCTCGTCGATCAAGGCCCCCGTATCGGCCAGCACCTCCCTGATGATGACGCGGTTGACCTCGATATCCTCGACGAGCAGGAGCCGCCTGCCGGTCAGGTCCGATGACGCGGGCTCGGCGCCCGCCTGCTCGACCATCTCGCCCTTCTTGAGCGTCAGGTCAAAGAAAAACCTTGAGCCGGTGCCGAGCGTGCTTTCGACCTCGATGACGCCGCCCATCATGCCGACGAGGTTCTGGCTGATCGACAGCCCGAGCCCGGTGCCGCCAAACCTCGTGGCGATGCTGCTGTTTGCCTGCTCGAACGGGACAAAGAGCTTCCCGATCTGCTCCTTGGTCATGCCTATGCCGGTATCGGAAACGGAAAACTCGAACTTGACGCTTTCGTCGCTTTCTTCGGTCGGCCTTGACGAGAAACCGATCACCCCTCCCTCGGCGGTGAACTTGACCGCGTTGCCGAGCAGGTTGACCAGGACCTGGTTGATCCTGAGCCTGTCCCCGACGACGATGATATCCCTCATCTCGTCCCGGCTCGTTATGAACTTTATCTTCTTGTCAAGGCAGCGCTGCTCTATCATGCCCGCGACCTCTTCGTAGGCCTCCATCGTGCTGAACGGCTCGCACGACAGCTCAAGCTTGCCGGACTCTATCTTCGACATGTCGAGGATGTCGTTGAGTATCCCCATCAAGTGGTGGGACGATGTAATGATCTGGTTGATCGAGGACTGCGTCTTGTCCGGGTTCGATATCGACTTCTTCGCGATGCCGGCCATGCCGATGATCGCGTTGAGCGGCGTCCTTATCTCATGGCTCATCGTCGCGAGGAACGTGCCCTTTGCCTTGGACGCCACCTGGGCGGCCTTCGTCTGGAGCTCGAGCTCGTGCGTCCTTTCCTCCAGTTCCTGCGTCCGCTCCCTGACGGTCATGTCGAGGTTCTGCGTGAGCTTCCTCGTCCGCAGCAGGAAGATTATCGCCAGGAGCAGCATGAGGCCCAGGACGATCGCGATCACGAAGAAATACTGCGACCGCTCCTGCGCCAGCTTCTTCGTGTAGTCAAACCCGCGGTTCGCCCATTCGCTCGTGATAAGGTCAGTCTCGGCGTACGCCTGCGCCTTGTTGATAATGGAGCAAAGCTGCTTCTCGTCGATATTGAACCCGAAGCGCGAGTCCGCCGCCGTCCCTATGAGGAGATTGATCTTGAACCCGGGCTTTTCGCGGTAATTCTGCTGCATGAGCAGCATGTAGTCGGATCCCATGAACAGGTCGATCTCGCCTGATTCGAGCGCGTCCATCGCCTCGTTGACGGTGCCGTAAAGCACGAGGTTGTCGTTGTCCGGGAACCACTTGCGGTACTTGTCCTCATAGCCGGAGTCCCGCATCGTCCCCACCCTCGACCTCACCACCTGGTAGCTTGCCTGGTTGGGGTAGTCGGTCTTGGAGATAATGGCGTAATGCGCCGTGGTATATGGCTTCTCGCCCCACAGGAAGCTGCCCCTGCGCTCTTCCGAATACAGGAGCTCCGAGACCAGGGCCACCTCCCCCGACTTGAGCATGTCGAGAATACGGGTCCACGTGGTCTTGTCGCTGTTGGCGACCTCGAACCGTATCCCGGTCAGCGTGCTTATAGAGTCGAGCACGTCCACCGCGATGCCCTGGAATTCCTCCTCGGATTGATTGTAAAAGCATACAGGGTAATTATCCTGCTCGAGCGCGATCTTCACCGTTTCGCCGCTGGCCGCAAGGCCCGCCAGGTACGCGTTTTCCTCGTCCGTGAACGACCGGCCCAGCTTGTAGCGCGAGTAGTCCTCGTTGCCTTCCTTGTACAGCCCGTACAGCTTGTCTATGCCCCCGGCGACGATATACTTGTTCATGACGCTTATTATCGGCTGGAGTTCCGGGTTCGCGGTGGTCATCGAGACAGGGGTGTACACGAGCGGGAAGAATTCCTTCGACTGGATGGAGCCGTAGTCGTCGAATACGGGGTCTATCACGCCCTCCGTTACAAACGCGTCTATCACGCCGGTCCTGAGCATCTTCACGGCGCTTTCAAAGCTGTTCGCCTCGACAAGCTGGAAAGACAGTTCGGAATAATAGTCCCTGACATGGTTCATGTCGACGGTCCCGGCCAAGGTGCCGATATTCAGGCCGTTTATGTCCTTTTCGCTCAGTATCTCGTTCCTGTTGGAAAGCGTGAATATCCTCAGCGACCGCTCCGCTATGGGGTGCGTCATATGATAGAACTCCATGCGTTCCGAGGTCGGCGTCAGGTCCCCGGTGAAATCGATTATCCTGCTGTCGATGCCGTCCTTCAGTATGTCCCATTCAAGAAGCTCCAGCTCGAACCGGATGCCGAAGAGCGTCGACAGGTAGTCGCACAGCCTGGCGCTGAACCCCGAGTACGTGCCGTCCGGCAGCACGAACGCCTCTGTCTCGTACATCTGCCCATAGGTGAACTTCCCCCGCGATTCCTTGAGCGCCTCGATCGCGCTTATCTCCTCCGCGGTCACGCCGGGGATGTCCTTGTACGATTCTATGTCGTTGATATCGAGCGGTTTGGGCGCGAAAACCCCACACCCTGCTATAGATACGGCAAGGGACAATGCCACGAAATAAATTGCCAGGTTTCTCATTTTAAAAATTGCCCGGGCCCCCTCAGCAATAACCCAAAAACATTATATCACTTTTCCCCGGCAATTGACACGACAAAAGGGGACGGTTCCTGCGTCTTACAAGACAAAAGGGGACGGTTCCTGCGTCTTACAAGACGCAGGAACCGTCCCCTTTTGTCTTACAAAACTCGGATCAGGCCACGCGCTTCTTGTTCATGAACGCGAAGAGCAGGTAGAGCACGGGGACGACAAGCCCTGTCCCCCATGACGACCCCGATACAAGGCCGCCGATCGCTATCGTGATGACGTTCGAAACCACTGTCAGCACGATGGCTATGATACCGATGATAATGCATGTCTGCGATTTTTCAGGCGCCTTTACGGCCTTCAGGCCAAGGATGCCGCCAACGAGTATGACGATCGAGCCGACTACCGCCAGGAGCACCGCCAGGACCAGGATGCCCGTGCCTGAGCCGAGTGACGCCGCGACCAACCCCACGCCGACAAGTCCGAGAACGCTTACGATAAGCGCGATGATTCCGCAAATGATCATGATTATACTAAGAATCTTTAAAGGTGTGCCAGTTGCCATTTCTATATCTCCTTTCAACTCCAAAAAATAAATCAAGATAACAATCCATCAAACGCCAACCTATATAGCCGACCAACGGCCTCTGCCTGCCTGTAATCACCTCCTTGTCCGTATTCGCCATTGTTTCTGATGGAACCGGTTATATTTTAACATCAACCCGCCAGCAATGTCCATGAATAATTCATTCCGCCCAGGGGGCCGGGAGGGAGATGCCGGAAAACTCGCCTGGCAGGTATACCTCGTCCGGCTTGTCCTTTCTCAGGCGGACCAGCCTGTCGGCCAGGGACAGGTTGCCCGCCAGGTTCACGGCGAGGATCACGACCGCGATTCCCTTGTCGAGCAGCATCTTCATAAGGCCCCGGATATGCATGCGCTGCCCTATGTCAGCGCTCCGGAATGGCTGGACGCAGAAAACCACCTTCGGTTTCTGGATGGCGATGCGCGTGTACACCAATTCATACTTTTGCGATTCGGTAAGCTCGTCGATGCGCTTGTCGAACACTTCGGCGCCAGGCGCCGGGATGAATTCGCGGCCCACCCCCTCGCGGATACCATGGTCGCGCCAGACCTCGGGGATGCGGCTGTCCAGCAGGAAGCAAAGATTGTCGAGATAGCTGAGTTCCTTGAACAGCATCGTCTCCGTAGGCAGTTCCTGTATCACGGCGATATCGCCGCCGATCCGGGGGGCGATTTCGCGGCCGTCGATGAGCAAGCTGCCGCTTTCCGGGACGCGTTCCCCGCTCAGCATGGACAGTAGCTCCCCGAATACCTGGACGTCCGGGTTCTGGAGCACGACGCATTCCCCGGAAGCGGCGGAGAAGCTCAAGCCGTCAACGTGCTCGCCCGTCAGCCCCCTTGCCTCGAATACGGACCCCCCGTCCCTCGCGGCGGGCGCGGGCGCGTACGCCTGTTGCTTCACCTCGCTTATATACGCTTTTGTATAGTTCCGGAACGCGTCCGTCAAGCCGGCGGCGTTGTCCAGGGTCTTGACGATCCTCCCGTTGGACATCAGCGCGACCTTGTCGCAGACCTGCCCCAGCTCCTCGATGTGGAAGTCGATATACAGGAACGATATCCCCCTGGCGGCGTAGTTCTTGAGCAGCCTGTGGAACTTCACGAGCTCGGCCTCGCCGATATT
>Ga0082212_10011145_pt1 | contig 11419 bp, 8 predicted proteins | sample TergutNt197P3_FD_71548 | JGI IMG/M metagenome (GOLD analysis project Ga0082212, IMG submission 71548) | Neocapritermes taracua P3 segment gut microbial communities from Petit-Saut dam, French Guiana - Nt197 P3 | ecosystem: Host-associated > Arthropoda: Insects > Digestive system > Gut ... | reverse complement strand
GTCGGTGCCGATGGAGCGTTCTCGACCGTTCGACGTGAATTTTTTCCAAACGTTGCAATGCCCAAACGTTATATTGCCGTCCAACATTGGTTCGAGCGTGATGCCGTATCCATTCGCCCTCCATTCGGGATTGATGTTTGGAACGATTACATCGGCATTTTCGATTCGGCACTGACCGATTTTTATATTTGGATGATTCCGAAGTCTTCGCAGTTGATTTTAGGCGGAGCATTTCCACTGGGTACGAATGTGGCATCGACAATGCAAGTTGTTAGGGAAAAGTTGGAATCGCTCGGACTGCGGTTCGGTACTCTTGTCAAACGGCAGGCGGGACAGATTTTGCGTCCGGTTTGTCCGTCATCCCTCTGTTTCGGTAATGCCCGAACGATCCTTATCGGCGAAGCATCAGGACTCATCAGTCCGAGTTCAGCGGAGGGAATCAGCGGTGCACTTATCAGTGCTTTTCATCTGGCGGAGGCGTTTCGACCAACAGGTTTTGATCCGGCATTGTATCGGCGTTTGCTTCGCAAGCGGATGTGGAGTCTTTGGCTAAGAAGGTGCAAGATTCCGTTAATGTTTTACCCCCGATTGCGAAAATATGTGATGCTTTCAGGGCTGACGGCACTGCGGCGGTAGGGCAACACGGAGACGACGAGGAGACCGTTTCAATTCTATCAAAAACCGCCGTTTTTGATAGAATGAACGAATCAAACCATGAAACACTCACTCCTGTTTTTAACGACGACGTTGCTGATTACAGCCGGCAACGTCGTCGCCGACTCCCGTTATGCCGAGCCGACAAGTTGTGCCCAGTGTCATCAAAAAGCCTGCGACGATTGGCAAAAAAGCGATCACAGCCGGTCAATGGATCACGCCAACGAGGCGACCGTCTTGGGAAACTTTGCCGATGTCCAATTCGTTCATATTGGCTTCGATGATCTGCTCGATTTCGATGATGAAACGCTCAAAATTTTGATTGACGATATTTTCCATGCTGCTCCACCGCCTTGGGCAATGCGGACGTATAGTGCTGTTGACCGTTCTGCCAATTCGATATTTGGCGGCAGAACGCCGGTCTCCTACGACAAGCCGGGGCAAAAATTCAAACCGCAGATTGCACCGCGATTCGAGGATTTTGCTCTTGCCTGCTTCGATGCCAAACCGGGCGTTGCCGAAAAACTCCGTAACGTGATGAACGAAACACAACGCAAAGACTTCGACGAGGAATACGAATATCGGAAAGCACTCACCGTCAACCGTCCCAGCGAAATTGCCGGTGCGCAGGCAAGAATCGTTTCTCGGTTGCAAAAGTTGATTGACTCACCGAAGAATCCGGTCGCTCCGCTGCGCTACGCTCCCGGCTTTCATGGTGCCACCTTCCGTTTCTATCGAGACGGCGGAAAATTCATGGTCGAGACGGACATCGGCACATCGGAAATCCGCTATACCTTGGGCATTCGTCCGCTCCAACAATATCTGGTCGAAACCGAAGGGGGGCGGCTCCAATGTTTGCCCGTCGCTTGGGATTCCGTTGACCGCCGCTGGTTCCATCTTTATCCCAAAGAGCAGATTCCGAAGGAAGACCCGCTGCACTGGTCGAAGCCGCTGCAAAATTGGAACTTCATGTGTGCCGATTGCCATACGACGAACTTCGAGAAAAATTTCGATAGCAAAACGTTGACCTACCGCTCGACTTTTACAGAAATGAACGTCGGTTGCCAATCGTGTCATGGACCTTGCGGCGAGCACGTCGAAACGGCACGGAAAAACCACCTTGGCGACCTTGGCGTTAACTTTGCGCCCTCTGCGGTTAGCAAATTTACCGCAAAGGACGTAAAGGATTCTCAAATCATCGAAAGTTGTGCCGCTTGTCACACCAGACGACGAATGTTGCGAACGGACGCAAAAATGCCGCTGGAACCGTGTCTCGATTTTTTCGTGCCGGAAATGCAAGACCGACCGATTTACTATCCCGACGGACAACTGCTCGAAGAAGCCTTTGAAGTCGGTTCGTTCATGCAATCGAAAATGTACTCGAAGGGAGTTAGTTGTACGAATTGCCACGAACCGCACTCGTTACGGCTAAAATTTTCGGGCAACCGGCTCTGTTCGCAATGTCATTCCCCGGCAATTTACGATACGGAGCGGCACCATTTTCATTCTGACAAGTCGAAACCCGGCACGCAGTGCGTCGAATGTCATTTTCCGCAATCGACGTACATGGTTGCCGATCCGCGTCGGGATCACAGCATCCGCAAGCCGAGTCCGGCACTGACGATGCAACTCGGCGTGCCGAATGCTTGTACGTTGTGTCATCAGGATCGCAAAAAAGGGGAAACGCTCCCATGGGCACACGAACATATCGAACGTTGGTATGCTGACGCGCGAGCAGGACAAGTCGGTTATTCCGCAGCGGGTCCGATTTCGGAGCATTACGCCTTTGCCATTACGGCGGGTCGGAACGGCGATGTTACGGCGTTGCCGTTGCTAGCGGCAGTTGTCCGAAACAAGTCACAACGGGATCATCGGGACATCATTCGTGCATCGGCACTCTCACTTTTCGGTCAACTGGCAACGCCGGAGCAGTCGGCATTGATTGTTGAATCGCTGACAGATCACGATCCGCTGGTGCGATTGGCTGCCGTGGAAGCATTTTTTCAGCAACCTGCCGAGAGCAAATTGAAATACCTGCCGGGAAAATTGGACGATCCGCTCTTGGCGATTCGGCTTGCGTCAGCACGCTCATTAGCAGACGTTTCCGACCGCCTGAAAGATGAATCGGCAAAACATGCGTTCACATCAGTTGCCAAAGAGTACACCGATTCCTGTTTGGCACTGAACGATCAGTCGGCATCGTATTTGAATCTTGCCGCTTTTGAATATGACCGGGAGACTTCTCGTCGTCGGCAAGTCGAAAATTGGTTCGCCGCAACCGTTCAAGAGTTGCAGCAGAGAGGCGGACAAAATGTACAGACATCGTTTGCGGAAGCATCGAAAACACGCAACGATTATATCCAACGATTGACAACGAAACCATTGGAACTGTACCGGCAATCGCTTCGGATTGATTCGGAATTCATTCCCTCGCGGCTCAACTTGGCAATGCTTCACGATGAGCGGGGGGAGTCGAAGGAAGCCGAAGAGCAATTTCGAGAAGTGTTACGGATTGATCCCGAACAAGGGGATGTCGCTTATTCGTTGGGACTTCTGCTTGCCGAGTTGAACCGATTGGACGAAGCCGCCGTACAGTTGAAGAGAGCAACCGAGTTGCGACCAGAAAACGCTCGCATTCGCTACAATCTTGGCTTGCTCCTGATGCGGCAGGAAAAACGCCCGGAAGCCCTGCGGGAATTGGAAGCCGCTCTGAAAATCGAACCGGACAATGTTTCGTTCCTGCACGCATTGGCAATTTTGTATTTACAGATGGGCAATCGCACGGAAGCGGAGAAGATCATCGACCGGTTGAGCAGGTTGGAGCCGAACAATCCGCGGTGGAGCGGGGCAAAGTAGCGGGTGGAGACAATGTTTTGAAAGTGTAACCTATCTTTACGGCGACCACCATTCGTCGCCTATCGTTTGAATAAGCCTCGCCCGTTCTGTGTCGATTCGGCTATCCAACCGTAAGTTGTTCCGTATTGCGTTCTGGGGGTTAATTTCCACTCCGCCGCACGCCACGATTGTCGAAAAACCGGTTTGCGTTTTGATAGAACGATAAGCAACGGACTTCGGTTCGGGATAATCCACCAATTTGAGTTTCGTGTCATCCAAGAGAATCGTCAGTGTACAATCTGCCTTTTGCAACAAATTTTCCTGACGAATCAATGCTGCCGCCAACGCAAGCCGCATGTTATTTCGCAGTTCCCCAAAGACGGGGTTGGCTTTTGACAGAGCATCATAGTTTTCTTCCATATTCCGGCACCAAGTGAGAGCCGCCCGATCCGTACCAGTTGCCCGCGGGTTCCGTTGCGGAGAAAGATAATCCTCGTGCGGTAATGTCCGAACACGAAGATCATCCAGCCGCCAAGTCAATCTCGCAGAATCATGGGCAATCGTTGCGTATTCAGGAACGAGCCAAAATCGAGGAGAAATGTTCGGTCGGCTGGTCGAAATCAAACTGACGTAACTCGGAATGTTTCGAACTTGCGACGGTTCCAAACCGAGAGCGATTCGTTTCATCTGGAAGTCGGCGGCGACGAGAATTCTGGCGAATCGGCTTGAACTCGAAATGCCGGTTATCGTGATCGGATTTTCTCCGTAGGCTTCTTCGAGTGCCGATGCGTATGCGTCGGCATTGCCAGCGTTTATATTTCTGAACTGTTGATGCACCCGCATCAATTTCGTCGTGGATTCCTGTGTCGGTTCAATCGAACAAGCGAGCGTTCGAGGAACGGTTGGTTGATTCCAAAGACGCAGAGCGGTCAAGAAGTCTTCAAGCACCAAAATGGGCTGTCCAGTTTGATTGCCGACGACATTTCCGGCGGCATCGACCCGCCAACCTTCGGCGGGTCCGATGAGGAGCAAATCATTCTCGTCAGGAACGGCAATGATGTACTCGATGGAAGTTAAGCCGCCGATATAGCGGATCGAGTCGGGCAACACTTCGCGTTGTTCGACAATTTCTTTGACTTTGGCATCGAGTTTTTTGAGGGAAATAATTCGGCGGGAAACTTTTCGATTCAGATTTTCCTGTGGGGATTCCAGTACGTTTGCCATCATTTTGCCGAGGGCATCCGATTTTTCTTGGGAGATCGGCAAGACATGACCGTCGGCATCGACATCGATTCCATTGCCGGCGGAGCGGAAATCATCGAAAACTTGGGCGAACGTTGCCGTCATTCCAAAACAGGCAACGAAAAAGGCAAGGGGGAGGTATCTATTCCACATAAAACGGGTGCGAACATCACCCGCCTCAACTCACGGCAGGTTGCTTTTCGCTTTCTTTTCCTTTGAGTTTTCGGATCATTGCGGAGAGTCGGGATTTCTTTCGGGCGGCGGCGTTCTTGTGAATGATCCGTTTGGAACCCGCCTGATCCAGTGCTTTGACCGCATCACGGAACAGTTTATCGGCATCCTCAATGTTTCCCAACCGTACCGCCTTAACGACATTTTTGCAACGATTCCGAACGAAGGAGCGGCTGGCTCGATTTCGCTCTCGTGTAGCAATGTTCTGGCGAAGCCGTTTTTTGGCACTGGCAATATTGGGCATACAATTCTAGTCTAATTAGATTTCTGACGTACTGTTCGGGGGATTCTACCGCATTTCTTGCAAAAAACAAGGGAGACCCTCACGAAGTGTGCAAGTTCGTTTTTTCGTCACCCCTGCGAAGGCAGGGGTCTAGAGAAACAGGGGTAAAATCTTCCATCTGGGTTCCCTCGCGCGGGAATGACGGAATTTGGGCAATCTTGCACACCTCGTGCCTCTCCCTTTTGCCAGCAAGATAAAAAGTGTAGAATGACGGTAATTGTATTTTTCATTTTACCCTCTTTTGAGTCATGACGCGTTGCGAGGAATATGCAGGACTTTCGGTTGCCATCGTTACACCCTTCAAGAATAATAAAGTCGATTACGAAGCATTTCAGAAGCAAATCGAGTTCCAAATCAATGCCGGTACGACCGCCATCGTGCCGGTAGGTACAACGGGAGAATCGCCGACGCTCTCCTTCGAGGAACATGAAAATGTCATTCGCGCCGCCGTCGAAGCCGCCGCCGGTAAAATCAAAGTCATGGCAGGCACCGGAGCAAATTGCACACAGGAAGCCATCGAACTCACGCAATTCGCTCAAAAAGCCGGTGCTGATGCCGCTCTGCATGTCGCTCCCTATTACAACAAGCCGACGCAGGAAGGTTTTTATCAACACTACAAAGCGGTGGCGGAGGCAACCGACTTGCCGATCTGCATTTATAACATACCAGGTCGGTCTGCCAAAAACATCGAACCAGAAACGATTATCCGCCTTGCCACCATTCGGAACATCGGTATGGTCAAAGAAGCGAGCGGGTCGATGGACCAAGCGTCAGCAATCATCGGTAAGACCGACTTGACGGTGTTGAGCGGCGACGATAGTTTGACACTTCCCCTGATGGCACTGGGCGCACGGGGTATTGTTTCGGTTGTCGGAAACATTATTCCGCAGGATATGATCGAACTGTGCCGGGCGGTGGATCGCAAAGACGGCGATGCCGCTCGAAAAATGCACTACAAAACGTTTGCTCTCTGTCGGGATATGCTGTCGCTTTCAACGAATCCGATACCGATCAAGTCGGCAATGAAGATGCTCGGTCGGGACACCGGCGAAATGCGACTGCCGATGACTCCCCTCATCGAAGCCGAGGAAGCGAAACTTCGAGCAACACTTACGGCGTATGGATTGCTGAAGTGATACTGTAGCCTCCAAGTGTACAATCTCGAAACTAACTTTGCAAAATTTATGTCAATGCTTGCGACCCGTCAGTCCAATCCCACCAATCGCCGCAAGTCGGGTACGTCATATTCCAACAACGCTCCGTGAACAATGTTCGTAATCGGATACGGCGAACTGCCAGCCTTGACAACGTCGTACCAACTCCGAACTGGTTTGTCCAATTTGACACTGGAAAACAGTGCTGGTTCCAATGCCGCCGCATGCAAGGCAACCAAACCGACCGTTTCGCCGGATGCAACCAGTTCGACTGGTCGTTCCATCGCACGCGCAACGGCAATCAAGTCTTCCGTCCGCATTCCGACGTATGTCTTGCCGAGCAGATAAGCATAATAAAAATCAACTCCATCGGTGCCGAACAGATCGTGATCGTAATACTTCGCCCCGACTCCTTGCGTCTGACCGAGTCCACGAAGATCAACGGCAACGATCCTCTTCCCCTCTTTGGCAAATTCATTCATCCGCTTCATGTCGGCGGTATTGCCGGTATCGTTGAGATAAATGACGGTGCCAGTATGAGCGGTTTTCGGTGAAAATATAACGGCGGGCAACATAATTTTTCCGTTTTCGGCGGTGAATGAAATCTTCATTGCCGATGCGATGGCATCGAGGTTTTCCGCAACGTCCATTGCCCCATCTTCCGCACCATTCGGCAGTGCAGGAATGTCATCCAGTTTCCGCACGCCGGTCATTCTCCGAATAGCCGACCGCAGTTCATCGTCGGATCGGTTTGCCGCTCTTTCCGTTCGAGCAGCAAGCAATTCGTCGTTGTAATCTCGGTTCAAGTCGAATGCCGACCGTGCGCCTTCGAGCAACAAGACTTCCCCCTTCGGCGTACAACGAAGTTCCGCTTGGGTACATACCGGTTGATCATCGGCTTCAAAGATCATTTCGTCCCGATCCGCAAGCCAGCGGAGCATCCACCGCACCGTTGCTTCCCGACCGGTTTTGTGCCAACCGTGCGGTCCGTCGGCTTCCGTGATTGCCATCCTTTCGCTGTAACCGAGACGGTCGAAAATCCGTTTCGCCTTTCGTGCGGTTGACCAAGCATCTTCGACGGGGAAAAAGTCCTCGGTCGTTGTTCCCAGCAGTGTCGGTTTCGGTGCCCGCATAATGCAGTAATCGACGTGATCCATTCCGAAGCCCGCCTGACCGAAAACGTTTTGTTCCGCATCTTGGGGACCAATCGTCGTCATCATTTTGCCGTACAGACTGCACAGATAACAGAATACTGCTGCCGCCTGCACTCTTTCGTCCAACGCCATGATGTACGAAGTCTGCGTTCCACCGCCGCTGTTTCCGGTTACACCGATCCGTTCGCCGTCAATGTCGTCCCGGCTTTCCAGATAGTCGATTGCTCGAATCATATCCCAAACTTCAAAGGTTGCAGTATTTCGACCGAGCAGAATACTTCCCGGTCCGAGAGCATTATGGGCGGGAACACCTCGCAGGAGTGCGGTGCCGTTTTCCTTCAACTGTTGACTGCGTTCTCCTTGATCGATGGGATCAATCACAAACGCCGCCAAACCGTGTGTTGCCGCCAGTGCTGCCACACCTTGATATTGCTCGTATGCCTTTGCTTCGTTGGCGTGTCCGCAGACGATCAGTACGGCAGGATAGGGTGCTTCGAATTTCATTTCATCGGGCAGGAACAATGCACCGGTAACGAAGAAATCCGGGACGCTTTCAAAGAGGATCATTTCGACGCGGTAGGCATCTTTACCGGGTGTACCTTTGCTGAAGGACTTTACGGTTAGCGGATTGAGCGGTGTGTGTTCCCACATTTTTCCGAGTTGCATCTGGAAAAAGTCTTTACATTCTTGTTGCCGATATTCGATATTGGCAACTGTTTTAAGGGAATCGTATCGTGTTTGCCATGCTTTTTGGGCGGTTTGCAATTCGTCGAGGAGGTATTTCCTCATCATATTTCCGTCTTGTGCGCAGAGGGTTGCGGCGGTGAGCAGTGCGAACAGGGTGAGAGCGAGTCGTAACATGGGATTTCTCCTTTTTGGTGAAAGATGGGACTAAAGAGACATTCTATCCGACTCGCACATAATGGACAAGCCCATAGAATGTCATCTCAGAAAAAGTCATTTTTCTGAGATATTTTCAATGGCGTATTTCCTTGTTTTCTCCGAATGGAGTTATCGTTGCACATGTCTTGAAAAATCTTCATCGACGACCGAACGTCGCCATTTTTCGATGTTGTTACCGGCTTGACCTTCGATGAATCGTCCGCTAGAATCGATGAAAATCACATTGCCCACAAGCTCAACGTTTATATTCCGCCAAACGCACTCCTTGTCATGCCATTGTGTTTTCTGTCGCTTCTGTGAGACAATGTAGTTTCAGATAATTAAACTCAACATGATTAATTGGTTGCAACCAAATTTAATTTTCGAAACAGTGCGGGATATCACGCCAGAATTGTTGCAAAAACATGAACTCCGGTCATTGTTGCTCGATGTCGATTCAACGCTCAAACGTTACCGGGAAGTCGTGGTACCTGCCGAAACCGTCCGATGGATCGAGTCATTAAAAGAAGCCGGTATCCAATTGTGTATTCTTTCCAATGGTCGGGCACGCCGTATTCGTCCGATTGCGGAGCAAATTCAGGTTCCGTTTGTTGCTCCGGCAATGAAGCCGACACCGTTTGGGTGTCGCACCGCAATTAAAACGATGAACTTCGATCCAAAATCGACGGCAATCGTCGGCGACCAGGTGTTTGCCGATATTCTTGCCGGTAAATTCTCCAAAATTTTTACGATTCTCATTACACCAATTCATCCCGAAGAAGAACATTGGTACACGCGGATCAAACGTCCATTTGAAAAATGGTTTGTGAAACGCGTAAATTAAGGAACAAACGCAGTCTAGACATTCAAGGGCAGTAATGGAATATTTTCAAAGACTGAAATCTGAAAACGGGCTTGATTCTGTCTCCGGCTCTTGACTCATTTCACTCTTTCGTGCAGAATAATGTACAACATTTCGTTCTTTGAGAAAATATCCTGTGCAACACACCGAACATAAAGATTCCGATGTCGCCCACGTTGAAGCATTGGCACACACCGCCGTTGCCGACTGTTATCAATGCGGTAAATGTTCCGCTGGCTGTCCGCAAGCCGAACAGATGGACATTCTGCCCAGTACCGTAATCCGCTTGATCCAGTGCGGTGATGTTAAAAAGGCGGCAAGTGCTAAGTCCGTCTGGCAGTGTATTGCTTGCCTGACTTGTTCGACGCGATGTCCCAAGTCGGTCAACATCGCCGGAGTGATGGATGCGCTCAAACAGATTTCTCTCGAAAAAAAATGTGTCCATCCGAAACAGAAACGTGTTGTTGCTTTTCAACGTGCCTTCTTGAATACAATTAAGCGAAATGGACGCACTAATGAACTCGAAATGGTAGCGGAATACAAGATTCGCGGTTTTTTAGGGGACGGAAATCCGATATTAGCAATAAAAGATGCCGACCTCGGGTTGCCGATGCTTTTGCGAAATAAACTGCATATTAAAGTTGGTTCACCCGTGAAAGACAAAGCACTTGTCAAACGGATATTTGCCAAATGCGAGGGAAAATAAGATGAGTTTCGTACCGACTCAACTACCGCGTTGACGGGGTTCATATCCGGCAGCACGGATCGCTTCGCAGAAGTCGGCTTCCGTCGAACGAAAGATCGTTCCTGTCGCCGCAACAACGTTTTCCTCAATCATAATGCTCCCTAAATCGTTCGCTCCAAAAGATAAGCCAAGCGTGCCGATTTGCAAGCCTTGCGTAACCCAACTCGATTGGATCGTTGGAATATTATCCAAAAACAGCCGCGAAACCGCCAGAAAACGCAGATAATCCCAACTGCCAATTTTTGGTTGACCGGCAAGTTCCGTATTGCCGGACTGAAACGTCCACGGGATAAATGCCGAAAACCCGCCAGTCTCATCCTGCAAGTCTCGAATGCGGGCAAGATGAGCAATGCGATCCTCGACCGTTTCGATGTGTCCGAACATCATCGTTGCCGAACCACACCCGCCGAGTCGGTGCCAAATCCGGCACACACCGAGCCAACGTTCCGACGATGCCTTATTCGGACTAACAATTTGCCGAACGTGATCTGCCAAGATTTCCGCTCCGCCGCCCGGCAATGATCCCAAACCGGCATCTCGAAGCCGTTCCAAGATGGTCTGATCCGGTAAACCGAATCGGTCGGCAAAATAGACGATTTCCGAGGGACTAAAACCGTGAATATTCACGTCGGGAAAATGCTGCCTGATCGTCCGCAATAATTTTTCATACCACTCAAAGGGTAGCGAGGGATGCAGTCCGCCTTGCAGTAGAATTTGCCTGCCGCCAAGTTGGACAGTCTCCTCAATTTTGGCAAGCAACGTCGGTTCGTCAAGAACATACGCATCGGGATCGTTTTCGTTTCGACAGAAAGCACAAAACTTGCACCGACTTACACATACATTAGTATAGTTGATATTCCGTTCGACGTTGTATGTCCGTACTTTGCCGGGGTGAAGACGTTGCGTAACCGCATCAGCATCAGCACCGAGTGACGGAAGATCATCGGATTGCAGCAGTTTAAGGGCTTCGACGCGAGTGAGGCGAGACATCTGAAAAACATTTTACCACATGGTCGGCAACTGCGTTGTCGCTTGTGGGCACCTTCAAAAAATTCATTGCAGCGGCAGTCGAGGAGTTATACACATCGACTCTCCGCCCCTTTATGATTCACTTTGGACTTGCAATAATGTTAATGCGACTTTTCATTTTCGGCGGAGCCCTCTTTGTCGATAACCTCCTCCGGCAAGAGAAGTTCTTTGCCGCTTCGGGCAAGATAGGGCGGAACCGTCATCAGAAGCCGCTGACCATTGTTGTCTTGAAATTTCCAAAGTTGACCATCCATTCCTTCGGGGACATCTACACAGAACCAACCCTCTTCGTGTTCTCCGAAATCGTACTGGACGTTCCCCTCGGGATCGAGCAATTTTCCCATCGTT
>Ga0082212_10011144_pt1 | contig 11419 bp, 8 predicted proteins | sample TergutNt197P3_FD_71548 | JGI IMG/M metagenome (GOLD analysis project Ga0082212, IMG submission 71548) | Neocapritermes taracua P3 segment gut microbial communities from Petit-Saut dam, French Guiana - Nt197 P3 | ecosystem: Host-associated > Arthropoda: Insects > Digestive system > Gut ... | reverse complement strand
TGGCGTACCCACAGAAGCCGGGACGTTTAACTTCTCTGTACAGATGACGAACGAATATGAGGATTTTGTGGACTCGAACACGCAATATACGCTAGTTGTCAACGACAACACGAACGCCAACGTCGAGGCGCAGACCGATATAGGCTACAAAATAACAACGCGCATACAAGACATGACTTCGCTCTACGACCGCGACCTAGTAATTGAAGGCGCATTTGGGGAATTTGTCGACCTTTGGTTGAACGGTGACAGGCTGGTGCGAGGCGTAGACTACACGGCAGAGGACGGCAGCACAAAGATCACCGTCAGGTCACAGACGTTCAAGGACAAAGGGGTTAACGGCACAAACACTATCGCTGGCGAGTACCGTGATTCCAATCATGAACTTAAGAAAGCCGCCCAAAACTATACTCAGGCTCAGGCTCAGGACGGCGGAACATCTGACAAGTCTTTGCCTAGCGGCAATCAGGGAAATATCCAACAAGTCCCATCCACAGCGGTTGAACCTCCCCCAGTGCCTTTGTATGACAGTCCGTCTGCAGATGCAAGTGGTTTTACTGACATAAAAGCAAGTGCTTGGTATTATTCCGATGTTAGCTGGGCTTATTCCAAAAAATTGATGCTCGGCATAAGCGACTCCCAGTTTGCGCCAAATGCACAGACCACCCAAGGGATGCTTCTGACTGTCTTGGCTAGGTCAGCCATTGTTGACACGGATGCATATGCAAGCGTCAACGTTCCAGGCATGGCTGAAAAAGAATGGTATGCGCCTTACGCAAAATGGGCATACGAGGAAGGGCTGCTTGATGGAATGGATTTGAATTTTGTCAATGGGATCAACCGCGAGAAGGCAGGGATAATCCTTGTTAGGTTCATGAAGTACTTGGACGTTGACCTTGCCGTAACTGACGAGTACATCGTCTTCTCAGATGAAACCTCAATATCAGCAGACGCCATGGAATCACTGCAAACGTTGTACAAGCTTGGCATTTTTAAAGGGGTCGGCGACAACAGGATTGACCCGACAAGGACGACTACCCGCGCAGAGCTGGCGGCTTTGCTGCACCGCATGGACGCTCAAATCAATCTATGACCACTGTCACATCTGAAATACCGACTATAAACATGGAGGGCAACGGCTACGAGCCGTTGCCCCCTGCCTGATACTACACTACAACAGATACCATTTCAGCTTCTCCAGCACCGCCGCAAAGTCAACCGGCTTGCCAATATGGCCGTCCATGCCGGCATTGAAGCAATTCTCTATGTCTTCCTTGAACACGTTGGCGGTCATCGCCACGATGGGGATTGTCTTTGCTCGTGGATGATTGAGTGCCCTGATTCGGCGCGTAGCCTCGTATCCGTCCGCTTTTGGCATCTGTATGTCCATAAATATCACCTCGTACTTGTCTGGCGCCTCGGAAAACCTGCGGACAACCTCTAGGCCGTTTTCGGCAAAGTCGATGTTTAGTTGCGTTGGTTCAAGCAAAGCGTCCACAATCTCCCTGTTGATCTCAACATCTTCCGCCACCAGTATATTGTGCCCCGCGAAGATTCCGTCGATTTCCATTTGCTGTTTGTCAGTTTTGTCCTGTTTCGTGCCGACGCAGTTGTTGATGATGTCGATGATGGAGGATGGGAACAATGGCTTCCCAAGGAAAACATCTACCCCCGCCTGTTTCGCCTCTTCTTCAATTGCGCTCCATTCAGAAGCCGAAAACAACACAATGCTCGGGCTGCCGTCAGAAGACGTTGTCGCCTTTAGCTCCCTTGTCAATTCGATGCCGTCAATGTCAGGCATTTTCCATTCCACAAAGCAAATGCTGTACGCACGTTTCCCGGCAGCCAAGCGGAGGGCGTCCTCGCCGCTTTGTGCGGTGTCACAGGCGATGCCGTATTCCTGCATGATTTCTTTAAAGTAAGCCAAGATTTCCGGGTCGTCGTCCACTGCCAATATGCGGATGTTTTCCAAATTGCAGCCGGCAGGGCTTTCATCGCTCTCAGCCTCCCCTTTTCGGGACATAAACGTAAAACCAAACGTCGAACCTCCCCCAAGCTCGGATTCAACCCAGATATCCCCCCCAACCATTTCAATTATGTTTTTCGAAATGGAAAGCCCAAGCCCAGTGCCTCCGTACTTGCGAGTCGTGCTGTTCTCCGCTTGCGAAAAGGGCGTGAACAAATGCTCCTGCTGCTCAGGGCTTATGCCTATGCCGGTGTCGGACACTTCGATCTGAATGGTATAGATGTCGTCTTCATCCTTTATGTAGAGTGCGTTTAAGTATATTGAACCATGTTCGGGCGTAAACTTGATCGCATTCCCAAGCAGGTTCGTAATTACTTGAGCCAGCCTCTGCTCGTCGCCAATCAGAGTCTTTGGAATTTTGCTGTCAAGGTACACCATAAACCTTAGCCGTTTGCTTTCAATACGGAAATTAACAATGCCTGTTACCTTCTGAATCATCTTTTCAAAATCATATTCGACAAGCGAGAGGTCGAATTTCCCGGCTTCTATCTTTGACATGTCCAAAATATCGTTGATGACACCTAGCAGATGCTTCGATGCGTCGTCGATCTTCGCAAGGGTGTAATCCTTTCGCTCTGCATCCTGCGAGGATTTCCCGATAGCGACCATGCCGATGATGGCATGCAGGGGCGTACGCATTTCATGGCTCATATTCGCAAGAAATGTGGATTTCGCTTGGCTTTCAGCTTTTGCCTCTGTTTCCTGCCTAGTCAGTTTCTCCAGTTCCGTGATATCCCACATCAGTTTTGTTGTCAATGTGTTGAACCATGCGGCGAGCTCCCCGATTTCATCATTTTGGTCGCTTGGGACCCTCTCAACGAGATCTGCCCGGTTTTCTGCAATGTCCTGAATCTTTGTTCTAATCATGTTCAAGGGCCTTGTGACCAGCTTCCGCACTCTAAGCACCAAAACGAATGTCGGTGCTGTTGCCATGCCTGCCAGTACAAGCGCGAGCAAAGCCGCAGCGGCATTTACAAGCCGCGACACTGCCTTTGTGTTCATTGCGCACACGAGCACGCCGGCTTGGTTCCCTCTGTAGTCTTCTAGGGGAAGGGTCGCAAGGGTTATAGAGCCGTGGTCTTCATAGAAAGTGCCGGTTCTCCCCTTCGCAAGCAGCTCCGGCGTGATTAGGGATTCGACAAAACTGTCTTTTGCCTCAACAACTCGGATAAAATCACCCTTTTGCGGGTACAATTCCGTGTCTTGCAACTCAACTGCAAAATCAAGCGACTCTGCGTTTGTGTACAGGGAGATGAAAATTTTGCCCTCCTCTGTCGCTGCCTCCAGAATAGGGTCGAACTCTTCGAGGACTTCCGCTGATCCAAGCTGTCTACCGTCAGGCGCGATGACAGGAATCACACCTCGAATGGCAAACCCGCCGCTGCCCAGCTCTATGCCCATGGCAATCTCGCCATTTTTGTTTACATCCATCACGGTGGGCCGAAAAGAACTGATGTCGTCAGAAACGTCTACCCATTCCCCATCTATCCTAGTCTGTTTGTCTCGCCAAAGGCGAACTAGGCTTGACCCGTTTGGAAGATGGAAATGCAGTTGGAGGTTTTTCCCTGTCATGTCCCTGTGGCCTTCCAGCATTGGCGCAAGACCCGCCCTGAGCAGTTCCCGCGCTGCTTGGGATTCAGGCGAGTAAATATCGTCAATGTCACCGGAAAGCGCAATTTCATAAGCCTGAAACACGACCGGCAACCGCACAAATACAGACGTCTCGCTCACGGCTTTTTGCGATCCGCCGCTTATGTTCGCGGTTATTTGCTTGAAGCGGTCTTCTATTACATCCCTGACGTACTGTTGCCGCAAACCGGCGAATGATGAATTTACTATGAAAAAACTGACCAAACCGAGACACATCACAATGCAAATTTGCGGAACCGCAAGCTTCCAAACAAGTTTCACTATATGCCACCCTTTTCCCCGATCGTCATTTAGGAACATTTGATTCATCATTATTTTACCATATATGGCGGGGAAAATCATCGTATGCAAGTTATTTTCCATTTGGAAAATAACTTGACATTGCAGAGACTTTTTGTCATACTATTTGCGAGGTGATCATGTTATGGGAAAACTGATTCCGCGTCATGAGTTTCTGGAAAAATTGATCAAATTCCGCAATATTGACGTCATCAAGGTCGTCACGGGTGTTCGCCGCTGTGGCAAATCAACCTTGTTTGATTTGTATATCGAACACTTGAAATCGACAGGGGTTGATGAAAAACATATTGTACATGTCAATCTTGAAGATATTGGCATGGAGCATTTGCATGAATATAAAGCTCTGCACGACTTTCTTTTATCCAAATTGCAAAGAGATGAAATGTTTCCCGGTGGTCGTTACACAGCTTGGCAGCGACATGGAATTGGCTGACCATTATTTAGAGGGCGTTTACAACACTATAATCGTGAAAGACGTTGTTGCCCGCAAAGGTGTCAGCGATGTCGTGTTGTTGAAAAACATTGCAAAATTTCTTTTCGGCAATGTGGGCAGTTCCATATCTGTCGCTAAAATAACTGACTATATTAACAACTCCGGCAGAAGAATCACGCAAAAGACTGTTGATAAATACGTCAAAGCATTGGCTGACAGCTTCTTGCTTTACCCTGTTGAAAGATACAGCATTAAGGGAAAAAACCTGTTAAAAACCCTTGGCAAGTATTATGCTGTAGACACGGGTTTGCGCAACCATTTGCTTTCCTCGTTAAATTCCGACATCGGCCATCAGATTGAGAACATCGTATACCTTGAACTCCTGCGCCGGGGCTACAGGGTGAATATCGGTAAAATCGAAGAGAAAGAGATTGATTTTGTCGCGACAAAGCAGAATTCGAAGGAATATTACCAAGTGGCTATGTCTGTCCTTGACGATTCGGTTCGCCAACGCGAGCTCAACCCGCTGCAAAAGGTAAGCGACAATTATCCGAAATATCTTTTGACGCTTGATTTTATCACCGGGGATTATGAGGGGATCATGCAGATAAATATAATTGACTGGCTTTTGTCCAACTCACAGTGATTTTAGGCGAATATTATTATGCAGGCTATTTTTCAAATGCTTCTATTCTTTGCGAAGCCGTTGGATGAGAATGATTTAGCATAACAACAAATGGGTGGGGCGTAAGGTTGCCAAGGTCTTCCCTGTACAGCTTTTTTAGCGCCGATACGGGAATCTCCTTGCCCATCATTTCTTTTTCAAATGCGTCCGCTTCATACTCGTACCTTCTGGACAGGGCGTTTATGGGAATTTTCAGCAGTATTGATATTGGCGACACCATGATCATCATAACAATGAATCCAAAGACAACGTTTGCTTCTTCAAATCCAAACGCAATTGAGACCGCCGGCTTTGTTATGATGAAATACGCGGCAAGAAAGCCAAGCCCGGTAACAATAATTGTGAGTGGCGTTGTTTTTAGAACATGTCGCTTTTTTGAATGTCCAATCTCATGTGCCAAAATGGACACGATTTCATCGTCAGTCATTTTGTCCTTAAGCGTGTCATAAAGTCCGATTGTTTTTGTTTTGCCGAACCCTGCTGCAAAGGCATTGAGTCCCGTACTGCGCTTTGAGGCGTCAACCATGTATATGCCTTTGATCTTGTAACCGACTTTTTTTGCAAGCCCCTGTATTTTTTCTTTTAGTTCACCATCTTCAACAGGGGTAAGCTTATTAAATATCCTTATGAGGAATGGCGAAATAAATGCCATGAACAGCTGGAACGCAACAATCACAAAGAAAAAAGCAATGAAGACTCCGCCACCCATCCGCTGAAACATAAAAAGAAACAGCAGCACGATCCCGCCGCCAATTAGCAGAGTCAAGGCTTGTTCTTTAAAGAAATCTGCCACAAATGTTTTAATGGTGGTTTTGTTGAAACCAAATCTCTCTTCAATCACAAAGGTATCATAAATATTGAATCCAGTATCGATAATTGTTGAAATTGCTTGTGGAACCAGTATTATGAAGAAGCTGGTCAAGTAAATATTGACTGTGAAGTTCGAAATGTAGCCAAAGAGGAAACTATGGAAGTTAAATGAGAGAATAGCAAGCATCAATACCAGCCCGACAAGCCCACTAACAATAGAGAGCTTCAAGTTTGCCATTATGTAGGATTGATTTTTCCTGTATCCTTCTTCATCAAAAATATCCTTGACATTCTCGGGGACAGGGTCGCCAAGCCTTGAGTATGTGAGATACTTTAGGAAAAAACTGAAGAGAGATACAGCTAGAAAGATTGAAATTACTAAAGCTCGCATAAAATTGTTTTCTCCATTCGCAGCATTCCAACCGCCCACAGCGGCAGGTTCAACAACCAGCCTTCATTTTTATAGTCCGTCATGCTTGTTCTTATGGAAAGCCGGGGATTATACTTGTCGCGGTAAGTTTTAAGGCTTTTGGCTTGTAAGTTGATCTCTGCTTTTACCTCGATAGGTATTACGTCGATTCCGTCGTCTATAACACAATCAACCTCAGCGTTACCTCGATCGTTCGCCCAGTAATAGGTTTCAACACTCTTGAGTGTCTTAAGCTGCTGCAAAACGTACTGTTCAGTAAGTGCTCCCTTGAATTCCTTAAACAACTCATTACCATCAAGCAGAGTGTCCTGTCTCAATCTCGCCATACATGAAAGCAGCCCAACATCCAATAGAAAAAGTTTAAAGGCTTTCAAGTCCTCGTATGCCTTAAGGGGGATGCTTGGAGCCGCCACCCGGTGCACTTTGTGGACAAGCCCGCAATCCGCAAGCCATAATAGGGCTAACTCATACTCCTTGGCTCTCGCTCCTTCTTTAATAAGACCGTAGATAAACTTCTTATTCTCTTTTGCAAGCTGCGCAGGAATGCTATTCCAAAGCATACGGATACGGGGCACAACATCGTTTGGTGCGTGCTTGGAAAAATCCTGCTCATAGGATGACAATATGTGCATTTGAATTTCCCGTGCTTCATTGAAGTCATTGCTTTCGGCAAACGCCTGTACCACTTCCGGCATTCCGCCTATGTAGTAATAATGACGCAGCAGGTCAATATACTCGTGCCTGAAAGTGTTTGCCATTTCAAAGTCGCCTTTTTCGAGCAACTCCACATACTGCTTTTTGCCCATGGCTTGCATAAACTCATTAAACGACAATGGATAGAGGTCCAGAAACTCTACCTTGCCAACAGGGAAAGATGTTCCATGATGCAAAGCTACGCCAAGCAAGGAACCGGCGCATACAATTTGGTACTCTGGCGCGGTTTCGTTGAAGTATTTGAGCGATGTCAACGCCTCCGGCACTTCTTGTACCTCATCGAATATGAGCAGGGTATTTGTTGGGTCGATCTTGTGGCCGGCATACAGTTCCAAGCCGGTAACGATGCGTTTTACGTTCAAATCAACGGAAAAAAGATCTTTCATTCTCTGATTGTTATCAAAGTTTATATAGACCATCTTTCCATATGCGTTTTCTCCAAACTCACGCATCAGCCAAGTTTTGCCTACTTGCCGCGCTCCTTTGATGATAAGAGGTTTTCTGTTTTTACGCTGCTTCCAGCGACACAACTCTTCAATGGCTAGTCGGTACATACTGCTCGCCTCCCAATAAATACTGATTCATTATACACGCACCTAGCAGAAATAGCAACGACTTTCTATGCTTATCGTACATTTTATCATAGTGTGTTTTTGTTGGCATGTTGTATTGCCTTCCATGCATCTTATTCAATAAGACATCATGTTTCTTGGACTTTTCCGCAGCGCAGGATTACTCATCTTCCCTTATTTCATTTGCAAAATCTGACAAGCAATTTCGCATAATTATTTCTGGTGGAATACCGTTTAATTTACTTAGTTCGCAAAATGTATTCCAATCATCTTTTTTGATTGCAACTTCAATCTTAGTCATCAATTTATCAAAATGAGGGTTTCTGACCCCTCTCTCAAAATCCTTTTCGGTCAATTCTCTCATCATCTTCCTTTTCTCCTTTCATAAAGTTCTTTTTCGCTCATGGTTGCTTTTCTTGCTGAAAAAATCCTAATCACATCGTCACCATTCCTAAAACAATGACATACGAACAACTCACGCTCTTTGCTACTCATACCAATAACTATCCATCGTTCCTCGTCTTGCGAATGTTCTTCATCTGGTATTTCAATTGCATATTCATCTTCAAATACAGTTTCAGCTTCTTTGAAGTCAACGCGATGTTTTTTGATATTGCTCTTGTTTTTGTCTGGATTCCACTCAAATTTCAGCTTGCATCACCTTCCTATCCTTATGGTTACTCATTTTATAATGCTTTAATATTTCTTCATATTCATCGAATGTAGACCTACCCTCAGAACCACCAAAAAGAAAATCCATGTTACTGCCAATTTCAATATTGTGTTTGCTTAAACGTAAATACTCTTTCGCGTCAATGACGGTTGGTTCCGAAGCTCTTGACGGTAATCCGTAAATCTTTCTTGATACTTATTAGATGCCTACTCTTCCACCTCTTTCAAAAACTCGTCAAAGCTATTATAAATCTGCTTATTTGGGTCTTTCTTCATTTCCTGTACTTTTGCAATTGCCGCTATGGTATCAGCGTTTGGGATATTCTTAAATTGTAACCCGATATGGGAACGCACACGGTAGCCGATGGCGAGAATCATGTCAAGATTGTAGAACTTCACGTTACGTTTAACGGAGCGGTTGCCCTCAATTTGAACTTGTAAGGATTGCTTACAAGTTGTCGCTTTGTCCAGTTCGCCTTCTTTATAGATGTTTCGTGTGTGCATTATAATATTTTGTGGCGTGGTCTGATATAGTTCGGCAATCAACGATTGCGAAAGCCAGACAGTACCTTCTTCAAGGTACACGTCGATTCTTGTGTCGCCGCTCTCTGACTGGTAAATAAGGATTTCGCCTTTTTGCAGTTCGTCCATTGGTTGACCTCCGCAGATTTAGGAATTGCTATTTAGTTCGATAGTTACTGTTTCTTCGCCCATTTCTGAAAGTATCATAGCTTCGCGTATTCTGCCAATAAACGTAGATGCAGACGCGTTTATATGCACGTAAAGCGGTTCGTCTTCTGTTTCACCTTCTATGTTGATAAGGTTTACACCGTCTGATAGCCGCTTATACCTGTCGCTTTTCAAACTTTTATCTTCTTCGATTAATGATAGGATTATTTGCTTTACGGCTATAAGTGGGTATTTGCTGTTGCTTTCTTTTTTGTTCAGTAGTTGGCTAAACGCTACCGGCTTATTAGCGTACAGCCATCGCAAGAACACCAAATAAACATCCTGCCATGTACTCGTATTAAACAATTCGTCATTAACAAGAACTGCCTTTGGGCTTTTGCCGGTTGCAATATCTGCGCTATCGTCATCTAACGGTGATATTAGTTCCTGCTCTGGTGAAGCTTTTTTATCATCCCAGTTGTTTGCGTGTTGCATTTCATCAGGTAAAGAAAACGCAATCAAAAAACGCTCTATCATTTCCATCTGATGGGTACTCATGTCATACACGTTCCACGTTTCCTTGTTTATAACATCGAGGCGGTATAGAAGGTTGGAATTTTGCAGCTTTTCTTTTTTATCACTAAGTGATTTGTTGCCTATTTCTGAGTTAAATTCGGTTAAGATTAAATTGCCGATGTTATGCAAATACTGCTTTTGAATTTCTTCCCAATTATCACCAAGTTCTTCTTTCCATTTTTTATTTAGTGTTTGTGGCATTATATGCTCAATGGTTATTTTTCTATCACGATAATCAACAGAAACTTTAGAGCAATTCTCCTCTATTTTTCCTAATATCAGCTTGCTATATTTGCTCAATCCATTATAGAAATCGATGCGTTTCAATTCATTAGCTACTTCCATATCGTCCGGAAAACGCATACGGTAAAAACTGCCCGATAACAGTTTTAGCATTTCACTTCGCGAATCATTCATCAGGTAATCACTTCTGTTTCGAATATTGTTGCATAGCGAGGGAATTTCTTTGTTTTCCCCTTGTGTTAATTTAAGTATCCTACGCCTTAACAGGTATGTTCGAATAACTGTTAAAGCATTAATCAGTTGTATGTCGGTCAACTTGTTGCCATTGAATCCATAATGATGAAATTCAAGTAATCCTAGCACCATGGGTTTAAATGCCTCTGCTTTAATGTCAAAAAATATATTACGAAGCAACTCTGTGATCTCGGCATTGTTGCAAGACTCATGTGCTATGTGCACCTTCGGTTCTATCTCAGCGATCCAGCGATATAATTCAGCAAATCTATATATGTCAGTTACAAATGCCTTTTTTTCACCCTGATAATGCTTGTCCACAAATTGAGTAAACAAAGCATAAAGTTCCTTTGTGTTGTTATCGCTGACGAACTTGAAACTCTTGCTGTCTTTATATTGCATGAAATCACGAAAGAAGCGCGATGTGTGTTCGTGTAATACGTTTTCAATCTTCGGATGCCATATTTTCTCGTATATTTCTGTTTGTTCAGCCGATGGCAATCCAAGCATTATGTAATTTCGAATTAAATCCGCGAAGGATAACGGTTTACCAAGTGAATTTAGTGTTTCAAATATCACTTGTGGATCTTCGCCTTTGTATGGACGTTCGTCGAGGACGATATATGCGATGTTAATGCGTGATAATGCAAGTATATAATCCTCAACTGAATATTTTTGGTTTTCAATTTTATTGTAGAAATAATTGTAACCATCCGTGATTTTGCTGGCAATTCGTTCGCTTCCGTTGATTAGAGCGCAGTATGCATCCCAATCCTTTGTAACTTGTTTAAGTTTGATTTTATCGCTGAAAGTCGAAGTTGGATTTTTTAAGTACATGTCTTCAATTTGCTTTCGCATATCGTTATTGTTGACCATATCGCGCAATGCTATCAATAATAAAAGTGTTGTAGTGATTCGTTGCTGCCCATCAACGATAACCGCGAGTGAAGCTAATCCTTGCTTTTCATTCTTCAAAACCAACACGCCAAAAAAATGCTCACGCTTATCTGTTTCGCTTATGTTTTTTTCACTTTCGATAATGCGAACAACATCATCAAAGTAACGGTCAACTTCATTCTTACTCCATGAGTAAGCCCTTTGAAAAGGAGGAATGTAGAAAGATGAGCTGTTTTGCGAAAGAAAATCACTTAAATTGCTTGGGAATACTTTCATATTGCCACCTCTTAAAATTTTGTAAGAAATTGCGAATAAATCTATTGCAGTTTACGAAGCGTTAAAAGTTTTATTTTTTTTCGTAAATATCAATCGTACGTTCTGAAACAACCACTCTTTTCATAATCCATCTTTCCCGTTATATACCAACCCATCAGTTGGAAAAGACGACAGAACTCGAAATTATCTAATCAAATGTGAGATATTATTCAGTCTCTTTTTGCACTTTTGC
>Ga0082212_10011143_pt1 | contig 11421 bp, 5 predicted proteins | sample TergutNt197P3_FD_71548 | JGI IMG/M metagenome (GOLD analysis project Ga0082212, IMG submission 71548) | Neocapritermes taracua P3 segment gut microbial communities from Petit-Saut dam, French Guiana - Nt197 P3 | ecosystem: Host-associated > Arthropoda: Insects > Digestive system > Gut ... | reverse complement strand
TGGGTCAGAAGGTCGGGGAGAAGGTCGGGATGAAGGTCGGGCAGAAGGTCGGGGAGAAGGTCGGGCAGAAGGTCGGGCAGAAGGTCGGGCAGAAGGTCGGGCAGAAGGTCGGGCAGAAGGATTGGAAGAGGGAGAAGAGAAAAAAGCGTTGAACATAGCTCGAAAAATGTTTCACAAGGGAGTTGCCGTAGAGGAGATTCACGATTATACCGGTCTATCTTTACAAAAAATAGAAGCGTTGATTAATACGTGATTGACTTGAAATTTTTTGTTTATGAGAACGATTATAATTCTTCTACTCACTACATTTATGATGACTGATGTTATGGGGCAGAGCCGCAGGAGCGGTATGGCGTGGACCACACGCAGTGAAGTGATTGCTCAAAACGGAATGGTGTGTTCCTCGCACCCTTTGGCTACGCAAGTGGGCATAGACATTCTCAAAAGGGGTGGATCTGCTGTGGACGCTGCTATTGCCGTAAATGCCTGTCTCGGATTGATGGAGCCTACCGGATGTGGAGTGGGAGGGGATCTCTTTGCCATTGTTTGGGACACCCAAACACAACAACTCTATGGACTAAATGCCAGCGGTCGCTCTCCAAAGTCATTGACACTTGACTATTTGTTAACGCAAGGATTGGAGAAAGTGCCCACTTATGGTGCGTTATCGGTGAGCGTACCCGGATGTGTGGATGGATGGTTTCAGTTGCATGGAAAATTTGGACGTCTGTTGATGAAAGAAATATTGCAACCCGCAATTGATTATGCCCTTTATGGATTTCCTGTTACCGAAGTGATTGGATCCTCTTTGAACATAGGTATAAACAGACTTTCTCACTATCCCAACGTGGTGGAGACCTATAACCCCATCGGGAGAGCGTGGGAGAAAGGAGATATATATACAAATTCGCTGTTGGCCAAAACACTGCAACTCATTGCTGACAAGGGGAGAGATGAATTTTATAAGGGAAGCATAGCCCTCGCTATTGCAGATTTCATGAAGTCGCAGGGTGGTTTTTTGAGTTACGATGATTTTGTCTCTCACACCTCCGATTGGATAGATCCCGTTACCACCAACTATCGAGGATACGATGTGTGGGAGTTACCCCCTAACGGTCAGGGAATAGCAGTCTTGCAAATGCTCAATATTTTGGAACATTACGACCTCAAGTCGTTTGGTTTTGGTTCTCCGGAGCATATTCACTACTTTGTGGAGGCTAAGAAGTTGGCCTTTGAAGACAGAGCCAAATATTATGCTGACCTTGATTTTGTTGATGTTCCGGTTCAAACACTCATCAGTAAAGAATATGGGGTAGCGCGTCAACAAATGATCAGCAACCTTCGCGCATCAACCAATCCACAGGCAGGCCTCATTGCCAATACCGACAACACTATCTATTTGACCGTAGCCGATAAAGAGGGAAACATGGTCTCATTGATACAGAGTAACTATCAGGGATTGGGTAGTGGGATGGTTCCCACCGGTCTGGGATTTATGTTGCAAGACAGGGGAGAACTCTTTTCGTTGAAGGCGGGGCAGGCCAACACATACGCTCCGGGGAAGCGCCCCTTCCACACCATCATTCCGGCGTTCATCACAAAAGATGGCAAACCCTATCTCAGTTTCGGCGTCATGGGAGGCGATTTTCAGCCACTTGGTCATGTACAAATTATTATGAATATGATTGACTTTGGCATGAATCCTCAGGAGGCGGGTGATGCTCCCCGTATCAACCACATCGGATCCTCCACCCCCACCGGCATGGCTCAGGAACAAAACGGAGGCAGCATAGTATTAGAGAACGGTTTTCCTCCGGAGACCGTTCACAAACTGTTGGATATGGGACATAAGGTTTCGTACGGTTTTGGGAGTAGTTATGGAGGCTATCAAGGCATCCTGTATGATACATTGCGTAAAATCTATTTTGGCGCCTCAGAAAGCCGAAAAGATGGCTGCGCTATGGGGTATTAGTTTATGGCAACATTTTTTTCTTAACTTTGTCCGCCAAAGAGGGTTGTTAGCTCAGTTGGTTTAGAGCACTACCTTGACAGGGTAGGGGTCAACGGTTCGATTCCGTTACAACCCACTAATTTACAGTCGAAAAAATCAAAAACTTGCAAAATGTGTGATTTGCAGGTTTTTATTTTTTAACCCCTACCAAGATATACGGGCTCAGGGCTCACCAGTAAAACCCTGTGTTTTCTTCAAATTCTCCTTTTTTTAAGAAATTTGCAAGAAGAAAAATGGATGTAAACACCAATTTTCAAAATTAATTACGTGGTAAATCACAAAAAATCAACAATAAATAAAAAACGTTGATTATCTATTTGCCAAAATCGTTATTTTATATTTGCAGTAAATTTGCAAGAAAATGATATAAATAGTTGATTTTTAAGAAGTATTTGAAATCTATCAGATATATTCTAATACCTAACTATTTATTAACTTAAAATTCACAAAAAATTATGCGAAAATTATTACTTATGTTGTCAGTCCTTCTTGTATCGGGTCTTGCGTATGCGCAAAACTACTCGATATCGGGCAAGGTGACAGATGCAGTTACATTAGAGCCTCTGCCTTTTGTAACGGTGCTTGAAAAAGGGACGAACCGGTTTGCCACCACAGACGACTCCGGCAATTACCGTCTTATGGTTTCGGGAGTGAATGCCGTGATTGAGTTCCGGATCATCGGGTATGCCCCATTGGAGCTGACGGTAACGTCCCCCATGTTGAATGCGGCGCTCTCAAGTGACGCCCTTGGATTGGACGAAGTGGTGGTGATTGGCTACGGCACCCAACGGAAAGCCGATGTTTCGAGCGCCATCTCTTCCGTAAAGTCGGAAGATTTTGTAAAGGCTGTGGTGCAGGATGCTGCCCAGCTGATTCAGGGGAGGGTTGCCGGCTTGGTGATTTCCAACCCTTCGGGCGACCCCACGCAGGGATCGCAAATGTTATTACGCGGAAGTTCCTCCATTAACGGCTCTACCCGACCTTTGGTATTGATTGATGGAATTCGGGGCGATATCAATACCGTTCCTCCGGAAGATATTGAAGCCATAGACGTGTTGAAGGACGCGTCGGCTGCCTCCATTTACGGCACGCGCGGCGCCGCAGGGGTGATTCTCATCACCACGAGAAGGAGCCGGAATGATATGAGACAGTCTGTGGAATACAACACCAACTTGCAGATACGAAACTGGTATAAGAAGCAGGATTTTATGTCGGCAGATGACCTGCGCGCAAGATGGCGGGAGGGGGAGACCTTCATTGGGGCGAATATTCAGGATTTTGGGGGGAATACCAACTGGTTGGATGAAATCTCGCAAACAGGAGTGGCTCAGGTTCATAACTTGACTTTCCGGGGAGGAAGCAGGAGTACCAACTATGTGGCTACGCTAAACTACCGCGATATGAGCGGTAACTTCATTTTGTCGGATAACAAAAACTACATGGGACGCGCCAACATTAGCCACACCATGTTTGACGGGGTCCTGAAGTTGGATTTCGGCGCCATTTTAACGAAGCAGTGGGGCAACGGCAACAGTTTTAACGCAAGCTTTGATCGACAGAACGCCGGAGGAGACGCCTACCGGCAAGCCTCCATACGAAACCCCACCGAGCCGGTATATGGAAGGTATGTGAATGACGGGGACGGGTATGGTCACTTTGAACCGGGAGACATGTGGGCTGAGCGGCCGGTGTATGTATATCAGAACCCCGTGGCTGTGTTGAGAGAATCAATACGAAGCAATGTGTCACGCAGCACCCGATTGACGGCAGGCGCCACCCTGACACCCATTAAAGATTTGAACTTTCTGGTAACCTACACCATGGTAGGTCGCACCTCTCAATCGGGTCAATACAACACATTGAAGCACTATCAGAATGTCATCCAAAGTAACGGAGGATCGGCCACCCTGCGCAGCGGCGATGACCACACCGATATCTTTGAGGTTACGGGCAATTATAAATTCAGCTTAAAGGAGAGTCATCACTTTACCGCCATGGCGGGGTACAGTTATGAGTATAACTTTGGATCCAGTATGAGCATGACCAACAGTATCTTCCCTACGGATGCGTACGGTTTTTGGAACATCGGCACCGGAGGAAACCTGAAAGCAGGGAACGCTTCCATGAGCAGCAGCGCCAGTATGGACCGGTTAATCGCCTTCCTTGGGCGCGTTACCTATAATTATAAGGACAAATATCTGTTGACGGCCAGCCTCAGGCACGAAGGCTCTTCCCGTTTTGGAAAGGATACCAAATGGGGAAATTTCCCCGGCCTCTCTGCCGCCTGGCGTATGGATAACGAAGGATTTATGAAAGATATTAAATGGCTTAACCTGTTAAAATTACGTGCCAGTTGGGGAATCACCGGCGTAAATGCAGGGAATCGTCTTGAGTCGTTGGCCCGATTGGAGTATGCCACCAGCGGCTTTTTCTACAGTGGCGGCAATTGGATTGCGCCGCTGACGCCGGCAGCCAATGCAAATCCCGACCTGCGGTGGGAGCGGAAAAACGAATTCAATGTGGGATTGGACGCCACCTTTTTGGGCGGACGCCTGAGTGCAAGTTTAGATGCCTTTTATAACAAAGTCACAGACGGCTTGTACAGATATAACGTTCCCTCACCTCCCTATCTCTATAATCGCATATACGCCAACGTCTATGAGTTGGAGAATGTGGGTATGGAAGGCGGTTTTAATGTGGTTCCCGTGCGTAAGAAAAATTTTGAATGGAATGCCTCCTTTACTTATTCGTACATTAAAAATAAAGTATTGAGTATCCAGAGCACCGAATTCCCATTATCAACCAATTACATTGAAGAGGCGCACCTTGGAGAGCCTATCCAACAATATTCGCAACGCCTTATGCCCGGCTATCCGATGGGTACTTTTTGGGGATTAAAATCGGTTGACATCACCGATGCGGGAAGATGGATTGTGGAAGGCAAAGATGAAAATGGAAATTTCACCGTCCTGAAAACGATTGCCACCAACACCGGTTATCCAAGGGCTAATGAGGATGACAAACAGGTGCTTGGATGCGGGATGCCGCAACATCAAGTGAGTTGGAACAACGCTTTTTACTACAAAAAGTTTCACCTGAATGTAAACATGCGCGGAGCCTTTGGCTTTCAAATACTCAACCACCAGCGGATGTACTACGAAAACAAAAACATCCAGTATAATGTATTGAATTCCGCCTTTGATCCGGTGTACGGGAAGGCTCAATTGGGAGAGAGTCAGGAGTATGTAAGCTACTACATAGAGCAAGGCGACTATTGGAAAATAGACAACATCACCTTTGGTTACTCTTTTGACCTGTCAAAAATAAACAAAATCATACGGGGCATACAGGCGGACGTCTCCATGATGAACATTGCCACCATTACCGGTTATAAAGGGCTTGACCCCGAAGTGCCTATTCAACGCGGCGGCGCGGGGATTGGTTTTGACGCACGCGACAGATGGCCTACGGTGAGAACCTATACGTTTAGACTAAATTTCACTTTTTAAACTCTAAAACATAACATAATGAAAAAAATAATGAAATCTAATATCGGCTTGTTTAGCGCCTGTTGCCTGTTGTTTTTTGGAGGGTGTACCGATCTTTCAGAGACAGCCTATACAAGTATTGTTTCCGATCAGTTTGAAGCAGTAGAAGCAGACCTGCTTGCCATGGTGGCAGCCGCTTACACCCCTCTGCGCAACGTAATGACGTGGTATGGCCATTTTGATGTGCAGGAAGAGTGCTCAGATGAACTGATGACTCCTTCGCGCCCGACAGGATGGTACGACGGCGGCACCTACGTAAGAAACCACCAGCATGCCTGGCAAACCAACCAGGGATCGCAAAATACTACCTATGGCGATTACATCGGGGTAGTAAACAAGGTCAATTTGGCTATATCTCAATTTAACAAAGAGGCGATGCCTGCGGTGAATGAGGCTCTTTTTCCCGCTTACATTATAGAGTTACGGGCGGTGCGCGCTTTTGCATACGCCATACTGTTGGACAGTCATGGCAATGTGCCCATTGTGGAGTCGTTTGGCAGTACGGAACTGCCCACGCAGGCCACCCGCAGGGAACTCTATGATTTTGTGGTGAAGGAGCTCACTGAGGTGATCAATTCGGGTCTTTTGAGCGAAGATCCTGTGGCCTCTTTTGGCCGTATGACCAAATGGGCTGCTTACGCCTGTTTGGCCCGCGTCTATCTGAATGCGGGGGTATATCACGGAACCTATGACGAAATTGCAAGGGTGGAGCCTGTCTTTACCGTTACCAAATGGCAGGAGTGCATCAACGCCTGTGACCTGATTATTAACTCCGGACTGTTTGAGTTGGAAGCCAACTATTTTGATATCTTCAAAGAGCAAAACAGAAGTTCAAGGGAGATTGTGTTTGGCATCCCCTACGATGAGGTGTATGCCACGCAGTGGAGCAACCATCAAAAGACCCTTTGCAGCGAGCATCAATCCGCATGGAGCATGTTGTCTGCCTGTTGGGGAGGAGGCGCCACCGGCATCCCCCAGTTTATCGACACCTACGACCTTGATGACGATCGCCTCTACGTTACCTGGCTGCAAGGCCCCATCAGAAAGAACAAAGCCGAAACGGGCCCTGTACTCTTTACCTACACACGGGGAATCTCCCGTCTCATGGCTGCAGACGGACCTCCGACCAACGATGGAAAGACTGCCGGCAATTATGAGGGGTTTCGCGTAGGGAAGTTTGAAATTAAGGTAGGAGCAAGGGCGTTAAGCAACACTTTTCCCTTTTTCCGTTACGCCGATATTTTGATGATGAAGGCCGAATGTATGATGCGCACGGGCAATGCAGACGGGGCTGCTGCGATTGTCAGCCAGATACGCGAGCGCGCCTTCCGGAACAGCGACCCCTCAAAGGCTACCGTTACGGGAGCCGATCTGCTGGCCGACAGCAAATACAGATGGGGAACCATTAAACAGGATGACGGAATGAGTTTTGCCGATTACCTGGCCTATATGGATGCGGGAAATCAAATCACCGGCACTGTGATTGATGACCCTGGAAACTTGGAGCCTGTAAAGTATGGCGGTTTCTATGACGAGCTGGGGTGGGAATTTGCCCTTGAAGCGCGCCGCCGCACCGATATGATTCGCTTTGGCACCTATACTACAAAGAGTTGGTTTCATCACAAACCCAATACCGACATGTACGATGGAGGAGCAAAGAACGCCCTCCTCTTTCCGATACCGCGTTCTGTAGTACAGGCAAATAAAGAGTTTAAACAAAATCCGGGCTACCGAGATTAAGCACTCTTTATCATCAAAAAGCCGCCTTGTGGAAAGGGCGGCTTTTTTTTGTTTCATACCTCTTTTACAGGAAACAGGAAAAATCTTACCAAAAGTACATGTAGAATAATACGGTAATTCCCAATATAATACACGTATGAATTACGTCCCATTTGTCCCAACTGGCACGGGTGGCAGCCCTCTGATCTTCTGTTGTTGATCCAAAGGTAAGTCCTTCGATTTGAGCAAGAGGGGCAGGTTTGGTGTACATACTCACCAAAATGACAATGATGATACATGCCAAAAGCATACCGCCGCTAAAGAAGAGCCAGTTTACATCATAGAACAGATATTTAAACCAGCTTTCACCGGCACCGGACACCGAAGAGTAAAATACCTTAGCGCCCAAACGGGTAATACCAATGATGAATCCGGAGATTAACCCCCACATGCCGCCTTTGGGTGTCACTTTTTTTGAACAGATACCCAGCAGGAATGCAGCGGCGATACCCGGAGCCAGCACCGATTGAACGTCCTGAAGATATTGGTACAATACGTTTCCTACGCTCTTCATCACAGGAATCCAAAGAATACCCAACAGCACAACCACTACAGTAGCCACACGCCCCACATGCAACAATCTTTTTTCACTTGCCTGCGGGTTGAATTTTTTATAAAAATCGATGGTGAAGAGCATGGAAGAGGAGTTAAAGAGGGATGCTAAAGAGCTCATCAAGGCGGCCAAAATACCGCACACGACCATTCCCTTTACGCCGGCAGGCAACAGTTTTGCCACTAACGTGGGAAAAGCGGCATCTGCATTATGAGTTCCATCCGCCAGTAAGGGCAAAAAGTTACCTCCTCCCTGCACATGCAAAGCGTAAGCAATCATCCCCGGAATCATAAAGAAGAAAACAGGCGTCAATTTAAGGTAGGCTCCAAAGATAGAGCCACGGCGTGCCTGTGTTTCATTTTTTCCGGATAGTACCCGCTGGACAATATATTGGTCTGTACACCAATACCAAAAACCGATTACAGCGGATCCGATAAATACACCCAACCATGGGAAATCTGCATCCCGATTGCTGCGGATAAGGTTCACCATGCTGTCGCCATAATCGTTAACGGGAGTTGCTTTGCAGATGGCCATCACCTGTTCCCATCCTCCAACCGCTTTCAACCCCAACACGAGAATGATCATGGAACCGACCAATAATATAGGTGCTTGAAGTACAGAGGTATATAATACCGACTTCATCCCGCCAATTACCGTATATAACGCGGTTATGAGCACTAATCCAATGGCGGCAATCCAGAAAAAGTCGATACCCCAAATGGTTTCAATGCCAAAGACCTCTTTAAATACCAATCCGCCGGCATACACCGTAACCGCCACCTTGGTAAGGACGTAACTCACCAACGAAATCACTGACAATATTGTCCGTGACTCTTTGTTATAACGCCGTTCAAGGAACTCGGGCATGGTAAGCACCATACTTCGAGAGTAGAACGGCACAAACACCCAACCGAGAAGGAGTATCATCCATCCCTGAATTTCCCAGTGCGCCATAGCCAAACCACTTGAGGCTCCGGCTCCTGCTAATCCGATAAGGTGTTCGGATCCAATGTTTGACGCAAAAATTGACGCTCCGATGGCAATCCACGTAGCGTCACGTCCGGCAAGAAAATAGTCGCCGGAACTACTTTGCTTTTGTTTAAAAACCCAAAGTACGATGCCTATCAGCAAAATAGCGAACAAGCCAATCACAATCCAGTCTAAAGTTAACATATTAATTTGATTATTGATTATTTTTCGGTAAACTGTCCTATTTTCAGATATTTATGATACAACTCCTCATAAAGTTTGTGAGCCTCGCCATTGGGTTGATACACAGATGCAAATCCTTGTCCCATTGCTTTTTGTGCCTCTTCTACCCGACCATACACGCCGGCGGCCACAGCAGCAAACATGGCTGCCCCAAAGGCACATGCCTGTTCCACTTTGGCCACTTTGATGGGCATGCCCAATACATTGGCAAGGGTTTGCATCACAAATGGTGATTTGAGCGAGATTCCGCCAATACCAATCACTTCCTTGATTTCGATTCCGTTCTCAAGGAAGCGATCAACGATTGCTTTTGAACCGAATGCGGTGGCTTCAACTAAAGCGCGGAAAATGATGTGCGCGTCGCTTCCCAGCGTCAAACCCGTGATGGTTCCGGTAAGCATCTGGTTGGCGTCCGGAGTGCGCCGACCATTCATCCAGTCGGTGGCCACAACAGCGCTTTCGGTGATGGGCACTTTTTCCGCTTCTACAGTGAGGGCGGGGATGATTTTGTCTAATGTTTCCTCTATCAATTTGGACTTGGTGGCTTCGTCAATGAGTCCGGTTTTGGCCACGATATGGGTAACGGGCCACTCAACCACACGCTTAAACCATGCATAAACATCCCCGAATGCCGACTGACCCGCTTCCAAACCAATCATTCCTGGAATGACTGATCCATCCACTTGTCCGCAGATGCCCGGGATGAGTTTATTGCCCATCTCTTCGTATGACGATACCATGATGTCGCAGGTAGAAGTGCCGATGACGCGCACAAAGGCACCCGGAACGATTTGAGCGCCCACAGCGCCAAAATGACAGTCAAACGCACCTACGGCCACAGATACCTGAGTAGTCAATCCCAACCTCTTTGCCCATTCAGGGGTGAGTTTTCCCGCGATTGTGTCGCTCGGATGGGTTTCGGAATACAGATGGGCGCGCAAACCGCCCAACAATGGGTCAAGTTGGGTAAGAAACTCTTCCGAAGGGAGCCCGTTCCACGAAGGATGCCACATTGACTTGTGCCCTGCAGCGCAACGACTGCGAAACATCTCTTTGGGTTTGGTGTTTCCGGTCAGTAGCGCCGGGAGCCAGTCGCAATGTTCAACCCAAGAGCAGGAGGCCTTTCTAACCGATTCATCTTCACGCAAAACGTGCAGCACCTTAGCCCACACCCACTCTGAGGAGTAAATTCCTCCCTCAAAAGCAGTGTAATCAGGCGTCCACTTTTTGGATAGTTGATTGATCTCCTCTGCTTCGGCAACGGCGGTGTGGTCTTTCCACAACACAAACATGGCGTTGGGATTTTCGGCAAATTCGGGCAACATTGCCAACGGATCGCCTTTCTCATTGATCATGACAGGCGTGCTTCCTGTGGTATCAAACGCCATCCCAATCACGTTTTCGGCCGTACCGGCAGGAGAGGCGGCAAGGGCGTTCTTTACGGAGGATTCAAGTGTTTCAATATAATCCAACGGGTGCTGACGATATTGATTCGCTTGAGGGTTACAATACTTCCCCTCTTTCCAGCGTGGATAATAACTGACAGAAGAGGCGATCTCTTTGCCATTTTGTGCGTCAACAATTACGGCGCGACAAGAATCGGTGCCGTAATCCAATCCAATTACGTACTTCATATTCAAATTGCGATTAAAGAAAAATTACTGTAACGATTTGTTTAACATGTAATATACCTCATTAACCTTTAATTCAAATTTAAAGTTGTTGATGGTTGTATTATTATCTATGGTCACCAATTCGATTCCAGCAATATCTGCGTAATCTTCCATAAACTCGTTGGTAAGGGCGTAGGTGAACGCGGTATGGTGCGTTCCGCCGGCGAGTATCCACGCAGCAGCGCCAATTTCAAGGTTGGGTTCAGGAATCCACAAGGCGCTGGCTACCGGCAATTTTGGCAGAGCCGCTTCGGGTTCTATTACGGACACATTGTTTACAATCATGCGGAAACGGTTGCCCATGTCAATAATGGTTGCAGCAAGTCCCTTGCCGGGATGGGCTACAAATACCAATCGAGCGGGATCGGCTTTTCCGCCAATACCCAATGGATGCACTTCCAAACGCGGTTTTTCGGTGGTAATTTCGGGAGATACCTCCAGCATGTGTGCCTGAAGAATGGCGCTTTGGTTGCCCTTAAAGTGGTAGGTGTAGTCTTCCATAAACGAAGTGCCACCGGGCAGACCCTTTGCCATTACCCAGAAGGTGCGCATTAAAGCAGCGGTTTTCCAGTCGCCCTCAGCACCAAAACCATACCCTTCCGCCATCAGGCGCTGGCACGCCAAACCGGGTAACTGGTTAAG
>Ga0082212_10011142_pt1 | contig 11421 bp, 7 predicted proteins | sample TergutNt197P3_FD_71548 | JGI IMG/M metagenome (GOLD analysis project Ga0082212, IMG submission 71548) | Neocapritermes taracua P3 segment gut microbial communities from Petit-Saut dam, French Guiana - Nt197 P3 | ecosystem: Host-associated > Arthropoda: Insects > Digestive system > Gut ... | reverse complement strand
GGTGGGAGGAGGGGGGGAGGGGGGGGGGGAGGGGGAGGGTACGTAACTCCTTAATTAGAAAGAAGTTACGTCGCCAATTCAATCGCACCTGCCGAATCGAAGAACTCGAAAACCGAGAAATGCTCTCGGTGAATCCGCTTTGCGGACTGGATGCATCGAACACGTTTGATGAAGTCGCTGCCAGGTACGATGAATTGGATTTTGGCTCCGATTGGAAAGCCTACAATATCATCGAAATCACGGCTGATTCACTCACCAACGAAAAGTTCAGCGACGATTTTTACAAAGCCCTTAATGAAGCAAAAAATTCGGAGAGAGACGATATTATCGTTATTCGTACCGACGGTACATACAATACTGTTTCGCTCGGCACAGCACTGAATATTGACTTGGACAGTGCCGAATGGGGAAGCGTAACCATCGTCAGTCTCGGCGATTCGGCGTTAACGATTGACTCCGCTGGAAGAAGGGCATTTAGAATTGCTGACGGTGCAGAAGTTGTCTTGGCGGGACTGATAATCGAAGGGGGAGACCGTACAGCCACTGCCAACCCATACGGCGGAGGAATTTGGAATGAAGGCATATTGACGATAACGGAATGTACGATAACGGGCAACAAGGCGCAAGAAGGCGGGGGAATCTACAATGCCAATACCCTAACGATCATCAACTGCGAGATCATCGACAACTCGGCTTTCCAAGGCGGTGCCATTTTTAATGCCGGTACTCTGACGGTAACAGGTGGGACAATAGCAGGCAACGATGCCGGTTACGGCGGCGGAATCTGCAACACCGGCGATATTCTGGCGATAACGGACGGGATAATAACGGACAATACGGCAGATGGCAGCGGCGGAGGAATTTACAACTACGGCACCGGCATCATCACGATCATCGATAATTGCGACATCACGTCTAACAAGGCTTCGGGTTTTGATGGAAAAGGCTACGGTGGTGCAATCTACAATGATGGCGAGATTCTTGCGATATTGGACAGTACGATAGCGGACAACGGCGCACGCTACGGTGGCGGAATTTTCAATACCGGTGTTGTTGTGATAGGGTACGGCACCATCACTGGCAACACGGCAGAAGGTTCAGGTGGTGGAATTTGGAGTAGCGGCACCCTAGCACTGGAGCATGGTGTGCTCATGGACAACGAGGCTATCAGTCTCTTTGGCGGAGGAATTTATAATAGCGGTACCCTTACGCTGGAATACGGTACGCTCATGCGCAACGTGGCAGTGAACGGTGGAGGGATTTACAACAACGGTACCTCGAAGATAAAAAATTCGTTGATCGCAGAAAATGATGGCAGTAGAGGCGGCGGAATTCACAATGAGGACGGCACACTGTCTGTGTGGAGTAGCACGATTGCGGGAAATAGTGGTGGAATTCTCAATCGCGGTGGCAGTGCGATACTACGACTTTACAACACGATTGTTGCTGCAAACACTGACACTGGCAATGATGATGTCAGATTGAGAAATGGAAAAAGTGCTATCGGTTTCAATAACCTCATTGGCATATTAGACGACGATGGAGTAGGAACAACACTGTTGGAGGCAGAAGACGGCAACTTTGTTGGCACTCTTGGCGACCCGATTGACCCGATGTTCATCGGTCTCATCGAGGATGAAGAGGGTGTGGAATACTTCGATTACCACCTTGCCGCCGGTTCTCTGGCAATCAAGAACGGTAATCCATCCATTGAGCATGGAATGACGGATTTAGACGGCGACGACCGAACACACAGTGATGGTTCCATCGATATTGGTGCCTACCAGTATAGGATGCAAGCACCGACCGGCGTAAAGGCGGAAGCCGATGGAATGACGATTATCGTTACGTGGAAGCCGGTTGTTGGTGCGACAGAATATACACTGCAATGGCGGAAAGAGGGAATGGACTGGGACGACGAAAATCAAGTGGAGATTGCCGGTGCGTCTTACACACACGATACAGGGCTTGAACCGTCAACGACCTACTATTACAGGGTTAAGGTTGTAACATCGGCGGGAGAGTCCAACTGGTCAGCCAAATCTAACCCGGTAACGACTGGTACAATCGAGTTGGGACAGCCGGTGATAACGGAAACCTCCGCGACAGCGACGACAATTACCGTTACATGGGGCGTGGTGGATAATGCTTCCGGCTACACAATTGAGTATCGAAGAACAGCCGCGGGTAAATGGTTGGAGTGGCAAGGCGGCTACGAAGAGAATGAAGATGCAGGTTTGGTAATGGCAACCATCACCGGTCTTGACTTTAACACGACCTATTTTGTTCGTGTCCTCGCCACCGGAATCAATGGCTATACAGACTCCGAGTGGAGTGAAGTAGTGGATACCACGACACTCTATCCGCAAATAACGGGGGTCAAAGCGGCTCGCCTTATTGATAGAGATCACGTTAGAGTTACGTGGAATCGCGATCAATATGCGACCGGTTACATCGTCCAATGTGCTACTGACTCTGAGTTTATGGACATGTGGCATTCCTTCGAATATGACAGCAACGATAAGACAAGTTACGTCTTTCAAGACCTGGAAGAGGGGAACACGTATTACTTCCGTGTCATCGGCGTATTTGACGGCAATGAATCGGAACCCTCGGAAACAGCAATCGTCGAATTTTTATCGAACGGACCGGAAAACGTAATTGCCACGCCGGACGGGAACACGATTACCGTAACGTGGGATAAAGTCGATGATGCAATAGGTTACGAAATAGAGTGGTGGAGCGAAGTTGGGAATGAGCGTTCCGTTGTTCAAATGGGTATGCTAAATACCGACTGCGAAATCAAAGGACTCGCATTCGACACGGACTATACAATCAAAGTTCGTGCGATAATCAAGTGGAGCGGAGCGGAACAAATTTTTTCCAAGTGGTCGGCTGAAACCACAGCCAAGACAGGGAAAAAGCCGGTAACGCCAGGAGTCAAAGTCCCCGATCTTGTAGCCGAAAATGGCGGTACGATCACACCTAATTCGGTAACAAAGGGAGAGACATTTAACGTTACAACGGGAACGATCACGAATGACGGCGACATTGCGTCCGGTGGATACATCGTATTGTTTTATGCGTCAACCAGTCTCGATACGCTTTTCAATTCGGGAATCTATCTCGGTTCCAAAAACATGAGCAGTCTCGGCATTGATGACACAACGACCGCAACGTTGGCAAACATTAGCACCGCATTGCTCGAAGCAGACGAGGAATATTACATCGGTTGGAAAATCGTCGACGTTGCTGGCGAAACCGATTTCTCCAACAATACGGGATTCTGCGAAACGCAACTGAACGTACTACCTGACGACATAATCACGCTTGAAACGCCGACGGGGTTGGCGGAGGGGAACGTAACTGCGAATTCCGTAGAACTATCATGGGAGCCAGTAACAGATGCCGATGGTTACGAAGTTCGGTATCGGAAAGTAAATGGCAATGGCGTATGGTCGTCAGCAAACGACACCATTGATGGAACAGCGGCAATCATTAGCGGACTTGATCCCAACACGCCGTATGAATTCCAAGTGCGTGCTGTGAATGCCGAAGGCGTGTCCGGTTGGACGGGAATTTCCGTTACGACAAAAAAGTCTGTTGACGAGCCACCAGCCAAACCGGAACTTGAGATCATTGGCACAACATCTAATTCCATTACGCTGAAGTGGAACTGGGACGGAAATGCGGATTTGTATGAATTACAATATATCGCTGTCGATTTATCCGATTGGGAAACCATCTACGAAGGTACTGGTACGTCGTACACACACGAAAACTTGCCTGCTGGTACCTACACGTATCGGTTAATCGCAATGAATGAGGCTGGAGAGTCCGAATGGTCAGACGGGGTGCCCTACACCAGACCTGACAAACAGATTCCCACGCCCCCGAAAAACGTGAAAGCCGAACCAACATATGAGAAAGGTAAGATTGTAAAAGTTACGATTACATGGGATGCCAACACCGAAGAACGAGTAACAGAATACGTTGTGCAGCGATCTAGCAACGGCGGAAACACCTGGGATAAGATCAAAACGGTACCTGCCACAGAAGAAACGAAGTACACTTACGAAGACAAAGACATAGCCGATGCCACCGGCTATACATACCGAGTTATTGCAGTGAATGTTGAACCTGCTGGTGCTGGTGAGGAGCCGCATAAATCCGACCCGTCAACACCCACAAACACGGTGCGACCGCAGCAAAATGATAACACCAAGGCAAAAGTCAAATATACCAAGTTCAGAAAGGTTAAGGGTACTACGCCCACCAGTTGTTCGCTTAAATGGAGGAACAAAGCCAATGTTACGAGTTACCAAATTACTTGTATCTCGAACAATCACAATGTACATATCGGAGAAATTTGGTGGGACTCTGCCAAAAAACGATGGAAAGTAGAGATAACGGGATTAACCCCCGGAACAAAGTACAAGTTCGCCCTCACTTTCTATAACGGCGATGGTGAGTTGCGAACGAAAGTAATTCGCGTAAAAACCCCACACGTCATTGGGAAGAAGGTCAAGGTAAATAATACGGGCAATGACATCACGCTTAATTGGAAGGAAACCAAATGGGCTTCGACGTACTCGATAGACCACTACGAAGTAACTTGCTCTACCTATGATGCTGCTTCAGGAACGTGGACGGTGGAGAAAAACAAGGATGTGACGGGAACCAGCGTGACGTTCACCGACTTGGATTCGGGTGTGAAGTACAAGTTTGAGGTTGTTGCCGTTTTAGCGCACACAGTGGACGGTGAAAATGTTACAGCGAAAGCCAAAGTGAAAACGGTGACAAAGAAGTCGTAGGGTAGGTCGCCGCTCGCTGAGCGGCGACGCAATCGCCCGGCGGTCGGTTTCCTACCTGTCATCAATACCAGCGGCAAAACTGCTCTTGCCTGATTTGCCGCAAGTTTGTAGCATTCCGCTAGGTCATCGGAGATGACAAACGTGGTTTGCAAGGATGCAAAATAATCTGATTGTTAGGTTTTTTAACGCTATTTTTGCGGAAAAAACAGTGCCGTTGCGCAAACGGCAACGCCGTAACTGCCGCATTGAGGAACTCGAATCGAGAGAAATGCTCTCGGTCTCCCCATGGAATGCAGTTCAATACACCGAGCCGGAGTTTCCCGACTATGTGGAGACATTGGAGGGGTATAGTGCCGAAGCGGTCTGGGAAACCGGCGATGTTACCATCAAAGGCAATGCAGAAGTTTATGTTGATTCTTACGGCAACGCATTGATCGGAAGCAAAAATTACTCGATTACCTTCAGCGTCGGTGGTACGTATGAAGCGTTTTTGACCGGATTAACGGAAAATGAAGTGAGCAGCATTGTTGCTGGTGTTTTTGATGTGAATCCGTATGATGCCGAAAAGACCGGATATGGCGACTCGTCCTTGTGTTGGGCAGGAACCGCTTCGAACATGCTTGCCTACACCGGCTGGGGCGATGTGAATGGATTCCAAACTGCGGATGACATTTTCGCCTACTTCAATGCGAACTTTACCAATACCGGCGGTTGGATGGATCGCGGGTGTGAGTGGTTCATCACGGGCAAGTATGCCGGCTCCTATAACAGTGCACAACTTGTCAGTGCCGCGAGCGGCGGGTTCTATTCGGTTGAAGACGGCAGTGCTGTTACGTCACTCAAAGTTGCCAATAATGTGTCGAAAGTTACGAACATGATTGACCATTTGCAAAGCGGCTCGGCGGTGGCATTGGCACTCTCCTACACGGGACTTTCGGCATCGCATGCCGTTACGCTGTGGGGGGTTGTGTACGACACGTCGCTATCGCCGACCGACCCGAATTACTACAAGGCGTTGATGATTACAGACTCGGACGACAATTACGGAAGCGGAGCAAACGCACCGAATCGGTTGAAGTGCATTTCGATAGAAAGCAGCACATCCGGCTGGTATTTTTTGACGAGTTACTACGGCAGGAGTAATTGTTATGTGTACGGCTATACGGCACTTGCCGCTCGACCTGGTTACGATAACAATATCCATGTTATCACCGACACGATCATCGACATCAACTACCGGGAAGTGCCTCTTGCCTCCGTTTCTCCTGCTCCTGTGAAGGTGAGCAACTTTCGAGCAACGGCAAGCAACACGAGAGTGGTGTTGACTTGGGACGCATGTGAGGAAAGTGTCTCCTACGAAGTCAAAACCGCTTTGAACAAGAAGGGAAAACTCCTTTCCGCTGTGGGAACAGATCATAGCACAAGTCAATCCGGCGGTATCAAGGTGGAGTTCATTTATAACGAGGCGGGTTTTTGCATCGGTGCAATCGTGAGCGGTTTGAAAGCCAAGACAAAATACAATTTTTCTGTTACCGCAAAAAAAACAAGCGATGGCAATACATTTGCGGGACAAAGCAATACGCAAACAGCGACCGTTCAGAAGGTGGTAACAACGCCGAAACTCCTTGCTGCGCCCGCAAAAATTGGCAAAGTCCAAAAAGGCGTTGGTTCGGTTACATTCAATTTGAAGGACATAAAAGGAGTACCGGCGGGAGCGGACGTTGTCTATGAAGTCGGTGTTTATGACCGCAAGAGCAAACGATTCCTCTGGGGTGAAGAAGCGAAGGCATTTGCGCCGGAAGTCACCGGATTGGGCATTCTCGACGGCAAGACGGTTTCGCTTTCTGGATTGACGTATCAAAAATATAAACTCTGTGTGCGGGCAACGGCAACGGTCGGCGATAGGATTTGCGAGACGAAGGTTAGGAAGATTAAAGTTACTCCGGCAAAGTATGCTGTACCGAACGTTATAATGCCAGCACAGGAAGCAGCGTCGCTCGATTGGCAACCTGTCTAATCGGCTGGGGAATGTCAAATGATACGATTGGAACAATGCTTCATTGGATAGTCAGAATGTACACTGCACAAGTACAGACAATCTGTTGCCTGCATTTAGTCCAGTCATGCTGAATCCCCGAAGTTCTCCACCGACAGTATTTGGAAATCCTCGCAACGTGACTCTTGTCATTAAGGAACATGCAACAGACTGTATAAAAATGGTTGACCAAGTCAAGGCACAAAGTAGCATGGCGGCAAAATTACTTTTGATAATAGCGAAAGCCATCGGTAGCCATGCGACTTATTGACAAATATCGTCCGACGACGTACCAAAGCATCGTTGGCAACAAGAAAACAGTTGACCGGATTTACCGTGCCGTTGACGACAACGACGGCTTTGGCGGACTGGTCATTATGCTACTCGGCAAAACTGGCAACGGCAAAACATTGCTTGCCGATATTATTGCACGGGACATCAACGGCGATCTCTACCGCCCAGACTGTACCAAAGATGCCGAAACTGCGGTGGCGATAGATCAGGCTCGGCGAGACATCACGCAAAACAGTATGTTTTGTAATCAATCCGTCTATGTTTTCGACGAAGCGGACAAATTGCACCCGGACAATATCGCAAAACTCAAAACGATGATCGACGTGATTGACCGACGGCGGCAAGAGAATCTGCCCTGCAATGTTACCGTCATTTTTACATCGGCAAAATCGAAATCCCAGTTGACGATAACGCAACAGGGACACTGGGACGAACTTTGTAGCCGGTGCATTACATGCAAAATGGAGATTTTGCCTGTGGAACTGGACGAGTATTTTTCGGCATTGACTGGTGGTGAGGTGCCGGAGATTAGCAAATGTATTGCCGTTCGTTCCATGCGATCTGCATGGGCATACATTGAGGACAATGAAATCGGAATCGAAGGTTGAACCGACGGAAAAATCGAGAAAACTTGACAGAAATACCATTTGACGCAAACACATACACCACGTTCTTGCCCCGAAATTCTTTTACGACCCTTAACGACCTTTGCGCAAAAGAACGACCTTATTTCTATTGACAATGATGGGAAATGATTTATAATGATAGTGTTGTTTGAGCCTAGAACCGTAGGCTTTTTTACTGAAACACTAACAAATTTCGTTTCGTTCATCGATATAACGCAAAGCGGCTAAAACGCCCTCTTAATCCGTAGGTTCTGGGTTCGAGTCCCAGAGGGAGCATTGGCGTTTGAGCCTAGAAATACAAAGGCTACAGACTTTTGGAAAAATGCAATTTTTGATTTGGTGGTTATCGGAAAACCCTTACAATAAGGGTTTTACAACCGGTTATTTTCACTTTATGCCAAAATTGCAGAATCGTCCACCAAAGTATTCAAAACTAAAAAATTACGCTGTCGTCTATTTTCACGGTAAAACCCATTATTTAGGCATTTACGGTTCGCCTGAGTCCCGAACTGCTTACGCCCGGTTTGTTACCGAAAGTCAGAGCACCCCTGCTCCCTACTTGCCCAAGCCCGATGAGGGAACGAGCGTTACGGTCAGCAAACTTGCCACAGCATTTCTTGACCGTGTGCAGTTCTACTCGACCCTATCATCTGTTTGCCCTCTCTTGAAAAACATGGACGGTTCGATAGAATGGACAAACAGGTGAAGATGAAACCTGTACCCTCAAACTCCAATCTATCAGGAAAAAACTATGCAACGACGTAATTTTCTTACAACCGCCGCCACGATGGGAACTGTTGCCGCCGTTTCCTCATTACAACAGATTCACGCCCAAGTTGCCGGCGCAACTCCTGTGCCAGGCGACCAACGGGCAACGGCAAAACTACGGTTTTGCAGCCAACTCGGTATCATACCGGGCGATAGCGACGAAGCAAAACTCAAATGGATGAAAAACAATGGCTTTGAAGCCGTCGAAATCGGTGACCCCGGAAATATGGAATCCGCCAAGAATTGGAAAAAGAAAGTGCACGATGCCGGTTTGCAAATTGCCTCGATCTACTTCGGAGGTGCAGAACACCCCCTGATGAGCGAAGACCCTGAAGTTCGCCAGAGAGGAATTGATGCGAGCAAAGCGAAGATAGAGATTGCGGCTGAAATCTCTTGTCCCGTCCTCGTTTATGTTCCCGTCCGCGGGAATCAACCGGAAAACGTCCGCAACCTGCCGGAACGTGTCCTTTGGGAACGCACCGTTGCTGTTTTGAAAGACATCGGACCTTTGGCGGCGGCACAAAATACGAATATCATCTTGGAACCGTTGCGTCGTAACGAAGCGTGGTTTATGCGTCAAGTGAGTCAAGCCGCCTGCCTTGCTAGGGAGGCGGATGTTCCCGGTTTAGGCGTCTTGGGCGATACCTACCACATGTACCACGAAGAGGCAAACTGTATGGCGGCATTCATTGCAGGCGGCGACTTCGTCAAACATGTGCACATCGGCAGCGGACAAGGCAGAGTGTTGCCCAATGCGGAAAATCACTCGGCGAAAGGACGCACGCACACCGAAGCATTCCGTGGTTTGAAGTACATCGGTTATACCGGCGTTGTCTGTTTCGAGTGCGGCGTAGGCGGCTCTGGAGACAGGGCGGTCGAAGTGCCGAAGTGCCTCGACTATCTCCGCAAGTGTTGGGCAGAAGCGTAAGGCACACATGACACTGACTCATAATGGCTTGCAAATTCGATAGAAGTGAGGCTTGTATTTTTCAAACAATCCTATACATTACGTCGTATGCTCCCGCATGAAAGGAGCGGGTTAATTTTTACCAAAAAATCATGACAAAAGTCTCCGCCTTTTTATTTCCACTGCTCTGCGTCTCTCTGCTTATTGCAATAGCAAGTGCGCAGGAAACCAACGTTTTGACAACCGCAGAAAAGGAGCAAGGCTACGAACTCCTTTTCGATGGCAAGGTCGTGTCGCCGACAATCTGGCAGGACGCAAAATCCATCGAAGGCTATCCCGTCGAAAACGGTGTCATCGTCTGCCGAAAAGGCGGAAACCTGCTCACGAAAAAAGAGTACGGCAACTTCATTTTCCGTTGCGAATTCAAACTGCCGCCGGGTGGAAACAACGGCGTTGGAATCCGGGCGGAAAGCGTGAGCAAAGATGTTGCCTATCACGGGATAGAAATCCAAGTTCTTGACAACAGTGCCGAAATGTACAAATCGCTCGCACAGTATCAGTATCACGGCTCGGTGTACGGCGTCGTTCCGGCAAAGCGGAATGCGGAGAAAAACGATTATCTGAAGCCTTTGGGAGAATGGAATTATCAAGAAATTACTGCCAAGGGATCGAAAATCAAGGTCGTTTTGAATGGCGAAACCATTGTCGATGCTGACATTTCGGAATTCAAGACGAAACCAACGCTCGACGGCAAGGAGCATCCCGGCTTGCATCGGGAAAAGGGCTTCATCGGCTTTTTGGGACACAACGATCCTGTCGAGTTTCGGAATATCCGAATTAAAACGTTGGATTAGGCACTGTAGTAACCGGCGGGCTTGCGCCCGCCGCTCTTGCGCTCTCATTTATCCACGATTTTCACCTTATTTTCATCGGAATTACTTCGCAATTCCGGGGCGTACATTGCTTCGATGCCGTTGGACGTTACCTGATGCACCACGTTGCAAGAGCACACCCTGCCAAGACGGCAACGATTCCCAAAACATTTTGTCCCGCGACATGTACGGCAAAGGCAATGTACCGATGCTGTTCCAAGAGTTGGTAATTTTCAAAGGCAAATGCCGAAAACGTCGTAAACCCGCCGAGAAAACCAGTCAGAATAATGAGCCGCCATTCCGTAGAAATTTGCGGACATCCTGCTGCCAGCCCGAACAAAAACGAACCGAGTACGTTCACAAAAAATGTGCCGTATGGATACGAAGTCCCAAATGCAGACACCGATACCACGCCGACTCCGTACCTTGCCAGCGTTCCCAGCGCGCCCGCAAGGGCAAGTCCTACAACGCAATAAAATGGATTCATCTCATTTATCCGCGATTTTTACCTTATCTTCATCGGAATTGCCTCGCAATTCCGGGGCGTACATTGCTTCGATCCTTGCCGGTAACGCACTAAACTCGCCCGGCACTTCCGCTCGCAAACGATACGAAACCGAATGTTTGCCCCGCATCAAACGATGCACGAAAAAGACAACTCGCTCATCCCGAAACTCTACATACGCGCCCAATTCGTTGCCATTGTAGCCGCTCCGAATGTCCACCGGCTCGCAGCCCGCCGCCTTCCAATCTTCGATCAGCAAACTCTCGTAGTCGTTCTTGCTCTCGATGATGAGTTCCACTTCGATGAGGTCGCCAGATTGGAGCGGAGTAGGGGCGATATTGTACTGCGCACCGGGGTGTATCAATGCAGGCGGAATAGTTACCAAAGGTTCGCGTTTATACTTCTCCGTTTTCAAATCGACGACTTGACCGCGATTGCCTGCCACTGCCGTTGTTGCCGATTCATCACGCACCAATCTGTAAATCCGGCGTTCGATTTTCACTTCCAAACCGGCTTTTTCAATAGGGTCTTCGAGCGTAAAGTTTTCCAAATACGCCGTGATGTAAAGCGGTGTGGCACCATCCTCCGCTTGCGTCTGCT
>Ga0082212_10011141_pt1 | contig 11422 bp, 9 predicted proteins | sample TergutNt197P3_FD_71548 | JGI IMG/M metagenome (GOLD analysis project Ga0082212, IMG submission 71548) | Neocapritermes taracua P3 segment gut microbial communities from Petit-Saut dam, French Guiana - Nt197 P3 | ecosystem: Host-associated > Arthropoda: Insects > Digestive system > Gut ... | reverse complement strand
GGACTCAGAGTCTATGGCTATGATCCGTTTATCTCTGTTGACAATGCCTGGGGTCTTTCAAGTTCGGTAGTACACGCAAATGAAATAGGAGATATTTACAATAACTGCGATTATATTACGCTTCATATTCCTCTTACAGAAAAAACACAGTATTTTATAAACCGCGATTCCATCGCACAGATGAATGACGGAGTCAGGATACTCAACTTCGCGCGCGGTGAGCTTGTTGACAGCGAGGATATGGTGCAGGCGGTGGAATCGGGTAAGGTCGCATGTTATATAACGGATTTCCCGGATAAATACCTGATAAATAAAAAAGGAATCGTGACTATTCCGCACCTGGGCGCCTCGACTCCGGAATCGGAGGATAATTGCGCCAAGATGGCTGTCAGAGAACTTGTAGATTATCTGGAAAACGGTACGATAATGAATGCGGTTAATTTTCCCAGATGTATGCCGCCGCAGTCATATATCGGAAGGGTCACGCTTTTTAATAAAAATATCCCCGGGATGCTTTCCTCGATAACTGCAATTATGAGCGAGAGCGGATATAATATAGAAAACTTAACAAATTCATCAAACCGAGGCTCTGCCTGTGCGTATACCGTTGTCGACCTTGATAAACCTCCCGATAAAACGCTTATAAAAAAGCTCAAATCGCTTGACGGAATAATCCGGGTTCGGGCAATAGAATAATTATTTCTATCTGAAATGAGTATAATTATGGTCTTGTCTGAACGCTGTCTGAGCCTCAGTTTTCAAACAAATTAACGGAGATAAAAATGAACAGCAGAAGCATTCAATTAAGAAGCATTACCGCCGTAGGATTGATGAGCGCCGCGGTATTTGCGAGCAATTATATCCAGTTCATGATCCCAACCCCGTTCGGGCCGACACGCATACATATTGCCAATGGAATTTGTCTGCTCGCCGCGTTGCTTTTCGGGGGGGTTAAGGGAGGAACAGCCTCCGGATTCGGTTCGTTTTTATATGACTTGACCTTTCCTGCTTATGTCGCGACGAGTTGGGTTACCTTAATTATGAAATTTCTTATGGCTTTTTTATGCGGGATTATCACCCATGGGGTAAAAAACGAGAGCAGTGAGAAGTTTCCTCCGGTATGGCGCAGGCTGACAGGTATTATCTCAGGGGCGTTCTCCTATGTGTTAATGTATATTGTGAAACAGTTTGTTGAACAATGCTTATTCTACGGCATCGCTTTCAAGGCGGTCGCAGTTTCGGTATTCACGGTGAATCTTCCTGTTTCTCTGCTCAACGCCGTACTCGCAGTTTTTATATCTTTAATATTATACAGCGCGTTGCTTCCCGCTATTCACAAAACCGGTCTCGCTGAGAAATTCGGCGTTAAATAGATGATGTTAAATATTGTTTTGGTTGAACCTCAGATACCTCAAAACACCGGGAACATTGCCCGGACCTGCGCGGCTACAGGAGCGAGGCTCCATATTGTTGAACCGATGGCTTTTGTAATCGATGACAGCAAACTCAAACGCGCCGGTCTCGATTATTGGCATATGCTTGATCTTAACAGGTATACTTGCATCGAGGAGTTTTTTGAAAGGAATGAGGGGGATTATTTTTTTTATACTACAAAGGCAAAAAAAGTTTATACCGGCGCGGTTTTTAATGACGGTTGCTACCTCATATTCGGAAGAGAAGACGCAGGGTTGCCCGAAAAACTATTGACGGACAGGAAAGGAGAAAACCTCCGGATACCCATAGCCAGCGAGGCGCGAAGTTTAAATCTGTCAAATGCAGTAGCTATAGCTGTTTTTGAGGCTCTTCGTCAGAACGGATTTCCGGGGTTGACATCTGAATCTCCCAGACGATTGTAGTACAAAGCTTCATTCTCTGATTTTAACTTATTCGGATGAGAATAAGGATGATTATGATATAATACAATCAAGTAAAATTATGACATTCCCTCTTGTTTTTACAAGGTTTACAGATACTCGATTATTTGTCAATATTATCAAATATCAAAGCGGAGCTGATAACTTATTATGGTTTGCCTGTCTGACAATATTTTTATAGGTCAACACTATACCAGTGAAGAAGCTGCTCTTTTAAAAAAGGGGGAAAAAGAAAAGCGTTTAAACTTAAAAATTCTGAATGAGGATTTCGCTTTAAACAACGGGGCAAATATACCTGCCCCGTCACAACAGCAAGCACTGAGGCTGCCGCATGAAATAAAGAGCGAGGATAGTGGGCGGCTGTTTTTTGCCGGATTTGACGGAAGACTGTTTGTTGAAGGTTTTGACACCGTACTGAGGATTTGCGGAAGATTAAATTCAGCGTCAATCTTTTTGAATGGGTATTGTGTCGCAAAGCTCAGTAATATACTGATGAACGCTCAAATAAACGTAACGGATTATCTCAGAAATAAAAATACTCTGTTTTTAGTTGCGGATGACAACCATCACAAAAGTTCTGACATCATTCACTCCATCACAATCTCGCATCTCCCAAAATCGAGAATTACCGATCTTTTTCTCAGAAACAGATTAAGTTTAGAAAAAGCAGAAATTTTTGCAGATGTTACAATAGTATCAGGTGATGTCGAAGCGGCGATAGGGGGAAAGCTCTCTGTATCTATATTTGACGGAAAAAAAAGGGTTTGCGAAGGCCAGGCGGATATTCCCTCATTCTCAAGAAATCACTGGATAACGGTACGCGTGACTCTTGAAATGGATTCTCCGCGTCTGTGGAGCGTCGAAGACCCATATCGGTATACGGTACTGCTCAAACTCATAAACTCGGACAAGTCCATATCTGACGTCCGGCGTGTCATGCACGGAATACGTGAACTTCGGATTATCAATTACAGTAAAAGGATTAATGCAGGACCGGGATTTCATTTAAACGGCTTTCCCGTAAAAATCTTCGGAGCGGTGGTTCGAAACCAGTACGCGTCGCTTCCGGCTAAACTTAAAGCCTCAGGGTTCAACGCAGTCCGTGTTGTAAACCCGTATGATCCGTCATTTCTCGAAGCATGCGACAGTGAAGGTTTGCTGCAAATGTGTGAATCGGTATTTGAAGTTGTATCAGAAAGGCGACGAACAAAAAAACAAGGGAACGTCCCCGACCCGTTAACACGTCCGTTTGCGCTGCTCGGAGAAATGGTTACTCAACTAAAAAACTTTGCCTCCGTATTTTGCTGGTCTTACGGCGGGTATAAGTATTTCGGGAATGGCGCTATCGGTGAGTTTATCAGATCATTGGATGATACGAGAGCGGTCCAATGCGAGGGGGACTTAAATTATAAGGCAAGCGATTTCTTTTCCGCCTCTGATTGCGGTATCAGCGAGTTGAAAGCCTTCGCCGATAAAAAGACAATATCAGACGGCCGGTTTCTCGGGACGCGGATCAGGTTTGGCAGGTATAAGTATCATCAAATGCTTTTATGTGAAGCGGACGCAGAAATCGAATACTTGAAAAACAAATTCGATGTCGCGGCATCAGCCGACAGTATTCTCGGTATTTTTATCGACATAGAAGGATTAGATGATATTGAGGTCTTCAAAACTGTCTTTCATTGAAGTCAATAAGTAAAATGTACAATGTTTATAAGACTGCGAGAGCTTATATGAACAAAGCAAGATTGGTGAAAATAAAAGATATTGTAAAGCAGATGAGTCTTTCGGAAAAAGCCCGAGTGTGTTCAGGTGCGGACTTTTGGCACACAGAAGCAGTCGAACAATTGAGTATTCCGTCTGTAATGATGGCGGACGGACCTCATGGACTTCGGAAAGAAGTTAAAAATGACGGCGGGAATCTCGGTGACAGCTATGCAGCGACCTGCTTTCCGACTGCGTCACTGCTTGCGTGCAGTTTTGACCGTTCTCTTGTGAGGGAGGTCGGGGAAGCAATTGCACGCGAGGCAGCGAGTCAAGGGGTTTCTATAATTCTCGGACCAGGCGTTAATATTAAGCGTTCTCCTCTCTGCGGCAGAAATTTTGAATACTTTTCCGAAGATCCCTGTCTTTCGGGAGAGCTTGGCGCGGCGTGGGTAAAAGGAGCGCAGTCCCAAGGTGTCGGCGCATGTGTCAAGCATTATCTCGCGAATAATCAGGAAAACCGGCGGTTTATTTCAAACAGCTGCGTTGATCGCAGGGCATTGGAGGAAATATACCTTGAAGCGTTCCGCCGTGTAGTCGAGGTTGAGCCATACGCGCTGATGACTTCATATAATATGGTCAACAATGAATATGTCGGGGAAAGCGAGCTTTTGTTAACACAAAAATTGCGTGAGGAGTGGGGGTTCGGAGGTCTTATAGTAAGTGATTGGGGAGCGGTAAATGATCGCGTTTCAGCTCTTCGTGCCGGTCTGGATCTTGAGATGCCGGGAAAAACAAGTGATACGACGAAAGAGATAATCGCAGCTGTGAGGGGACGACGATTATCTCCGGAAAAACTTGACGACGCAGTATCAAGAATTCTCTATGCGGTCAGCGAGTGCGAGAATGAACGGGCGGTAGGTATTTCCGTAGACTATAAAGCTCACGATATGCTGGCGGCAAGAGCCGCGGGTGATTCCATAGTACTTATGAAAAACGAGGATACCTTGCTTCCTTTTGCCGACGGAAAGCCTTTTGCCGTTATAGGGCACGCTGCTAAAGAGGCGCGATACCAGGGTACGGGAAGTTCCAGAATAAATCCTACTAAACTTTCCTCTGTTACGGACGAGTTGGATAAAAGAGGGGTTTCATATATTTACGCCAAAGGCTGTAACTCAGACGGAACAACCAACGACATGTTGGTAGCCGAAGCACGTCAAGCCACCGAGGAAACAGGGCGTGCAGTCATCTTTATCGCTCTGCCGGATACATATGAGAGCGAAGGGTTCGATCGTGAAAACATGCGTCTTCCCGACGGCACTCTAAAGCTTATGGATCAGCTTGCCGCAGCTTGCGAACATCTGGCTGTTGTGCTTATGCTCGGTTCTCCTGTTGAGCTGCCATTTGAAAATCGGGTCAAGTCTATTTTAACCTGTTATCTCGGGGGTCAGGCGGTGGGGGTCGCTATCGCGGATATAATTACCGGACGGATAAATCCCAGCGGAAAACTCCCTGAAAGCTGGCCGAGAAAACTCACCGATGTTCCATGCAGTCCTTATTATAACAAAGGGAAGAAAAACGCCGAATACCGCGAAGGTATATATGTCGGTTACAGGTTTTATGACGCGATTAAACTCGACCCTATGTTTTGTTTCGGGCATGGTTTATCATATACTTCCTTTCACTATGATCAATTGGCATTGGACAGATCAGTTATTTCTGAACGCGGCAGAATGGGGCTATCTGTAAGGGTCAAGAATACCGGAGAGTGTCCCGGCGCGGAGGTCATCCAAATATATATCGCGGAAAAAAACGGACGTATCAAGCAACTGAAAGCATTTCAAAAAATCTCCCTCTTCCCCGATGAAAACAGAATAGTCCATTTTAATCTCACCTGGAGGGATTTCAGCTACTTTAATACAAACACAGAGCGGTTCGAGCTTAACAGCGGGGAATATACAATACTCGTAGGGTCGTCCAGCCGCGATATCCGGTTGACTGCGGATATATCCGTAGAGTCGAGGCGAAACAGAGCAATCCCGGAATATATTGCTCCCGAACAGGTCAAAGATCTATCGGACGAACAGTTTTACGCTTTGATCGGGTACGTCCCGGAGGAACCCGGCTGGAAACCTCTGACCCTTAATTCCACATTATTTGAACTCAGCCATACTGTTGAAGGAAGGTTGATTTCGAGAAGTATCAGGAATGCGTATTATTCCAAAATCCCGAAAAACATCGACCCGGCCACCAGAAAAATGTTCGAATTATCTATAGATGACCTCCCGGTTAGGGCGATTTGTTCGCTTTCCGGCGGAGAACTGACAAAAAATACGGCTGTCGCGCTTGTACACTTCGCAAATCACAGGCTGCTCAGAGGCATCTACAGACTGCTGTACAAGAGAAGCTGACTGATTTATGAATAAAACAATAAAAAGTCTTTTGATAGCATCTGGAGCACTGTTGGCGGTCGCCGCTGCGATATGGTTTGTGTCAGCGGCATATTATCCTTCGCGTAGTCTCGAATACTCAGAACCGGTCGATACCGGGCCGGAAGATTATACCGATATAGCGTTGTATAAGCCTTTGGCCGAACCCCCACAAGAGCAGGAGGTGATCGAATCGTATTCGGAACCGACCCCTGAGCCTGCCGGTCCGGTTTTTACAATAAAAGACGGTATAGGATATCTTGAGTTTGGTGATGTTGATATCCTTGTTGTCAACAAGGTATACCCTATACCTTCTGATTACGGCGGGCCGAATGAAGAAGCGCTTATGGCGGTTAATGAGATGATTCGGGCTGCCGCTGATGACGGTATCGCATTGTTCATTGTTTCAGGATACCGGAGTTATGATACTCAGGAAGCAATATATAACCGCTATGTTTCTCAATGGGGGCAGGAGTACACCGACCGCGTTTCCGCGCGCCCGGGACATTCCGAACACCAAACGGGACTTGCTTATGATTTGAACTCGCTTGAGCGGGCGTTCGCGGATACCAAAGAATATGAGTGGTTACAGCTTAATTGCGCTGAATACGGATTTATACTTCGTTATCTTGAGGATAGCGAATGGGCGACGGGATATTCATATGAACCCTGGCACTACAGATATATAGGGGATAAAGTCCTTGCGAGAGAAATAATGGAAAGCGGGGTTTCGCTTGAAGAATTTTCCGGACTAATAACACAAGAGGGTCAGAGCGGTTATCCCGAATAGTGCAATTTCCCTTTTTTCATGCTTAAGCAGATGTAAAACGAATCGTTCTGCTAAAAAACCAAACGAATTCTTGATATCATTTTCTGTTTCGGATAATATTGTTATTATTCCAAAATCATAAAATCTGTTGTCAGCGTCAGGTAATAAATACCAAAACAAATTAGGAGGTTTTTGTGTATGGGAACACCGCATATTTCCGCGTCAAAAGGTGAGATAGCCCAAAGTGTTCTTCTGCCCGGCGATCCCCTTCGGGCAAAATACATAGGGGAAAAATTTTTTGATGAACCGGTATTGTTCAATGAAGTCCGTGGGATGTTAGGATATACCGGCAACTATAAAGGGAATCGGGTCTCGGTTATGGGAACCGGGATGGGTATTCCGTCTATATCAATCTATGTCAATGAGCTTTTAGAGCAGTATGGCGTGAAAAAGCTGATTCGGGTCGGCACCTGCGGCGCCTGCCAACCCGAGATAGGTCTTTTGGATGTCATACTCGCCTCCGGGTGTTGTACCGACAACGGATTTCTCCGGCACACCTTTCCGGGAGATTTCGCTCCATTAGCGGATTTTAAGATGCTGAATACCGCTTATGAAAAGTCAAAATATATGAACTGTAAGGCTTTTGTCGGACTGCTGAAATCTTCCGACATGTTCTATTTTGAACCGGCTCCTGGCGACGATTACTGGATAAAATACGGGGTTTTGGGATTTGAGATGGAAGGCGCCGCTCTTTACACATTAGCGGCGAAGTACAACGCGAGGGCGCTTACAATAGCGACGGTTTCGGATTCTTTGTTCGACAAAAAGGAACTTAAAAGCGCCGAACGCGAAAAATCTCTCGATGATATGATAACCATAGCTTTAGAAACGATTATAGAAGCTTAAAGGAGGAGAATGGGTATGGCAACACCGCACATAAAAGCAGCAGCAGGTGAAATAGCGAAGGGCGTACTCCTTCCGGGAGACCCTAAGCGAGCAAAATACATTGCCGAAAACTTTCTGACCGATTCTGTTATGTTCAATGATGTTCGCGGTATTCTCGGATTTACCGGCATATATAACGAGCGCCGCATCTCGGTGATGGGAAGCGGAATGGGTATTCCTTCGGTTTCTATTTACGCAAACGAGTTGTATCAGGAATACGCCGTCGAAAGTATTCTGCGCATAGGAACCTGTGGAACTGCCAGAGAAGATGTCGCAATAGGCGACCTGCTCATGGCGCAGGGCTGCTCTACAGACAGCGACATCAACCGCAGGATATTCTCCGGGGGAACCTTTTGCCCTATAGCTGACTTCGATATGCTGAAAACTGCTTATGAGCGCGCATCGGCGCTCGGTATTAATGCGAAAGTAGGCAACATGCTCTCCTCCGATATGTTTTACAGCCTTGTTCCCGGTAATGACGGCGAGGTTTGGTGGAAATTCGGGATCATCGGGGTGGAGATGGAAGGGGCTGGACTCTATACCACCGCTCTAAAACATAAAAAACGCGCGCTTATGATCTGCACTGTCTCGGACTCGATAACCGACAGGCAGGGCATGACCCCTGAGCAGCGGGAGAAAAGTCTTAAGGATATGATAACCTTGGGGCTTGACACCATATGGTATTACTGTGAAAAATGATACAAATCTTTTTCCTTTGAGGATAATAGATGATCCTAAGAAAATGCTTTCTCAAGCTAACTTCGATGTTGGCATTGATCGTTTTTTTGCTTGCCGGATGCGCGGGCGCTCCCGTTGCGGGTGATGATTTACAGGATAATAACTCTGCGACTACTGCTCAGGCAGCATATAAAGGGACGCTTACGGTATTTTATCCGGATTACGCTATGCCGTCGAATTACAACCCTACCAGAAAAATGGCGGAGGAAGCGGCGAGGATATTTACCAAAACCTGCGGAATGGAAGTTGAGTTCTATCCCTGCCCCTCATATGAGGAGATGATCGACCCTTCATATACCGCAGATTTTCTGTTGTACAAGCAAAAACTGGCGGCTGAAATCATGGCGGGTAGGGGTCCCGATGTTTTTATTGAAAACGGGACATACTATATTCTTGACGACCTCTATAAAAAGATCGACGCCGGCGCTTTTGCTGACTTGAACAGCTTTATAGATAATGACACGGAATTCGCGTTGGAGGACTTTCACAAGACGGCTCTGGACTCCGGCATACACAAAGGCAGTCGTTATATAATGCCGTTGAGCTATATGGTCCCGCTTATGTTTACCGCTGAAGAAAGCCTGTCCGCGGAGGACTTCAGTAGTTATGAGAGGTTTATATCAAGCTGGGAATATTTGCAGAGCAGAGACATTGGTCTGACCTTCGCGCGTTTCTGGCACTTCGTTCCTTTTTATAACAGCGGATGGCTGGACGAGTGTCTTGATTATGAAAACGCTACGGTGGATTTGAGCATTCCCTCTTTCGACAGGCTTATCGAGTGTTATACGACCGTTGAACTGGTCAGAAAAAGAGATTTCAGTTTTTATTCAGCCTATCAGGAGAACAAGAGTATATCTGCTGAAGAAGCCGGATTGTTTAGATGTGATTTTTCTCTTTTGGGTTTGATAACCCAGATGAATATGTTTATAAGCCAAGGTGATATCTCAGGGAGCATATCTATTCTGCCGATTCCGAATTACTATGGAAGTATAGCCGCGGGAGTAACGGAATACTGTCTTATATCAGCCTCAGCCGAGAATAAAGACTCGGCGTGGGCTTTCACTAAAATACTGCTGTCAAAAGAAGTGCAAAGATCCAGGTGTTACTATGGTAACTCAGCACCGGTAAGGCGCGAATATACGGAACTGTTTGTCTCGGCTGTTTTTGCCTCATATGATAAAGAGGCGCAAGGCGCAGGGAATTTAAAAAGCGAATTACAGACAACAGTTCTCCATTACTATACCGCTTTCGACAACGCGAGCATTATAAACACAAAGGGAACTCTCCTTTTGCAGCGTATGTATGACTATATAGAACACCCGGAAGAAAACGACTTCAGTTTGCTTAAAGCTCAAACGGAAAACTACTTTAGAATTTTTCTCAGTGAATAGCAGGATAGTGTATGATTCTCTATCTGTTGTCTTTTCAGCGCTGTTTTTTTGAGTCAATACGCGAATTTGCTTTTTAAAAGAAATTGTGTTAATATCATTTCATTCGATGAAATGTAACTTGAGAGTGGGGGTTCCCGCTCTTTAGTTTATTAGAGGGTTATATACCAATTACCAGTAAACACAGGCGGAAAAAGAGGGTATAGTGGCTAAAAGAAAAAATACCGCGGCATTAGTAGAAGAACTCGCTCATCCGGTCGCATCGGAACTGGGATTAATACTCTGGGATGTGCAATTCGCGAAGGAAGGCCCGGACTGGCAGCTGCGAATAATCATAGATAAACCCGGGGGCGTCGCCATTGATGATTGCGAGGCTCTCAGTAAACGGTTGGATCCTCTGCTTGACGAACTCGATCCTACCGATCACCAATATTATCTAATCGTTTCATCGCCGGGTCCCGGCAGAGTATTAAAAACCGATTCGCACCTCAAGGAATATATCGGAAAAAAGATATCAGTCAGATTGATAAGGCCGGATATAAGTGGCGAAAAAGCATATCTCGGAATATTAACGGGGTTCGATTCGGAGACAATCACATTAGACCAAAAAAAGTTTTTTACAAGAAAAGATACAGCCTATGTCAAGGCTGCCGATGAAGAATGGGAGGAAATTTCAGATGAACGCTGAGTTTTTTGACGCTTTAGCTTTGCTTGAAAGAGAAAAGGGGATCGATGCCGATTATCTTCTCGAAAAGATATGTAACGCCATAGCAGTTGCGGCAAAACGGGATTACGGTAGCGGTGATAATATCATCGTCCAGGCGGATACCGAAGAAAAAAGCCTCAATGTTTTTCTTCGCAAGAAGGCGGTCGCCGAGGTTGAAAATCCTGAGATTGAAATTACGGTAGAGCAAGCTAAAAAATACAAATCAAGGGCGCGCGCCGGTTCCATTATCGATATTCCTCTTAAAACAATGGATTTCGGACGGATAGCCGCGCAGACCGCCAAACATGTTATACGTCAGGGAATAAGAGAGGCCGAACGCAATCAGGTATATGAAGAGCTTCAGGGAAAACAGGGCGAAATAATAACCGCGACGGTGATAAGAGTCGATCCGAGACGTTCGACCGCTATTTTTGAGATAGGCAAGACAGAGGCTGTTTTACCGAAAACCGAACAGATTCCCGACGAGGACTTTTATGAGGGTGATATCGTACGGGTATATGTCGTGGATGTGACCGTTACCGATCGCGGGCCTAAAGTCATGATTTCAAGAACGCATCCCGGCTTAGTAAAACGTCTTTTCGAAATGGAAGTCCCGGAAATATTTGACGGAGTTGTCGAGATAAAGGGAATTTCAAGGGAGGCCGGCACTCGCACCAAGATGGCTGTCTACAGCAATGACACAAATGTCGATCCCAGAGGCGCATGTATAGGGCCGCGGGGCGCGAGGGTAGCAAATGTCGTCGACGAACTGGGCGGAGAAAAAATCGATATTGTTTTGTGGAGTGAAGATCCGGTTTTGTTTATCGCCGAGGCGCTGTCTCCCGCGAATGTAGTTGGGGTCAATATAA
>Ga0082212_10011140_pt1 | contig 11423 bp, 8 predicted proteins | sample TergutNt197P3_FD_71548 | JGI IMG/M metagenome (GOLD analysis project Ga0082212, IMG submission 71548) | Neocapritermes taracua P3 segment gut microbial communities from Petit-Saut dam, French Guiana - Nt197 P3 | ecosystem: Host-associated > Arthropoda: Insects > Digestive system > Gut ... | reverse complement strand
ATAAATTAATGAAGGATGATTTTTTCCGCTTGACCTGGAAAGGCGTGTTTTGCTGGCTATTCAATGTATATATCGGAAAGTTTAAGGAACGCAGGGTAAACCGTAAAGTAGTGAAAGTCGCGTTTCACAGGGAAACGGAATTGGAAATATTAGAGTCGCAAAAAGAATTTCAGCAGGCGTCGGACTCCGAAAGCAATAACGCTAAAACAAAAGCGATTGTTTCCGCAGCGCTTTTTATTGCAATCGGCGTATTCTATTTCGGCGTACAGGTTTGCCTTATCATTTTTGCCGTTCTGGCGCTCCACGAAGGGGGGCACTGGCTGGCAATGAAATGTTTCGGGCACAACAATGTATCGGTTTATTTCATCCCTTTATTCGGAGGGCTTACGGTCGGAGAGAGCAAAATAAAAATATCGCCGATGAAACAATTACTGATATTTTTGGCCGGCCCCGTGCCGGGGATACTGCTTGGGTATGCTACATTAGAGGTAACGATAAATGTGTTTCCCAATTTACAGATGCCTAACTTGTACAACCTTATCTCTGCTTTTATATATTTTAACTATTTCAATTTGATACCGCTGTTTCCGCTTGACGGAGGGAGAATAGTTGAGACATTCTTGTTGTCGCGACTGCCGAGAACGAGATTTTGTTTCGTAGTTTTGAGCTTAATAGTTATATGCTCGCTGGTGCTTTTCTATACGGCATTCTCAATCGTGGGCGTATTGATATCGGTATATTTGCTTTTCATATTTGCCCCCACTCAATGGCAGATTCTCCGGCTGCGCCTCGCTGTAGGAAAAACGGAAGCTGTTTCTGAAGCCGACGCGCGCGAGATTATAGTAAACGCGCTCTCCGCGCCCAAATTTGATAAATGGTCCGCTGCAAAGCGTTTTCTATTCTCGGATATTATGATATCGGAATTAATAAACCCAAAACCGCTCCTGATACATGTAATTTGTGGCGGAATTATATATGGTTTATGTCTTTATCGTCCCTTTATGATTGTTGCATCTTATATATCTTTTCTGTTTTCTTCGCCTTCCTTTTAGGTAATATACTACTAAATCTTATGCTCATATTAACGATTTCATAATTATTTCTTAATCTGTTCTTGGCTAACTTCCTTCAGTATATTCGAAACTGAATTTTAACTGCACGATTTCTTCGTTACTCTCCCGTTCTACCTCCACCCGGTACAGGACGCCGCCGAGGCGCAGAGTGTTTGTATAGGTCACTCGCCAGCTTTCTCTGCGCTCGAATCCTAACGCTTGCAGCTTTCTGAAATAGTCTTCAGCCCCGCGTTCCGATAGGCCGACGAACTTGACCTCGGCTGAGAAAGAGCTCCGCGACGCGACCTTTTCGCGCCATTTTTCAATGTCTATAGCGCCCGCTATAGCCTTATATCCCGATGGGGCTATCAGGCCGCCCGAACGCCACTCATCCGGCCATGCTCCGTCCTCAATATGTTCGAAATTGTAAACTATCTCCGCTATTTCGTCATTTTTCTTCTGCTCAATCTGTACCCTGTGCAGGTCGCCTCCCAGGCGCAGATAGTCGGTATATTTCATAACTCCCCACTGTTCTTTGCGCACGAAGCCGGAGGTCTGAAGTTTGCTGAAATAATCCTCAATCCCACTCTCTCCGAGACCGACAAACTTTATTTCGGCGGAGAAAGAATTCCGCCACGCGCTTTTATCGTTCCATTTTTCAATATCGATAGCGCCCGCGATTGCCGTGTATCCCGCGGGGGCGGTCAGCCCGCCTTCGCGCCACGCTTCCGGCCACACGCCGTCCTCAATATACTCAAAACGATAGCTTATTTCTGATATTTCGTCGTTTTTCTTCTGCTGAATCTGTACCCGGTGCAGAGCGCCTCCAAGGCGAAGATAGTTAACATAAATCATAGTTCCATAGTTGTCCTTGCGCACGAACCCGGAGGTTTGCAGCTTGCTGAAATAGTCTTCTGTTCCGCTATCTGACAGGCCGACAAACTTTACTTCGGATGTGAAATAATTTCGCCATGCGCTTTTATCATTCCATTTTTTAATATCAATAGCGCCCGCGATTGCCGTGTATCCCGCCGGGGCGGTCAGCCCGCCTTCGCGCCACGCTTCGGGCCACACGCCGTCCTCAATATAATCGAAACGGTAATTGATCTCAGCTATTTCGTCGTTTTTCTTCTGCTGAATCTGCACCCGGTGCAGAGCGCCGCCCAAGCGCAGATAGTTAACATAAATCACAGTTCCATAGTTGTCCTTGCGCACAAATCCGGAGGACGGCAGTTTGCTGAAATAATCCTTGACCGCACTCTCTGTGAGACCGACAAATTTTATTTCGATGGAGTAATAATCCCGCCATGCGCTTTTATCGTTCCATTTTTTCATATCGATAGCGCCCGCTATTGCCGTGTATCCCGCGGGAGCGGTCAGCCCGCCTTCGCGCCACGCCTCGGGCCACACGCCGTCCTCAATATAATCGAAACGGTAAGTAATCTCTGCGATTTCATCGTTTTTCTTCTGCTGAATCTGCACCCGGTGAAGAGCGCCGCCAAGGCGCAGATAGTTGACATATATTATAGTTCCATAGTTGTCCTTGCGTACGAACCCGGAGGCCGGCAGCTTGCTGAAATAATCTTTTATCCCGTTCTCTGTGAGCCTCACAAACTTAATATCAATGGAGTAATAATCCCGCCATGTGCCTTTGTCGTTCCATTTTTTCATATCAATAGCGCCCGCTATAGCTTCGTATCCTGCGGGGGCGGCAAGTCCGCCCGAGCTCCACGCCTCGGGCCACGCGCCGTCCTCAATATGATCGAAACGGTAGTTAATCTGGGCGATTTCGTCGTTTTTCTTCTGTTCAACCTGAACCCGGTGCAGTGCGCCGCCGAGCCGCAGATAGTTTACATATGTCACAGTCCCGTAGTTGTCCCTGCGCACGAACCCGGAGGCCTGCAACCTGCTTAAATAATTATTAATCCCGCTCTCCGAGAGGCCAAGAAACTTGACCTCAGCGGTGAAGTAATCCCGCCATATGCTTTTGTCGTCCCATTTTTCCATATTAATAGCGCCCGCGATAGTTTCGTATCCCTCCGGGGCGCTCAGCCCGCCCGAACTCCAGACCTCGGGCCACACGCCATCCTCGAAATAACGGAAGTTATAATTTATTTCAGTAAGTTCGTTGTTGTTCCGCTGCTCAACCTCCACACGATGAAGCCCGCCGCCGAGCCGCAGATAATTGATATAAGAATCTCTTCCATAATTTGACTTACGCATGAACCCGGAGGCTTGCAGCTTGCCGAAATAGTTTTCTATTTCGCGCTCAGTGGGGCCAAGAAAGCATACATTGACTGAGAAAGTATCACGCCACAAATTTTTATCGTCCCATTTTTCCATATCGATAGCGCCCGCGATGGCGTCGTATCTCTCAGGGGCGCTCAAGCCGCCCGAGCGCCAGACCTCGGGCCACACGCCGTCGGCGAAATACTTGAAATCATAATCAAACGCCGTGATTTTGTCGTAACGTCCTGCCCTACTGACCTCCGTGCGGTAAAGGTTGCCGTCCACCCGGATGTATTTATAGAGTTTCCAATTCTCGCCGGCGTTTTGCGGAATTTTGAAACCTGCTTGCCGGAGCCGGTCGGCGTAATCGTCGACGCCTTTGTCGTCCACTCCGTCGAAAAACAGTTTTTCACGGATATTTCGGTCACTTTCATTTACTTTATTATCCACGTTGCCGACGATTACCGACTTCTGCGGCGCTTCCAAACTTGCGGCGCCCCAAGTTTCCGGCCATTTACCCGCAGGATAGCTGAGGGACTCTATGACGACGGTGTCCTCGTTTGACTTCGGGCCGTTTCCGCTTTTAATCCCCAGCCGCCATAGCCCTTTGCGCGCTTCCAGATTCAGCGACTCCGCGCCGTCTTTCGGCGGCTCGACCCACCAGCCCGAGCCGCGCAGGTTTTGAATGTAACTTCGTATGTCCGCAAGAGAGCTGGTTTTGTCTATAACGAGCGTGGTTTTATATTCTTCGGCTCGCGATGTTTTCTCGCTAATGGTAACTTCACGCAAACGCCCGCTTGTCTTCATCTCCGGCATCTCGGGCGAAAAAGCCTTGGCAGGCCACCCCACAGGAGGGATTTCATGCGTGGGAACCGGCACGTCATGGGAGGAGCTCTCCAGCTCCCAGAAGTAATCCTTGTCGGAGCTTTTGTCGCGGAATCTCACTCGCGTCGGCGTGATGAACTCGAACTCCAGCTTGAAGTCAGGGGAGAATTCGGCCTTTTCAAATCTCTCCGGCAGCCATTCGTATTCCGGTCCCCGGGTTTTGTGGCGGTACCACTCGGGTTCGAAGGTGCTGTGCGGCATGGTAATGACGTCGTCGAATATGATGACTCCGTCCTTGACCCTGTAGCGGCCGAACAGGGTGTTAAGGTACGTGTATGTGGTGTAGAACGTATTTTCCCACCATCCCGGCGTAACGTACACGTAATTGCCGCTGTAACTTCGGGTTTCAGAATGGTAGATGCTCCTCATGTTCGTATGCGATATAACCGTTCTTTTATAGAAATAACCGTCGTCGGAGAACCCGTATCTCACCCCCGAGTTTCCCCAGCGTCCGACGAGAGCCTCAGTTGAAAGAGCGTCGTCGTACGCCGCGTTTGCTGTGAAGGGAAACGCGAGGCACAAAGCTATCATCGTGAAAACAGTTAAAAAATATTTCTTCATAATTCAACACTCGCCTTTCGTTTTATTGTTACTTACAGATTGTGAAATCGTACTTACAGTTTTAGCTTAGAAAACTAATCTTTAGATGAACGTAAAAAAATAATCAAAATGGCGCTCACCATTATATACGCGAATATAATCGATATACCTGTTTTTACAAAAACATAACCTCCTTACATATTTCACGTGTCAGCTATATGCTATTTTTTGTAGACGTTATTATTATTTTAACATCCCGTAGGGATGCATCTTATATGCATAGGCGTATTCACGGTTGACGGAAAAATGGCCGGATTCTACGGAAGGGTAAGCCCCTATCCGCGAATAGACGCAAACGCAAGGGATATCCCGATATTGGTTGAGGCTAAAAATCACCCCAAAAATCACCCTAATGCGCGCTTGTTTATACTGGACAAATCCGGGGCGATATGCTTCATTATCTAAATCACCCAAAAATCACCCCTGATTACTGGTAAAAAATCATCCTATGGATGAAGACAGCCGGGCGATTATGTGATATTTTAGGTATCAAATTGTTTTAAATCAAAGGAGGAACAAATTATGAGGAAACAAGTAAAATTTTTCACATTGTTGGCGGCGCTTCTGTTGGCAGTTATGTCTCTTCCGGCGGTAGCAGGCGCCGCTGATCCTGCAATTGCAGAAAAAGCGTTAAGTATCGCGACAAATTGCGCTAAACAATTGGACGGCGCGTGGGGCGACCAACACGCCGCGCTTATCGAATCGAAAAAAGGCGCGGAATTCGAGGGCTTTGAAAGTATGCAGGCCACCATAAACGGCTTACTTGCGGGAAGCGGCGCGACATACATTTATGCTCTCTATCCTTCCGGCGCGGTCGATAGCGCGCCCTTTATCATCACGGTAGACGGTAGCGCCGACCCGGATGACTACGGAAAATCATTAGAATGGGAAGCCGGATTCGCGGCGGCTTGGGGAGGCGCCCCAATAGCTGCGGAAGAAGCTGAAGAGGACAAAGGAGGCGCTGGGCTCCTGCTTTCCGCCTACGCGCCGATTCATGACGGTAAAGGCGCGGTAGTTGCAGTTCTGGGCGTCGATATCCCCGCGAAATAGCAAAATATAGGAGTTTATGTTATGGGTATTAAGATAGTGTTTTTTTTAGTTGGATTGCTTATTGCAGGGATCGGCGTTTTTATTTGGATGAACAAAAATAAGATGAAAAAAGAATGCACAGCGCAGGTATCCGGCGTCGTCAGTAACGTCGATCATACTACCTCAATCAAAACCGGGAAGAAAGGGACGCAAGTTAGGAATAAATACCGCGCTACATTCAAATACTCGGTGAATGGCGTCGAGTACGTCAAGCAATCGAATAATACAACCGGACGTCCAAAGCTATACGAGGGACAAAGCGTAACAGTATACCACGATCCCGCGAAGCCGGAACGGTATTATGTTTTGGAGGAAGGAACACAAGTAATGGGGCCAGTACTTTTTGTCGCTTTTGGCGTTGTATTCATGTTGGCGGCTCCATTTGTGACAATAGCTAAATAGTAACTTAATTCCGCTATGTATGGGCTGTAACAAAAGCGGGCGGCAGTAACAGTACAAAATTGGACAGCCCCAAAAAAGCCCCAAATGAGCAATCAAAAATGGGGCTGTAGCAAAAGCTGGCGGCTACAAGCCGCCCCTACAACATATTGTGTACACAATGCCAAATAACCACTATATATTGTGGTTTGGCTATCCAATATACTACTTTTGTTACAGCCCCATTTTTGTTACTTTTGATACAGCCATCTTGGCACTACACTGTTCATTGGCGTCTTTCGGAATTCTTTACTATGTTGCGGATTTCGTCGAACTGTCTTTGCTGCGAATCATCCAACGAGCGCCCGGATGCGGTCAGCACCTGAACCCAGGTTAGCAGCTCCTTTCTTGATGATACGTTCAGTTTCTCGAAAACACGCCTGTTGTGGGTTTTGATTGTGTTGATGCTCAGGCTCAGCGTCGATGCTATCTCCTGAGCGGTGCATCCTTCAAGATAAAGATTAAAAACGTCGGCTTCAGCCCGCGAAAGTTTTTTCGTGTTCGCAATGAAGCTGTCCAGCAGGTGTTCGGCGAAGCCTTCCGAAGGTTTTTCCGTGATGCTTTCATTGTCTTCGGCACTTTTTCGAGCGCCGTTTTCAGCGCCTTTTATTTCGTTCAACTGAGAGCGCATGAATTCGAGCAAGTCGTCTATTTCCGGAATTTGGCGCCTCGCGCTCATGTCGCCCGATCTCATGGCTTCCAAAAGCTTTTTGAACGATTTTTCGTATCTGTCGCATAAAAATAGGGAGAGCGCGATACCGGCGCAGAGTAAAATCAAACCTATCAGAATCAGCCGCAGGCGCGACGCCGAAACTAATCCATCGTAATCTTTCGCGGGAACGACGAGCGTTGCCGCGAAACGCGCGTCGGCAAAAGGAGAATCGTTCGGGTAAATCTGAATATCTTTACCTATGCCGACAAAGTTATTTCCGCCCGGCGCGCTGTATACGGAAAGTCCGCCGAGATTGCCTGCGACGCTCATTTTTCCCTCGCTGCGAAGCGCGCTATATACAGCGTTATTTCCTGAAAACAATGCGTCGGTGAGCTGAATTTGACCGTCGTTTACGGAAGAAAACAGGAACACCGCGTTATGGAATCTGCTGATGTTCGGCTCATGGCGCAACATGAAGTTCATCTCGCTTATCTCGAACCCGCACACGCCAAGAATCCTTCCGGCGTCATCAAGCACCGGGACGGAACAGATTGTCGCGTTCTCGTTAAGCCCCTCCACAGGGCTCACGGAACACCAGTATAACAACTGAGAGAGCGGCAGCGACGGATTTGCCAGATATGCCTTAAACGGCTCTATCCAAAACGGCTGACCCCGTACATTAAACTCCAATTCCCATTTCGCCTGAAAGTTTATGTAGCCATCGCCCGCCAAAGACGGAACTCCCCTCAGAAGATAGCGCGTTTGGGTTCCCGTGCCGCCGATGTTCGGTTCGACATTGCGTATGTACAGCCCCGCTTTAGAGTTTTCAGCGCCCTTCACGTTTGGGTTCACCGTCGTGTCAAGAGTCACGAACGCGCCGCTGAATTCTGCGGAATAAAGGTTTATAAACAAAACTAAAAGCTGATCCCTAAACAGCGGTTCCAGTAGTTCAGGGTGGTTTTTCAATTCAGTGGATGAAAGCCCTCTTTTTTTCATAAAGGAGCCAATGCTTGCAGTAAAATGTTTGGACATCTTAACTGCCTGAACCGAGGCGGCGCCGTATTGCCTCAATGTATCCCCGGAGAGACGGCTGAGTTCACCGAAAAAATGCTTTTCCATTTCACCAGTACCTGAAGGGAATACGCCAAATACCGAATGCAAAAAGACAACGCCCGCAAGCATGATGAACACAAGGAGCAGCAAATATGTCAGAAGCCTGTAACGCACGAATAAGTCTCCTCTATCTCAATTAATGACAAAAACTCAACTTGGGACATTTCTTTCTCCTAATAAATTTCAAACTTTTTCCTTTACTGGTTAAACATTTTGATAAATCTTTCCATCGCATTCTTCGTCGCGGAATTTAACGCCTCCTCCGCATCGCTTGTTCTCAGAAGCCGCAAATATTCATTCCTGCCATCCCGCGCCGCCTGCCGCAAACGGTCGGCGTATTGAGTTTGCAGGTTATCAAAGCCGTCGAATACGGGCGGGAAGTAAAAACGGTGACTCTTTTGCATTTCAGCCACAACGAGCAATGCCTTTTCCACCGTCTTGTTTGCAATAGCGGGGAAATCTCCCGCGAGGATTTTATCGTAAGCAGATTTTCGTACCGGCAGATAACCGACGCTTGAACAAAAACGCAAGTTCCTTTCAGGCTCGGTAAACCATTTAAGGAACAAGCACGCCGCGTACTCCGTCTCAGGTTCGGATTTGGTCACGCAAATGCCGCCGCCCCGCTGAAACACCACTTTATCGCCGCCCTCAAACGCGGGGAACGGCAACACGTCGAATACCACGTCCTCCTTGGTGTTATCCGCGTAGGTGACTTGGGACGGATAGAAAAACGAACCCGCCGAGGACGCGGTGGTACAAACTACATCGCCGGTCGCCGCGAGGTAATTTGCGTAACCGCTATAGATAGCAACGCCGCCCTGTACGGCGGGGGGATAAAAACACTCCCATATTCTTTTAAAAATCGGAGTCGACAGATTGAGCCTTTTGTCCTTAACAATATCCCCGCCTAACTGTTGAAAGCCAATCATTGCCTGATTGAATAACCCCTCGGGGTAGAAGAACACCTTACCGTCGTACGGTATTTGCGGCGTCATGGCGTCCACCCACTTGTAATATTTCACAGCTGCTTCAGCGATGCCCTCAAAGGTGGAGAGTTTATCCAAGCCAATGCCGGTTTCACTTGAAAAACGGTCGAATAATGTTCGGTTGACGTATAGCACTTCGGCGGATTTGGCGACAGGTAAAGTATAAAGCTTGGCTGTTCCCAGACGGCTTTCTTCAATAAACTGAGGGACAAAGGAATCAATCTCATTCTGAGAGAAGTATTGTGTCAAATCAACAAGCTTGCCTTTTTCGGCGAGCGTGATAGCCGCCCTCGGATTTACGACCACCATGTCCGGCAGCTTTGGAGCTCCGGGGTCGCTGTTAGCGGCTGCTGCCAAATTTTCGTTTATAACTCCGGCGTCGGTGACGGATGTCGCTTTGACCGTGACGCCGTTTTCGGCGCCGACTGAGTGGTTGAATTCATTGAGCGCTTCGTCGAACACGGAACGCATGTCTTCCACAAAGATATGCCACACTGTCAACGTTATCGGCTTCTTGGGGTCAGGCCTATCCGATTCTCCCAAGAAAACAAGCGTCACTAAAAGCGTTACGGATATAATAACAAAAATTGGTATCAATTTCTTCATATGCCATCTCCCTTAAGTGTTTGCACTCGCATGAAAAAGCGCGGGACAAAATAGCAAAGCGCCTTATTTGTCTATTTTATCACAGCTTCGCAACTAAAATCATGAATACAGTTATACATATATAACTAATAGCTACATTTATTATTATATACCTATTAACATATAAATATCTAATGATATTGTCATATTTTCAGAAAAAAATCACCTCAAAAATCACCCCCCAAATACCTCAATTAGCACTTGACGAATCCGGAGCGATATGCTCCTTTTCAGAATCACCCCAAGAATCACCCTCCGTTGAGCGGCAAAAATCATCCTAGGGATGACGACAACAAATTGACGATGTGATAATTTTTTAGCGTGTACCAGTTACGCGGGAAAAAAGTGCTAAACGAGGTGAATTTGGATGGATGCAAACAATTTCGTATGCAATGTTGTGGAAATTATGGGAATAATAAGCACCGTCTTTTTAGCACTGCTATTATACTCCATTTTCCGAGCGGCAAAGCTTTTCAACAGGCTAATTAAACTGAAGGAATTCTGCGATGAAGGGTGGAGCGGAGTTCTTGCGGCTCTTGAGCGCAAAAGGAATATTATCGCCAACATTGCAAAAGCGGCGGAGGCATACATTCCCCCTGAATCAGAAGCTATCCGTAATATGACGCAGGCTTGCGAGCAGGGACAAGCCGCGCTGTGCGTCACGGAGACAATAAGAGCCGAAGCGTGCATGAAAGCCGCCCTCGTCGGATTTATGGCTGCCATTGAAAATTACCCTGAACTGAAAAATGACAAAAACATTAAGCAATTCATGGAAGAGCTTTCGAGGCTGGAAGAACGAATCGAAAAAACGCGCCGTTATTACAACGCGACTGTCAGGGACTACAACATGGAGATGAAGCAGTTCCCCGCGAACCTTGCCGTGAGGTTGATGGGCTTCAGGCGCGCGGTGCTTTTTGAAGCAGGAACTAGGAAAGACAATGCACAATGTTCAATGAAAAACTAATGAATAAGGAGGATATGTAGTATGGAGCGGCAACAAATATTTCGGGAGGTGTTTATATGAAAACGTTTTTGAAGTGTTTAGCGGTCTTTTTGGTTTTCGGAGCGGCGCTTTTTGTTCAGTTTAACGCCGCCTATGCTGCGGATACCGGCGATGAAAAAGTAGTGCAGATAATAGAATACAAGTGTCTGCTTTGCAACAAGGATTTTTTCACTTTTGACCCGGACGATATTGACGGCGGCTTAAAGGGCGATCACAAAATGGCGAACTACCAGCAGGCAAACTGGATACAGTTCAACGGGAGCAAAAACCCTATAAGAAAGTGCGAAAAAGACCCAAGAGGCGCTCATATCCTCGATAAGAAGAGAAACTTAACAGTGTCGCCTAAAGATATATTTCAATACGCTTCTACCGGAAGCCTAATAGTCTTGAAAAGCGGCGGGGCGGCTATAAAATCAAAGCTGACCAGTTGGATGTGCCATGTATGCGGCCGCAAAGGCTGGTGTTTTCTGGGGGACGACATGGACCAGGGGGCGCCCGTTGATTTTACAAAAAAGTTAGAGGTTCGCAAGTTTTCGGACAACTCTCAGATAGCGGAATGCAAATGGAAGGGATTTAACGGAAAGTCGCACGTTTTTCACCCGCTAAATTTTGGCGATTCTGGAAACCCGACGTCGACCAAACTGCTTGAAGAGATAGCAAATATATATTTTTCGTACTAACTAATTAAAATTTCGGGAGGTGTTTATATGAAAACGTTTTTGAAGTGTTTA
>Ga0082212_10011139_pt1 | contig 11423 bp, 7 predicted proteins | sample TergutNt197P3_FD_71548 | JGI IMG/M metagenome (GOLD analysis project Ga0082212, IMG submission 71548) | Neocapritermes taracua P3 segment gut microbial communities from Petit-Saut dam, French Guiana - Nt197 P3 | ecosystem: Host-associated > Arthropoda: Insects > Digestive system > Gut ... | reverse complement strand
TAGAGTGCTCCTTTACCGTAACAGCGTGATGCCGGATGGACTTTATATGTCACAGGTCTATCGTTTGGATTTGGATTCCGGCTGGACAACGGAAATGCTCAATACGTACACAAATATCGCCTACGCACAATTTATACCAGAATGGAAAGATCATTTAGCGAACGGAGGACACGTCAACAGTCCGACACGCTTGTTGCCCGGTATTGTATCCGATGTGCTCCAATCATACGGAGTGATGTCGGCGGCTGTGATACCCATGTTCCTCCAAAATACTTTTTGGGGATTCATCCTTTTTGGCGATGTCCACCACGAACGTTATTTTGATGATGATGCTGTTGAAATGATGCGTTCGGCAGGACTTTTGTTTACCAATGCCTTTATACGTGCCGAGATGGAACGCGCAATCGCGGAAAAAAATACCCTACTGTCCACACTGAACAAAATATCTGCCTCGATTCTCCAATCGAATATCAGTAACATCGAGCAAGATTCTCTCTATGAAGGGATGTCTATCTTGACAGTCGCCATCAACATTAACCGAGTTCGGATATGGAAAAACAGCACGATTGATGGAAAACTCTATTGCACAGAGATTTATGAGTGGTCCAATGGTGCTGCATCTCAAAAAGGCAATGAATACACGGTAAGCATTTCGTATAGTGAAACAATTCCCGGCTGGGAAGAAACGCTGTCGCAGGGCGGATTTGTCGGCGGAATAGTACGACACTTGTCCGCCGCCGAACAAATACAACTTTCAGGGCAAGGCATTCTGTCTTTGCTGGTCGTGCCGGTATTCTTACACGATGAATTTTGGGGATTTGTCGGCTTTGATGATTGTTACCGAGAAAGAACGTTCACCGAAAACGAAATAGCGGTCATGCGTTCGGTAGCGGAATTGTGGGCAGGTGTGCTTGTTCGAAGCGAGATGGAACATGAAATCGCAGTGGCAGAAGAACGTACTCGTTTAGTAACAGAGGCAAGTCCCATATCGTATATTGTGGCAGAAGAAGAAACTTTACGCCTTATCGATTGCAATAGTGAAGCAATACGATTGTTTTCTTGCCCCAATAAACAATACCTTTTAGATCACTATTGGGACTGCTTGATGCCTGAATTTCAGCCTGATGGGCGGTCTTCTTATGAAAAAGGGAAGGCAATGGGGGAACAAATTCTTGGTGATGGTAACCGTAGAGTTTACGAGTGGGAATTCCTCTCCTATAGCGGAGAGCCGATACCAGGAGATGTCTCGTTGACCCTATTCGTCGATAAAAGAAAAAAATACTTCATTGTGTATATCTATGATTTGCGCAATATAAAAAAGATGGAGCAAAATATACGACATCTTGAAAAAGAGGTTGACAAAATTTATTACGATGCGCTGACAGGAATTTATAACAGACGGTTTTTAGATGAACAACTGGGACATGCCATGAAGTCTTTATCACGTTCTGGGGCGAATCTCAGTGTATTGATGATTGATGTCGATTTTTTCAAGAAATACAACGACACGTATGGACATGACGCGGGGGATAAATGCCTTAAAGTCATTGCGGAAACACTGACAAAGACGATGACAAGAACCGATGATTTTGTTGTGCGGTACGGCGGGGAAGAATTCGCAGTGATTCTTCCGAATACTGACCGAAACGGTGCGCAGACCGTTGCGAGCAAACTACTAGAAAACGTGCGGAATTGCAACATACCGCACGAAACAAGTAATATGGCAGATCATGTGACCATTTCTATTGGGATCACGACGGGAAAAGTGGAACACACACACCATGAAAAGGATTATCTCCGACGAGCGGACGAGGCACTTTACGAATCCAAGCAAGGCGGACGTGACCGATACACGTTTGCAGGATTGTAATCGTCTTTGACATCTGAACGATTTCCGTTATAATTCACGCTATGACTTCACGTTGGATATCCAAGCGTGCCGGTACTTTTGAGGCTTCCGGCATTCGTAAAGTTTTCGACCTCGCCGCAAAGTTAGCCGATCCGATCAATCTGTCCATCGGACAGCCAGACTTCGACGTTCCCGCCGAAGCCCGAAAAGCAATGATCAATGCCGTCAACTCCGCAAAAGGAGGTTACACACCCACACAAGGGCTCGCCATCCTTCGGGACACTATTCAAAAGCAAATCGACGAAAAGTTTCATCACGTCGACCGATCCGTCTTTATGGCAAGCGGAACCAGCGGCGCATTGGCACTGGCAATGCTCGTTGCTATCGATCCGGGAGACGAAGTAATCTTTTTCGAACCCTACTTCGTGATGTACGATGCGACAACCAAAATGGCAGGCGGGACTTCGGTGATTGTCGATACATATCCTGATTTCCGATTCGACATTCAACGGATTGCCGATGCCATTACACCGAAAACTAAAGCGATTATCTTCAATTCGCCCGCCAATCCGACAGGTAACGTGGCGAATCGCAAAGAAGTCAAAGCGATTGCCGAACTTGCCGCAAAACATGACATTTTGCTCATCAGCGACGAAATTTACAGTGCGTTCTGCTATCATGAATTCGTTTCGCCTGCCGAATACAATCCACAAACTCTTGTACTGGACGGATTTAGCAAAACCTACGGCATGCCGGGCTGGCGAGTCGGTTACGCTCACGGTCCGAAAGACTTAATCGAGCAGATGCTCAAATTCCAGCAGTACACGTTCGTTTGTTCACCGCACGTCGGTCAACTCGGTGCGCTTGCGGCATTGGACGTAGACATGTCCGAACAGATTGCAAGTTATCAAAAACGTCGTGATATGATTTACGATGCATTGAAGGACGACTACGAAATCAATAAACCGGAGGGTGCGTTTTATATGTTTCCCAAAACACCGTGGGGAACGGCAACGCAGTTTGTGGAAAAGGCGATTACAGAACATTCGATGCTGATTATACCGGGCAACGTTTTCAGCCGTCGGGACACACATTTTCGCATTTCTTATTCGGCAACGGAATCAACGATTCTGCGAGGCATCGATGCGTTCAAAAAATTGGCGAAGGGATAACCATTGGAATATTTCGCTTGCGTTTTAGCCACATTAGCATATTACCGAAAAATAGGGGCAGCTGTGCTAGAACGCTGTAAATTCTATACTATGGATCGTTTTTTCTAGCCGCCGCGACGTGTTCGGGAGTGATGGGTTTATCGTATTCTTTCTTTCCATAAAGCGTCAATCAGACCAGAATAAAAGAAGATGTACGGTCTATCTCCTCCCCAAGCCATCGCGTTCATTTGCGGATTCTGTTGGACATAGAGCAGTGGCAGCGAGTCCAAGCAAAGACAGTCGCAGGCTTGCAAAAATAGGGAATAAAGTTTTGGCAACGATTTCTGCGTTACATGAAAAGAGCGTCCGAGCATTTCATCAACAAACGATTTTTCTACAACTCCCATGAATTTATCAATGAGGCTAGGAAGGAGCGGCACTCGTTCCAATCTTGACAGCATTGCCAAGTCCGAAGGATGCTGAAACGCCATTTTTTCAAGTCCATCAAGTCGATGTCTTGAACTTTTTTGAGTTATGGGTAACATGGTTTTGATATTGCTCATAAAATGTTTATCCGTGAAAAAATAATTAGGTATTCAAAGGGAGTCGATAAAATTTCAAATCCACGCAATCGAGGCAGTAAATCGTTTGCCGCATATGCGCTGCCAAAAAATGTTCATAAGAATGAATCGTCGCAGCCCTACTTACCATTGTAGTATTTCCTCCTGTGTCTTCATCGTTTCGTTCAATACCGCCACGATTTTTTGATAATGCTGTATCTCGTCAAAAGTTAACGTTCGTCCTTTGCGATCCTTTAACCACTTTTGCGCCGGTTGATAACCGCCAATGTAAAAGTTCCACACCGAAGCAGGGACATTGCCGAAATACTGCGTTTTGTTGATAAATACTTGACCACCCCCTGCCCCCTCCACAGGAGGGGAATAGCGAATGTTTTCCACAACATTGCCGTCGGAAATCGGAAACGTCGTTTTGAATTTCGGCACTTTTTCAAGTAGATGAAGTTCACGCAAACGTTGTCCATACTTGGCAAAGCGTTCGAACTCCGTGCTGTCCGTCGGATAAGGGATACGAGGAAAGTCTATTTTCAGAAACTCTTCGTATTCCTTTCGGTACTTCGGCGAATGGAGAACGGCATAAATGTAGTCGAACAATTTTTCCGGCTTCACTTTTTTGCCGATGTTCTGTTCGATTTTCGTTACAATTTCTGGATTAAAATTCGCTCGACGCTCCTCCTGCGGAGGATAGATGTAAAGCGGAAAGACATATGTCCATTCTTTTGTTTGTAAAGATACGGAACAACAATCCGCAATTACTGATGTCACAAAAGCATGTTGAAAAGGAAATGTGCTTTGCTGTCTGCAAGTTAACAATGCAATGTTATCTCTATCAACAATGTGCTGCATTGTCGAATAAAATGCACGAGCGAGTAAATCAGGATCATAATAAATCCATCTTTTATCAAACGGACGATATTCAATTTGCCGAATAAACTGACGGTTAAATCGCCTATCTTTGATTAGCCGTTTTATTTCATATCCATTTGTGTCTTTCACTCTATATTTATCTTCGAACCGCCAATCATAGTTCCCAGACAAAAGCGTTTGCATGCGGTCAACCAAAACGTCTTTATCATTGTCAACAAACAGGGCATCTCGCTTCGAAGCAACGCCGGAAGTGTTGACGAGAAAAAAGTCTTTAATGCTAAATCCTTGCTCATATTTTTTTCTACCGGAAAAATCCTTCGGAACAAAGAAATAGTACGGCGCAACCGGTTTGAGCGGAATGTACCCCGTCCGCCTCAATTTCTTTGACACCAGAAAATCGTATTTGACCTGTCGCTTGCCGAAAAGGTCAGCGTAAAAAACCTTGCCCAATTTGCCTTCTTTTTTCGATGGACTCCGAACGAAAATGTTGATCGACGTACCGACTTGAATGTTAAAAACATTTTCGTCTTTTCCGCCGTCCGGCGTTGTTTCCTTTTTCTTCGAATTGCCGTGTAAATTCACAATATAAATCTTGTCAAACGTTTCTAACAATGATTTTCGCATTTGACGATGGATTAGCCCATCAAGAAAACTGTTGTTGGAAATATACGCCAGAATACCGCTCTTTGCCGAGTTGGTCTCGATAAAATGCTGTCCCAACGCAATGAATTTGATGTAGTCATCAGAAAGTGGTTGAATGTTACGCTCTTTTTCAACCCCTTCGCCTTTTTTGTACGGTTCAATCAGCGTCTCGGCAAACCTGCTCTTATTCATCGTCGAAACATTGTACGGCGGATTGCCGACCACAACCATGACCGGCGTATCCTTTTTGACTCGATTCGCTCCTTCGGCTTCGTCCGAGAGCCAAAGAGCAAAAGGCAATCGATCTATTTTGTTCACTCCCGATTCCAACGCATTGGTCAAATAAATGCCGAGCCGCTGCTCTGCCAATCGTCGTCCACTGTCAAAGCGGTAGCCCAACTGCTCCAAAATCATGTCCAATTTCAGATGAGCCATCGCATATGGAGCCATCAAAATTTCAAAGCCATGAAGACGAGGCAACAAATCTTCCGCAACATACCGATTCCATGTTCCCTGTTGTCCTCGCGAAACAATGTTTGCGTGAATGTGCCGAACAATTTCGGCAAGAAATGTTCCTGTGCCGGTAGCGGGGTCAAGAATTTGTACACTATGAATGTTTCTTTCATCACCGGTTGTTTTCACGTTGTCGGCAAGTCCATTCGACATGGAAAAATCTTCTTTCAAGATTTCGTCAACCGCCCGGACAATATATTGGACGGCAGGCAACGGAGTATAGTAAACGCCCCTGTTTTTTCGTGTGGACGGATCGTAAGCCGACAAAAATGTTTCGTAAAAATGGATTGTCGGGTCTTCGGTCTGCGTTTGTTTGCCGAAGTCCTCCATGATGACTTTCAGATCGGCGGCTCCCAGCAAATCGGCGAGTTCGTCCACGATCCAGCGAATACGTTTGTCGAGATGTGCGCTGCTGATGAACGAAAAAAAGTTTTGCAGGAATGGGTGTGATGCCGGTATGCTTTCGGACGCAACGAGCCGGGAAAAGTGTTTGCCGTTTCGGTGATGCAATCGGGCAACGAACATTCCGTAAGCAATCGTTTGGGAATAAATGTCGGCGAAGGTATCGTTGTTAATGTCGGCAATAAGGATTTTGCGGAACGCATCGATCTGGTCTTGCAGAGTCCGATTTTCGTCAGGATAATTCAGTGCATTGTGGATGGTTTGCGCCAAAACTTGTGCTTTCGTTGCGAGCAGAGCGGCGAGTTCGTCGGCATCGCGGATCGTCGCTCCTTTGAAATCGCAAAAATGACGAAACAACGTTTCAAATTGTCCAAAATTTTCCTTGAGCGGATGAATTTTGTTGTTTTTTAATTCACCAATGCTCACTTCGGCGATTTTGTTTCCGTGCTGCCAAAACTGGAAACGCAGATAGTCGGTAATAATCAGATTGGAAAGAGCGGCAAGATAGCGTTCGAATTGTTCTTTGTATTCATTGCTATCGAGGTCTTTGCCGATGGTTTTCGTTTCGATGTAGCCGAGCGGACGTTGGTTTTTGGTAAGGACGTAATCTGGCGCACCGCATCGTTGTCGGGCGGGTTCGTTGGTGGCGATGATTGCCGAATCGAAAGTTTCGACGAGCGTTTTCAGGGCGGGTCGGTACGTATGTTCGGTGGCGTTGCCGGTTTGGCATAGCCGGTCAATGTCGGAAATGTATTGAGCGATTACGTCGTGCATGGTCTTCAGTGTAACGGTTTACAAAGAAAATTGGGCAAATGGCAGATTGTGGCAACAGTCTCACCAAGCGGTGGTAACGCCCGGCACCGCACAGGGATAATTGCCATTCGCATCCGGCTTCGGACCCGGATCGGCATCCCACGCCAATACCTTCGGAAACGTGTCCAGTTGCGAATTCATCGCATCGTTCCACGTCACCACTTTGCCGCTGTACGTTGCCATGCGTCCGAGAACGGCGGTCAGCGTTGAAGCCGCTGCAATATCCCCATTATTGAACTCCTTTCCATTGGCAATGGCATCAAAGAAGACATCCATTTCGTCTTGATGTCCGTCCGTATTTCGTTGCCAAATTTGCGGGTCCTTGCCATTCACGTACAGCCGGGAAATGCCGTGTCCATCAATGTCGAGGTGTCCCTTTGTGCCGTACACATGTTCGGAAAAGGAGTCCCAGCAATTTGGCATCTGTCGGCAGGCACTGAAACCGTGAACACCGTTTCCGTAGTCGTACTCAACACAGTGGTAGTCGAAAATTTCGCTGGTATTTTTTTCCCGGAGCATACGTCCCCCCATACCGTTCGCACTGACAGGATGCCGGTCTTTCATGAACCAATTCATTACGTCAATGTCGTGAACGTGTTGCTCGACAATGTGATCGCCGCTAAGCCAGTTGAAGTGATACCAGTTGTTCACTTGGAACTGCATTTCGGTCATATCCGCCCGACGCTGCCGATTCCAGATACCATTGGTATTGAAAAAGATTCGTGAGTAAAGCACATCGCCGATCACTCCGTCGTGAACCATCTTGATTGGTTCAAAGTGTTTCTGCTCAAATCGGAGATGATGTCCAACCAAAACGACTTGGCGTGTTTGCTTTGCTTTTGCGTTGGCATCCATGAAGATTCGGACTCCCGGCAAGTCGACGGCGACAGGTTTTTCGGCAAAGACGTGTTTGCCGGAGTCGATTGCCGCCTTGAATGCTCTGGGACGAAAGCCGGGAGGTTGGCAGAGCAAGACCACGTCGCAGTCCGAGTGCAACAAAAGTTGTTCGCAACAATCGAGTCCGACGAATCGGTGTTCGGGCGGCAGATCGGTTTGTTCCGGGTAATCCTTTGAGATTTGCTGAGCGAAATTGTTCGCCCGGTTTTCGAACGCATCGGCAACAGCGACGAGTTTGACATCTTTTGTTGCTTCGTTATTGAGTGCGTTCCAAGCTGCTCCGCCGCCGCGTCCTCCGCAGCCGACCAAACCTATTTTAATGGTTGCCATGAGATTCTCCGTGCAAAAAGGGGCAAGATGGCATCATTGTAAAGGACTGGCACCATGATTGTCAATAGGGCTATCCGCAAATTTTGGAACCGTGCCAAAATAACATTTCCAAGTCCAGATTACCTCGGTAGTTTTGAGGGGTGATCCCGAAACGAAAGAAGAGCCAAACTTTTTTCCGGCTATCTTGACAGCCGCTTATTGTACAATGCAATCGTCAAATTTACAAAAGTTTAGTTATCACACCACATCGCCTCCTGACGGCGGACGACGGAAAGGACGAGTCGTTTGTAAGAAGCGCAAGAGTTCTGCCGTCGTTTTCGGACGATCCTGCGGTCTCTTGGCAAGCATTGTTTTCAACAGTTCCGCAAACTCCGGTGTGATATTTTTGTTTCGCTGTTGAACCGGCGGCGGTGCCGCAGAAATATGTTTGTTGAGCAGATCGTTGAGCGTGTCTCCGGTGAAAATCAACCGTGTCGTCAGCAGTTCGTAAAATGTACAACCAAGACTGTAAATATCCGCACTCGGTGTTGCGGGTAATCTTTGGATTTGCTCCGGCGGCATATAACTTGCAGTACCTTGTATTTTTCCTTTCAATGTGAACCATTTCATGAAGCTGGGAGCAACTTTTCGGGCAAGAGCAAAGTCGATCATCTTGACTTCGACCGTTTCCGGGGCAAAAAGGTAATTGTCCGGTTTTATATCCCGATGCACCCAACCCTGACTGTGTTGATAGGCTAACGCTTGCGCCATCTGAAGCATAATTTTCGGCAGATGTTCGCAATACGATTCGTAGCCGCGATTGATCCACATTTTCAAATTGATAGCGGAGAACCATTCCATTCCGATATAGGGAACTTTGTTGTGCCAATCGTAGTGAAAAATACGAATCAGGTTCGGATGCGAAAAATGGGAGGCAACTTTGTATTCATGTTCAAGGAGTTGCACTTGATCACGTTGCTTCGCCGTTGTTTCGAGCAGTGTTTTGATACCGACGTACTCACGTTTTTCATCGTCGTAAGCACGCCAAAGGCAACATGACTGCCCTCGGTTAACGATTTCCAGCAAGCGAAAGGGTCCAATGTATCCTAGTCCTAAACTCATGGCGATAAAATCATACGATGATATCTTTCATTTTACCAAAGCCCGACATATAAACAAGGACAAGCGAATTGCCCCCCGAACACGGTTGTCATTTACGATTTCGAATTTTTTGAAAGAATTTCGATGTTCGCAATTTCCACGTTCCGCTTTGACAGAATCGTCCGTAAACCGTCCAAATTTTCCTTTATGAACTGCACCGACTCCTTTGATGGAGTTTCAAATCGTAAGGTCAATTTATCCGCTTTGTGGAAAAACCGTAACGTCAACGTTCCCAAATGATCCAAATTGAGTTTGATACGAATCGGAGCATAATGCGATGCCGCCTCACATGCCGCCGCAATCCGATTGAGATACTGCGTTTGATTTGGCTGATTCTGTTCCCCCTTTTTCGGCACAACGATACTCTGCGCCGACGTGTTCAACAATTCTTTCATCGTTTCGACACTTCGGACTTGATTCGGCTCTGCCTCCTTCGGTTTTTCGCGGGGTTTTTCCGTAATTTGTTGGAGTTCCGACTTGTTCATCGACTCCTTCGGTTTCGGCGAAGCATTTTTCCGAGTCGCCCGAATGGATGCTGCGTGAATCGCCTCAAAAACCGCAAAGGGTTGCGGTTTCGTACCCTCTTTTTCTTCGACCGACTCTTCCTCTTCGTTCTCTTTTTCGTCCATCTTTTTTGACGGTTGTCCCAATCGCCCAGATGGCGTAAAAAGGGTAAAAGCCTGCGGAGTGATAACTTGCGGTGTAACGGGAGCTGGCATCGAAACAGGGATGTTGCCCCCAGGCATCATTACGTTTGCCTGCCCGATGACCGGCGCACCACTGATAATGTTTATCGAGGAGGACGGATTGTTCATGCCACTCGTTGCCGGTACATTTTGCGGCGACGAATGATCTCTGGGAGGTGTTGTTTCGTTTGGTCGAGCAACATCAACTGAAGGAGGAGTCCAAGTTGCCGGAGCGGGAATGTCCGGCGATGTTGTTGGTGGACGTTCGTTGTGTTCGATTTTTTCCTGATAATCACGGCGGAGTATCTCGTGCCGATCTTGGCGGTTCTGATAGTCGGAGTGCATTTCGCTGCTCCGCATTTCCGATTTATCCAACTGTGAACGGTCAATGCTCGCAAAACCGTTTCGGTCTGTGTGCTGTTGTTCCCGGCGTTGCTGATTTCGGTCATCACCTGTGGCATTGTCCGAATGTGAAACCGAGCGGATGATTTCCAGCATGGTGTTATCGGCTGTGTTTCCCGCGTCGGTTCCATAATTGCGCAACGCCATCGCAAACGCTTCTTGTAGCGTTTGAATATCGATCGGCTTGTTTGCCGAGGCGGTATTAGCCGGATACGAAATTGGAAAATCAACGGTCATAACAGCATCCTTGCATGATTATACCCTATGTTCTAATCGACAGGACATTTGGTCAGTCCGATTGCAAGTTTTTTTTGCAGAATTTTTGAATTTTCGCAGAATTTTCCAAGATTTCTCCCAAGGTGGCGGCTTTTCCAACGTAGTAAACGGTGGCACCTTGTCATTTTTTCCCAGTTTTCTCAAGCAGACGGTTTTTATGTCCACAACGTCCCACCACCATTTCCCGCTCTCTCGCCAAACCCTCCCTCAAAGATTTTCAACAAACTCTGTCCACTTTCTTTCGCTTCCTGCTTGCCGAACAAAATAATCTCACCGTTGGCGCACTGCAAGTTCGTTTTTTCGTAACCGTTCACGGCTTTCTCTCATTTTTTCCTAAAATTGGTCTTTCGTCAACTGACGAAAAAGAGTAACATTCCGCCTATGAATTGGAAAAAATTGGCACAAGAACAAGCCGTACGCATCACCCAACTCGAGGAAAAAATTGTCCAACTCGAATCCAAAATCGCTGCCCTCGAAAAGAACTCTCACAATTCCTCTAAACCACCCTCCTCCGACATCGTTAAACCGCCCAAACCAAAAGACAAAGAACGTCGCAAGCGAAAAATCGGAGCCCAAAAAGGACACAAGCAAAACCTCCGACAACCCATCGCTCCCGAACTCGTCGACGAAATCGTCAAACTCGAACTCACGAACTGTCCCGATTGCGGACACAAACTCGATCTCGCAAAAATAGAACCGAAAACATCCCAGCAGATCGAAGTCGTTGAAAAACCGATCATCGTTACCGAATATCAACAGTTGATGTACTGGTGCAAACACTGCCAATGCTATCACTATGCTCGATTGCCGGAAGCCGTTGAAAAAGCAGGACTCTTCGGACCGAATATGACCGCATTGACCGGCTACCTCAAAGGGC
>Ga0082212_10011138_pt1 | contig 11423 bp, 8 predicted proteins | sample TergutNt197P3_FD_71548 | JGI IMG/M metagenome (GOLD analysis project Ga0082212, IMG submission 71548) | Neocapritermes taracua P3 segment gut microbial communities from Petit-Saut dam, French Guiana - Nt197 P3 | ecosystem: Host-associated > Arthropoda: Insects > Digestive system > Gut ... | reverse complement strand
GGGTGACAATTTTCGGTGCAAGTTCGCTGATTTGATCCGCAGGGCGGCTAATTGTTTGATTCATTATTGAAAGGATATGCATCCTTCCGCGTTTCGCCTGATCCAGAGCCTTACGCATAATTTCCGGGCTGACTCCGGCGATTTTTATATCCATCTGGAAACCGGTTATGCCGTCTTCGGTTCCGGCGACTTTAAAGTCCATGTCACCCAGATGATCCTCTTCGCCGAGGATGTCGGATAACACCGCATACCGGCCGCCATCGCCGCCGGAAGACGACGTTCCCTCGGTGATAAGGCCCATTGCGATTCCTGCCACGGGCTTCTTCATGGGTACTCCGGCCTGAAGCATGGAAAGAGACCCTCCGCAGACCGAGGCCATTGACGAGGAGCCGTTTGACTCCATTATTTCCGAAACAACCCGTACCGTGTAGGGAAATTCTTCTTTTGAGGGAACCATAGCCTCCAGGGAACGGCGGGCCAAATTGCCGTGACCGATCTCACGTCTGCCCGTTCCCAGCCTGCCGACTTCACCCACAGAATAGGGGGGGAAGTTGTAATGAAGCATAAAGTGTTCCCGTTTATCGCCCTCTATATCGTCGTACACCTGCTCGTCAAACACCGTTCCCAGAGTCGTTACAACAAGAGCCTGTGTCTCACCCCGGGTAAACAAAGCCGATCCGTGAGTCCTCGGCAGAATATTCACCTCACAGTCGATATTGCGGATATCCTCGGTTCCCCGTCCGTCAACCCTGCGGCCTTTGTTTATAATCGAAGAGCGAAGTATCTTGTATTCCATATCCTCAAAAAGGGCGTTAAATAACTTCTTTTGTACTTCATCTTCAAGTTGTGCAGCGTATTGATCGGCGTATTCCGATTTTACCGCTTTTATTCCGTCATGCCGCTCCTGCTTGGTCGACAGGAAACAGGCCGTTTCAAGTTTCGGGTACGCCTCGTTCCGGATCGTTTCCGCGTTTTCAAGAACATGCGAAAGCATCGTGATGGGAAGTTTGGGCTTGCCGGTAAGATCCCGGAGTTTTTCCTGAAGGTTGCAAAGCTCAACGATTACCCCGTGCGCTTTTTCCATAGCCTCGATCATAAGATCTTCGCCAACCTCTTTCGCACCGCCTTCAACCATGGTAATACCGTCTTTGGTACCGGCGACCACAATTTCCATGGTGGAATTTTCAATCTGTTCGTAAGTCGGGTTAATAACCAGTTCGCCGTTTACCTGACAGATCCTCAACCCGGCGATGGGGCCGTTGAAGGGGATATCGGAAATATGCACCGCGGCCGATGAAGCTATTATCGCCAGTATGTCCGGCGGGTTTACCTGGTCGGTTGAAAGGGTGGTGGGGACAAGCTGTATCTCCCTGCCGAAACTCTTCTCAAAAAGGGGGCGCATGGGACGATCGATAAGGCGGCTGACAAGTATCTCCTTATCCTTGGGTCTGCTTTCCCGTTTGATAAACCCGCCGGGGATCTTCCCCGCAGCGTAGTATTTTTCATTGTACTCAACCGTAAGGGGCACATAATCGAGACCCTCTACCGGTTCCAAAGACGAACAGACAGTGGCTATAACCGCCGATCCCGCGTACTGTGCAAACACCGCACCGTTTGCCTGTTTTGCGATTCTGCCGGTTTCAAGAACAAGGTCTTTACCGGCTATTTGGAGTGTAACTTTTTGTATCATTATTTGCGGAGACCTAACTCCTTGATAAGGTTACGGTATCCTTCGAGGTTAGTGTGCTGATAGTATTTCAGCAGCCGCCGCCGCTGGCCGACGAGGATCAAAAGCCCCCGTTGACCGGACTTGTCTTTCTTGAACTGTTTGCAGTGATTGGTCAGTTGGTTAATCCGCTCCGTAAGCAGGGCAATCTGAACTTCCGACGCGCCGGTATCCTTCTCATTTTTTCCGAATTTGGTAACAATGGATGTGACGCTTTCTTTTGTTAAGGCCATATTTAAACTCCTATGTAAGTGGCGGAATCGCCGCTATATTCAACCGAATATGAACACGAAGTGTTCATACATTCTCCTATTGGGAACATTTGTAAAAGGGATCTATTCCAAAGATCGTCCTAAAAGACGTTCAGCTTCGGCGATCCGCCCGGCGGATAAGGACTCCCTTATACGGCTGGAACTTACCGGCCGCCCATCGTCAATAACCGGCCCGGCAACCCAGGTTTCAACACCCCTTGCCTCAGCGAGATCCCGTATCTCCGCCACTCCCGTGTCCAGCCCGCATCCGCAACGAAAATTAAGCCCCAAAGCTATTAATTTTACGGATCGCCGGCCCAGCAGCAGATCGATAAACCCCCTCCCGCTCATTTTACGAAATTCCTCGGAAAAGTCAATCACCACCGTCAACCGCACCCCCGATTCTTCCAAAACGCGGAATTTTCGTTCCAAAGGGTAAATATCTCCTGCAAAGCTGTCAGGCCGGGTTATTTTTAAGGGATTTTGTTTGAATGTAACTACCGCAGGAATATACGGGCTGTTGCATATCCGTTTTATTAGAGCCTGATGCCCCAGATGTACGCCGTCAAAAACACCAATGGTTAGAGATAGCGGATGGTGAATAGCGGATAGTGGATAGTGAGGTGAGATATACTCTTCCCAATCAATTACATGCATAGACATAGCCGTATTTCCATTTATCGTTTTGCCGCTCAATCACGGCAATAAACTTTTCCTTCAAGAAAAATGCCGCAACATTATTTAATTCCCCGGAGAAAACAGGGGTTTCGCCAAAGATCTGCATCAACGGTTTACCTTGAACGATTTTTCCGGAATCTTCAAGGGAAATATCAAAACAGGGAATACCGAGAGCATCGAAAACTGTTTTGTCTATAGGGCGCAAAAAAAGCCTTTTATTACTAATTTCTAATTCCTCACTCTTTACAGCATCTTCCAGACTAAACCCCGCAACCCGTGTCCGAACCAACGCTGAAAGATGGGCGCGGCTTCCTGCGGCAAGGGCAATATCACGTGCCAACGATCGGATGTATGTTCCGCTTGAGCATTGGACAAAAATCCGGGCATGGGGCGGCTCCCATGAAAGGAGTTCCAGTCGGTAAACGGATACCCGGCGTTTTTTCATCTCGGGAACATTGCCCCGACGGGCCAGCATGTAGGCCCTTTCTCCGTCAACATGAACAGCAGAATAAACGGGAGGGGCCTGTTCAATTTCACCGCAAAACCGGTGAAGAACCGATTCCACCGCATCACGTGCGGGCAGGGGGGCAGTTGCAACGAGGGATCCTTCGGGATCAAGGGTATCGGTTTCAGTGCCAAAACAAATGGTACCCTCGTACTGTTTATCACAACAGGTAAACCACCGGCTGAGTTTCAACGCCCTGCCGGTCAGCACCAAGAGAAGGCCCTCGGCGAATTTATCCAGAGTGCCGGTGTGTCCTGCCTTACCGGTACCGAGCATACGTTTAATGTCGCGTAATGAATCAAAAGATGTCATGCCGGGCTGTTTGTTCAGGAGGATTAATCCGGAGGGGGTTGTTTTTTCCTCACTCCTCATTCCTTATTCCTAATTCTTCTATCTTCTGTATCATATCAAAACCATCGCGAATACCCGAATCGGGGTGAAAACGCAAACGGGGAATTTTCCGGATCCGCAGGGCCGTACCTAAATGGGAACGGATGAACCCGGCGGCGCTTTGTAACCCTTCCGCGTTACGTGCAATATTGGTGGCTTCACGGATATTGGAAACATAAATATCGGCATAGGAAAGATCGCGGGAAACGGCTACCCGTGTTATCGATATAAATGGGGAAACTCTGGGATCCTTAATTTTGCCTTCCAGAACAAGAGTGCCGATCAATTCCTGAATCAGCCGCCCCAGCCGCTCGATTCTAAATTCAGCCATACAAGAGGGGGAACCTCCTTTCACTTCGTTTCAGTCGATTGGGGTTCACGTATCACTTAGTTTCCGGGCAACCTCGACCGTTTCAATCACTTCAAGCTGATCTCCAACCAATATATCGTCAAAACCGTCAAGCCCTATACCGCATTCAAAACCGGCGGCAACATCGCGGGCGTCGTCTTTGAAGCGTTTAAGAGAGGCTATTTTGCCCGACCAGACTACGATCTCTTCGCGGATGACGTTGACTCCGGCACTGCGTTTGACGGTGCCTGTCAGAACGTAACAACCGGCAATGGTTCCGACTTTCGGCACCTTAAAGGTCTCCCGTACCTCCACCATAGCGATGACTTCTTCTTTCGTATCGGGCTTGAGCATCCCCTCCATCGCCTGCTGAATTTCTTCAACGGCTTTGTAAATAACATTGTACTTACGTATGTCTACTTTTTCCTGATCCGCCAGGATCTTTGCCTTGGGCAGGGGCCGCACGTTAAACCCGATAATGATCGCTTTGGACGCAATTGCCAGATCGACATCGCCCTCGTTAATCGGTCCGGGCAGGGTTTGTATTACGTGGAGCCTTATTTCTTTTGTGGAAAGTTTTTCAAGACTGCTCTTGAGCGCCTCGGCGGAACCCTGCACGTCGGCCTTGATAATAACCTTAAGTTCCTGAATGGTGCCGTCACTGATCATATCGCGGAGGTTGTCAACGGTAACCTTTCTGAAGTTCTTCGCGTCCTCAAAACGTTTCAGTTCCTGGCGCTTGGACGAAAACTCCCGGGCTACTTTTTCATCTTCCACAACCTGCAGGGGATCGCCGGCGTTGGGGATGCCTTCAAAACCCAAGACCTCAACGGGCATGGACGGAGTTGCATGGCTGAGTTTTTCGCCTTTATCGTTAAAAACAGCCCGTACCTTGCCGGGCCATACGCCTGCCACAAAGGAATCGCCTACGGCTATGGTTCCCTTCTCCACCATAACCGTGGCCACGATGCCCCGCCCGTGATCAACCCTCGATTCAAGTATTTTCCCTTCGGCCTTCCGCTGAAAGTTTGCCTTAAGATCAAGCAGTTCCGCTTCAAGGAGGATGGTTTCAATAAGTTTATCAATGCCTGTTTTTTGCAGGGCGGAAAGTTCGACAAACATTGTCTGCCCGCCCCATTCCTCGGGCATAAGACCGAGATCCGATAGCTGGCTCTTGACACGGTCGGGGTTTGCTTCAGGTTTGTCAATTTTATTAACGGCGACGATGATGGGAACTTCGGCTTCCCTTGCGTGATTTATTGCCTCAATCGTCTGGGGCATAACACCGTCATCGGCGGCAACAACAAGTACAACTATGTCCGTTACCTGCGCACCGCGCGCCCTCATGCGGGTAAACGCCTCGTGACCCGGGGTGTCGAGGAAGGTGATCCTGCCGTAGGATGTTTCCACCATATAGGCGCCGATGTGTTGGGTGATTCCGCCGAACTCGCCTGACACCACATCCGCACTGCGGATCGCGTCGAGAAGTTTGGTTTTACCGTGGTCAACATGACCCATAACGGTGACAACAGGCGGCCTGGGGAGCATATCCGATCCCTCGTCCGTCCCGGTATTGATAACCGTTTCTTCATACAGGCTGATAATTTTTACATCGGCGCCGAATTCGGCGGCAAGTATGGTGGCAGTGTCGGCATCTATCTGCTGGTTAATGGTAACCATCATGCCCATACCCATAAGTTTCTGAATAAGGTCCGATGCTTTTAAGTTCATTTTTCTTGCCAGTTCCGAGACCGAAATAACTTCCATTATTTCTATGGATTTGGGTACGGGGTTGGCAACATAGGTAATTTTTTTCTTGGTCTGGAGGAGCTTTTCCTCCATCTCAAGTTCTTTTTCCTTGCGGTTGTATGTCGGTTTTTTCGCCTTAAAACTGCGCTTTGCGGTGCTCTTCCCTTCGGGTAAAGTACCGGAGGGCGGTGAACCCGGGCTAGGCCGCCCTGCCCCGGATCTGGGCGCAAATCCCGGCCTGCCAGGTGCGCCGGGTCGTCCCGGTCCTCCGGGCCCCGGCCGTCCGCCGCGCTGTCCGGGCGGCCCGGTTAGCGGCCGGCCCCCTGTCCTGCCCGCCGTGCCCGAAAACCGTTCGCCCGCAGGACGTTCGCCGACAGGGCGCTCACCCGCAGGACGTTCACCGGCGGGACGTTCACCGGACGGGCGTTCACTACGCTCGCCGGAACGATGGGGAAACTGACCCGGCGTTCTGACAAACTTACCCTGGCGGCTCTCTTCAGGAGGTTTTCGTCCGACAAATTTGCCTCCCACTCTGCCCGCAACGGCGGCCGGCCGTTGGGTAAAGGGGAACGGATCGGCAACCGCCGATCCGGAAGGCGGCACGGCCTGGGTTTTTACGGCTTCCGTTGTTTTAGCAGGAGCTTCACCCTGGGACCGATCTTTCCGGGAAATATCCGACGGCGGTATTTGATCGGCGCCGGCAACACCGCCGGACTGTATCTGCTCTTCATCCTTAGGTGCCACGCTCTGGTTTCCCGCACTGGTAAGAACAACTTTAGGCTGTGGTTTTTTTGCCGCCGAAGGAGCTGCCTGTACCGCAGGTTTCTTTTTTAAGATCAGCTTACGGCGTTCTCCGCTTTCCGCAGGAGATTTCTCCGCATTTTGATCAACCTGGGTATGTTTGATCAACTCGGCTTTTGGTTTCTGAGCGCTACCTGTTTCCTCTGCCATTATTCCTTTTGTTCCCCTTCTTCTTTCTCATAGCTCAATTCCAGTTCCGCCCCGCAATTCGGGCAACTGATGGTACCACCGGAAACACCGGCCGTATCAAGGGTGAATGTAAGATGACATTCGGGACACTCCACTTCTTCGGTCACTTCTTCCCCGTCCTCCGCAGGTTCATCCTCTTCATATTCTGCGGCTTCTTCTTCCTCAACTATTTCAACAGATTCTTCGATTAGTTTACGCAGGTTTTCGATTTGTACGGGGGTAATAGTTTCTATCGAATCAAGTTGCTCCTGGCTGAGGTCAAGGAAGTCTTCGATGTAATCAATATCATTATTTAGCAGCGACTGGGCAACTGCGGGATCAACACCAGGAAGTTCCGAAATGCGGGAAAGTTCTTCCGTTTCGCCGCCGAAAAGTTCCTCAACCGCCCGCTTGGATTCGGTGGCAATGTCCATTTCGGTAAACTGGGCTTCGGTTTTTACATCGATCATCCAGTCCGTCAGCTTGTTTGCCAGGCGGACGTTGAGGCCCTGTTTGCCTATCGCCAGTGACAACAGGGAATCGCTTACAACGGCAAGCGCTTTTTTTGATTTTTCGTTGAGGATGATAACATCCCTCACCTCGGCAGGGGAAAGTGCATTTTTGATGAACATCTTGGGATCGCGATCGTATTTCAATATGTCGATTTTTTCCCCTTCAAGTTCCTTAATAACGGCCTGTATCCGCACCCCCTTAAGTCCCACACAGGCCCCGACAGGGTCTACGTCATCACGGTTGGAATATACGGCCAGTTTGGTACGGTAACCCGCCTCCCTTACGATCTTGTGGATCTCAACGGTTTTGTCATACACTTCAGGGACTTCAACCTCGAAAATGGCCCGGACAAATTCGGGATCGGTACGGGATAAAACGACCTGTAACCCGGAGGGGGACTTGTTCACTTCCTTAATTAAGGCCTTGATCCTGTCGTTAAGGTGGTAGGTCTCCCGTGAAGACTGGTACTTTTTGGGCAATATGCCCTCGATTTTTCCCAAATCGACGTAAATGGTTTGATTCCGCTCACGCTGGTAATAGCCGATGACTATTTCACCTATTTTATCCTTGAATTCGGAATACAGGCTGTCCTTTTGTATCTCCCTGATTGATTGATAGGCGGTCTGTTTGGCAAGTTGTACCGACTGGCGGTTGAATTCTTTGGTATCAACATCGACCAGTATCTCGTCTCCGACATCCGCATCCGGGTTTAATTCCCTTGCTTCAAATAGATCTATCTCGTCAACGGGGTTGTACACATCGTCGTGTTCCACCACTTTCTTTCTTGAAAGTATTGTAACCTGGCCGTCGTCTTCAAATCTGACAATGGCGTTTTCATCGGTGCCGTAACGCTTTCGGTAAGCCGCCAGAAGCATATCTTCGATGGTATTCTGAATAAGCTCCTCCGACAGACCGCGTTCCTGGCTTAACTGGCGGATTGCCTCCGACATATCGATGCCCAATTTATTCCTCCTGCGACGGGTCCAGCCTGGCTTTTGCGATTATCTCATAATCCAGCCGGATTGTTCCCTCTTTTCCTTTTATTGTTATCCCTTGTCCGTCAGCGGCCTCCAATACACCCGCCGACCAGTCCGAAATATCCGTTCTCCAGCAACGCACTCCCCTGCCCCGGTAGCAGGCGAACTCAAGACCGTCCCTGATCTGCCGGTTTATCCCCGGAGAGGACACTTCAACCGAAAGATCCAGCCCGGGAAAGGCCTCTTCAAGACACGGCATCATTGCACGGTGGGCCTTTGAACAATCTTCAATGCTTATTGCGCCACCAGCGCCAATCGGCCCCGGTTTGTACACAACAGCGCGGATCTGTACTGTTCCCGGTGAGCCTGAACGGGATTTATCCCGCCGGGGCTTCCCCCGAAAAACGTCAAGTTCGAGAAGCTCCATCCCAAACCCTTTTACCAGAGTCTCCAAGGGGCTTCTAACGGCGGCATCCCCGCCCTGCCTATCCGCATTGGTATACCGCACGTCTCGCCTCTTAAAAAACAAAAAAGGGCCCCTTGCGGCCCCCCTTTTCACCTTGAAGCTTTATACTGTCAAGCCCATGCTAACATCCCATAAAAAGAATGTCAACAGTCCGGCAGTTACGCCCACTCCGGCAAAAGCCGGCGGCTAAAACATACCGTAAGAAAAAGCGGCGCGCACTGCTCAGGCCTTGTACCGCTTGCGGTACACGCCTTCACGCCCGATGTGATAAATATAGAATTAATACGGAATTATGTCAATATTTCATTACTCCTTTGTTTTTCCCGTGATTTTTACAGGTAAATCGTAATTAAACCTTGCGCCGATAAAAAAACCCGGTTTATAATCATCAGATTTTACGGACGATGCCAGAGAACCTGCATCGTTGGGCAGGTAAAATCTTTCCGTTTCCTCTTTACCGGTTCCGTTTATCTTTATTCCCGCTTGTAAATTAATCGTAAAGTGATACGTTCCCGCCGACCAGTACTGTGCGCTCCGCCACATCGACGGGGGGCCGATATACGATCCTGGAACAAAAACGCCTTCCCGCAACGTCGATGTAATACCGAACCCGATTGTGTTAAATTCGGTTCCAAAACAGTTTTTTCATTTATGGGGAGTGAAAGATTTGAACCTCCGTAGCCGAAGCAACAGATTTACAGTCTGCCCCATTTGACCGCTCTGGAAACTCCCCTGAATTTAGTTCATTTTTGTAATTCGTCATAAATCGCTCTTGTATTTTTAATAATATAATCGTAACTAAATGCTCTACTGGGATGTTCCAAATGTACATATAAAGTCTTTTTGGTTTTGTACATTCCATTCTCTGAAAGCCCGTTTAAATCAATTATATCTGAATATATATCTTTTAGTACAAGCAAGCCAGTTCGTCCGGTGATTATGAATATATCTGGTTCAAGCGCATCAATGAAAGCTAATGTTAATTTTCTGTTATCATGATTATTGCTGTCATCTTCATCTTTTTCAGAATATTTCATTCCATGGACAAGAGAACGGAGAATGCCGTCTGTGTCCTCATTTGGCCCATCTTTATACTTTACTTCTTTTCTTAAATTCATATATGTCGTGTTTCGTATCCCATTAAGCAACTCATCATTTTTATAAAATAATTCCCGTAGTTGTTTTTCATTAACGCTAATATTATGTAGTTGCTTATACAAGCAATATAAAAACAAGACGGTCCGTTTTGACGTTATGTTCCCAAGCCAGCTTTTAAATATGTCAAGTGTCAAATAACAATTCCCCCCGCTGTTACCATGAGCCTCTACATTGCAAAATACAATTTTTGTCCTTTCGTTCCAATAATCATCAGAAAAAGGTTTGTAATGCCAAAATGAATAAAAATCATTTGGATCATCAAACATCTCCTGAAAAAAATCCTCCCATTCTTTATTTATTTCTATTATATCTTTAATTGGCATATTAAACCCCCTTTTTCTTCTAAAAGACCTGTTAAATCTTTAACTTTTTCAAGTATAGCCTGTACAACATCATTAGAAGGATTGGTTATTTTTGAAAAAATATCAGAACCCCAATTTTCATAACCTTAAAATTGCCTAAGAAGGATATGATTTTGAGATTGTTTTGCCCCCTCGCTTTCCAAACACTTTGCTAATTCTGGGTTTGTACCAAAAATACCATAACAAAAATTACTGAAACTTTCTGACGATGCAGAAACAAATTCAAAACATATACTTATATTCCATTCTTGTTTCTTGTGAACGGTGCCAGGCACTATGCGTGACCACCTTTGCGCCAGATGCACCGGCTTGTTTTTGGGTCAAACCGCCGGTCTGTTTTTATTTGTTTTTTTCGCACAATTTGACCTGCGGTTTTTGATTTGCCTTGCGGTTATTTCCCTACTGATAATGGGAATAGACGGCATTGGTCAGATGAAAAAGTTGTGGTTGTCCACCAATTCACGGCGTTTGCTGACGGGAATGCTCTGTGGGTATTTTGTTACCGTATTTAATATCAATTTGATTATTAGTCTGGTTAAGTGGATTATAGTTTTCCTATTTGCCAAAACAACAGATTAACAGTGCTTTTTACCTGTGATATTACTTTTTGCTTGCTTTTTTCGATTAGTATAGATAGATCTTTGTAGAGTGAGTCTATTTTGAGAGGGGTTGGTCAAGCTTTATCGATTTGTTGGGCATTGGGGGTCACTCCTTCCCTTGTATTGATTATAGTATCATAATCCGATGATTAGCCATACCCCAGGAAAGCTTTATTTTATCTCTTGGAATTATTTATAAGATATGTTAAATTACATTCATGGCTGACAAATTAGCGCAACTACAAAAATTGATATATGAAATCCGAGGACAAAAAGTCATGCTTGACAGTGATCTTGCGGATTTATACGAAGTCGAGACATTCAATCTGAATAAAGCCGTAAAACGTAATTTAGAACGTTTCCCTGCTGACTTTATGTTCCAGCTTACTAAAACCGAATGGGAAAACTTGATATTCCAAAATGGAATATCAAGTACACAGCACGGCGGCAGACGTTTTATGCCCTATGTTTTTACCGAACAGGGCGTGGCAATGCTGGCTTCTGTTCTTAACAGCCCTAAAGCGGTAATAGTAAACATCAACATCATGCGGGCTTTTGTTAAATTAAGGCATTATGTACTTTCACAAAGTAAAGACCAACAAATCGCCGAACTGCAGAAAATCCTTATGCTTCATATCGAAAATAGCGACTATAAGTTTTCAAAACACGACAAGGCAATTGAAAAGATCATCATCGTATTAAACAACCTTATAGAAAAGCCGCCAAAAACC
>Ga0082212_10011137_pt1 | contig 11423 bp, 8 predicted proteins | sample TergutNt197P3_FD_71548 | JGI IMG/M metagenome (GOLD analysis project Ga0082212, IMG submission 71548) | Neocapritermes taracua P3 segment gut microbial communities from Petit-Saut dam, French Guiana - Nt197 P3 | ecosystem: Host-associated > Arthropoda: Insects > Digestive system > Gut ... | reverse complement strand
ACATTAGATCAATATTCATGTTTCTCTCCTTAAAAAAATTCAAAACAAACAGAGTTTTGAAAACAATTTATTCAATTTCCACTGTACCGTCGTTTCTGGCCGTTATTGTTCCGCCGGTTGCAACCGTTTTTAAAAATTCATCCCCTAGTGAATCTATGGTAAGCATGGCTTTGTCCGTCCACACACCGGCAAGTATGGCGCCGGCTGCAGCCAGTGAATCAATTGGCTTACTGAAAAGCAGGCAGGCGGGCTGCCGGTCCATGTAGGCGGCGCAGTACAGTATCATGCCGCCGGTTGTTGAGCCGATGGTCTGCGGAAGGCACAATGCTTTACCCAGCATATTTTTTCCGTAAATCGCCGCATTGTTTTGATCCGAACAAGGAGCTTGTTTCTTGCCGAACATAAGGGCCTTTTGAAAACTTGCCAGCGTATTAAATCCCTGGGTGGAAACCAGCGCTTCGGCTTTTACTTCCTCTCCGCTGTTGGAGGGAACGACAACTCTTCCTTTAAATGTCTTCATTGTGTTTCCCCTCCGGTGATCTTCAAAAGGATTTCATCATCGGTATAGTACCGCGATGAAGTATACGTCCGCAGTTTATTGGAATTGGTTATTACCGGTTTTTTGGCGCACAATGGATTATTCATATACATAAGCGGACAGATTTCGCTTAATACGGCGCCTGTATTTGTTAGTTTTTCCGCCTCTGGAAGCTTGCGGAATTCCTTAAGCACTCCGGGAGCGGCGGTAAACACCGTGGGTATGGAAAGTTTTTCCTTGCCGTTTTGGGCCAGCGCACCTTCTATGCGGGCAGTCCAGCTTTTCAGCTGATCCACCGAAAGATGGGGACAGCCGATAAAACACAGAACCGGCGAAGCAGCTGTGTTCTTCCATATACAAGGATAATTTTGCTTAACCCGTTCCAATTCCGCATCGTCAATTATATATGTTTTGGCGCCCTTAACAACAAGGCTTTTGCCTGAAGTTTTTGCTTCCGGCGTAAGGCCTTCCGCATGGTAAAGCCCAACCGCGCCGTTACTTGCCGTGGCAGCGCCCATATCTTTAAGGTAGTCTGCGGCAGCGCGGCCCTTTTCGGTGCTTCTGGAGAGATCTGTTCCAATCCATTTGTCCAACCCTTTGATAAAGGGAACTTCTTCCATTACCTTCATGCCGATGGCGCTTCCCAAAAGCTGGGCTTCCGGTTTTTTGGTTGTTTTAACTTCGATAATCCACGTTGCCTTGCGGCCTTCGTCGGTTAAAAAACCGAAATACGGAACTCTGCCGGCAATGCTTCCGAACAGTTCGATGATCCCCGAATTGCGGTTACAGCGTGCGCCAAGAACCGAATTGGCATAAACAACGGCGCTGGACTCAGCCCAGGAAAGAACGTCGCCTTTTCTTGGAACGTTTCCAACTTCACTCATATAACAGGTGCAGGTAAACCCATCGTCATTTACCAAACCGATTTTTTTAAGCTGGGCTTCGTAAGCTGTTTGTTTGGAATACATCACTTTAAACAGAAGCTTTTCCAAAGCGCCGGAAGGAACCTTGGGGTCAAGCGGCCGCGGATCCACGGTAAACTGCTGACCGGAAAGCGCGCCGGCTTCTATCAACGTATCCATGAGCGCATAAACGGGCTTCATTACCGAAAGACCAAAGCTGGTAACCAGATGGCCTTTGCCTCCCGTAACTTTTGCCATACGCTCTGCGCCGAAAGTATCGCCGTACATGACAAGGGTTTTCATCACCTTGGCCATTACTTCACCCTGATCTCCGGCGAGTATCCTTTTTTCTTCACTGGATAATTTCACACTTCCTCCCCGAAAGCTTTAAGCTACAGCTGAATGGCCAGCCGGTATGCAGAACGGTTTGCTTCCAAAACTTTTCCTGCGCTGAAAGAGTCTCCGATATTGTACAGCTCCGGCGCAGCATTTCCGGCCAAGGCTTCCAGATACAGGGCATTGTCGGGAACGCCGCCTGCTGCCATCACCACGAGGTCTGCATTTATCGTTACCGGCTTTTCTTCGACTTTCAGCTTGGGCGCCAGCGGATTCTCAATATTTTCCGGCAGTATGGGATGCCAGGTAAGGTACGGATCGGGCACAGTTTTGGAAGTATTCTGTATAACCTCAACACCGGTCTTTGTTACCCGTGTAAGACGGGTGCAGTTAAGCAATTGGACTCCGGCTTTTTTAAGATAGTAAATCAGGTGGCCGCGGTTGGCAGTGCAGGTGTGATTCATGATGTACTTTTCCATTTCGATTACCGTTACTTCGCAGTCCATTTCGTACCTAAGCCAATAGGCAACTTCACAACCAACAACGCCGCCGCCGATAACCACTACCTTCTTGGCGTTTTTCAGGAGGTCTGGTTTCATCAGCAAATCCACCGCCTGTACTGCATCATCGACACCCGGCAAAGGAAGCTGTGCATCCTTGGTACCCTGGGTAAAGACAACAACATCTGGTTTAAACCTTTTTATAAGTTTAAGATCAACTTCGGTTTTTGGTTTAAAGCTGAGTTTCGCTTCTTTTACTGCCCGCTTAACCAAACCATCCAGGAACAGCCGGTAATTTTCAACCTCATATTTGATCTTTGCAACACCGCCGGGCAGGAGCCTTCCACCCACCTTGGTTCCTTTTTCAAAAAGAGTTACCTGATGGCCGCGCCGTGCGGCAATTACCGCCGTTATAATCCCGGCAGGTCCCGCGCCGACCACGAAGACCTTTTTCTTTGTTTTTACCGGAGAAGGAATAACAGGAAATGTATGCTCAAAGCCGGAGCGCGGGTTAACCGCACACTGAGGATGGCCGCCTTCGACAAACTCACTGATGCAGCCTTCCTGACAACCGATACAGGGGCGTATCTCATCAACCTTGCCTGCATAAGCTTTGTTGGGCCAGTTGGGATCGGCAAGCAAGGGCCGCCCCAGCATGATCATATCGGCCTTGTTTTCCCGCAGCGCCGCTTCCGCCAAATCGGGATAGCCGAGTTTGCCGACCGCCACCACCGGAACCGGCAGCCCTTTGTTGGACTTAATGTCGTTCCTGTTAAAATAATCTTTTACCATGGCGCTTACTTCCAGGAAACATCCGGGCGGCATGGAAGAAGGCGGATGTGGAAGCCACCAGTTGTCGTAGCAGCCCAGATCCACATCAAAGATATCAACACCGGCCAGTACCAGGTTCTTCATAAAGGCAAGTGTTTGATTAATCGTTCTGCCCTTGGTGAACTTTTTAAGCGAGCCGGTCTTTGTCATCCCTTCGCCGTAGGTTTCGTTCAGACAAAGGGAAAGATCGATACGATACATGATTGGGAAATCCGGCCCGGTACGTTTGCGCATTTCTTTAACGCAATCAATGCCGAACGCTTCCTTGTCGGCGTATCTGCCGAGAACACGGCGGTTAAAAGCGCTGTTGGTCATCTGCTCAAGAAGATAGCCCTCGTGCCCGTGAAGGTACGCACCATCAAGGCCGGCAACTTTGGCGTCTGCCGCCGCCTGCCCCATATTCTTGACAATTTTTTTTAGCTTTCCGGCGCTAAGGGGAGCGCAGGGAATCTGCGGTATATAGAAACTCGGGTTCCACGATGCGGAATTGGGAAGCTTGAGCATGGTCAGAAGGCATTGGGGATTTCCCACCCGGCCAAGCCCCGGCGTAAGCTGGATAAAGATGCGCGAGCCAAAAGAATGAACGCCCTGCGCCAAATCCCTCCAGCCTGCAAAGACCGATCTTGAACGGTCTATGCGGGGAAAGTACGTAAGCTGACCCAGCTCGGTAATTGAGTTGTCCAGGCCGTGGCTTACCGGAATAAGACCGGTTGTAATAAGCCCAACCCCGCCCTTGGCCCTTTCGTAAAAGTACTGAAGCATCTTGTCGTTGGGGCGGCCCGTTTCGTCGCACATACAGATATTACCCATAGGCGCCATAACAAGGCGGTTCTTTACGGTAAGTTTATTTATTTGCAGGGGAGTAAAAAGGCTTTTATACGGATACAACTTCCTGGTCATCCGCGCCTTGTTTAAAAGCTCGCCAAAACCACCCTCTTTATCGTCTTCGTTAAACCATGAGCCAAAACGGTCTACCCATTTTTGAATTACAGGATCAGTCTGAACCATATCGCCCTCCTATAGGTGAAGTAGGATCCAGTATACCCGAACTTTGCCGTCCCGTCCATGTAATAGTTGCTGATGATTATATACTTCACTTCTCATTAACCCTTGTCTCTGGTGTTCTATAAGGTTATCATTGGTATATGGAACTGGATTATACATAAAGCGATACTAAAAAACCTATCATAAAACCATTACCTGCCGGACTGAACGCATCGAGGTATTCATCCATCCGCGCCCTCCGGTTTAAGGCAAAAACGGTGTATTACACACCATAGAAGTGGTGGCGACAAAACGATGTCCGATGTACCGGATGTTTTCCCCTTGGAAAAACGGTGCCTGATATCTCCGCGCATCCTAAGTAACGAATAATCCTTAAAATAATAGCTTTATCTTATAATGAATGATACCATTAGGTATGAAAAAAGACACGTTAAATCCGGCGGGAAGCAAGACTTCGATCAAACGCCGGTTTCTTGGTTTTTCTGTTGTACTGTTCCTTATCATTCTGGTGGGGAGCGGAATCGCTTTTTTCATTGCAATGCGGCAGATTATCCATACCAGTGCAATCCACAAGCTGTCCCTGCTTATTCAGCTAAAGGGTGCGGGGCTGGAAGCATCAACTGCCAAGGAGATCGCCATTGCCCTTAAGATGGCCGATTCTCCTCTTATAAAAGAATATTTTCTCCAGCCCTCCGATTCTGCCCTGGAACAGCTTGCGTTCCGGGAAATTGCAGGATACCGCCGGGCTTTTACCGGGAACAATGTGTTCTGGATAAACGACACGGATCACCGGTACTATTTCGGAGACGAATATATCCACACCCTGGACCCTGCTGCGGACAGTTCAATCTGGTATACCTCGATTATCCAAAACCCGGATTCGTACCGATTTGATGTTGACACCAATATCGAGACCAAAAAGACGTTCCTCTGGATCAATGTACCGGTCATGGAAGGGAATCGTGCCACCGGCATTGTGGGTACCGGTATAGACCTGACGGGGTTTATCGACAATCTGTATGCGGATGCAGAAGACGATATGCCCTTTTACCTGTTTAATTCGGACGGCATAATAACCGGCGCATCGGACTGGGAACTGGTGGTCGGTAAAACACCTTTGGCAGATCATTTGGGAGATATGGGTGATGAGTTTGCCGGTTTTGCCGGGGATCTAAGCCCGGAAACAATACATACCTTTATCCTGGACAATTTTGAATATGCGGTAAGTTATATTCCTAGTCTTGATTGGCATATTATTGCGATGCTTCCCCTGGAAAACAGCGATATCTTCAGCAGCGCTATGGCGATTATTTTTCTTGCGGTTATTGCGGCGGTCTTCCTTGTTTTTATTATCATCAATGTCTTTATCTTCCGCATAGTAAAACCGCTTAATTCGGCGGTAAACCGGCTGGGAGAGATTTCGAAAACCTGGGATCTAACCCAGCGCTTTGATGTAGCAAGCAGGGACGAAACCGGAAACCTATCGGAAATCCTTAACATGACTTTTTCCCGGATACAGGAACTGGTTTCTGTAATCCGCGATCGTACCCGGTCGCTTAACGAAACCGGTTCGGAACTGGCGGAACAGATGATGTCTACAGCCGGTTCCGTGGCACAAATAACCGGCGCTATTCAAACCATGAGGGAGCAGACAAGCAGCCAGGCAGGACAGGTAGACCGGGTGGGAAATTCCATGTTTAAGATTATGGACATGGTCGAAAAGCTTAATAACCATGTTTCCCGGCAATCGGAAAGCGTTAGCAAATCGTCGTCGGCTATCGAAGAAATGTTTGCCAATATCAGCGCAGTGGCGAATACCCTGGCAAAAAACGCAGAGAACGTAACGTCTCTGGAAGAATCTTCCAATATTAACCGCAAGGATTTACAAACGGTTTCGGCTGAATTCCAGGATATTTCCCATCAATCAGAAGGACTTTTGGAAATCAACGCAGTTATAGAGAATATTGCAAGTCAAACCAATCTTCTTTCCATGAACGCAGCTATCGAAGCGGCCCATGCCGGTGAATCGGGCAAGGGTTTTGCAGTAGTAGCCGGAGAAATCCGCAAGCTTGCCGAAGATACCAGCCGGCAGTCCAAAACCACTACGGATATGCTGAACAATGTCAAGGTAGCCATCGACAAGATAACGCGATCCATTGCCCAGGTTTTAAACCGCTTCGAAGAAGTGGACGGAAAAGTAAAAACCATTGCAAACCAGGAAGAGGAAATACGGAACGCAATGGAGGAACAGGAGACAGGCAGCCGGCAGATACTGGAAACGGTAACCCTTCTTAAAGAACTGACCGGAGAGGTGGAGGAAGACACCATTGATATTAAAATGGAAAGTAAAGCGGTAATGAATGAAAGCGCAAATCTTAAAATCTTAACAACGGAAATTGAGCATGGCATGAATGATATGAATGCCGGAGCGGATCATATTAATACTGCAGTTCACCGCGTTAATGATATTTCTGCGGGGAATAAAAACAGTATAGATACCCTTACCAAGGAAGTAATGAAGTTCAAGGTCGACTGACAACATTACCTCATGCTGGTTATTTCCAGCCTGGCCTGTGCTCTGGCCCGTGCCGGCATAAAATCACGTTCAATAATGCCCAGTAATTGAATACCGCTTTCGCTCAGAGGTGGGCCCGAAAAGCGGCACAGTGCGCCTATGGCGGATGCTGTAACGATAAGAATCTGTTCGTCCCGGTTGGCTGCCGTAATTATTTGGGTAAAAGCTCTCATAGCTATGCCGTCGGGATCGGTTCCTATACGGCCGATGGCTTCGGCTGCGGCAGTCCGTACCGCCGGGTCGGGATCTTTCAGGTACAGCTCCGTCAGGAAGGGGATTGTTTCGCGTGAGCCAAAATAACCCAGGAGCCTGGCCGCTTCCGAACGGTGCCGGACATGAACCGGCGGCCTGCTTTGCGAAGTTTTTGGGTTAATGGACGAGCCGGAAATCTCCCGGAGGTACGCGGCATAATTCAGCTCATTTTCTCCTACATTGCCTTCTTTGATCAGAGAACTTAGGTATCTTAATTCTTCGGTCATTCGGGTTTCGTAAAATCTGTCGTAATCTTCCGCCCAGGGGGAGGGGGGAGGGTTTGCCAGGCCGTAGTTTCCGTCCGGAGCAGGGCCGTATAAAGATTCTTTTCGCTGTACAATACGATTTTCTACCTTGTATGCATAAAGTATCCAGTCTTTTCCGCCGGAAAAGAGTGTACCGTCATCACTTAAAACAGGGATGGATGAAGCGCCGTTCAGCCTGAGGAGCCACAATCGTTTACCGGCATTGCTGATTCCTGTTGCTCCCAACTGGCTGAACACGTAGATCCCCCTGTCATCCCATACCATTGCAAAATCGTTTGCGGTTGTAATTTCTTTGTTTTTTATGTGGCTTGATTCACTCCACTGTTGTTTCCCGTTGGAAAGCGATACCTGTACTACAGAACCGCTTGAAAGAAGCAATGCCACACTATTACCCCGGCTGATCCCGCCCAAAGGAGTGCCGCGGACGCTTCCTACATTACGGGCAGGGGAAAGAGAGTTTTCGCGGTATAACTTGAGGCTGCCGTTTTTTAAAAGCGTTACGGTTCCGCCGTTTACCGGGATTATTGCCGTTGGGGTTTCACCGATTTGGCGGCTTGTAGCTTTGCCAAAGGGATTTAACTCCAATAGTTCTCCTCCCTCTAGGGCAGTTACAATGCCCCCTGTTCCGGCAAGGAAAGGGCCGGAAATGATTTTTCGTTCCAGTTCCCTGTTCCACAAAAGGTACCCCGAAGCTGTATAGCAGGTGATTTTTTTGTCGGTAGCAATGAATATTCTTCCGTCCCAGCCGCAAACCGCCGGGGCAATAATGGGTCCGGTTCTTAACTGCCATAACTCCCGTCCCGCACGGTTTACCGCAATAAAGGTTCCGTCTGTACGGCATATATAACAGGTGCCTTCACGGCTGCGTGTTACGTAGGGAATCAGCCGTGGCGATTTGGCCCAATAATCCCAAAGCGGCTTTCCTTCCAGGGTATAGGCTTTTAGATGACCTCCGTCCAGTACCGCCACTACGGTTCCAGCCTGAATTGCCGGTACTCCCAGCAGCGCTCCTCCGGGAGCATGCCGCCAGACAGGGGTGGCGGCGCCGGCGTTCTCTTTGGGAAAAGTCCCCTCCGCTGTTTCGGCGCCGACTCGGAAGCAACACAAAACAAACAGGATTATGACTGCTTTTTTTCCCATACAATCATTTTCGGATGAATATCCCCATTGTTTCAATACGGCAGCAGGCCCAGGAGCCCGGTAATCAACAGCAAAATTCTACGATTTATGGGCTCCTAACGCCATTGGCTTACGGTCCTCTTGTATATATAAAGTGACTGTACCATAATGAAGCATGATTGAAACTAACTGCTGGGTAGACTGTGATGATGGGGCAAAAATCTTTGCACGGCGTTGGCAGCAAGAGCCGGAGGCAAAAAAGCCGGTTGCAATCATCCAAATCGCCCACGGAATGGCTGAACATTCTTTGCGTTACGGTCGTCTTGCAAAGACGCTGTGTTCCAAAGGTTTTGAAGTCTGGGCAGCGGATATGCGGGGGCACGGAAAAACCGCAGACCTTTCGGTGAACGATGCGGGAAAGGGCGGCTTGCTGGGTCATACCGCAGACAATGACGGTTTTTTCCGGGTAGTAAAGGATCTGCGAATTCTTACAGGGTATATTACAGAAAAAACCAAGCATGAATACGGTGAACTGCCTTTTTTTATGTTGGGTCATTCATGGGGTTCCTTTTTGGTTCAGGCGTTTATTGAAAATCCGGGCCATGATATTAAATTAAAGGGATGCATACTTTCCGGTACCAGAGGGCCGGGAGGGGCGAAGATCGCTCTGGGGGCGCCGGTTCTTGCTTTATTAGCCTTGCTTAAAGGAAAAAGGCGGGTTTCCAAAATAGCCGTTGCCATGACCAAGGGGCCTTATAATAAACCCTTTAAGCCAAACCGTACTGCTTCTGATTGGCTTTCCCGGGATGAAAAAGAAGTGGACGCATACGAAGCGGATCCTCTTTGCGGATATGACTGTTCTTCGGGTTTTAATCGTGACATGATTGGGGGTCTGGCGGCAACACACAAAAAAAATGCTATTGCTCGGATCGACAAAGACTTGCCGGTTTATATTTTCTGCGGCAGTGCGGATCCGGTGGGAGATATGGGAACCAGCCCGACAGTTCTGGTAAACGCATACCGGGAACATGGAATAAGCGATTTGGAGTTTGTGGTATACCCCGAAGCGCGGCATGAAACAATTAATGAAACCAACAGGGAAGAAGTGGCCGAAGCCCTCCTTAACTGGCTTCTGAGGCATTTGAATTAGTTTAAGATCGGAGCTGTTACAAAGGCGGTAAAAGCGCCGTATCAGATTCTTAGACAGCGGCTTTGGATCGATTAGGAATATATGTGCTGATCCGGTACGGAAAAGAACAGGACGGAAGACTCATAAAAAAAGCAGTAGTTTATACCTGTAATGAACATAACATTAACGTTGCCGATGTAGACAGTGATGCGGTGTTTATTACCGGCCGGCTGCGGGCAAACGGTTTTGAAAGTTATATCGTAGGGGGCGCAGTACGGGATCTGATTCTGGGGAAAAAGCCCAAGGATTTTGACATTGTTACCAACGCCACTCCTGCCGGAATCAAACGGATTTTCCGTAATTCCAGAATCATCGGGAAACGGTTTCGTCTGGTTCATGTTTTTTTCGGCGAAAGAATTTTTGAAGTATCCACATTTCGTTCCCTTAAAGACGGACACACGGGCAATACCTACGGAACAGTAGAAGAAGATGTCCTGCGCAGGGATTTTTCTTTTAACGCTTTGCTTTACGATCCGGGAAAACAGCTGGTTGTGGATTATGTAAACGGCATGAACGATATCAGGAAAAAAATCCTGCGGCCCATTATACCTCCGGAATTGATCTTCAGCGATGATCCTGTGCGGATGATACGGGCTGTTAAATATGCCGCAGCAGGAGGTTTTTCCATTCCCTGGTTTCTGCGCAGACGCATTAAAAAGGAAGCGTTTCTTCTGAATCAGGTTTCCAATTCCCGCCTAACCGAAGAACTTTCCAAGATTATCCGTTCCCCTGCCGCTCCCCATATTATTGAAAGTTTGGAAGATGCAGGACTTTACTGTTTTTTACAGAAAGAAGCTTCCGCTATGATGAAAAATGACCCGGCATTCCGGACTGCATACCTTATGGGTTTTGCTGATCTTGTGTCCGGAGATCATTCATCTATTAAGGAAGGTCCGCCGCCTGCGAAGCCGGCGCCGCTTGCAGCCCTAATCCGCAATTATCTGGAGCAAAAGATACCCTGGCATGAATTTACGAAAAGCAGTTGGGAAAAGTATAAGGAAGTTTTTTATGAAGCTCGCCGTTTTATTCTTCCCATGAATCCGCCCAAGATCGAACTGGAACAGGCAATACGGCTGATATTTACAGAACATGGCGTTGATTTAAAGAAAATCCGTACCTTTGAACGGGAAAAACAGGCCGCACACATCAGACATAACAGGGCTCAGCATACTCAGGCTAAAACAGAGGAACCTGCTAAACCGCGGCGGAGACGCAGGCCTCGGAAGAGTGTTGCTGCTAAAGAGCCAGCTAAAGCTAAAGAAGAGTAAATTATTCCAATTACTTCACGAGGCACAAAGATCGCGGAGGAAGATTTCTCACGGAGGCACGGAGACACCGAGCCCGCAAAGATGAAACAAGGTTTCCCTTTCTTCTTACCTCCGTGCCACTGTGTCTCTGTGAGAGATATTTATAAAAAACATTCTCCGAAGATTTATCGTAACTGTCAATTTAACCACTTCTACTGGTGGATAAGAAAACTGACTAAACTTTCCCCAAAATATATGTTTTGGAGGAAAAGATGAAGAAGTACAGCAAAGAAGAAAGAGCAATGTGGCTGGAAGATTGGAAGGGAAGCACGAAAAGCGCATGTGCATATGCGAAGGAAAACGGATTGAACCAGCAAACGTTTATTAATTGGACAAAAGCGAGAAATGAAACAAAACACCATTTTGTAGAAGTTCGGGCACCATCATCTGTGGTAGTAAAACAGTCAATGGGCATACTCCAGATGGTTATAGAAAAAGGGGATGTAAAAATATACATACCGCTTGAGATAAACCCTCACCAACTACGCGCCGTCATAGAAGGTTTAGGAGCACCGTTATGATATTCGATCTCAGCACAGTAAGGATATTCCTGCGCCCGGGACATACCGACTTACGCAAAGCGGTAAACGGCCTGTCGGTACT
>Ga0082212_10011136_pt1 | contig 11424 bp, 7 predicted proteins | sample TergutNt197P3_FD_71548 | JGI IMG/M metagenome (GOLD analysis project Ga0082212, IMG submission 71548) | Neocapritermes taracua P3 segment gut microbial communities from Petit-Saut dam, French Guiana - Nt197 P3 | ecosystem: Host-associated > Arthropoda: Insects > Digestive system > Gut ... | reverse complement strand
GGTTAAGCGGTCGGCAATCTGTTCGTACTTGTTGGAGAAGATAAAGAGTTGCAGCGACTGTTTGGTGCCGGCAATCATTAAATCAATGGTATAGCCCGTTACCCCGATCAAAATAAAACCGTACAGCACCGTGGCTAAACGCAGGCCCAGGTTGGTCTCTTCGGAGGTAAAAAAGGAGCAGGAGATAATCACCACATCTATACTCAAAATCAAGCGGCCTATCGAAATATTTCTGTATTTATTAATAATAAGCGCTATAATATCGGTTCCTCCGGTACTTCCTCCCTGAGAAAAAGTGAAGCCGACCCCTACTCCTCCCATAATCCCGCCAATCAGCGTGGCCAATAGTTTGCCGTTCTCCACCGCCAATTCACGGATCAAATCCTCCGGAATCCACTGGGGCAAAAACTCGAACAGGAAGGCGGCCATCACAATACCGTATACCGTTTTGACGCCAAATCCCTTTCCCAGCACCTTTAAGGCAATCAGCAATAAAACGGCATTGATCGCAAAAAAGGTATAACTCACGGGAAAACCGGTGGCATAATAGACCAGCACACCGATTCCGCTCACGCCCCCGCCCACCAAGTGGTTGGGAATCAAAAATACCACCCATCCGCCGGTATAGAGCAGCAGGCCCAAGGTAATCATCAAATAGGCCTGAATTTCTTTGAATATCTTCATACCACTACGTTTACAATCTTTCCGGGCACCACTACTACCTTTTTGACCGCCGCGCCGCCCGTATATTTTTCCAATTGAAGATCATCTAATACCGCCTGTTGCACCTCCTCCTGACTCATCTCCAGCGGAAGTTCCTTTTTAAAACGCAGCCTGCCGTTCACCGATACGGGGTATTCAAAAGTATGTTCCACCATATAAGCCTCATTATATTCCGGATAACTTGCAAACGAAATACTTTGGCTGTGGCCGAGTAAATGCCACAACTCTTCGGCAATATGGGGGGCAAACGGGGAGAGCACAATCAGGAAGGGTTCTAAAATGGCCTGTTTTCGGCATTTAAGGTCCATCATCTCATGCACAAAAATCATAAAGGCGCTCACCGAGGTGTTAAAAGAGAATTGTTCAATATCACCCTCCACTTTCTTAATCAACTTATGCAAGGCTTTTAATTCGGGAGCAGACGGCGCCTCCTGAGTAACCCCAAACCGATCCTGATCAAAAAAGAGGCGCCAAGCCTTTTTAAGAAAACGGTGCACTCCATCGATCCCGTTGGTATCCCAAGGTTTGGCTTGCTCTAAGGGGCCCAAAAACATCTCGTACATACGCAGGGTGTCGGCTCCGTAATCGACGCAGATTTGATCGGGATTTACCACGTTGTACATCGACTTGCTCATCTTTTCTACCGCCCAGCCGCAAACGTATTCCCCATCTTCCAAAAGAAATTCGGCGTTGGCAAACTCCGGACGCCATGCCTTAAAGGCGGCTATATCTAATCGGTCGTTGTCTACCATATTTACATCCACGTGCAGTTCGGTGGTTTCGTATTGATTTCTCAGGCCCAGGGAGACAAAAGTATTGGTATGAACAATCCGGTAGACAAAATTTGAGCGTCCCTGAATCATCCCCTGATTTACCAATTGCTTGAATGGCTCATCTTCGCATATATATCCACGATCAAATAAAAATTTGTTCCAAAATCGGGAATAGATCAGGTGGCCGGTAGCGTGTTCGGTGCCTCCAATGTACAGATCAACATCCCGCCAGTAATCGTTGGCTTTGCGGCTTACCAAAGCCGCGTGGTTGTGGGGATCCATATAACGGAGGTAATAAGCGCTGCTGCCGGCAAAACCGGGCATGGTGCTCTTTTCTATGGGACAGCCCTCATAATTCCAATCGGCAGCACGGCCCAGCGGAGGCTCGCCCGTTTCGGTAGGGAGGTATTTGTCTACTTCGGGCAAGGCTAAGGGCAACGCCTCAACAGGCATGGGCATAGCCATACCATTATTATAATAGACAGGAAACGGCTCTCCCCAATAACGCTGACGACTAAAAATCGCATCCCGCAACCGGTAATTTACCTTGCGTTTGCCGATTCCCAATCGCTCCACCTCATTGATGGCCGCAGGAATGGCCTCCTGCACGCTCATGCCGTTTAAAAAACCCGAATTACACATAATCCCCTCTTTGGCATCAAAACTCTCATGGCTGATGTCGCAACCTTCAATCAAAGGGATAATGGGTAGGTTAAAGTGTTTGGCAAAGACATAGTCGCGGCTGTCGTGGCCGGGTACGGCCATAATGGCGCCGGTACCGTAACCCGCCAGCACGTATTCGCTAATCCATACCGGAACCACCTCATTGGTAAGCGGATTAACGGCATAACTTCCGCTAAAAACGCCCGTTACCCGCTTGGTTTCGGTCATCCGCTCCCTTTCTGTCTTCTTTTTGGCTGCTAAAAGATAGGCTTCTACGGCCTCCCGCTGTGCCGGAGTGGTGAGTTTTTCTACCCATTCGCTCTCGGGAGCCAGCACCATAAAGGTAACGCCAAAGAGCGTATCGGCGCGGGTGGTAAAGATGCACATAGCGTACTCCATCTGCCCGTTGCTTACCTTAAATATCATCTCGGCCCCCTGCGAACGACCGATCCAGTTGCGCTGCATCTCTTTAAGGGAATCACTCCATTTAAGCGATTCCAAACTGTTCAACAGGCGCTCGGCGTAGGCCGATACCCTCAATTGCCACTGTTTCATCTTGCGCTGCTCCACCGGATGGCCGCCCCGTACCGAAAAACCCTCTTTTACCTCGTCGTTGGCCAATACCGTGCCCAATGCCGGACACCAGTTGACCGAAGTTTCTCCTATATAGGCTATCCGATAGTTCATCAATACCTCCTCTTTTTCTTGCTCCGACATGGCGTTCCAAGTCTCCGCAGTAAAGTCAAGGGGGTTGTTACAAGCCACATTCAAACCCATCGTCCCCTGTTGTGCAAATACTTCTACCAACTCGGCCACCGGCCGCGCCTGCTGCGCATCGCAGCAATAGTAACTGTGAAACATCTCAAGGAAAGCCCACTGCGTCCACTTATAATAATCAGGATCACAAGTACGTACCTCCCGGTCCCAATCGTAGGAAAATCCGATTTTATCCATCTGCCCGCGGTATCGGGTAATGTTCTGCTCCGTAGTCAGGGCCGGATGCTGCCCCGTTTGAATAGCGTATTGCTCGGCGGGCAAACCAAAGGCATCGTAACCCATGGGATGCAATACGTTAAAACCTTTTAACCGTTTATAGCGACTGTAAATATCGCTGGCAATATAGCCTAAGGGATGGCCCACGTGCAGCCCTGCTCCGGAGGGGTAAGGGAACATATCCAATACGTAAAATTTGGGACGCTTGGGGTCTGTCTCTGTTTTGAATGTTTTATGATCCGCCCAATAGCGTTGCCAGCGTTGCTCTATCTCTGCAAAATTGTATTCCATAATAATTGATTTTGGAAACGGCAAAGGTAAGAAAAACACGCCTCTTTTAATCCAACAGACTGCGATAATGGGTAAAAAGCGCCATTAAGTCTTTCTCTGTTCGGGGATTGGTTTTATTTTTTTTTGCAAAATTCAGCAACTCTTCTTGATGATCAGGAAACAATTGAACCAGGGCCTCCCTGCTTTTTGGGATCCGCACCGGCTCCACTCCTGCTTTCTCGTAGTACCATGAGGAGTTAATCTCTACATGAGCGCCTTCTACACTCCCGTATGAACTCTTTGAAGATGGCCCCACCAATTTGGCTTCGTATTGTTTGAGTAAAGCCACATCACGTGCATCTACCAAGAGTTCAAAAAGCGTAGTCTTTTTTTCAAATATTTTGAACACAAAGGTAAATTTATTGTTGAGTACTATTTTGTTCACCATACGCACATCGGTCAGCGCCATAATGTCATTATTTTCTTTGACCCAAATCTGCTGCATAACAACGCAGTAATTCATTTTGTCCGACGAAAAAAGTCTGTCTTTAAATTCGATGATTCCCGGAACCCACTCTTTGGGGATAAAAAAAGGCGACCTCTTGACCTCTTCTATTTTTTGTTCAGGGTCAAAAAAAACAACAGGGTCGATATTAAACGAAGCAGTCAGGGAACGAGTCATCTGATCAAATGTTCCCAAAGACATGGTATAATCAAGCACTTCAGATTTTTTTTGAAATGCAATTAATTCCAATTTAGAAAATTGGGCGGATAGGACAATCGGAGAAAGAAAAACCAAAATGGCCAAAAAAACTTTTGTCTTCATAATTATTGTATTAATTGTTGGACAAATATAGTAATAAATTATTTAACTTTCGCAAGTTTCCCAACTTGCTGATTTTTATTAAAAACGGTTGTCAATATCTATTGGGGAGGGATGATGACTGTAGTATCTCCCGGAGGAAAGGGGCGGAGAAATGTGATAATTATGGTATCGGAAGATCTTGCCGGGAGAAGTTTTCTTGGAGGTTCAGGCTTGGTAGTTATTCCGAATGCGACCTCAATCAGAAAGATCTTTCCGTCTTTATTGTCATTCCGATCAATCATATAGATCTTCTTGTTTTCTATAAAAGAGTGTTGCTTTAAACGAACTCCCAACTCCCACAACTCTTCATTGGTCGGCTTCCTCTTTAACAATTCATCTAAATCAAGATAATCAATCTCGTTGAGAAAAGAGTCGGGCTTTTCTATGATTTCCATCGATATTGCTTTGATCCTCTCTATGTTGAACAGCCGGTCATGTCTGGCCAATGCTTCCAGATCATAGGGGGGATAGTGGTGCACCGTGATCTCGCCAAGCCCCTTATCAGATTTTTGGGCATCAATGAAAAAGGAGACCAGTGTGGATTTATAAAGCTGTATTCCACGGCTTGTTCTTTTTGCAGCATCTTCAGGAGAGGTATTCAGGCGATTAACAGAAAATGCCTCGCCATATTCAGATTGAATAGAGGTGCCTATCAAATAAATGGGATCGCCAACAGGTTGGCTTACAGCCGCAAAGGGCAGTAATAACAGTGTGATAATAGTCATTCGTTTCATATATGGCTTAAAATAAAATGGTTTTGTCTAAAAAAAAATTTTTAATTGCATTTCTTTCACTCGGTGAAAGCGCTTCCCATTCCGGACCTTCGGTAGCTCCGGCATATTTTAGCATGGCGTACTCTTCGGTGGTAAAGTTGGGATAAAGGCCGGCAATCCAGATCATGTATTCTGAACTTGCCAACATATTGCTGTGCGCATCAGTATTGGACAGATTAAGGTCCCAGATATACATATGGTAAAGCTCATGCAAACAGCCCATCATTAAGCCGCTGGCCGGATAGTTGCCAAAAGAGAACGGGTTGATATAATCCTGTATATTCTATCCAGCATTCATTGCCCTTTGTTTTGGGTATTTCGTCTATTGTTCGGTCTGTAGGTTCCATTTTGGCTATGGCGGTTACCAATTTTCCGTCTATGTATCCCCAGCCGTTGACAAAGTACCCTTCCGGCGATGTGTAGAATACCCGACCCGTAAAATGAGGCTCCACCTCTTTGTAATGGTTGCTTTGCAGGTTGTAGTTGCGGGAAGACAGATAGGAGGTGTCTGCTTGAATGTGCATATAGGCTTGGTAATAATGTCCATCCTCATCCCGGAGTATCAACAAGCGGGTAACCGACGAATTAAGTTGATCTTCAGTGGGATCTTTATCGGCACTCAAACTCATTCCCTGACTCACAGACAGGGGTACTTCAACAACTCCGTCCACGCCCGTCCGTGCAAAACCCCAAAGAGGCTCGCCTTTTACCCAAAAGGGACCTCGTTTGTTGTCGTCGTCAGCTTTGACTGATGGGTACATCTCTGAAAGCGTACGACTATCCTGGAGCCAACCTTCGTACCATACTTTGGCCGTTGCAATAGCATGGTCGTCAAGAGTATGGAATAGATGCTGTTGGAACTCACGCTCGCAGGACAAAAGAAAAACGTTCAATATGAAAAGAAAGTGCAAACAAACTTTTGTCTTCATATCTGTTGTATTAATTAATGGACAAATATAGTAATCAAGTATTACATGGAACACAATATGGCATACAACAAAAGAGGCTACCCTTTTTAAAGAATAGCCTCTTAATACATTATCCTCAATAAATTAGTTATTAAGCCACTCTGGAGTTTGTTCCATATTAGGATTGGCACGGAGGTCGTTTATCGGAATTGGAAAAGTAAAACGATAATAACCTGCAGGACAAGATCTTAGTGCGTATCCATCACTAGTGGGATTCATTACACAACCATCGTTTTGAGGCGGACGCCCATTATATCCCAAATTCCAACGCTTTAAGCATTCTATCCGGGCTCCTTCGCCAATCATTTCTCGGGCCCATTCGCTTTGCAATTCTGCATCGCTCCATTCGCTAAGTGCAGAAAGCCCTCGTGCAGTTCGAAGCGCATTCAAGAAAGTCAAACCACCCGAAGTATTCAAAGCTTCTGCAGCAATCAAATATTGCTCGGCAATACGGGCCACTTTGGGTTTGTGGCGAAAGTTGCTATTGGCGCTCGTAAAGAGCGCCGGATTGCCCGGAAATTTTTTGAAGAGGTATACACCCTCAAACTCCGTTCCCGTACTGGCCGAACGAACGATATCGGTGGCAGGATTAGAAAGGAATACGGAGCGACGCAAGTCGTTGGCTTCATACAAATCAACCGTTTTTTGAGTGGGTAAAAAGTCCGGCGAATAACGCATGAGCGATGCATTATAGCCGAAATAGAGCGAGTGGTCTGCAACGCCGCCTTCTGAACTCGAAGTAAACATCAGTAAGATATCTTCTGTGCTATTGTCATCAACCCAAGTCGCCCTCAAATCTTCTACAGTCGTTACCAATGGATATTTCCCGCTGTTGATCAACGCCTGCGCAGTAGCAGCCGCACCGGAAAAATCATGCGTGAGCAGTTGAATTTTTGATTTTAATGCCCTTACGGCGTCAATGGTAATGTTCTCGCTTTTAGCGGCGCCTGCTACCGTCAGTTTTTCGGCCTCTGAAATTTCAGCTTTGATAAAATCGTAAACCTCTGCTACACTGGAACGTGCCGGTTTCTCGTTTACATTAAATGTCGTTACTATGGCTACGCCCGGTTTGCTGGCTGCCGTGGTCGGTTCGTAGTCCACACCAAAGTACTTAATCAACACATAATACATATAGGCGCGCACATAATGGGCTTCTGCTTTGTAATTAGCAAGTATCGCCTCGTCTCCTGCTGCTTCGGGAGTCACTTCATCAATTTTTTCAAGAAAATTGTTTATCTGCGCAATGGCGGAATAACAGTTTGCCCAGATATCTCGGACATCGTAGTCATCCAGCATATTCTCACTAATAATATGCAACTGCCCCTTACGATTGCCAAAATCCAAGGTGGCATTAAACATATCGCTCATCACGTCCGATGAGGTGGTATAGATACCGTATTGGCGGTTTCTAAGATAGCTGTTTAAGGTGTTTCGTTGCTTGGCGGCATCTGCCATGGTTTGAAATGCCTGATCAGTCGCAATTGCATTTTGAGGATACTTATCCAACGAACACGCCGGCAATAAGAGCGAGAGCGCTCCAACTGCTATCATAATATTGAATATCTTGTTCATATTGTACATTTTATTTATTTTATTATTTATAAATTAATCCGTTAAAAACCAATTTCGATACCAAACTGATATTGTTTGCTGTTTTGGTAATTACCATACACCAAGTTGGTGTTATTCTCCGGGTCCAAACCAATGTATTTTGTCCAGGTAAAAAGGTTGCGCCCCGTACAATAGATCCTTAGGTTAGAGAGGATTTTTGTTTTTCCCAAAAGATTTTTACCTACATTATAGGCTAAAGTCAGATTTTTTAGCCTCATAAACGAAGCATCGCTCAAAATGCTTGAGTCAAATTGCATTTGCATCCCCGGTATTCTCCAATCCGGATATTTGGCATTGCGATTGTCCTCTGTCCAAAAATCCATCACCTGCCTGCTTTGGTTGTAACCGGCATACACATTGGGGTTTTGAGAAAAATAGGTGGTATTGTCGATCATCCATTTTCCGAGTGCATACACAAAATCGGCAGAGAGTTGAATCCCTTTCCAACTGGCATTGAGGCCAAAACCGCCTTTTATGGGCGCATAACGCGGCTTATCGGTAGTTTGATCCAGCGTGTTTGAATCGTACGACGACGATACTTTGGAGGGATCTTTTTGTATTTTGTCCTTGTTTTCTCCCGGCAAATACCACACCGGTCTGCCTGTTTCAGGATCAACTCCCTTATATAGGGCGGCGTAGTACTTAACCGGTTCTCCCACTACATAAGCTACATAAGTATTGGCAACTTGCCAACGTTCAAAACCGTAAAAGAGTTCGGTTACTTTATCCTTGTTGTAATTGAATACCACGTATGCACTCACATTAGCATCCTTGGTGCGGACAAAATTCATATTCAAATTAAGGTCAATACCTGTATTTTGCAAGGTTCCCACATTGGAATATAAGCTGCTAAATCCGGAGGTGTAGGGAAAAGGAACGCTAAACAACATATTAGAAGTCTTACGTTGATACCCTTCAACCTCAATGCTGTATTTGTTCAAAAATTCTGCGCGTAGACCCACGGTGAGTTTTGACTGCGTTTCCCAAGTCAGTCCCGAATTTCCCGGATTGTTTATATACCAACTGGACGCTCCGTTATAGTTGGTAGTGGTACTTGTTGTGGCCAAGTGTCTATAGTTACCTATTTCTGCATTACCTTGAGTCCCGTAAGAGACTTTAAATCTTGCCGCGTTAATTGCGCTCAAATCTTTTAAGAAACCCTCTTTTTTTAGATTCCACATGGCACCTACCGACCAAAACATGGCGTTACGGTGTTCTCTCCCAAAGCGGGAACTGGCATCGTTACGCAGGGAGAAATCAACAAAAAAGCGTTCCTCATAATTATAGTCAGCCCGTCCAAAATAGGAGAGAAATGCCCAGGACTCTCCGCCCGATGTGGCAACACGATTGGCAGAAGGAATATCGCTCAAGCGCATCAGGCGAAAATCTGTGATGCCTTCGCCATAACCCTCTAAAGAGGTATAATTGTACAATTGGCCTTCTTGTCCGCCCAATACCGTAATGTTGTGTTCATTATTAATACTAAAACTATATTCCACCACATTATTTGTTGTTGTAGTATTAAAGGTTTCGTCAGAAATATACCTGCGTCCGTTGTTCAGGTTAGCGCCAACTTTGTAACGGGGGTCGCGCTTTTGGTCGTCCCGCAGCATCCTGGCATCAGTACCTGTCCGCGAAATAATTTTTAGTCCCTTAAACGGCGTGATTTCAAAAAAGAAATTTCCGATTAACTGGTAGTTGGTCATTACGCGCTTGTTCATTTCGGCATAATAGGCAGGGTGGGCAGCATTCGATCCTGCCATTAAATCATAACGGTTGCCCTGGTTGTCTACCGGCGACCAGTAGGGTTGTTGCAAAAAGTTCAAGCCTCCACCGGTGCTATTGTTGGCGCCGCCTGATCCAAAATTATCGTTCACACCTCTATTGTCTGTTGAAATCATTAAATTTACGCCCACTTTTAGCCAATCCTTGGCTTGAGACTCAATATTGGAACGAAGCGTATAGCGATCATAAAAATTATTACGTGCAGTCCCGTCCTGGTGGTATTGGCCAGCAGAAATAAAATAAGCCGTTTTTCCACTGCCGCCCTGTATAGAAAAGTCTGATTGGTAGGTAGGGGTATTGTCGCGCATATAAACGTCAATCCATTTGGTATTGTGAAGGTTGCCACGTGCATCTAAGGCCGCGGGATTTGCCTTAATGGCATCTATCTGCGCTTGTGTACGAATCCTGCTTTTAACCCAGAAATCCAACAATTCATCGGTCGACATCATGTCGTAAAATGACTTTTCTGCCAATCTAGATATCCCGTATTGGGTGCGGAAAGATATTTTAGCGTCACTGCCACGCGTACCCCGTTTGGTAGTGATGTACACCACGCCATTAGCGGCGCGAGAACCGTATATGGAGGTAGACGAGGCGTCTTTTAATACCGAAACCGACTCAAAGTCGTTCGGGTTCATGGCAACAACGCTGCCACTTTCCACCACGATTCCATCCACAATGTAAAGAGGCGTAGAACTTGTACCCAACGAACCCACGCCGTGCAACGACACAGATTGGGTTTGAGAAGGGTCTCCGCCTGTTGAATAAACAGCCAGACCCGGTACCTGTCCCTGTATCGCGTCCATTACGTTGGCAGCCGGTTTAGCTTCGATTTTTGCTCCGCTTACTTGGACAACGGAACCAATCGTAGATCCTTGTCTGCGGACAGAACCATAACCGGTAACCACCACTTCTTCCAAAGCTAATGCATCGACTTCTAACTGAACATTTATCACAGTTCGCGTACCTACAACTGTTTCAACGGTCTTATAACCAATATAGCTAAAGACCAGTACGGCAGCGCCGTTAGGAGCTGTAATGGAATAGCGTCCATCAATATCAGTCACCGTTACGATAGAAGAATTCTTTACGTGAACAGAAACACCCGGCAACGACTGCCCATCTCCTGCGTCAGTTACCACACCGGTTATTCGCAACGACTGGGCTTGTAAAACGCCCGCCCCTGCAAACAACAGGCACAGTAAGAATAATGTAATTTTTTTCATAAATTTGGTTTTTGGTTAATATTTAATTTGTGTTGTATCCAAATAGAATCACAAAGGTAGTAATTATTTTGCATCTTCTCTACAATTTTCTAAAAAAATACACTTAACGCTTTTTTATTACAAAAAAGAGTGGTCTAATATATTGAATAACTTTGATTTAATTCACAGAAGTGGCAGGGGCGCAAAAGTAGCCACCAATAATAAGAATTCATAAATATAGGCCATCCGGTTCTCCATTTGGGCATAATCTAAGCGTGCAGCCTTGTCTCCCCAATGATGGTAGTCGGTATGTATTCCGCTGGTAAACAGAACAGAAGTGATTTTTTTTGAAAAAAAATGTTGGTGATCGGAGGGGAAATAGTCCGAATCCGCCACCTTAGGCAACAAGGAGGGAGGCATATCCACAGAACGCAACATATCTGATAACGCAACATTGGGTGTCAGGGTGTAGGCACTAAAAGTGTTACCAGACCCACTCCGCCCGATCATATCCAAATTAATCATAAATACCGTATGGGCGATGGGAGCAAACGCGCGATACACAAAGTACCACGAACCAATCACTCCCATCTCTTTCGCCCCAAAAGCGACAAATACCAAAGAGCGTTTAAAAAGCCAGGGTCGAGCGACAATGGTTTTAGCCAGTTCGAGCATTATTGCTACGCCGGAGGCGTTGTCGTCTGCTCCGGCATAAACCCATAGAGAATCTCGTCCGTCTATATTCATTTTTTGCAGCCCCAAATGATCGTAATGCGCCCCGACAACGATGTATTC
>Ga0082212_10011135_pt1 | contig 11424 bp, 8 predicted proteins | sample TergutNt197P3_FD_71548 | JGI IMG/M metagenome (GOLD analysis project Ga0082212, IMG submission 71548) | Neocapritermes taracua P3 segment gut microbial communities from Petit-Saut dam, French Guiana - Nt197 P3 | ecosystem: Host-associated > Arthropoda: Insects > Digestive system > Gut ... | reverse complement strand
TGAACAAAGTGGATTCGTCTTTCACATCGGCGGATATTTGTGTAATAACCTTTAGCTTACTGCCTGTCGATTTCTTGTATTTGCGAATCAATTGGTTGGAAGTGAAACCGATGTTGATAGCATTGATTCCGGCAGCTTCACCAAGCATGAGTGTTTCATATACTTTGCGTTCGCTGTTGTAAGCCTTAAACAGTTGGTCGGTATATATCAAGTCACGCGCATGCGACCAACCTCCTATCAGGTTACCACCCATAACAAGACGGCTTATTTCGTGCTTTCCTATTTTTCCGCGCGGCAAATCCCCTTTCAAGTCCTTCAAATCCTTTCGTTCTAACTGAATAGTCGCTCCGCTCATAACATCTATTCCATAGCGGCGGGTGTTGTTGTAAGCGCCCCAACCCATCAATCCAAGCACGGGGATGGATGCCAAGTTCTTGATAGCTTCACGCCTTGAACTGACTGAAATATCCGAAACGGTATTTTTGGCCTTTCGTGATGCCATCAGCTGGCGTAACCAATTCTCAATACTGTAACCGGTATGGGGATAGACAACAAACAAAACCAACATGATTGCCTCTACCAACTGGAAGTTCACAATGTAGAGATGGCTTTCCCCCGAAGAAGAGAAAAGAGACAAGCCATACGGGGGATAAGCAAAATAATAGAGCAACAGCAATAAGGCGCCACTCGCGGCGGCAAGGCGGGTAAAACAGCCTAAAAATAAAGCCAAGCCTATGAGGATAAGACCGATAATATTTAACCAATCTATAACCCCCATTGCCGATGAAGCTGCCAACCAGTGGTAAAAGGGAGAAAAGAAACCCGTTGTATTTGCCAAATACGATTGCGCCGACCAACTTTCGGCTGTGATTTTCACATACCCTTCATAGAGGAAATGCCAGCCAATAACCATTCGTAATAGACTGACAAGCCAAATTTCCCATTTTTGTAATTTCGATGACAAATGTGTTTTCATATGGTATTTTCAATTTTAATTTACCCGCATTTCGATGTCCCGCAAGAGGTGCAAGTTAGACAACCTTCCTGATAAACCAAAGATTCCTGACAGCAATTCGGGCATTTTTGTCCTTTCGCTTGAGCGCCGTCCTGGACATACTTTTTCAAAGCGCGTTCCACTCCGTTTTTCCATGTATTGATTGATTCATCTTTCAAATCCAAGCCTTCTACTAATTTGATTACCTGATCTACAGGCATGGAATAGCGCAATACGCCGGAGATAAGTTTGGCATAATTCCAATATTCGGGATTGAATTTCTGTGATAATCCTTCGATTGTCGTTTTGTAACCGCGTTTATTGGTGTATTGAAAATCGTATCGCTTGTTGCCGGTTTCATCTACATTTTTGATGATTGCTCCTTTTGCGAGATTCTTCGGCAGGAAAATACCTTCCTCTTCATCATTGATACCCGTGAAAATCTCATAAGGGCGACCGTTTAACAGACCTATAAAAGCAATCCATTTTTCCTTGTTATTTTGGAATTTTACGATATCTGCTTCTAATTCACGCGGACGTTTGGCAACAATCACAGGGGACTCGTCACAGTCCTTTTCTTTCTTTTTATCATCGGTAGCCAACAATACTCCGCTTCTTGAGCCGTCGCGATAGACCGTACAGCCTTTGCATCCCGATTTCCATGCTTCGATATACAGTTTGTTAACTAATTCCTCATCTACGTTGTTCGGCAAATTAATTGTGACGCTGATAGAATGATCCACCCATTGTTGGATTCGTCCCTGCATCTTCACCTTTTGCATCCAATCCACATCGTTAGAAGTCGCCTTGTAGTAAGGCGATTTTTCTATGAGCGCCTCAACTTCTTCCTGCGAATATTTTCTGGTTGTAGGATGTCCGTTCGCTTCCATCCAGGTCACAAATTTGTGGTGGAATACGGTGTATTCTTCGAAAGAGTCTCCCGTTTCGTCCACGAAATCCACTTTAACGGAAGCATCGTTCGGATTGACCTTTCTTCTTCGTTTGTAAACCGGAAGGAAAACAGGTTCGATACCCGAAGTGGTTTGTGTCATCAGCGAAGTTGTTCCGGTTGGCGCTATCGTCAGACAGGCGATGTTGCGGCGACCATATTTTTTCATCTCTTCGATTAATTTGGGATCAGCTTCTTTCAGGCGATTCATAAAGGGATTGGTTTCTTCCCTTGATGCATCGAAAATATCAAAAGCGCCACGCTCTTTTGCCATTTCGACCGATGAACCATAGGCAGCCAAAGCCAACTGTTTTTGAATTTCTTGCGCAAATGTCGTGGCTTCTTCCGTTCCATAACGAAATCCCATTGCTGCCAGCATATCGCCCTCCGCTGTAATTCCCACGCCGGTTCGACGGCCAAGCAAGGTTTTATGACGGATTTTTTTCCAAAGCAGGTGTTCGGCATTTTTCACTTCTTCGTTTTCCGGATCTGTTCTAATCTTCTTTAGAATCGCTTCTATTTTTTCAATTTCCAAGTCAATGATATCATCCATGATTCGTTGAGCCAAAGCTGTATGCTTCCTGAACAAGTCAAAATCGAAAGAGGCATCCGGTCGAAACGGATTTTTTACATACGAATATAGATTAATGGCTAACAGCCGGCAACTGTCGTAGGGACACAAGGGGATCTCCCCGCAGGGATTTGTGGAAACGGTGCGGAATCCCAAGTCGGCATAACAATCCGGAAGCGATTCCCTGATGATTGTATCCCAGAACAAAACCCCCGGTTCCGCCGATTTCCATGCATTGTGTATGATTTTACCCCAAAGTTCTTTGGCGTTGGTTTCCGTAGTATATTGCGGTTGTTCCGAATAGATGGGATATTGTTGAGTGAAAGGTTGTTCGTTAATCACAGCTTCCATGAACTCATCGGTTATTTTGACCGAAACATTGGCGCCGGTTACTTTTCCTTCCGCCATTTTCGCATCAATAAAAGCTTCTGCGTCGGGGTGCTTAATGGAAACGCTTAACATCAGTGCGCCTCGCCGTCCGTCCTGTGCCACCTCGCGGGTTGAATTGGAAAAGCGTTCCATGAAAGGCACCAAACCGGTGGAAGTCAATGCCGAGTTTTTGACGGGAGAACCTTTGGGACGGATGTGCGATAAATCGTGACCGACGCCTCCCCTCCGTTTCATCAATTGCACTTGTTCTTCATCGATCCGGATGATTGCTCCGTAGGAATCGGCAGAGCCATCCAAGCCGACGACAAAACAGTTGGACAACGAAGCGATTTGAAAATCGTTTCCGATGCCGGTCATAGGACTTCCTTGCGGAACGATGTATTGAAAATGGTCGAACAAATCGAACAACTCTTTCTCAGAAACAGGATTCGGATATTTTTGTTCAATACGGGCTATTTCACCCGCCAAACGGTGGTGCATATCCGCCGGCGTTTTTTCGTAAATATTGCCGAATGCATCTTTCAGTGCGTATTTTGTTACGAATACTTTGGCAGCCAATTCATCGCCGCAAAAATAATCCAAGGAGGCTTTGTATGCTTCATCGAAAGTACAGGTGTTTTTCTTCATAACTGATATAGAAATATTTTATAAGTAAAAGTGATTTTTAAAAACAGGTTTCAAAGTTAATAAAAAAATATTTTCAATACAGTCATATTTTCAAAAAGTTTTCCAAAATAATTTTTATAATATTGAGTTATAATGAAATAAAATTTAAAAATAGTCTAAAAGTTTTCCAAAAGAAATTTTGATTGAGGGAGGAAGCAGTGATTATGGACTATGAAATCTCGTGTTTTAGTTCTGTAAAAATGTCAATCCAATCTTTTTTATAAAGTTCAGTAGTCTCATCGGCAAGTTGTGCAAAAATATTGGAATTATAAAAAATGTCTACTGCTTCTTCTTCTGTTATCTTCCTCTGTTCAACAAGTTGCAAAATAATATGTTCGGCAATAGTTTCTACGGCGCTAACTGGTTTTCTACAGGGTTTACTTATTAATTGTAATGACTTTACGGTGCAAAAACAGATTTGATGCGTCGGTTCATGATATTTCAACTCACTCATGAAGTCATTTTTGGAAACAATTCCGTCGAGATAATCGTATATCCGCCGCGAAACCTTGTCATTCGCTATCGGACCTTCTACAAAATCATACTTATGTGCAGGATCATCAGTTTTGTTTCCTCGGTTTAATACCACAAAATCAAGCCAGTCTTCAGAATAATCAGAAAAACGTAAAATATTGAAATCTTTTTCAAGGTACAAATATTTACCAAACTCAAATTCTGTAACGACACCTATAGCATGGTTTCGATTGCCTATCCTTTCTGCCCATTCTTCAGCATGCTTTCTGTTTTTGGTAACATAAAAACCCTGTCCAAAATCTTTGTTTTTTTCGCATTTGGACAAATCTATTTCCGTAATTTCCGTATAACTTCCGTGATACACTTTCATCTTTTCCCACCATTTTCAAGACAAACTGAATACAAATCCCTTAGAGCGAAATATTTGTCATCGGTGTGCAACGCCCACCAATGTTTAAAGAGGAAATCCAGTCCACCATACCTCTTAAGGTATTGGTAGGCATCTGCTTTCTTCATTTTGAATGATTCCGCAAATTCAATGATAATGAAAGTTATAAAACTTATCTTATCACTTGTGTCTTTAGTTAACGTTTTCCCTGCCATACAATTGAGAATAAGAGTGAATTTATTGTATTAATTCGACGGTAAATGTACTATCATTTTTTGAATAATAATACCACTTAGATTATTTTATTCTATTGCAAATCCCTCCTCTCTACAGCTCAATCGGTATCCCGTTGTAAAAATCTAAGATTTTCGTGCGGAAAATAAAATCGTACTTGGCTTGAATCTCTTCCGAACGACTTCGTACCAAGCGGGTTCGGGCTTCGTTAAATTCAAAGGGCGTAGATTTACCTATCTCATACCTTTCTTTGGCATGGTTGAACGACTCGGTAGTGGATTTGATTGCTTGCTGCGAAGCCTTATACTTTTCCTGTGCAGCAAGCGCATTCAAGTAAGCGGTTTCAATTTCTTTGTACAAAGATTTCTTGGAATTTTCCAATGCCAATTGTTGATTTTCGATATTAAAGCGGGCGTTCCGCATTTGATTTCTTACCGAAAAACGATTGAATATTGGAATACTCAGACTTAATCCGATAGATTGCCCTGCATTGTTTTTTATTTGATCGGATAATGACCGATTTGTGAATTCATTTTTATACAAATAGAAGTAATTTGTTCCATAACCCATACTTAGATTTAAAGTAGGAAGATAACCGGATTTGGCTATGGCTAATGTCTTTTCCGCACTCTCCACCCTGAGTTCCTGTACTTTGATTACGGGTTTTATCTGCACGGCATTGTCGAAGACCATTTGCGGCGGTTGAACGCTGCCGATGTATTCGGTCACCACATCGCCAAAGTTAGGGACGAGGATATCAAAATCCGCTTTTTGTTCCAATTCGAGGCTCTGTGCCAAATCCAACAAGGCTAAACGGAGATTGTTCTCCGCTTGAATGACCGACACTTTATCGTTGGCGACTTGCGCTTCGACATCGTAGAGTTGAGATGGAGGCACTTTCCCTTCATCGACCAAAATACCAGTACGTTCGATTTGCGATTGGCCTAATGCTAATTGTTCCTGATTTACTTTCAAAAGTTCTTTGTTGAACAATACTTGCAAAAACAGCGAAGCGACATTCAGCGCCAAATCCTCTTTGGCTTTTTCAAGATTCTGTACGGATGCTTCCAATTCCAATTTACTTCTTTCTATTTCGTTCGGAATGCGAAATCCTGTAAAAAGAGGTATCGTACTGCCGATTGAGAAATTCGTATTGGACTGGCTTTGATTTTCATACAGACCGCTTTGGGTTTGCGTCCGCCCGAAGTTCCAATTTTGGCCTCCGCTGGCATTCAGATTAGGCAACCGGCTCATTTGGGCGGTATTTAAATCTACTTCGGCGCTGTTTTTCTGGATGAGTAATTGTTTGATTGATATATTGTGTTCGATGGCATACCGTATGCAATCTTCCAGACTCCACAGCTTGCTTTGTGCAGAAATTAGCGTACAGACGCAAAGAAAAATAAATACAAGTAGACCTTTTATTCGTTTCATTTTAACCATTTTAATTATTTGATTCTTTTTTCTTCTTTGTATCAATAACATTTCCTCGAATTTTATCCTCTGCAGTCAAGCCTTCTTTCACTTCCACTTTGATACCGTCGGATAGCCCGACCTGTATGTGGTGTTTGTCAAACATTTGCTCCGGCTTTTCCTGCTTCATTATATATACATACGCCGAGTCGTTACTGAATTCAATCGAACTTTCCGGAATCGTCAGGATGTCCATAGCGCGACTTTTGACAATTTCGGCATTAGCGCTATATCCGGCGCGGATAAAAACCGAATCGGGAACAGTTATAGCGGCTTTGATTTCAAACAATACCGCTCCGTTTTGTTCTTGTCCTTTCGGAGCAATGTATTCCAATGTCGCATCAAATTTCTCGCTGTTGATAGCGCCGATGGTCAGTACGATAGGTACGCCTTCCTTGATTCTTCCCACCTCCGTTTCATCAATCTTGCCTCTGAAAATCAAGTCGTTCATATTGGCTATGGAGGCGATGGTGGTTCCATCGTTAAATGTATTGGCTTGAATAACGGAATTTCCCGCTTTTACCGGCACATCCAAAATCATTCCCGAAATGGTCGAACGAATTTGCGTGTTGCTTTGTTTGGCATACTTTTGCGAAACCCCTTCCCTGACAATATCCAAAGCGTCTTTGGCATTGTTTTTTTCCTCTTGGGCTTTGTTGTAGTTTGTCTTGGACACATCATACTCTTCTTTGGATATCACTCCTTTTTCGAAGAGTTGCGCTTGGCGGGTAAATTCGGTTTCTATCTGCAAAAAATTAATTTCCGCTACACGAAGTCGCGATTCTGCCGAGTTGAGTTGCCCCATTTCGGGTATCACTTTCACGGAAGCAATCACTTCGCCTGTTTGAATCATCTGACCGGCTTCTTTATAAACTTCCGAAACGATACCGGAAATCTGCGGCTTGATAAGTATTTCGTCGCGAGGTTCTATTTTACCTGTTGCAACCGTTTTATTTTCAATCGTTCCGATTGTGGGTGAAAGAATTTCATAAGCCTTAGCTTTGGGATGTGATTTGTTCCAAAGAAAGCTGAAGGTGGATAGGATTATTAATCCTAAGAATACAAACAAGATAATTCTACCTACTTTTTTCATATTTCATATTTTTTAGTTTTTTCGTTTTCCCTTAACCGTTAACCGTCACTCCTCCTGAATCGCATCAATCGCTTTGATTTGCATGGCTCTTGCCGCCGGAATTGAACCGGCAATCAACCCGAAAAACAACAGGATGATGGTTGAGGTAACGGCAGTGCCAAACGAAACGATAGGGTTGGAGATAAACATATTTTCCGCCTCTTGCAGCCAATACGTATCTGCCAAGTACAAGCATAAGACCCCGAAACATAATCCCAGTATACCGGCGATAGCCGTTAATATCAAACTCTCCCACATGATTTGCCCAATGATTGTCCGGGGTTTAGCTCCTAAGGCTCTGCGGATGCCGATTTCTTTCGTTCGCTCTTTGACGGTTACCACCATAATGTTACTGACGCCGATGATTCCTGCAATAAGCGTACCCGAACCGACAATCCAAATAACGATGGCAATTCCCAAAAATAAATATTTAAAAACATTAAATTGGTTTTCCAAGTTGATACTCCAGATGGCTTGCTCATCTGTAGGGGAAATATTATTATTTGCTTTGAGTATTTCTTTTATTTTCGCTTCCATTTTGCTTGCCGGCACATTCGGTTTAGCGGTAGCTCCGAGAAAATGAACGATATCGCCCTGATTAATCACTTTTTGTAAGGTTTTAAAAGGGAGAAAAACCGATTCCGCCGAACGACCGTTTATACTGAAATTAGAAGTGCCGTGAACAACCCCAACCACCTGAAAATAAATCCCCCATATCCTTACATATTTACCAATCGGATTTTCTTTGGTGGGAAACAGCTCTTCGTATACTTTGTCTCCTATTACACAGATTTTTCTTTCTTCCAAATTATCCAACTCATTGATAAAGCGACCGTAGTCGACATTTTGCCTTTCGATTTCGTTATAACTGGCAAAGGTGCCTTTGATTTGGAATGTGCCAAAGTTCTCGTTATATACAATATTGTTTGTACTGCTTCCGCCAAACAGCATGGGAGACAGGCAATCCAACTCAGTCACCGATTGCATAAGAATATCTACATCTTTTTCGTGCATATTCCATTGACGTCCTCTCTGAAAACCTTTGTAGGGTTCATTGGTAGTGCCTGTCATAAAAAAACAGGAATTGGTTGCAATTCCTTCCAATTGATCCAACATTCCGTGTTGCAAGCCTGTTCCGGCGCCCAACATAATCATCAACATGAAAATTCCCCAAAACACGCCGAATCCCGTGAGAAGACTTCGGACTTTATTCCGGGTGATTGTTACCCAAATTTCATGAAACCGATCCAGATCAAACATACTATTCTTATTTAATTCTCCCGCATAGCTTCTACGGCAGATATTCTTATCGCTTTCAAAGCAGGATAGTAACCGGCAATTACCCCGGCTATGATTAATATGCACATAGCTCCTACAGCAACTCCCACATCAACAGTAGGATTCTTAAATACAAAAGACATTTCAGAGGCTTCTGCATTTTCTAAAACGGAATTTACCAATTCGCCAAATCCTACGCCCAGAAACATACCAAAATAACCAAATATACCTGTGATACATGCCGATTCCATCAGTATACCGCCCAAAATAGAGGAAGGTTTTGCTCCAAGCGCTTTACGGATACCAAATTCCCTCGTTCGTTCCCTGACGGTAATTAGCATAATGTTACCGATACTGACTACGCCGGCAATCAGGGTTCCGGTGCCAATGATCCATATAAAAATCGAGACTCCGTTAAAAATACCCATGGTTTGCAAATACATTTCCATTCTTCCCCAAATGCCGATTGCCCTTTCATCTTTAGGATCAAAAATATGCAGGTCGGCAAGTTTTTTTCTAAACCGTTCTTCAAATGCCTTATTCTTTTCTTCCGTATCCAATCCTTTAACCGTAAAGGAAATATTCTCGATTCCCCATCCATAGTTATACAGTATCTGCGCTGTTGTGAAAGGGATATAAGCGACTGAGTTCCCTTGATCAAAGTCCGTTTCAGAAATCCCAATAACTGTATATCCCAATCCGCCTGCTGTGAATTGTTTTCCGATAGGGTCTTCGTCTTGGAACAAAACCTTTTGAAGCCTCGTGTCGATAACCGCCACTTTTCGTGTTTCCCGCATATCCGCTTCACTGATGAAGCGTCCGCCATTCTTTGTGAGCTTAAGTCCATTTATCTTTGGGTAGTCCGGACTCACTCCGATAAATTGGCAATTGGAATTATAGGTATTATAACTAATGGAAACACCGCTGTAAATCATACCTGAAAAAGATTCTGCTTCCGGTATTTGATTTTTGATTAAATCTAAGTCGTTTTGATTCAAACCGATTCTTCGTTGCTCCGGAAAACCTTTGTAAGGCATGGATGTTCTGCGTCCCCAAAATTGAAAACTGTTCATCGAGCGGTCAGCAAAGTTGGAAGTTATCCCGTTTTTCAAGCCGTTTCCTGAGGCAAGCAAGATGCAAAACATGAAGATACCCCATGAAATGGAAAATCCGGTAAGAAAAGTACGGAGCTTATTCTTACTAATGACGCTGAATATTTCAACCCAATTATTGACATCGAAAATCATGGGGAGTTTCATCTGCTTCTTTTTACTTATTGTTTAAAACAATTTCCTGTTCAATGATTCCGTCTTTCAACCGGATAATTCTATCGGTAGCTTCAGCTACGCTTAGTTCGTGCGTGACAATAACCATAGTCATTCCCTCCCTGTTCACTTCGCGTAGAATTTGAATCATTTCTTCCGATGTTTTGCTGTCAAGCGCTCCGGTCGGCTCGTCCGCCAGAATAACTTGAGGTTTAGCAATCAATGCGCGGGCGATAGCTACTCTTTGTTTTTGCCCGCCCGACATTTCGTTGGGCAAGTGAGTCGCCCAATCTTTCAACCCGAAACGGTCTAAATATTCCAAAGCAATCCGGTTTCGTTTTTTCCGGCCGATTCCCTGATAATACAAAGGAAGCGCCACATTTTCCATCGCATTTTTAAAACCAATCAAATTAAACGATTGGAAAACAAAACCAATCATCTTGTTTCGCAATTCGGCTGCTTTGGATTCGCTCAGATTCTTTATTAGCAGATTGTTCAAGCAATAACTGCCTGTATCATAATTATCTAAAATACCGATGAGATTCAGTAGCGTCGATTTCCCCGAACCGGAAGCGCCCATAATAGATATCATTTCTCCCTTTTGAACTTCAAGGTCAATCCCTTTCAACACGTGAAGCGGAGCGCCGCTGTAATACGTCTTATTGATTTTTTCTAATTTTATCATTGGGTATAAACTTCTATCTTCTACAAATCATTGTCTTTTTACCTTAATACTTATATTAGACGAGAACTTGCTGTTTTTGTCACAGATTATTCCGGTTGCAAAGGTAAAAATAAAAATGGTAATTTGTCACTTTTTCATATGCAAATAACGATGATAACGAGTAATAACATCATTCACATATTCAGCAACGCCTATGCCATGGCATTTTCCGAATTTGCAAATCGAATCGTTATAATATTCGGGCATGGTTTTGAATTTCATATAAGTTTCCACATTATTATCCCAAATATGTCTGTCTTTGCCATATTTTTCCGCTAAATTCATGGCATCTGTTACATGACCGACACCTACATTATAAGCTGCCAAAATGAATTTTGTACGTTCTTCTTCATCTTCCACTTTATTGAAAATGCGGCTCAAATATTTCAGATATTCTACCGCTGCCTTGATGCTTTCTTCGGCTTCCAGCATATTATCGCCATCCAACCCCACCATTCTTGCCGTAGCGGGCATCAATTGCATCAATCCCACCGCACCAGCAGGCGAAATTGCAAATACGTCGAAAGTCGACTCATGAAAAGCTATAGATGCCAGCAAACGCCAATCCCATTGGGTGCCGTCGGCGTATTTACGGAATAAATCGTCGAAAGTAGAAATATCTTTACCATCAATAAGATAGATTTTTTTGTTAGCAAAATATGCATTTCTTTTAGTATATTTATGAGCCAACATACGATAAAAAGGCGTTTCCCTTTTTGCTTCAAACCATTGATTCAAAGTATCCAACAAATGCGGCGACGACTTCCTGACCGCCCATGCCGAAAATTGCGGAAGACTGATTTGCAAATGATAATCAATATTTTTCAGGTAACGTTGATGGATTTCTGCTATTTTATTGTCGGCAATGGCGTATGGTATTCGTCGC
>Ga0082212_10011134_pt1 | contig 11424 bp, 5 predicted proteins | sample TergutNt197P3_FD_71548 | JGI IMG/M metagenome (GOLD analysis project Ga0082212, IMG submission 71548) | Neocapritermes taracua P3 segment gut microbial communities from Petit-Saut dam, French Guiana - Nt197 P3 | ecosystem: Host-associated > Arthropoda: Insects > Digestive system > Gut ... | reverse complement strand
ACCGCCTACCGGATGGCGAATGAAATCTATGACATTAACAAACAACGATTTATCGTCGGGAAAACCGATGCCAACGCGCTCACCCTGTCGCGAAACCGCAAAGATAACACGCAGCGAACCTATTTATCAGCCTTGAGCCGGTTTTGGATTTTATATTATACCATCCGAAAAATCACACTATATGATTTTGAGAAACGGGAAAAACTATCAATGCAGGATAGCGTTCAGAATTATTTTTAGTATATTTGCAGCCTAATATTCATGTAAAATAAGTATTCAATGAAAAACTCAATGAAGAAGTCAAGTATTATTGTTTTCAGTGTAATATTCTGTGTTTCAACAATTTTTTTCGTCTACATATCGCGAAATTTATTTAAATCAATAAAAGCTGAAGTTTCTCAGAAGATAAAGGAGAAGTTGGATTCACAACCCTGTCACTTAATAAATATTTGGTGGTTTTTTGAAGATTTGCCTGATTTCCAAAGATTAGATATTGATATTACGGTTACCGATGTTTCAAGAGACTTCAATTTTTATATCTCACCTATTAACACAAGCATAAATGATTGTTCACTGTATGCCGGTATTCAAACTAACACATTGGGAAAACGAAGCAAAACAAATCGTTTTCCCATAAATTTAGGCAAGGGAGGTATTTTTTCGCGTTGGAGTCAAGACGAAATTACACCGATTGGTTATGATTATGTTGATATGTTTGATGATGGCGCATGTGACAGTTCAGGCGCTGAAGGCGGATTTTGCAGCGTTCGTCGTCCATTTGATTGGACTTCAGGGACTTATACATTATCGTTAATCAAAGAAAATACAATTCTTTATAACAATATACCTCATACATGGGTCGCTTATGAAATAACCGAAAAGAAAACAAACGACACAAAAAGGATAGGCAGGCTATTATTCGAAGGTCAATCATTAAAACTAAGAGACGATTTTTGCGCCTTTGTCGAGGTATACGGGATTAATAAAAAGATACCTCCGGCAACTGTTACTTTTGGATTCCCAAAAGTAAACGGTATTGAACAAAATGTTTATAAAGTTTATGCTTATCGTCCCCATACAACCCCCAATGTAACGACTGTTTCATCCCAAGGTTGCGAGATAACTGTAACCCTTGATCCCGAAAATCCAAGACCCGAACCCATATCAAAAGCGCATGAACACTTCATTCTAAGAACTGATACGGTCGAAATAATGACAAGTTCAAATTCGCATTTTCTCGACTTAATCTTTATTCCGTTAAAAATGAATGACAGTATCTACCCTTTTCTATTTAGTACAGGCTTATGGTACAATGTGATTGATTCTGTTTTAGCTCAAAAAATTGAATTGAACTATGATAAGCAAACCTCTTCTTTTTTTAACTCAAAGAAATATTCCATTGGAACGATGAAGATAGATGATGCTTTCCACGTAAATGGCTATAAAGGTAATTTTTATACAGATGTTGAAACAATGCAAAACGTTGGCGCAATGATGGGGATGGAAACGATTTGCCAGTTTAATTGGCTGTTTGATTTTTCCGATAATACAGTAACCATTTCGAACGATAAGTTAATGGTTCCGGTATTATTTGACGATCAAGCCCTTACACTCGATTATTCTATTGAATCCGGACAAACTTGTATGAATTTAACGATGTTTGGGAGAACAATGAAAAACGTCATTTTTGCTACGAATGCTCATAAAGAAATCCATGTAAGCAATAAATTTAAAAATATTGACATTATGTTCTCAAAATCCGATTTCGAACTTTTCGAGAAAAAACAACCTGATAGCATTGCATTAGATTCGTCAAAAACACTGTTTATTGAGGGTCTTGAAACAAATAATGGACACGTATTTTTCTTTGACAGTCTGAAAATCAATGATTATACGCTTCAAGGATTATTAGCCTATCGGTCAAAAGAGGGTGATCAAACCGTGATAACAGCTAATTTCGTCCGCAGGTTCAGGATGATGTATATCGATTCGAGTAACAAAAAGATACATCTTTACGTTTCACCTTCCGATTCTGCAAGGCATCATCGAAAAGAAATACTACTTGTTAACCAGACGCTGCGTCAATATAATAACGCCGGTTCAATGCCTACGGCGCTCATTGATTCAATATGGTGAACCATTTATCGCATTTACGTAACGTCCAAAAAATTATTTATATTTGCAGCATTGTTATTTGTAAGCAAAGAACACGCGCATGGAACAGAATCGTATACTTCCGACAGAGATACAATCGTATGAAGTATTGCAAAAATAGTTTTCTTCTAATCTTCGTTTTGCGATTCGGCGTATTCTTTTAGTAGTTTTTCCTGAACATCGGTCGGGACTAACTCGTAGGAAGAAAACTTCATGGTAAATGAAGCGCGACCGCCAGAGATGGAACTTAACGACGTTGAGTAGCTCGACATCTCTTTGAGCGGAACCTTAGCCATGATCTTTTCATAGCCTTTTTCGCTGTTCATGCCCATTATGATGGCGCGGCGTCCCTGCAGATCGCCCATTACATCGCCCATAAAGTCAGCCGGTACAAAAACTTCTATGTCGTAGATAGGCTCCAGGATTTTCGGGCCGGCGGCTTTAAATGCAGCGCTGAAGGCATTTCGTCCTGCCAGCATAAACGAGATTTCGTTACTATCGACAGTGTGCATCTTCCCGTCGTAAACGCAAACGCGTACGTCGCGGGCATACGAGCCGGTGAGCGGCCCCTGCTCCATGCGCGCCATGATGCCTTTCAGGATAGCAGGCATAAAACGGGCGTCAATTGAGCCGCCGACTATACAATTGACATAAACGAGCTTTCCACCCCATTCCATATCGATGACTTCCGTACCGCGCACACTCATCTTAAATTCCTGACTTCCAAAACGATACATAGATGGAGGCGGCATATCTTCGTAGTAAGGTTCGATCACTAAATGCACCTCGCCAAACTGACCGGCTCCGCCTGACTGCTTTTTATGACGGTAATCGGCGCGTGCAATTTTAGTAATCGTCTCACGATAAGGAATTTTCGGCTCTATAAATTCGATAGGCAGTTTGTCGCTATTTTCCAACCGCCACTTCAAGGTGCGCAGATGAAATTCACCTTGCCCTGATACAATCGTCTGTTTCAACTCTTTCGACTGCTCAATCAACCAGGTTGGGTCTTCTTCGTGCATACGATACAATATTTCGCTTAACTTCTCTGAATCTGATTCGCTGACTGCCTTGATGGCGCGACGGTATTTTGGTTCGGGATAACGGATAAAATCAAATTTATAATCACATCCTTTATCATTTAATGTATTACCCAGACGTACATCTTTCAACTTCACCGTTGCGCCAATGTCGCCGGCGACCATTTCAGTGATTTCAGTACGCGTCTGACCAGCAACGACAAACAACTGCGAAATACGTTCTTTGGAGCCACGGTTGGCGTTCTGCAAATCATCGCCCGCTTTCACTTTACCGGAAACAACTTTAAAGTACGACACCTGTCCGATATGCGGCTCGATGGTGGTTTTGAAGAAAAACAGGCTGGTAGGCCCTTCTACGTCTGCGGCGATTTCTTTTCCGTCGGTTGACACTAATTGGGGCATCTTATCGGCACTCGTTACTACATTGCCCAGAAATTCCATGGTGCGGCGTACGCACATATCACGCTCGGCGCATACGCAAAATACCGGAAACATTCCACGAGAAAGAAGACCGGCAGTAATGCCTAACCGCATTTCATCTTCCGACAGCGTGTCCTGTTCAAAGAATTTTTCCATCAACTCGTCGTCATGCTCAGCAGCAGCTTCTATTAACTGATGATTCAACTCCTCTGCTTTAGCCATTTCCGATGCAGGAATATCCAATATTTCCGGTGCGCCGCCTTCGGGTTTCCATCGGTACATCTTCATCTTGAGAATGTCAATCACCGCATTAAACGACGGTCCATAAGTAACCGGATACTGTACTTGAACCACTTTGTTTCCATAATTCTCTTTCAATTGTGAAACGACGGAATCATAATCCGCCTTATCATTATCCAAATAGTTAATGAGAAAAATCACCGGTTTATGAAACTGCTCTGTGTAGCGAAATTGATTAATTGTTCCTACCTCAATGCCATATTGAGCGTTAATAACCATTAACGCAGCATCGGTTACATTGAGCGCCGAGACAGCCCCTCCGATAAAATCATCGGAACCCGGACAGTCGATAAAATTCAACTTTTTCCCATTCCATTCGACACTAAAAACGGTAGAAAATACCGTATATCCATACTCTTTTTCTACCGGAAAATAATCGCAAACCGTTGAACCGGCTTTGATTGACCCACGTCGTTTGATGATACCACCCTCGTAAAGCATAGCTTCTGCAAGGGTGGTTTTCCCAGCGCCGGAACTGCCCAATATTGCTATGTTCCTGATCTCATTTGTCTGATAAATTTTCATTTTTTTTAGTATTTAATTGTTAATAATTGTAAATTTACTTCAAATTAATGGCGCAAGTTACGAACTTTTTAAGAATATAGTACATTTTATGAGTATGTTTTAAAATTATGTTATACAACATATATTTAAAAACAGTCATTATAAAGAAAATTGTATGAATATCTTGTTAATTTTGATAGGGCTCAAAAATAAACTGTTATGGCAGACTTTATAAATTCTGCTTAAATAATTCGACTAAGTAATTGTAAAACGAAACCCGAATGCGAAAAGTTTACGTAATATATTGTCATTATGTCATTTATATGTTTTTAGCCAGATTTCAAACCAATTTTTATAAAAAAAATTGGCTGTATTAAAAAATTGCTTTATCTTTGCACCCAGTTTTTAACTAGGTAACTCATCACCTAAAAATAGGTGGAAATTGGTGACATAAGTTGGGAGCATAATATTCAAATTTATCTATATGAATACAGAACAATTATTAGCTTCATTAGGAGCAACGCATCCGGGAGAGAAGGAATATATGCAGGCTGTGAAAGAAGTACTGCTTAGTATTGAAAGTGTTTACAACGAACATCCGGAGTTTGAAAAGGCAAAAATTATTGAGCGGTTAGTCGAACCTGACCGTATCATTACTTTTCGGGTACCTTGGGTTGATGATAAAGGCGAGGTGCATGTTAACATAGGCCATCGCGTACAATTTAATAATGCCATTGGCCCATACAAGGGGGGGTTACGCTTCCACGCATCGGTCAATCTGTCTATCATAAAATTTTTAGGGTTCGAGCAGACATTTAAAAACGCCTTGACTTCGCTGCCGATGGGGGGCGCAAAAGGCGGTTCGGACTTTAGCATACGCGGACGTAGCGATGCCGAAGTGATGCGTTTCTGCCAAGCTTTTATGACGGAGTTGTGGCATAATATCGGCCCCGATACGGATGTTCCCGCCGGTGATATTGGCGTTGGCGGACGTGAGATAGGCTATCTCTACGGCATGTACAAGAAACTTAAACGCGAAAATACCGGTACTTTAACAGGTAAAGGCCTTGAATATGGCGGTTCCATCCTCCGTCCCGAAGCCACCGGATTCGGAGGCTTATATTTTGTAAATCAAATGTTAAAGAATCAAGGCATAGACATTAATGGCAAAACGATAGCTTTATCCGGTTTTGGTAATGTGGCATGGGGAGCAGCCCTGAAAGCGACAGAACTAGGCGCCAAAGTTATAACAATCTCCGGCCCCGACGGTTATGTTTACGACCCCGAAGGTGTTAGCGGCGATAAAATTGATTTTATGCTCGACCTGCGCGCTTCAGGCGAAGATATTGTTGCGCCATACACAGACCAATATAAAAACGCTGAATTCTTTGCGAACCGTCGTCCATGGGAACAAAAAGCCGACATCGCCCTGCCTTGCGCTACCCAAAACGAGTTGGACGAATCCGATGCTCAACTGTTAATCGAAAACGGCACGAAATGCGTTGCCGAGATTTCAAATATGGGATGTACCGCCGAAGCAGTCGATCTGTTTATTCACAATAAAGTATTGTTTGCTCCAGGTAAAGCAGTCAACGCAGGCGGCGTAGCTACCTCCGGACTTGAAATGACGCAAAATGCCATGCACCTGTCATGGACGCCAGCCGAAGTAGATAGCAAACTGCAGCAGATCATGAACAGTATTCACGACCAATGTGTGGCTTGTGGAAAAGAAGACGGTTACATCAATTACGTGAAAGGCGCTAACATTGCAGGTTTTATGAAAGTTGCCCGCGCAATGATGGCACAAGGGATTGTGTGAAAGGTAAAATTACAAATTACGAATTTTCGAGGGGTTTTTTGCGATAAAATCTTTCCATGTCGAATAGGATTTTTCTATTTTGGGACGACAGGTTTCCAAGTAGTGACAAAAAGCGGCGGCAAGGCCGTCAGTAGCATCTAATTGCGGTAACATATCGTTATCAGGGATGTACAACATCCGCTGTAACATACCAGCTACTTGTTCTTTGGAAGCCTGCCCGTTGCCGGTGATAGCCACTTTGATCTTCAACGGCGCATATTCACTGATGGGTATATCCCTGTTTAGCGCAGCAGCCATAGCCACCCCTTGCGCGCGACCGAGCTTCAACATACTTTGTACGTTTTTCCCGAAAAAAGGCGCCTCAATCGCGAGTTCGTCCGGATGATACGAATCAATCAGCCGTGTCACACTATCAAAAATATGCCGGAGTCGAAGATAATGATTTTCAAACTTATCTAATTTAAGGACGCCCATCGTTAGGAGGCGTGGTTTATTTTCTTCAATCATCAAAACACCATACCCCATGATGATTGTACCCGGATCAATACCTAAAATAACCTGCTCTTTGTTCATCTAATCGTTAAAAAAATCATTACAAAGATAGGGCTAATTAAACAAACAACAAAATTTATTTTTAGTGTCGTAAAATCCCTTGTTAAGTTATTTTTTATACCTTTGTGCGTTCAATTGTAGAATAGATTGATGATTAACCGCAATCATGAGCCAACCGTTAGCTGAAAGATTAAGACCAAAGACGCTGGATGATTACATCGGACAAAAGCATATTGTCGGGGAAAATGCCGTTCTGCGCCGGATGATAGAATCGGGGCGCGTCCCGTCGTTTATTATGTGGGGGCCGCCTGGCGTCGGTAAAACAACGCTGGCGAGGATAATAGCCAACCGGTTAGACGTTCCCTTTTATACTCTTAGCGCTATTAGCTCAGGCGTCAAGGATGTCAGAGACGTCATTGATAAGGCAAAAAGCAATCCATTGTTTCGCACAGCCACAACGCCTGTTCTCTTTATCGACGAGATACATCGTTTCAGTAAATCGCAGCAGGATTCGCTGTTAAACGCAGTAGAAACAGGTATAGTAACGCTCATCGGCGCCACTACGGAGAATCCTTCTTTCGAAGTCATCCGTCCATTGCTCTCGCGCTGCCAGGTTTATGTCCTTAAACCGCTTGAACAGGACGACCTGCTTTCGCTTCTTCACAAAGCTATAAGGGAAGATATTATCATTAAAACTAAATCTATTAATGTACGCGAGACCGAGGCCGTTATCAGATATTCCGGCGGCGATGCGCGAAAATTGCTGAACATATTAGAGTTAATATTCTCATCTGATGAAAACAGCGACGTCGTTGAGATTACAGACAAAATAGTGGTGGACAGGCTACAAGAAAACCCTGCCGCTTACGACAAAGGCGGCGAGATGCACTACGACATCATCTCGGCATTTATCAAATCCATACGTGGTAGCGACCCCGACGCGGCTATTTACTGGCTGGCACGTATGGTTGAAGGCGGCGAAGACCCTGAATTTATCGCGCGTCGCCTGCTCATCTCGTCAGCCGAAGATGTCGGGTTGGCTAATCCGAATGCCATGTTACTAGCCAATGCCTGCTTTGAGGGGTTAAAAAAAATAGGCTGGCCCGAAGGGCGTATCCTGCTTGCCGAGACCACCGTCTATCTAGCCTGCAGTCCGAAAAGCAATTCTTCATATATGGCTATTAACAATGCCATTGCCACTGTACAAGAAACCGGCAACCTGCCCGTCCCGCTACACCTGCGTAACGCGCCCACCCAACTGATGAAAGACCTTGGTTTCTCCAAAAACTACAAATACGCCCACAGCTATGAAGGCAACTTCGTCAAAATGGACTACCTTCCTAAAGAACTGTTTAAACACCGCTTCTGGCATGGACAGCACAACCCAGCCGAAGACAAACACATTGAGCGCATGATCCAACTCTGGGGAGATAGGTTTAAATAATTGAAAATTTTTCAGGTACACAATACGCTGGGGGTATCGGGAAAGAATTTTAGATTTTCAGGGATGGAGCTACAATTCTCGGCAAGAGCGCGCCTGTCGGGGTCGGGTTCGACAGCTGTGATCCGAAGGTTTTTTTTGACTAAGGACAGAAGGAGCGCATATTCGCCGTAACCGACGTTCTGGATAGTAACCTCGCCATCATCGGGCATATCGGCTATTTCCGCAGCATAATTATTAAGCGCTTTAAGATTTCTACGCACTTCGCGCTCGATGACAGGACCTTTGTAGAGGAAATTTTTCATGACTAAGTCTGCAAAATAATCGGGTGTTTCGAGTTCGTCGCATAACTTTTTATACTCAGCCTGGTAGTAGTGGCGAACGTCGCGCGAACGGGGTGAGTAATCGTTTTTGAAACGGGAATCATCTGAGGAGATACGGGGCATTACCTGAATGTGTATCTGTCCTTTGCGAAGCATGAAATCTTCTTTTGGAAGTACATGTCCTACCCCATGAATCAATATTGGGATAATATCTACATGGATTTGTTCGGCTATGTAAAAAGCGCCCCGATGAAAACGTTTGATAGAGCAATCGGCAGAGCGTGTCCCTTCGGGGAAAACTACAATGGAATAACCGCGTTCGATGGCATCCTTCAATTGCGGAATTGCGTTTTCGACGCCGTTAGACACAGGATAAAAATCGGCATACCGTATCAAACGCCCATAAAACGGCGAGTGCCATACCCAGTCGTTAGTCAGGATAATCAGTTTAGGCGTCAGCATCATGACACACATCAAATCGAGGTGCGCCTGATGATTACAGATAATAACGCCCGGTTTATCGAACTTCTCGCCTGAAAGATTACGGAACGTCGTCTTTACCTGCGGAATATGAAAAATAACAAATTTAGCTATCCGATGGAGGAACTGATGGTATATCCGTTTTTTCTTATCGTTTGTTCTTCCGCATGAAAATAATATCCATCCAGTCAATGTGATGAAGAGGCTTGTAATGCAAAAAAACAAAAACGCATAAACTAAGCAAAGCAGGTTTTTAAATGTCACAGGCATCTGTCGTTTTTTACCTTTTCTCATTGTCAACAACCGGAACAAGCTGGCAGGGATAATATATGCCATGATCACTACCGAGAGCATACCGATGACCGTTACCTCGGCGAGTGAACGCAAGGCGGGATGTTTAGCAAATATCAACATACCCATGCCAACTAACATGATTAGCGCCGACAAGGCGATACTTTTTTTGTATGACGCCAGTATCTTGCGGTTATAAGCATATTCGTGCATCAATCCTTCAGTCATTAAAATCGTATAATCATCGCCCTGACCAAAAATAAAGGTAGCCAGGATGATATTAACGATATTAAAACGGATATCAAAGATATTCATCATCCCAAGTATCCATACCCAACTGAGCGCTAACGGCAGAAAAGCAATGAGCGTCAACTCGATCCGTCCCAACGAAAAAAGCAGGAACGCAAAGACAATAAAACCACAGACATAAAGCACATAGTTAAAGTTGTCCGACAACGAAGCCACCATACGTCGTGTGATTGACCCTGCATCAAAAACGATAGACTGGGAATTGAGTCGTTGTTCGAGTGCTGGCGCTTTTGCAGCATCTGTATATAACAAATGTATTACAGCAGCGCCATCATTTTTTTCGATAATATAATTTTTGGCAAGCGTTTCCCTGATTGGGTTAAAATGCGATAAATCGACTATTTCCCACCGACGGCTAACCATATCTTCAAACGATTGAAAAGCGCTATCACGAAAACCTGCGAGATGCGCTTCTTCACGAAGATAGCACAATACGCTGTCGCGACGCTTGTTCCAAAAGTCTTCCCACCGTTTCAGAAGCGCTTCCTGACGGCTTTGCGAAGGGAAAAAGCCGCCAATACCGCCGATACGGAATACTTCGCCTTCATCCACTAACGACTGTAATACAGGCATCTCGCGTTCGCTTGCTTCCAGGGCTGATTCCAAGTCGTCGCCTTCTGTAACAAAATACATGACATGCTGATTTTTATTCAACAATCCCATCATTTTGTCGAATGCTTGTTTTTGAGATGATGTCATGTAATTTATTTTTTGCATGTCTGTCTCGAAACGGGAATCGCCGCTGAAAAAACTAAAAAAGAGCGTCAAAAGGATGACTACAAGCGCTAACATCCTTTCAACCGTTCTACTGCCCAAACTCGTTTCATCAGTCTCTTTTTCTATACCCGTATTGTGTGTCGCCTTTTTTCGCGCGGGCAAAAAGTGTGGAATGAAAAACAAAACAAACGATATCGTCCCGATAAGCAGAAACGATGCGAACAGCCCCAGATCTCTCATCGCATCGGAGCCAATAAAAACAAGACTCATAAACGCTCCAACGGTTGTAATATTGCCGATAGTTAGCGGCTCTATAATATCTTTGATTATGGTCGGCGTATCCGGCGCATGGTTATGATATTCCATGACATGAAGCGGATAATTGATTGCTATTCCGCAAATAATAGAACTGATGCCTACCGCAATAATCGATGCTTCGCCGTTGATCAGGTTAAGCGCTGCCAGCGCAAACAGTCCGCCAAAAAGGACGGATGCAAAAATAAGCGCTATTTTACGACCATTGCGGAACGAATAAACCATCAACGAAAGCATGACAACCACAGCCAGCGACATCGAAAAAAGCGTGTCCCGTTTTATTTGGCGCGCATTAGAAATACCTATTTCCGAAGCGCCAAAACTGTCGAAGGCGACACTTGTAAATTCAATCTCGGTTTCGGCTATCAAGGATTTCAAGGTATCAAGTAACATTGCATTTATCCTTGTCTCACTGGGGGGAATGGCACATTCGATAAACATAATTCCCTGATTATCTTCATTAAAAAGATAGTCGTCGTACAACTGAAATCGTTCGCTAACCTGAAAGTTTTGTAACTTGCGCATCAAAGCGCCCGATAGTTGTAACGGATCGGACAGAAAAATGTTCCGTACCATCATACCCGCCGATGAGGATAAGATATTTTTGTCAATAAGCAACTGACGGGCAATAGCTTCGCGTGAAAAAGCCGTATCCATACGGATATAATCGTCGTCATCTAAGAAATAAGGCATATTTTCAATGATAAAATCGGAAATCGTCATCATTTCCATCGGGTTAACGCTGTAAAACAGGCTTTT
>Ga0082212_10011133_pt1 | contig 11425 bp, 13 predicted proteins | sample TergutNt197P3_FD_71548 | JGI IMG/M metagenome (GOLD analysis project Ga0082212, IMG submission 71548) | Neocapritermes taracua P3 segment gut microbial communities from Petit-Saut dam, French Guiana - Nt197 P3 | ecosystem: Host-associated > Arthropoda: Insects > Digestive system > Gut ... | reverse complement strand
TACGACCCGACCAAAATGCCGCCAATAGCCATGTGGCAGAAGGAACTCACCGCCAAGGCTACCGAAAAAGATTCTCTGTACCGGGAGTATTACACGCTAAAAGACGAAACCACGAAGGTGGAAAAAATACAACGTAGTGTTAAAGAAATCCTGCATAGTGAATCGAAAACTCCGAAGCGTACATCGACAAGAGCGCATAGTATGGAGTTGTAATTATAATGTAGCGGGAGTAGGTTTATAGCCACTCCCGCTCTGCGTTGATCTACATCAGGTTTTATGAAACGTATTGCTTATATGTGACGTTGAAACTCAATCATAACGCCCCCTCTGTCAACTCGAGTAATTTCTTGTTACGATTCTACCTTAACCAATACGGCATCCGAGTTATCTACATTACTAGCAACAATATAGTATCTTCTGGCAGAAGTCAGATTTTCAAACGCTTTACTTGGATTCATTGCATCAAGCGTGAATGTTAGAATGTAGTCCGAATCATTAGCAGCGTCATAGAGGTAAAAAGTGCCTTTGCCAAAAGCAGGTGTGCCATCACTATAATAATCGACAAATGATACTACTATTTGCGTACTGTTCGTATAAAGCCTAAAATTATGCAACTGTTCCAGACTGGTCGTAAGGAATGGCATTTTCGATAAATCAATGATATGCACGCCTTTTTGTTCGCTTTCCATCACTGCCTGCGCTGACCCCGATTCAGGGGTTGCATATGACTCATCAGGCGGTCTTTGCGGGTAAACTATTTCTGCACCGCCATTAGATTCATCCACTCTGCCATTATCACTACCTCCAAAGCCATCTACTAAAGATTGCCATTTGCCAATGTCGATATTGGCAGCATTCCAACCTGAACTGTAGTTGATATGATCGACTCCAATAATATTCTGTAGATCGGTGACGGTTTGTTCCCGTAAGTTAGTATCCTTTATGTTCACTAAGTATCGGTTGCGAAACCAACTCGCATCGACATCTTTAAAGCGTTCAACATCATCCTCGCTTACCCTCTTAAACATATCATCATATGCTTGTTCGCTGCTTATAAAAACCATTGATTCAATGTTTGGAATTGACATTATCCGACTTCCTAACGCTCTTGATTCATCTTCGGAAAAGTTTTCGTTAATATAAACCAATAAAACATTATCCGCATCCGTTTTGTTTGCCGTAGTATTTCCTAAAAGCAGAACACTTGCTGTAATAACGATAGCTACAGCTACCACGCTGATCAGAAGCGCAGGTTTCTTATATTTCAGAACATTCTTGATCCTCATGCTTACACCCGTTTCCCCAAAAGCCAGAGGATTAAGCAGTCCGCTCTTTTTTGCCGACAAGTAAAGCAGTGAATTGGAATATACGCTGCGGATGTCGGTATCTGATTGCTTCATCACATAATCATCGGCTGATAGTTCCATGTCACGCGTCATGAGTGCGTAAGCAACCCAAGCCAGAGGATTGAACCAGTGGATAGTAGCAACCAGAAAAGCAAAAGGTTTTACAAGATAGTCAAGACGTTTGATGTGTGTCTGTTCGTGCAGCTTGATATATTGAAGTTCCTGATCGTATAGTCCCACTGGTACATAAATCTTCGGGTGGATAAACCCGAGTACAAACGGTGTTTTTATTTGATCTGTTTCATATACATTGTCTTTTGTGCGTATCGCTGTCCTGACTTTTTTATATAAACGCAAATATTTGATAATTCCGTAAGATACTAGCGAGAGAATGCCCGCAAACCAGATCGCCATGCCTACCCTTAGTGTCATCTTAGCAGTATTCTTGTTGTTGTTAAATACATTGTCAACAATGGGCAAGCCGCTTTGTATAATCTGATTTTCAGAATATACAATGTTCGTTGGTATGGTCTGCGGTTGAATTGGAACGGCGCTTACCGGCATTTCTATAGTAAAAGGGCAAATAAGCCGGAAGAACACGACCGCCCATAGCATATAGGCGTATTTTTTCGGCGCTTTCTTTAAGAGCAGCCGGATCAGCAACACTGCTAACGCAACAAAACTGGCGCTTATGCTCATGTTCAGGATTTGTATAAATAATCCGCTCATTTCGCTGCCTCCTCTATCATCTTCTTTATTTGTTCAGCTTCATCCCGCGTCAGTTGTTTATCCTGTAAAAATGCGGTGATGAAGCTGGGTAGGGAGTTATCGAAGGTTTTTTCAAGTATCTGTTCACTCTCGTACTTCTGCACCTGCAAGCGTGACACCAGCGAGGTAACTATTGTTTTCTCGCTTTTTAACGCGCCCCGCACCGATAACCTTTTTATCACAGAGTATGTGGTAGACTTTTTCCATCCGAACTCATCGAAGCACAGCTTGACAAGCTCCGGCGATGCAATAGGCTCGCTCTCCCACACTATGCACATAAATCTATACTCTGCGTCAAAAATTTTGATTTCCACGCGTACACCTCCAGTCTAATGTGTTAGATTTTGATTATTCTAACATATTAGACCGGAGGTGTCAAATACTATTTGCGTTCGGTATCTATTAGCAAACCGTAAATTGCCTGAGAGCTTTGGCTTTCCAAGGATTTTTAATATCTGCTTGGAAAAACACCTCTTGACTTCACTCGGCCGACTCTACATGTATTTAAGGAGTTGTAAATAATGCTCACCGGCTTGGTTGTGTTCTTCACCAGTGTCGTAAAAACGTTTGCCGAATATGATGAAGCCGTTGGATTCGTAGAAGTCTTTCAACTTTTGCTTGTCTTCACATTCCAGGTAAATAATCTTACCGCCAATAATTTCTTGAACGATGCGCAGCTTCTCGCAAGCCAGTTTCAGCAACTCATTTCCCGTAATCAGATTGTGCTGTGAGTATTTATAGTTTTTCCCTAATTGCCCAATAAGTGGGGCGGAAACTGAACACAACTGCTGTTCCGGTTCGTACTTACCAAATTTCAGAATCCTCTTAAATAACGAATTGCTTACACTCTTTTCGTTTATCTGTATGCTCTTATTCGCTAAAGCAAAATATCCGGCTATGACCAACTCGCTTTCGACTGGAGCCATTACCAGATGTGTTTGAGAAATATGTTGCTTTGCAAACTCGATAGACTTTTCGCGTAGAAAGTACTCGACGTCTCTGTTTAACCCACATGAAAAATCAGAGAGTGCGCCCTTCGTTTGCCGCTCTCCGATTTCTTCTATCATTGTTTTGAGGTTGACGATCTTGTATGCGTTCATCTGCTGCCAAGAAACATAATGCGTATTTCTTCTCTCGACGCATTTGAATACCGAACTCCGATAACGGCGGGTTCTTCAGCCTGTTCTTCCGCTTTTTCGAGCGCTTCGGCAAGCTGCTCCGCGTCGTAGTCATTTTCGATCCTTACCTCATTGAGGAAACTCTCTGTTGCCATGCGCTCACCCCCCTATATGCAGCCATTATAGCTCATTTCAGCTAAGCAGACAACATTTTTTTGTCAAATTGGACATTTACCCTTGACGGCACGTCTTTGAAAACTCGGACTTCATATATATGCTCAACCAAGCCGGGGGCGACCGCCAGATACTGGCGAAGCAGCTTGGCATATCCACGCATCAGCTTTCGTATGTGACGCACTCGAACGCCGGGGAGGGTCTTTTGTTTTACGGAAACACCATCATCCCGTTCTCCGACAAGTTCCCGAAGGACGGCGAAATCTACAGCCTGCTCACCACGAAGCCTAATGAAACGCAGGGGGTGAGCGGCTGATGAGCCTGAAAGACAAGCTGGCGGCGGCAAAGGACAAAGCCGCGATGCGCGATTTTGAAGTGCGGATCACCGAAACGCTGGAGAGGACGGTCATAGTCGAAGCCCGGAACATGGAAGAAGCGAAAGACATAGTGACTGAGCAATACAGGAACAGCGATCACGTCCTCGACGCCGACGACTTCACCGGCGTCAGTATCACCACGCTGTACGGTACGCCCAACAAATCATTGGATTCCACACGACGAAAGGAGGGAATCGCCCTATGAATGAGAATGCGACGGCAAACGGCGGCAGGATCGCGGAGTCCGCCCCCCTCGCCGAAAACAAATACGTCAAGGAGCTTCTCGGCATACTCAAGGACAACGGCAAAGACTCCTCCGGGCTGGACGCGCTAATAAACCATGTCAGCGAAATGGAGAATTTTGTCAAGATGGCTGAAAACAGGATCGCCGATATGAAAGCGCAGCTTGACACCATGAAGGAAGTCCAGGACCATCCTATCAAAAACGCTTTGCAAAAAACGATCAGCGCTCTTGAGGCAAAAGTTGCGGACATTAAAGAGCAGATCGTCCAACTGAGGTTGGACATCGCCGGGGGCTGCATAAGCGCCATCAACGCATTTAAGGAAAAAGGCGCTGCGGCGCTCGACAAACTCACTTCATTTTTCAACGTCAAGCGCGGTTTGCAGTCGATGGGCAAAAACATCGACGATAGCGTCAAGTTGGACGACAAGGCGGTAGCAAAAATCGAAGCCTTTTCCGCTGAATACCACAAAACGGGGCGTCACTTTAGAAACATGGGGCGGGTGCTGACCGGAAAGCCGCCCGTTAGCGCTGTGAAGGAGTCCGGCAGGCTCGCCAAAGTCGTAAGCGCCCCGTACAGGGCCGACAAAGCCTGCCTGATCGCCATGAAAAGGACCATCGAAAAGATGATCGGCGCACTCGAACGCCTTGAGCAGAAAACGACCGCGACCCGCGTGGACAAGGCGGCGGAACCGGCTGAGAAAAAGCCCTCTCTCTCGGAAAAACTAAAGACCAACAAGGAGCTTATAAAGCAACTGGACCTCGAAAAGATGAAACAGGAGCGCGTCAAAACGCCGGGGATTGAGGTATGAGCCGGGAGATATACAAGGCGCGGGAACGGGTAACGCAGAAAATGACGCGGGACGGGCTTGTAGAACGGAACGAAAGCAGCGGCGACGAGAACCGCGTCAGCAAACGTGACGCGGAGTACCTCCCTCGCGGCGAAACAACGGACGGCGACGCCTATACCCGATTTGGGGACAGGCAGGGCGATATGACGGCTACTCGAAAACGGCAAAGCCAAGCATACAGCCAGCCACGACAGCCGCAGGGGGCTGAACAACCCGCCCCATCTGACCCCGTGCGCGAGATACAGCCGCGCCAGCTTGAACCGCCCGAATCGCAAAACCCGCTGCACAGCCGAAACAAGCAGGCTGCGCGCCGATTTCAGGATGAACATAGATCGGACTCAAAACCTGCTGACGCCGCTCCTCCCGCGCCGCCCGCTCATCATCAGCAGGATGTGAGGGCGTTGAAACTGCGCCATGATGGATCTGCTGACGGCAAAGACGGCACACAGGCGCATAGGGCGTCGGTTCAATCGGACGATAACAGCGTCCAAGCCGCCGATGCTCCGTATTATGCGGACATTCAGGAGCATCCCGCTGACAGCCCTGTTCGCCCGGACGCCACTCCGACACGGCACGACGGCAACGACAAACTCAAAACACGAAAAAAGACCACCTATCGCCACACCAAAGACTACGGAGTGAAGCAGAGCAAGCCCGAAACATTGCAGCACAAGCCTGAACCAGCGCTTGACAAGGGAGATGTTCCGGTTGGTATCGACACCCCGGTTGCGACGCAAGCGGCGGCTATCGCTGACGGCGCGGAACATAAGGTCAATACGAAAACCGCATTGGCGGATGGCGAAAAACGCCAAATCCGAAAAGGCAGCACATATCGCCATTATAAAGTGGATGCGCCGAAACAGGACGCCCCAAAGACCGCCATCCCGCCTGTTCAGGGGAGTGCGCCTGAAAAAGATGCGGTAAAAGGCGAGAAAACAAAAACATCTGAACGGATAGGCGACAAACCGGATTCCGCGCTGAAGGAGAAACCCGGCAAGCTGCAATTCTCCGGCGACGAAACCGCGCCGGAGGCTCCGAAAAGCAAAATGCTTGCCAAAGCCGAACGCAAGTTTGAAAAAACAAGCGGTAAGCTGGAGCAGGCGAAGGAAAACCTGCCGTCAAAGCGGAAGCTCCGTTCCGAGCGTGTCCTTGATGAAAAATCAGGCAAAGCGAAACGGACGCTCCATTTTGAGCATGAGGTCAAGTCGCAAAAAGATCATATAAAAGGCGCGCTGCCGCTCCGCCCCGTAAAGGCGGGCATGAACGCCGCCGTCGTTTTCGGTCACAACAAGCTGTTTCAGGTCGAGCATGAAAACGTGGAGGTCAAAGCCATACACAAAGCCGAGATGGTCGCCGAAGGCGGCGTCCGCTCCACGCTCCGTCACCATAAGTCAGCCCCGTACAGGAAAGCCGTAAAACTGGAACACAAGGCGATGAAGCGGCAAGTCAACCTGACATATCGCCAGACCCTCGAAAGGAACCCCAAGCTGAAAGACAATATGTTTTCACGGGCATGGCAGAAGCGGAAAATAAAGAGGGATTACGCCAAAAAAGCCCGTGACGCGCAGAAAACGGCGGGGCGCGTGAAAGCCGCCGCTCAGAAAACTGGCGACGCGGTAGTCAAAGCCGGAAAAGCAATCGCCAAAAACCCGAAGGTAGCGATAATCCTGCTCCTGCTGGGTTTCCTGCTGCTGATTACCCTGTCCATGTGCAGCGCTTTAGGCGGACTCGGCGGTGGCGGTGTGGGCGGACTATCCGTAGCCACTTATGCGGCGGAGGACGCCGACATCCTCGGCGCACAGGCAGCCTACGCCGGTATGGAGGCTGATTTGCAGTACCGGCTTGACAACTATGCGGCGCTGAACCCCGGTTATGACGAGTACCACTTCAGCCTTGACGAAATTTGGCATGACCCTTACGTGCTGATTTCAATGCTCAGCGCGTTCCACGAAGGGGCTTGGACGCTTGATGGTGTGCAGGCTACGCTGGCCATGCTCTTTGAGTTGCAGTACACCCTGACCGAAACTGTGACAGTGGAAGTCCGGTACTACACCGAGTATTGGTCATACACCGACCCGGTAACGGGCGAAACGGATTCGGGGAGCTATGAGGTTCCATACGACTACTACATCTGCACGGTCACGCTCAGTAATTTCAACCTCTCCCATCTCCCCATTCATATCATGGGCGAGGAACAGTTGAGCCGGTACGCGCTGTTTATGAGTACGCTCGGCAACCGCCCTGACCTTTTTCCCGTCGCATCGTTCCCCCGCGCGTCCGTATATCAGGACTACGGACGCCACGACATCCCGCAGGAGTATTTTGACGATGCGGTATTCGCCGCGATCATCGAGGAAGCTGAGAAGTACCTTGGCTTTCCTTATGTTTGGGGGGGATACAACCCGAACACGTCGTTCGACTGTTCGGGGTTCGTGTCATGGGTGCTGAATCAAAGCGGATGGAACATAGGCAGGCTTGGCGCGTCCGGGCTGCACAGCATGAGCAGCACGGTATCCGCATCGGAGGCGAGGCCCGGTGATTTGGTGTTTTTCCATTCGACCTATGCCGCGCCTGATCCAAACGGGGCCACCCATGTGGGCATCTATGTCGGCGACGGCGTAATGTTGCATTGCGGCAATCCCATTGGTTACGCTTCAATAGAAACCGCTTACTGGCAATCGCATTTGCTCGCTTTCGGGCGAATATACTGACTTAGGAGGAAATTTCTGATGAAATCAAAACACATTAAAACAATAGTAACCCTCTTGACGCTCATGTTCTGCGTGGGCGTTTTTTATGCCCCTGCGTTTGCGGCGGAAATCGGCGATTTGGACGAACCTGCCGCTGACGTCGAAACCACGGAAAACGAAGTTGACGATGTTCTGCCCGATTCCGACGATTTTGAGCCTGAACTGGAAGGCGACGCGCCGGAAGAAGGAATGGAACTGATTGAGCTTGAGTCGTTGATCCTGTCCGGCAGCGGCTTCCGCCCATTCACGCCGTCCGGTACAGGCACGGTGGTTGACAACGCGACAGACGGCGACGGGAAGGAGTTTTACACCATCTCCACCGTTGACGGCGACATCTTCTACCTGATAATCGACCGTCAGCGCAACACGCAGAACGTCTACTTCCTGAACGCCGTCACCGAACTGGATTTGCTCGCGCTCGCGGTTAAGAACGAGCGCGCGTTGCCTGCCGGTACGGTCCTGCTCCCCCAGGAAAGCCAGACGGACGATGAAAGCCAAGACCCGCCTGAAACGGTCGAACCGGAAACCCCGCCGAAAGAATCAAGCAAGACCTCCCTATATGTGTTCCTCGCAATTGCGGTCATCGGAGGTGGAGGCGCGGCCTATTACTTCAAGATTGTAAAAGGCAGGAAGAATACAGTCGATGACGACGATTACGGCGACGACGACTCTGACGGCGAGGATGAATACGGTTACGAAGATGAACCGGACGATGGTTCGGACAACGACGGAGCCGAGGACGGAGGTGAGGAGGTTGAGTAGGAAAATGATATTGGCGTCAACAGGCGCGGCATTGTTCCTGACCACGGCAATGCTTATCTTCAAGAAGGTCTACAAGAAGCGCCGCAGGAAGTAGCGGCAAGTGGTATGGCAAGCCCTCCGCCTGTTTGATTCATTCAGCGGAGGGCATATTTTTCTATGAGGAGGTGCAGCAACGCTTATTCGATGATGCTTGTTTCGATTTTTATATCCACATTCCCTCTTATCATTGACCATACAGGACACATTGTTTCTTCTGCGGCAGTGAGGGCATTTTGCACATCGGATTCCGTCAGTCCCTTCGCTTTAATGTCCAGTCGCACAACAATATGGCTTAATGCCTTCGGGTGTTCTTCCCGGACTGTCCCATCCAACTCCACAGAAACGCCTTCGACTGCTTTGTTCATCTTGTAGCGCAGCAAGGTCATTACTACCGTGCTTAGACAAGAGCCGAAACTTATCATCAGCAATTCCAGAGAAGTGTAGCCTTTGCCGGTGCCGACAGGAGGGAAAAAATCAACAACTATAGCCGGATTGTCTCGCGCCGTAGCGTCGAACATCGCCTTGTCGTCTACGGTTTGTAGTTTTACTGATAAAGTGTTGCCGGGAGTGTTTTTATCATCCATGATTATTGTCCTTTCTAAAAAAGAGTTTTTATAAAGTGTTTAGCAAATCATATTTCCCCATAAACAGATATACCCCTAATACAGCAAGAAACCCGTTGGCGGCAATAAGGTTGCTGAACCGTTGGAACAAGCCGAAATACTCGCTCGGCGCTGCGTTCACGCCCACTGCCCCGACCATCATAAGGATTAGGGCTGTCGTTGCGCATACGGCAAGTGAGACAAATCTCCTTTTGCGATATCCGCCGATCATTATAAGAACAAGGGATGCGATAGAAAGCAAGATAACGACAACTGTTACAACGATGTGCATGGCGTCTTGAAATGCCGTGCCGGAAGTACCGCTTTCCGAGAGGGGGAACGACGCAAACCCGACCGACGATACCCACATCATAGCTGCGAACAGGTAAACCCCTACCCGCAAGGCTTTGTTAAGCTTGCTTTGTATGGCGACGCAGACCATCATAATGCAGACCAACCCGCAAACGCCGTACAGACTGGACAGTTGATTCCAGAGACTGAGCGACGGCGAGTTCGCTGCGCTAAGGTCGCTTACGGCTTGGCTTTTCCAGTCATAGCCCGGATAGGCAAGAGGGGAAAACACGACCGCCGCCGCATATGAAATGAAGCTCAGAATGCCGAGCAAGCCGAGCCATTGGGTGAGGGTTTTCTTGGTTGTGCTGTTATCTTGATTTTTCAAAGGCTGATCTCCTGTCCCGGCTTCGGTATCATTTTGTTCGGCACTTCTCTTTTTCTGTCCACACGGAGGTTATTTCCCCAAACACATATTGGCGGATTTCGCCAGGTTCTGTGTATGCTTCAGTGAGGTATGCTTTGGCTTCTGCCGAATAAAAATCTTCCGTGTTCGCAGTTGTGATTTGTGTGAGCTTGCACTCGACGACAAGACGGGCTTCCTCAAAAGCCATATTGCCAAGAGGGGTTTCAACCGTTGCCAGCTTTACTTCTTTCATCTTGTCGCTGTCCCTGCCGGATTTAGACCCTAAAAACATGAACCTTTCTCTGTAGCTGTCATCGAAGAATGACAGAGTGTAGTTTTGCTCTTTCTTAATAAGCTCAAGAGTGTAGCGATTCGTGGGGAAAATAAGCCATGTTGCAGGTTTTCTGAAATGCACAGCCAATCCACCGCCGCTGGCTACCATTGCGTTGCAACCGTCAACAGTCCGCACTGTTACGACGGGAAACACTTTTCCAAAAAGCGTAAAAACGTCGTCCTGTATTTGTTCCGGGGCTATTTGTGTGAATAGTTGCTCGAAAACCATTGTTTCACCCTTTCAAACAAATCGTACTCATTTACTTCTATGGATAAAATCCGCCATAACGTCCCAGCCTTTTTTCGCATCGGGCGTCCTGTTGTACGTGAAACCGTGAACGGAATCTTCAAATTCATGGAACTCCACTTGCACGTTTGCGCCTTTCAACGCTTCATAATAGCGAACGCCCTCGTCATGCAAGGAATCCCTCCCCGCCAAAATAAGCAGAGCCGGGGGTAGCCCTGCCAACTGTTCATTAGTCGCAAAGACAGGTGACATATATGGCGTTTTTGCGGCTTCATAGTCTTTGCCGTAGTAACAGGCATTGAACATATCGACCATTTTAGGCGAAACAGCCCCTTTGGGGTTCGGCCTTTCAAAAGCGTCAAGCGACATATCGCATGGAGGGTAGTCCAAAACCTGATACTTAAACGAGAAGTCGCCCTTTTCCTTTGCCATGATGCACATGACTGTGGCAAAATTGCCCCCGGCGCTATGCCCGCCCACGCCGACGCTCTCCGTGTCGATGTGATATGCTTTCGCATTGTCAAAATAATGCTTTATCACTTCATAAATCGCTTCAACGGCAGCCGGGAATGGGTAATTTGGCGCTTTCGGGTAATCAATGCTAATCACTTTTACCCCCGTCCGCTCCCTGAAATACGCGCACATAGGCTCGTCCATCGCCGCCCACCCCAGGACAAAGCCGCCGCCGTGCATATCTATGAAGAGCGGCTCAGTTTCAGACGAATCAAATCCGTACTCCAACACGCTCACATTACCGCGCGTTGTTTCTACGAGCCGAACTTTTCCAATCTTCGCGGGCTTCAACTTGCTTGCGAGCTTCATTATTAGCTGCAAGCGAAGCGCTTTTTTTACCAACTTTGCATTACCCATGTTTATTACCACCAAGTATAATTGTACTAATGACCAGTCTTGATAACATTCGATTTACTTAGACTTCTTCTAAAACTAATTCCTTTTGTTTTTGCTATTAGTGGCATGACCTTTAAGCCTAACCATATCAATTTACTTCCGCTCGTATCAACATATTCGTTGATGGAGATAAATTTCCCGTCGCGCATTTTGCATACAAGACATACATTTTCTATTACTGTCAACTTGAACACAGTGATAATGGCAGCAT
>Ga0082212_10011132_pt1 | contig 11425 bp, 9 predicted proteins | sample TergutNt197P3_FD_71548 | JGI IMG/M metagenome (GOLD analysis project Ga0082212, IMG submission 71548) | Neocapritermes taracua P3 segment gut microbial communities from Petit-Saut dam, French Guiana - Nt197 P3 | ecosystem: Host-associated > Arthropoda: Insects > Digestive system > Gut ... | reverse complement strand
AGACACCGTTTTGGGTTCGGTAATCGACTATGTTTTGCGCCAACTGAGGTCCTAAGCCGGAAACGTAGGTAAGCAGGTGCTTGCTTGCCGTATTCAGGTTGACCCCAACGTGGTTTACGCAATATTCAACCGTCATATCAAGGCTCTCTCTCAGGCGTTTTTGGTCAACGTCATGCTGGTACTGCCCCACCCCAATCGCTTTGGGGTCAATTTTAACCAATTCAGCCAGAGGATCCATCATCCTTCGACCAATGGAGATTGCGCCGCGCACTGTAACGTCATAATCGGGAAACTCTTCGCGGGCGATGGGCGAAGCGGAATAGACTGAGGCTCCATCTTCGCTCACGGAATAGATCTTGATTTCGTGGGGCCACGCAATCTTTTTAAGGAATTGCTCTGTCTCACGACCCGCCGTACCATTGCCCACCGCAACCACCTCCATCTTGTACGATTCAATAAGGTTTATCATTTTTTTAATCGCTTGACTACGCTCGTTTTGTGGAGGATGAGGATAGATGGTATCGTTGTGCAACAAGGCGCCTTGCGCATCTAAGCAAACCACCTTACAACCGGTTCTAAAGCCCGGGTCAATTGCCAATACCCTCTTTTGCCCCAAAGGAGAGGCGAGCAAAAGTTGTGTAAGGTTATCGGCAAAAACCTTAATTGCCTCACCATCGGCTCGCTCTTTTGCTACGTTCAGCGATTCGTTTTCAATGGAGGGATGGATAAGGCGTTTATAACTATCCACCATCGCCATTTTCACTTGAGCCAATGAACTCTCTTCACCTTTAGGAAAGGGAGTGCAAAACTGCACCGTATCGTTTTTAGGGAATACAAAGCGCTCCAACACTGCCAAAGCGTCATCTGTTGCCTCCGGTTCTACCCGAACGGTGAGGAAACCTTCGGTGTGTCCGCGCAAAATGGCTAACAGGCGATGGGATGGAATTTTTCTAATCGGCTCGCTGAAATCGAAATAGTTTTGAAATTTCTCTGCCTCTTCTTCTTTGCTTTTCACCAATTTAGAGTATATGAAAGCGCCTTGTTGAAAGAGTTTCCGCAGAGAGTCGCGAATATCTGCACGCTCCGAAATTTGCTCCGCAACAATATCTCTTGCCCCCCCAAGCGCCTCTTCAACAGAGGATACCTTTTCGTTTAAGAAAGAGGCAGCCAAATCAGATACAGGACGCCTGTCAAAGGATGTAAATAATTCAGCCAAAGGAGCTAAACCTTTTTCATGAGCCACTGAGGCGCGGGTACGGCGTTTAGGGCGATAAGGGAGGTAAAGGTCTTCTAAACGATTCATTTCGAAACAGGCATCAATTGTTGCCCTGAGTTCATCCGTCAGTTTTCCCTGCTCTTCGATTGATTTTAGAATGGTCTCCTTTCGTTTTGCCAGCTCTTCATACTTTTCGTGCAACACTTTAGTGGCAGCAATTTGTACTTCGTCCAAACTTCCTGTCATCTCCTTACGGTAACGACTGATAAAGGGCGTAGTGGCGCCTTCGTTCAATAGTTGAATGGTGTGCTCCACCTGCCACTCTTTCAGGAAGAGTTCCCCTGCGATCAACGCAACGTGCTTGGGGTCAATAACTCTATTTTGATTCATATTTTTTCAGTTATAAGGTTATACAATAAAAAAGAACAACCGGATCCTCTATCACTCCTGAGACAGTTGCGCTAATTGTTCTCGGTATGCAGAAAATATTTTCGATTTGGATACAAACCCCACATACCGTCTCTGTCTATCGACTACCGGTAAATTCCAAGCGCCTGACATTTCAAATTTTTCCATTACCTGCTCCATCTTTTCTTCAATGCCTGCCACATCGGAAGACGATTGCATTACATCTTTTACAAAAGTGGTTTGGTAGAGGGTGCGGTCAAACATCATCTCCCTGATTTTATCCAAAAGCACTACGCCCTCTAATTCACCATGAGGACCCACCACAGGAAAGATGTTTCGCTTGCTTGAGGCTACCGCCTGCACCAAGGTGCCCAACGAATCATCTGCGCCCACTGCCTTAAAATCGGTTTCCACCAAATCAGCCGTCTGCAATAGAACCAATACCGCCTGATCGTTATCGTGCGTCAGCAACTCTCCTGCTTTGGCAAGGCGCTTGGTATAAATAGAATAGGGTTCAAAACCACGAATGGTGGCAAAAGAGCATACAGAGGTGATAATTAGGGGCATAAGTAGTTGATAACCTCCTGTAATTTCTGCAATTAAAAAAATTGCCGTGAGGGGCGCCTGCATCACGCCTGCCATCAATCCCGCCATTCCGGTCAGGGCAAAGTTTGCCTCTGACAAGTGGTGAAAGTCAAAGAGATTGATGCTTCTTGCCATAACAAAGCCCAATATTCCCCCCACAAAGAGCGTGGGTCCAAAGGTACCTCCCACTCCGCCGCCTGCATTGGTAAACGACATAGCGATTACCTTAAAAAAGAGCACGCCCGCAAGAAAGAGGGGCAGGAACCACGGCTGGAGCGTCAAGGTTCCAAAAATAAATGAATTATCTATGGCAGGTTCAACATTTTCATTGAGGCAGGTGCTCAAAAATCCGTACCCTTCTCCATAGAGAGGAGGAAAGATAAAGATGAGCAACCCCAGACCCGCAGCCGCCATCAACCAGCGCTTGAAGGGACTTTTGATGGCGTGGATTCTGTCTTCTATATGCAGCGTTGTATGGGTAAAATAGAGGGAGATGAATCCGCATAAAACCCCCAATGCCATGTAATATGGCAAGTTGCCAATCAAAAATTGCTCCGCAGTGGTGGCAAATGCCACCTCATTGCCCATCAATACCGCTGAAACCACCGTAGCGGTAATCGAAGCAACAAGCAGCGGTAGAATGGAACCCATAGAGAGGTTGAACATCAAAATCTCTAAGGTGAAGAGGATCCCGGCAAGAGGCGCCTTAAAGATGCCGGCTACAGCACCTGCTGCTCCGCAACCGAGCAACAAGGTCATTTGTCGGTAATTTAAACCCAACAAGCGTGCAATATTGGAGCCGATGGCAGCGCCGGTATAAACAATGGGTGCCTCGGCACCCACTGAGCCGCCAAAACCAATTGTTACTGAACTTGCTGTCATCGACGACCATGTATTGTGCCCTTTGATTTGTGATTTGTTGCGGGATATGGCGTGAAGCACTTTGGTTACTCCGTGCCCAATATTGTCCTTGATTACATATTTGACCAACAAAAATGCCAGCAACATACCCACGCCCGGGTAAACAAAATAGAGCAGACTGTCTGCCCATCCGTGAAACCAGCCCGTAAGGAGCGCCTGTACGCCATGAATCGCCTTTTTTAGGACTACGGTGGCAAGACCGCACCCCAAACCGGTAAACACAGACAGAATGAGCATCATCCGTCGCTCCGGCATCTGTTTGAGCCAAACGGCAAAAGGCAACAGTATTTTCTGCATGGGAACTATCTCTTATTCATCCTGCTCGGAATCTCTATCCGTTACATCTCCGTCGTCGGAGAAGTCGTCCGCAGTATCGTCTCCATCGGGGAATCCGTCATCATCATCTTCGGAAGCAGAGGTAGCGCCGTCTCCAAAGATGGTCTTTTCCACCTCTGCATAGTCGTCAATCTTTACATCAACCTTTACTAAGGAGATAGCGTCTTCCGTCTCCACCTTAATGGCGTGAAAAAATGTTCCATCCGGTTTGGATATCTTCATAATCTCGTCCATATAGTCAACGTAACCGCGGGGATATTTCTCTTTTATGATGCCCAGCAACTCCGGAGAGAGATTGGCATAGCTCACTACCGACCTGCGTTTATTTGTTTCCATGTTGTTTACATTCATTGATGCCGTTCAAAATCGGCTACAATTATACATAAATTAAAAAACACATAAAACATCTCTTACACATTTTTTTTAAAGAAATATTCTTTTTGCCTCTTTTTTAGGATGTTATCACGTGCCACAAATATCACTTTTCCTGTTTTAAACGCTTTTGAAGTGTAGAACATTACCGAAGAACGGGTCATGGGCGTGGGGGTAAAATCTTGCACCTGCTCTACCGCCACCTTGCAGGTATGCAATTTTTGAGATAACGCTTCCATATCCTTTTCGCTACACCCGGGGTGGGATGAAATGAAATATGGAACCATCTCCAATTTCAGGTGCTCCTCAGAAACCATCGTATCGAATTTCTCTTTCAGGCGCTCATAGAGACGAAACGAAGGCTTTCCCATATAGTTCAACACATCCGCTTGGGTGTGCTCGGGAGCCACCTTCAAGCGACCCGAAACGTGATGACGCACCAACTCCATGAAATACTCCTTTCCATCTTCACTGATAAAACCGGTTTCATTCAAAAAGAGGTCGTAACGAATACCGCTTCCCACAAAGGCGTGTTTGACGCCCGGCTCTCTTCTGATGGCACGATAGAGTGCGGTGATTTGAAAATGACTATGGTTCAGATTTTTACACATCTTTGGAAACAGGCAAGAGGTGCGGGCGCAGGCATTGCACAGCGCCCTGTCTCTTCCGCCCATTCCATACATATTGGCAGAAGGTCCGCCCAAATCGGAGAGTACCCCCTTATATTCGGGATGGGCAACCTGCGCCCGCACCTCCCGCAGTATTGATGCCTCAGAACGCGATACAATCTCTTTTCCCTGATGAACGGCAAGGGTGCAAAAACTGCATCCGCCAAAACATCCACGGTGCAGGGTGATGGAGTGTTTGATCATTTCGTAGGCAGGAATGTGCTTCCCTTTGTAACGGGGGTGCGGTAAACGGGAAAAGGGAAGATCATAAATGGCGTCCAACGCTCGTGAATCCATCTTTGGAAAGGGAGGATTGACCACTATGCAAGCGTCTCCCACACACTCTATCAATGGCTTTGAACTTACAATATTCGCTTGATTTTCAATTATTTTAAAATTTTCGATGCACGCATTTTTATCATGTAAACAGGTCTCAAATCTATTCAATACCAAAGCGTCGCAAGGGAGTGCATCCACTTTGCCACCCCTTGCCACAAACGCTGCGTCTGTTTTTGCGTGAAGCCAAGCAATTTGTGGCGTTGACCGCAACTCCTCCCATGACACCCTGTTCCGCATCTTTTGCGCCAACGCAACCACCGCCTGCTCCCCCATTCCATAGACAAGGTAATCGGCGCCGCTCTCCACCAAGATAGAGGGTTTCCACACATCGTCCCAGTAGTCGTAGTGGCTCAGACGCCTGAGCGACGCTTCAATGCCTCCGATTACCACAGGTACATCGGGGTAGAGTTGCTTGAGGATGCGGCTATAGACCGTTACCGCCCTGTCGGGGCGAGCGCCCGCCCGCCCCTCCGGCGTGTAGGCATCGTTGCTCCTGAGTCGCTTTGCCGCCGTATAGTGGTTCACCATCGAATCCATACTTCCGGAACCCACTCCAAAGAAGAGGCGGGGACGCCCCAACTTGGTGAAATCCCTTAGATCATCTTGCCAGTTGGGTTGCGGAACGATTGCCACACGATAACCCTGCGCTTCGAGCACCCTGCCAATGACTGCCATCCCAAAAGAGGGGTGGTCAACGTAGGCATCTCCGGAAAAGAGAATAATATCCACATTGCTCCAGCCTCTTGTATCCAACTCTTTGCGGGAGGTGGGTAAGAACGAAGAGAGGGAAAACGACATGAGAAGCGATTAAAGGATGAGCAAAAGAAACAACTACATCCGAGAGGGTAAAGTGATTCCCAATATATTCATGGAGTGGGTCAACGCCTTTGCCACCTGCTCCAGCAAGAGAAGGCGCTGTACCAACGTTTGCGGGTTGGGTTCTTTGAGTACAGACACTTCGTGATAGTATTGGTTGAACTCTTTTGCCAAATCAAAGGCAAAGTTGGCAATCACCGCGGGCGAGTGCTCGGCGCCCGCCTCTTTGATGCGCTCCGGATAGTCGTTCAAAATCTTCATGAGCGATACCTCTTTCTCCAACAATTCGGCATCTGTAAAGGAAGCGGCATATCCCTGCTCCAGCGCCTTGCGCAACACCGACCGGATGCGGGCGAATGTATATTGGATAAAGGGTCCCGTGTTGCCGTTAAAATCTATCGACTCTTTGGGATTAAAGAGGATTGTCTTTTTGGGATCTACTCTAAGGATGAAGTATTTTAACGCTCCAAGCCCCAGCATTTCAAAGAGAGCCTCCTGCTCTTCAAGAGGCATCTCCGCCAGTTTTCCCAACTCCATGGAGGTCTCTTTTGCCGTTTGCACCATGCCCTCCATCAAATCGTCTGCATCCACCACAGTGCCCTCACGCGACTTCATTTTGCCTTCGGGTAACTCCACCATTCCGTAGGAAAGATGGTAGATGGCGTCCGCCCATGCAAACCCTAATTTCTTCAATATCAGTTTTAATACTTGAAAATGATAGTTCTGCTCATTGCCCACTACATAGATCACCTCTTCCGAGGGAAACTCCATATAGCGTTGCTGTGCCGTACCCAAATCTTGCGTCATATAGACCGAAGTGCCGTCTGAACGCAACAATAGTTTATGATCCAAGCCATCTCCTGTTAAGTCGCACCATACAGAGCCGTCTTCTTTTTGATACAAAACGCCCTTATCCAAACCATCCTGAACCAAAGATTTTCCAAGCAGATAGGTTTGCGATTCGTAATAGATTTTGTCGAAACGCACGCCAAGTCGTCTGTAAGTGGCGTCAAATCCCTGATAGACCCACTCGTTCATTGTTTGCCACAAATGGATGGTCCCTGTATCGCCCTGCTCCCATTTTCGCAACATCTCTTGCGCTTTGTGCATGAGGGGGGACTCTTTTTCGGCTTCCTCCTGACTCATCCCGCGAGTGGACATCAACTCTTTAACTTCGCTCTTGTATGCCTTGTCAAAAAGTACATAATACTTTCCTACTATGTGGTCGCCCTTTGTGCCTGAACTTTGGGGCGTCTCTCCGTTTCCAAAGCGCTGCCAGCCAATCATCGATTTGCAAATATGGATTCCTCTATCGTTCACCAAATTGACTTTAACTACCGTATATCCGTTTGCCTCCAACAGTTTAGAGACAGACCACCCCAAAAGGTTGTTTCGGATATGTCCCAAATGGAGTGGTTTGTTGGTATTGGGAGATGAATACTCCACCATGATGGTTTTTCCGTTGGGCTCCTGCTCTCCCCAATGCGGTGTAGCGGCAATGGTTTTGAGGCGCTCTTTCCAAAAACTTGAACTGAACTTGATATTTATGAACCCCTTGATCACTTGATAGGAGTCAATACACGAAGTATTTGTCAGCAAATAAGCCCCTATCTCTTCTCCCGTCTGTTCGGGGGATTTTCGGCTCATCTTGAGCAAAGGAAAAGTAACAGCGGTGATGTCGCCGTCAAACTCTTTTCTGGTGGCTTGAAGTTGAATTGATTCGGGTGCAATTTTCTGTCTGTAAAGTTCTTCGATGGCTTTGGACAGTTCGTGGGAGAGGATGAGTTCTATGGATTGCATATTTTTTATTTCTTAGAAACAATTTCTTACATTTCTCTTATGGCAGATGCTAATTTCGTTTTCACCTCATCCCAAGTTGTTGGGATCAGCATTTTGGGCATTGCCTCTTTTTCTGCATCGTTGAAATACGATAAACTACGTAGGGCAACAAAAATATCCGAATCGCAGTATTTTGTTTGGTATAACCCGATAATCTCTTTGATGTCAAATATTTTTAGCAAGAAATACAAATCGACAAAATCCTTTCTGCTTCCTCGGTTGATAATGGCAGCAATCTTCATGGCTGCAATATCCTTCAATCCGGCAATTCTAATTTGATTTTCGATGACACATTCGTCTAACCATTTGTATCTGTCGTATTTGACAATATCTACCTTTATCTGATTGATGAAATAATGCTTAAGTACTTTGGAATCTGAGACTACTTGGAAACTATCAAATGATCCTAATTGCAACAATCCGGTTATTATTTCAGAATCAAATGATCCAAACAGGTCTAAATCTATTGACAAACGATGTCCCAAATGAAATGCCAAAGCAGTACCCCCTACTAATCTGGTATCTGCCAGTTCGGGGATGGCTTGCAGTTTTTTCAGGAGTTCCAAAGTGTCGGGTGCAACTGCGCAAATTTGTAACATCTGTAATCCTTTATATCTGTATTGGTGTATAGAGCAATATAACTGAGGGCTTGGGGATGAAGTGTCCGCAATTTCATCACTACCTCTTTAATGGTTTGCATCGAATAATAGGAACGAATTTGTACCCAATCTGCCCACTTCCCATACTCCAAAACCCGCTGAAGAACAAATGCCGGGTAATGGTCTATATCCAACTCTTCTTCATCCACGTCCCAAAAAAGGTGCTTCGAAAATCGTATCTCTTTTTTATCCATCATTTGGGGGTAAAGTTACGATTTTCTGCCGGAATGTGCAAAATATTTTTTAATCTCTCTTTTGGCTTTGGGAGCGAGCACAAAGAGGGTAAACATAGTGCTGAAAGCCATGAGGGCAAAAGCAATATCAATGATGTCCACCACCGCGCTCAAAGGAATTACCGCGCCCACAATCAGCATAGATAGAAAGAAGTAGTTGTAGTGGTTGGCATTTTTGGCGCCAAAGAGAAAATTGGTGCACTTGATGCCGTAGTAGGAGTAGGAAAACATGGTAGAGAAGGCAAAAATGAGCGCCACAAGCATCAGCAAATAGTGCCCGACTCCGGGTATCGAAGATTCAAAAGAGTTTAATGCCATTTGTATGCCTTGTACCTGACTCACTTCGTATTGCCCGTTAATCAGAATCGCCAGTGCCGTTAAGGTGCAAATGAGCCCCGAATCAATAGAGGGAGCAATCATCGCCACCAACCCTTCGCGCACCGGCTCGCTGTTTTTGGAGGCGCCGTGCATCATTGCCGCCGTTCCAATGCCCGCTTCATTCACAAAAGCCGCTCTGCGAGCGCCAATCACTATCACCGAACCGGCAAGCCCGCCGGCTCCGGCAGAAAAATGAAAGGCGCCGCGTAGAATAGAACCAAAAACTGCCGGAACAACCGGTAAGTGTGTAAGGATGATATAGAAAACGATGAGAAAGTAGATCACTACCATAAAGGGTACCATTTTGGTAGCCACGGCACTGATTCTCTTTATCCCGCCAATCACCACAATGGAAACAGCCGCGCAAATCACAACGCCTATGCCCAACCGGAGCATGAATGTGTTTTCGATACCTGCGGGCAACAAAAACACCGTTGTAAAAGCCTCTGTCAGTTGATTTGCCTGCATCAGGCAGAGCGTTCCTATCAATCCAAAAATCGAGAAAAAGACCGCCAATGGTTTCCACTTACTGCCCAAACCGGTTGTTATCATGTACATGGGTCCTCCCTGCACCTCTCCCGCACTATCTCTGCCTTTGTACATAATGGCAAGCGTCCCCTCAAAAAATTTGGTAGCCATCCCCACGCAGGCGCTTACCCACATCCAAAAAATAGCGCCCGGACCACCTATGGTGATGGCAACCGCTACGCCACTGATGTTCCCCATACCTACGGTAGAGGCAATGGCAGAAGCGAGCGCCTGTATGGAACTGATTTGCCCGGGGGCATCCTCATCTTTTTTGCGCAAGGAGTGAATAGCCCGTCTAAAATAGCGCAAAGGGATAAAGCCTGAATAGACCATAAAGAAGAGTCCGCCGCCAATGAGGACAAAAAAGAGCGGAGTACCTAAACTGCTGCTAAAGGAGTGAAGTGCGTTGCCTATGGAGTCTAATAGTTTCACGGGGAGAATTGAAAGTTGAAAATTGAAAAACGACTACTTTCCCGGTCGTTCTCTCCCCGTCCGAACGTAGCGAGAGCCTATAATCGGAAATATGCCTCTCTGGACGGTTTTGGCGTCGTACAGGGCGTAAAAAACGTCCGGGTCAAATTGGTTGATGATAGACTCGACCTGAGGGAGGTTTTTGCGGTTGACCACAGTGTTCATTATATTCACAGGACCATTAACCCCTTCGCCCTTAATAATTGTAGCGCCAAAATTTGCCCGATTGAGGTGTTGCTGCAACTCATCGGCAGGCTTTTTGGTGTATATTTGAAGCAGTTGGATACCCATAGCCAGACGCTCTTCTACATACATACCCACAAAACTTCCGGTGGCGTATCCGCCGGCATAGCATACGTAGGCAAAAAGAGAATTGGCATGAGATAACAGTTCTCCAATCACAATAATCCAGATAAGCACCTCAAAAAAAGCGACCAAAGGTGCCAATCCCTTCTTACCTTTGGAAATAAAGATGATACGTAAGGTACCCAAAGTAACGTCAAAAATCCTCGCAAAAAAGATGAGTAACGGGAGGAGCGGAGAGTTGACTACCGGGGCAAAAAAATCTGCAATGCTCATAAGAATCTGTTCAATTTGTTAACGAAATCTTTTGTAACCACTTTATCTCCTCAGCCCACAGCGTATCATCAGGGGTTTCGAGGATGAAGGGAATATGGGAAAAACGGCTATCTTTCATCAGGCGTTCAAAGAAAGAGTCGCCCAAAAAACCTTTTCCAATACTTTCATGGCGATCTACACGTGATCCCAACGCTTTTTTACTGTCATTCAAATGGATCGCTTTCAGATATTTAAACCCAATTAAACGGCCAAATTCCTTCCATGTTACTGCATATGAATCGGCATCCGCCAAATCGTAACCGGAGGTAAAAGTGTGACACGTATCAATGCACACACCTACCCGTGATTTATCGTGAACCCCATCAATAATGGCGGCCAATTGCCAAAATTGAAACCCCACATTGGTTCCTTGTCCGGCAGTGTTCTCAATCACTGCGGTAACACCTTTGGTTCGTTCCAAAATAAAATTCACAGAGTCGGCCACAATATGGAGACACTCCTCCAAAGAGGTCAGGTTCAAGTGTCCTCCCGGATGAAAATTGAGCATCTTTAATCCTAATTGCTCACAACGTTGCATTTCGTCTAACAACGCCATCCGCGAAGTAGAGAGAGAGAGAGGATCGGGGTGCCCCGGGTTGATCAGGTAACTATCGTGCGGAAGGATAAAGTCGGGCGAAAAACCGTATAACATGCACCGCTCTTTAAAGAGAGAGATACTTTGTTGAGAGAGAGGAGGAGCGTTCCACTGTCGTTGGTTTTTGGTAAAGAGAGAAAAGGCAGTGGCGCCGACTGCTGCCGCGTTTAGCGGAGCATTCTCTACACCTCCTGATGCGCTAACGTGTGGTCCAATGTGTTTGAGAGATGGCAATTGAGAATTGAAAATTGAAAAAGGTTAGAAACTGTTTCTTAGCCGAGGTAGGATTTAAGAAGTTTGCTGCGGGCGCTGTGGCGAAGGCGGCGAATCGCCTTCTCTTTAATCTGTCGCACCCGTTCACGAGTCAATCCAAAATACTCTCCAATCTCCTCCAAGGTCATCTCCTGGGTACCAATCCCAAAGAAATACTTTACAATATCGCG
>Ga0082212_10011131_pt1 | contig 11425 bp, 10 predicted proteins | sample TergutNt197P3_FD_71548 | JGI IMG/M metagenome (GOLD analysis project Ga0082212, IMG submission 71548) | Neocapritermes taracua P3 segment gut microbial communities from Petit-Saut dam, French Guiana - Nt197 P3 | ecosystem: Host-associated > Arthropoda: Insects > Digestive system > Gut ... | reverse complement strand
AGCGTTGATAAACCTCCCTCAGCGTGATATAATGAAAACGGCGAAGCACACAGAAAGGAGCTATAATACAATGACTGAGAAAGTTATGAACACAAGCGCCTTGCCGTCGTTTTTAGTTATGAAGCTCAAGACTGACAGGGTGCGGGTGCGGGAAGACAACCGCGTTATTATAATAGAGCCTGCGGAAGAAAAACACGATTGCACAGCCGGATTGCGAGGTATGCTTTCGGGCTATCCCGAAATGTCCGTAGACAAATTTTTAGAGCGTAAATACGCCGATAAGGAGCTTGACAGATGACCGGCCGGTATGTCCTCGATGCGTGCGCTTTGCTTGCCTTGCTCCGCAATGAACCCGGAGCGGATATGGTTGCCGACGTTATCAATGCGGCAAATGACGGTCAGGCCAATATTTCAATGCACAAAGCCAATTTACTTGAAGTGTATTATGACATTTACCGCTCTATCGGCAAAACAAAAGCGGATGAAATCATTGCTGAAATCAAGAGCCGCCCGATAACGGTTATCGCCGAAATCAGCGACGCCCTGTTTGAAGAAGCGGGAAGGCTTAAAGCGTTATATAAAATTTCGTTCGCGGATACATTCGCCATTGCAACCGCGTCTGTGACTGACGCTGTTTTGCTTACGACCGACCACCACGAGATGGATAAGGTAGAGCAGATGGAACAAAACATCAAATTTCAATGGGTACGCTAAAATAACATATGCCATATATAATGTATATCCAGCCCCCTTTCCATAAATACTACCCTCAAAACCGTTTTGAGGAGTTATCGTATGAAACCAAACCCAGACGACCGCCGGGACAACGTGTTTCAAATCCAGCGGAACATGGACATGACCGTCCACAACATGGAACTGGCCGACGAGATCATCGCGCAAACTGACGACCCGAAGGTGAAAGCCGACCTGATTGCCAAAAACCAGCGGCGTGAAGAGGCCCTGAAAGGGATGCGCGCCGAGATCAGGGACGAGGTCATGAACCGGGAATAGCGGCTACTAGGAAAGAGCGGGGCGGCGCGCCCCGCTCTTGTGTTTTGCGCGCCCGGCGCATAACAGCGGCCCCTTTCCGCCATACTGTAAGGAATGGCAAATCGACCAAAAAGGGGGCGGCGCTATGCCGGGAACCCAGCCGGCAAACAAACATCCGGCGGAGGACCTGAAGCTGACCGGCAGTCTGGACCTGAATGCCCAGACCCTGCAAGAGCTGTTTCAGGACGACGACGCGTTCGTTCTGCGCCCGATCCAAAACCGGTATGACAAGGAGCGGCGGTATTGTCTGGCCTATTGCGCCGGGATGCTCGACCAGCATTTTGTCAGCGAGGCCATCATCCGGCCGCTGGCCTCCGAGCGCATGGATACGCCCGGCATGAAAAACGCCGGCACGGACACCGACGTGACGCTCCAGCAGTTCATCTACGCCCACGGCCCCGGCAAACAGGCCGAAACCTTCGCCGAGCTGGTGGAGGCCGTCACCTACGGCGACGCCGTTTTGCTGACGCCCGACGGCGGCGCGCTGCTGTTCGGCGCGCAGGGCTTCCCGACGCGCGGCATCGCCGAGCCGGAGGGCGAAAAAATCCTCTCCGGCCCCCGGGAAGGTTTCTGCGAGGCCCTGATGCCCAATCTGACGCTGATCCGGCGCAAGCTGCGCACCAATGACCTGCGCCTGCGCTTCCAGACCTTCGGCCAGCGGTCGCGGACGCGCGTCTGCGTCTGCTATCTGGACAGCCTGGTCAACCGCAAAGTCCTGGAGGAGCTGGAACGCCGCCTTGAGACGGTCTGCATCGACGGGATGCTGGACTCGAACTACCTCACCGAGCTGGTCGACGACCACCCGTACTCGCCGTTTTCGTCCGTCGGCTCCACCGAACGGCCCGATATCGTCGCGTCGAAGCTGCTGGAAGGCCGCGTGGCCGTGTTTCTGGACGGCAGCCCCGTCGCGCTGACGCTGCCGTATCTGTTCGCCGAGAACTTCCACGCCAGCGAGGATCATTACCTCAACTATATCTACGCGTCGTTCTCGCGGCTTCTGCGCATCCTCAGCTTCGGCATCGCCACGATGCTGCCGGGCCTGTATATCGCCGTCACCGCCTTTCATCAGGAGATTTTGCCCATGCCGCTGCTGATCAGCATCGCGCGGGAAAAGCAGGCCGTCCCGTTCCCGACGGGGCTGGAGCTGTTCGCGCTGCTGATTATTTTCGATATCCTGCGCGAAACCGGCGTCCGTATGCCCAGCGGCCTCGGGCAGGCCATGAGCATCGTGGGCGCGCTGGTGCTGGGCCAGGCCGCCGTCGCCGCGAAGCTAGCCTCGACAATGGTGATCGTCGCCGTCGCGCTGTCCGGCGTCACAAGCTTGCTGGTTCCGAAGCTCAGCGCGCCCGCGCTGACGCTGCGGTACGGCATCCTGACGCTGTCGATGCTGATGGGCTTCCCGGGTTTTGTGCTGGGCGTGTCGGTTGCGCTGGCGCATATCCTCAGCTTGCGGTCGTTCGGGATCGGGCAGGTCGCCCTGCGCGGCAAGCTGCGCGCGCAGGAGATGAAGGACGTCGCCGTCCGCGCGCCGGTCTTCGCCATGCGCGAGCGCGGCCCGGTGTCGCCGAACCGGCGGCGCAGCCGCCATGCGGCGGCCTGGAGGGACGCGACATGAGACGGTTGGTTGTGCTTTTAATCGCGCTGGGCCTGCTGGGCGGGTGCGCGAACTATAAAGAAATGGCCCATATGAACATCATCATCGGCCTTGCCGTCGACCGCGCGGAAAACGGGTACGCCCTGACCTTTGAGGCCGTCGACCTGTCCGGCTCGCCGGATAGCAACGAAATGAGTTCCTTCACCGTCCAAGCCGAGGGCCCCACGATCCCCCACGCGCTGGAGGACAGCAAGCGGCAAATGGCCTACCGCCCGCACTACGGCAGCTTGGAAACCGTCGTCATCCATGAGGACATCGTGCGCGATGAGGGCCTGCTGCCGCTGCTGGACTGGTGCGTCCGCGACGCGGAGATGCGCGAGACGGCGACGCTCGTGATCTCCCGCGCGGGCTCGGCAAGGGAAGTGCTGTCGGCCAAGGGCGCGGACTTCAGCGTCTCCTCCTACGTGCTGGAGCATATCATCAACCCGCCGGACGGCAAAGCCGGGCGCACGGCGCGGATGCCGCTCTACCGCGCGGCGGACGTTCTGACCACGCCGGGCAAGGCCCTCGTCCTGCCCGCGGTTTGCGTCCAGGCAGAGGAAGAAAAACCGCAAGACGATGAGAAAAACGAGGATAAAGAGGATACCCAGGGCGAGGACAAAGGCCACGGGACCCTATGCCTGGACGGCCTGGCGGTCTTCCGCGGCGATAAACTGGCGGGTTATCTGGAGCAGGAGCGGGTCCCGTATTACCTGTGTCTGGTCAATGGTTTGGGCCCGCAGGAATTCGTGCTTGGCGTCGGCGACGGGCAGGAAACGGCCCTGCGCGTCAAAAGCAGCCGGACGTGCCTGAAAGTGGACAAAGAAGGCGGCGCGGACGGGCTTCCCGCGTTTGATATCGCCGTCAGCCTGCGCGGGGACACGCGCCGGTTGTCCGGCAGCGTCGGGCCGGGCCTGGATAGGCAGATCGCCGAGCTGGAGCAGGCCGCCGCCGAACGCCTGACCGAGGAGCTTAGGCAAACGGTCGGGGTCATTCAGGACGAGCTGGGCGTGGATATCCTCGCGCTGGGCTACGAGCTGTACACCTGCAGCCGCGAGCTGTGGGAGGGCATCGGAGCCGACTGGCCCGCCCGCTTCCCCGAGGCGGGCATAGCCGTTGAGGGTGTTGTGCGGATATCCCGCGGAAATTTCGCAAAGAGGTAGCCAATGGAAACAAAAAGCCTATCCCGGCGTCAGGCCGGCGCGCTGAGCGCGCTGTTCCTGCTGGGCAACTGCCTGATTTTCGGCGTCAATACGTCCGCCGGGCGCGACACGTGGGTCGCCCTGCTGATCGCGGCCGGGGTTTCCGTCCCCGTGCTGTGCGTCTACGCGCGCCTGCTGGCGCTGTATCCTTACCACGGCTTCTTTGAGATGGTCGAGGCGCTGCTGGGGCGCGTGCTGGGCGCGGTGGTTACGGTGCTGCTGATCGGGTTTGCCCTGTGTTCGGCGGCGTACCTGACCCGCTGCGTCAGCGAGTTCGTCTTTATCAGCGCGCTGCCGGAGCCGCCGTTCCTGCTGTTCACCGCCGCGTTCGCGCTGGCCGGGGCCTATCTTCTGAGCCGGGGCGCGGAAACCGCCGGCAAGTGGGCCGTCGTCGGCTTAATTTTGACGGCGCTTGGGGTCGCGTTCAGCTTTGTGTTTTCCGTGCGCGAGATGGATTTCCGCGCGTTTTTGCCAATTTTGCGCCGCCCGATGGGCGAGGTTTGGCAAGCGTCAAGCCAGATCGCGGCGTTCCCGATGCTGCAAAGCGTGCTGTTATTGCCCCTTCTATCCAAGCAAGGCGAAGGGTTCAAGCCGCGCCACGCCCTGCTGGGGGGCCTAGCCGTCGCGTCGGCGGTCATGCTGCTGGTTGTGACGCAGCAGCTTGCGCTGCTGGGAGAACACGCCGTACAAAACGCGCTGTTCCCGTCCTACACGGGCGCGAAGATCGTCCGCGTCGGCAGTTTTCTGTCGCGGCTGGAGAAGGTCATCTCCGGTTATCTGCTGGTCGCGGGGCTGACGCATTTGGCTGTGTGCCTGAACGCGGCGTCCCGCGGGCTGACGCGCCTGCTCCGGCTCAAAAAAACGTCCGGGCTGGCCGTGGGGCTGGCCCTGTGCGCGGTCATTTTAAGTTGTTTTGTCATGCCCGGGGACGCGCCGGCCCTGAAAGAGCTTCAAAAGGCGTTCCCGTATTGGGCGGCCCTGTTCGAGCTGGGCATCCCGCTGCTGTTATGGGTCTGCGCCGAGGTGCGGCGGCCCGGAAACGCGTCATGACCCCCCTGCGCAATTTTCCCAAGCGTTCGCCGCAAACCCCTCCCGGACCGCAAAAATTCCAAAAAAGGTTTCACGTGAAACTCTTTTCGACGCTTTCCGCAGCTTCCGGTTGCGCTTTCGCGGAATTATGTCAACTCAAAAACACAAAAACTTTTTCGTAAAATACTTGACATAAACTTTACATAGGTGTATACTGCTCGCAGAGGTGCGCGGGTTAAGCAGGTTCACAGCCTCACCGCCGCCATATATTATTAGGAGGTACATTTCATGAAAGCAAAGATCCTGAAAGTTCTGGCCCTCTCGCTGTGCCTGGTCATGGTCCTGGCCCTGGCCGCCTGCAACACGGCGACCCCGGGCGGCGCCGGCACACAGACCCCCGGCACGCAGACCCCGGCGAACACCGAAACGCCCTTCACCCCCGACGCGCCGGTCGAACTGACCTTCTGGCACATCTGGGGCAGCGGCGATCCCACGTCCGCCGCGGCGAAGAAAGTCATCGACGATTTCAACGCGCTGGACAACAACATCTCGATCAAAGTCGAAACCTATGAGAACGACGCCTACAAGGATAAGATCCGCGTTGACGTCCCCGGCGGCACAGGCCCCGACGTTTTCTCCAACTGGGGCGGCGGCGAAGGCAAGATGTATGTTGACAGCGGCAATGTCCTCGCTTTGGACGATTATCTGGATGCCGCCGCCAAAGGCAAAATGCTCGGCGGCGCGCTGGCCAACACCACCTATGGCGGCAAAGTCTACGGCCTGACCTTCGGCCTGGCGGCCAGCGGCTTCTACTGCAACAACCGCCTGTTCGAGGAAAACAATGTGAAAATCCCCGACACCTATGAAGAACTCCTCACCGCGATCGACGCCTTCAAAGCCGCCGGCATCACCCCGATGTCCACCTCTTTCACCGAGCAGTGGGTCGTCGGTATGATGGTTGACTGCATCATGCTGAAATCCGTCGGCGCGGCGGGCATCAACAACGCCCTGACCAACGGCGGCGACGCTTTCGGCGACGCGGGCTTCCTGGAAGGCGCGAAGAAAGTCCAGGAAATGGTCGACAGAGGCGCGTTCAACGCCGACGCGATGGCCGTTTCCCGTGACGAAGCCGAAGTCCCCGTATTCCTCGGCGAGGCCGCCATGTACTACATGGGCAGCTGGGCCGCCGGCGCTCTGAATGATCCGAACAACATCACCAACGGCGACGTGGGCAACTTCACCTATATCCCGTTCCCGGCCATTTCCGGCGGCAAGGGTTCCGCCACCGAGTTCATGGGCGGCGCGTCCGACTGCATCATGGTCAACGCCAACACCGCCAACCCCGAAGCGGCCGCCGCGTTCACGAAGTATTTCTGCGAGAACATGGCCCGTGAAGGCTATCTGGCCGGCAGCTATATGCCGATGTGGAACATTGGTCAGGTCGATGATTCCGACGTCAACCCGATCATGGTCAGCATCAAAGAAAAGACCGCTTCCGCCACCGACTTTGTGCTTTGGTTCGACACGTTCTTGGGCGAACGCGCGGCCACCTATCTGGACGCCACGACCGAACTGCTGAGCAAGGCCATCACCCCCGAGCAGTATATCGAGCAGCTGAAAACCATCCCGGCCGCGGGATAACCCATACACTGGCGCAAGGGGCGGCGGGTCACCGCCGCCCCTTGTTTCTTAACTCAAAGGGGGAAACACTATGGAGCGGGTCATGCGGAACAAACTCGCGGTGGCACTGTTCCTCGCGCCGTCGCTGATCCTGTTCGTGATGATCGTCATCGCCCCGATCTTCGCGTCGGTCGGCTACAGCTTTTTGGACTGGAACGGCATCGGTGCAAAGACGAATGTTGGCTTTGAAAACTACATTTCCCTGGCGGGCGACACGGTATTCTGGCGTGCCACATTAAACTCCTTTATCGTGGCGGCGGCCTCCGTGTGCATCCAACTGCCCTTATCCATGCTGCTGGCCCTGGTACTCGCCAGCCGCGTAAAATTTGAGCGTTTTTTCGTCACGGTCTATTTTATCCCGGTCGTTATGGCGGCTGTGGTCATCGGCCAGATGTGGCGGCGGATATACAATATGAATTACGGTGTCCTGAACTACATACTCCGCGAGCTGGGCTTTAGCGAGCTGGGCAGCACCGTCTGGCTGGGGCAGGACGGGACGACCGCGCTGATCGCCGTGCTGATCGCCATCCTATGGCAGTATGTCGGCTATCATATGCTGCTGTATTATTCGGGGATCAATTCCATTTCACCGGAGCTGTTCGAGTCGGCGAAAATCGACGGCGCGGGCTTCTGGCGCACCTCATGGTCCATCACGATCCCCCTCTTAAAGCCGATCATCGCGGTCAGCCTGACTTTCGCCGTGACGGGCGCGATGAAAGTCTACGACATGGTGAAAATCCTGACCGACGGCGGGCCGCTTAAAAAGACCGAGGTGCTGACCACGCTGATGTTCCATACCATGATCAGCCCCGAGCGGAAATACGGCAGGGGCAGCGCGATCGCTTTAGCGTTGATCGTGCTGTGTTTCGTGCTGTACACGACGATCAACGCCCTGTTTGCCGACAGGGACGATAAAAAACCCCGCCGTTTGAAAGGGGGCCAGCCGCGTGAATAAAGCATACAGGCATATCCATCCCGCGCGGACAGCCGCCAGCCTCGTCAAGTACGTTTTGCTGGTTTTTTGGGCGTTGCTTCAACTGTTTCCGCTGTATTGGGTGTTCACTTTTTCCCTGAAAAACAACAGCGAGATTTTCGGTGAAAACCCCATTGGCCTGCCGCAGGTGTGGCAGTGGAAAAACTATGCCCGGGTATTCTCCGAAGACCGTATGTTTCGGTATATCACCAACAGCGTGGTCGTCACGGCGGCGACCGTGCTGCTTGTGGCGTTCTTAGCCCTGATGGCGACGTACGCGCTCACGCGGATGATCTGGCGCGGGCGCGGGGCCATGCGCAACCTGTATATGATTGGTTTGGCGATCCCCATGCACGCGGCGTTGCTCCCGGTCTATCTGGTTTTGCGCGACCTGCGCCTGAATGATTCCTATTTCGCGCTCATCATCCCCTACTCCGCGTTCGCACTGTCCATGGCGATCCTGATTTTCAGCGGCTTTATCGAGGGCATCCCGCGCGAATTGGAAGAAGCCGCCTGTATTGACGGCTGCAACGTCTACAGTATCTTTTTCAACATCATCGTACCGCTGATGCGTCCGGCGATATCCGTTGTGGCGATTTTCACGTTTTTGCAATGCTGGAATGAGCTGCTGTTTGCCAGCGTGTATGTCAGCTCGTCGGATTACAGGATGCTGACCGTCGGCATCATGCAGATGACGGGCCAGTTCCGCACGGATTGGGGTCCCATCGGCGCGGGCCTGGTGGTCGCCACGCTGCCGACGCTGGTGATGTATGTCATCCTGAGCGAGAAAGTGCAAAAGAGCTTGATCGTCGGCGCGGTGAAGGGGTAAAATCAATGCAAAACAGGCCGGTTCCCGCAATTGGGAACCGGCCTGTTTCGTTGCGCTTACCTCAATAATAAAACCTGCACATCAGCGCCGCCGTCTCGGCCCGTGTGATCGGGGCCAGCGGGTTGATCTGCCCGTCCGAGCCGCCGATGATGCCCATGCCGACTAACGTCTGGATCGCGCGCAGGGAGAACGCGGGGATGGTCCCGGTATCGGTAAACTCCGTCAGCGCAGAGCGCGCGTAGCCGGGGGGCAGCGTCGCATACAGGATATGGAACAGCTCGGAGCGCGTCATGGTCCCGTCGGGGTCAAACCGCATCCCCTCGTCCGACGGCTTGCCGCTGACCAGCTCCGCGCCCACAACGGCCCGCACCACGTCCAGTTCTTCCTCGTCCAGTTCCTCAATGTCAATAAACACGCTCAAGTCCGGCTCGATCCAATCCGGGGCAGAGACGTCCAGTTCCAAAATCCGGGAAAGCATCCGCATGACCTCAAGACGCGTGATGTGGCGCAGGGGGTCGTAGACCCGGCGTCCGTCGATGACTTCCGTATCCAGCAAGCCCCGGTCGTCCAGGAAATCGACATAGCCAGCGTACCACTCCGCCTCACCGTCCGGTTTTACGATGTCGGCGATGGGGTCTTCGGCGTCCCGCCGCCCGAAGAACTGCGTATCCACCGCTTGGGCGCGGCGGCCCAGCGCGTCGATGGCTCCGACCGACAGGATGTGCAATCCGGTTTCCGGCAGGGGCAGGCGGATTTCGGCGGTCACGCCGTCCTGCCATTCGAGGTCTGATAGAATGTCCCCATCCCAGCCCACGGCGATCTCCGGGCACGGCTCGGCGTTTTCATCGGTTACGGTGAGCCGGTAGATAAGCTCCCCGGCTTCGCCGTCCGGCTCAGGCGGCTCGATTTCAATGCCGATGCCGTTTTCGTAGGCGTCCTCGACCGTGACGGGGATTGACGCCGTCTGCCCGCCGCCCGTGACGGTGATGCGCCCGGTTTGGTTCGGCACAAGCGACGCGGTGAACACGCCCTCCGGCGTCAGCGTCCCGATATCGCCCTCCAGCGTCCACTCAAAGCAGTGGATATTGGCCATCACGGACATGCGGTTCCACATCCCCTCGGCCTTGAGGCTGGCGGATTTCCCGATGGGGACGGTCAGCTCCGTCAAGGCGCGGCCCGTGTCCGCGCGGGCCAGCGTAAGGCTGTCCAAATATTCCGTGACGGTCACTTGCGCCGTTCCGGCGGGGCCGTCCTCGCCCGCTTGGAAAGCGAAAGACGCCGATCCCGCTTGCAGCGCGTGGAACGACAGGCCGTCGATCACGCCCAAGGTATCATCCTCCGGCGTGAGGGTGACGCCCCAAGCCGGGGGTGCGTCCACGGCGCGGTAGTGTTCATCGGTTGCCAGAAGCGAGAAATCCACGGCTGTGCCCGGCATCACCGCCGCGTACGCGGGCCGCGGGTGCAGGCGCACTGCGCTGCCGTCGGACGGCGGCGCGGTATTGCACAGCAGAATAAAGTCGGAACAGCGGCGCATCGAGCCTTCCGAGGGCCGGTTGACAAGCGCGGCGTCGGTTTCGCCGGGCAGGCGGGCAAAGATCGCCGTCGAGCCGCCGCCGTCCAGCTCAAAGGCCGTCACGCAGCCCATGTCGGTCATGCGCCCGGCCAGCTCGGCCAGCGTCAGCCCGGCGCTGTACCCGGACTGGCGTCCGTCGGCGGTGTAGAGGACGACCGTCCCGCCGGCGGTGACGCCAATGGCGGTGCGCGGGGACCGCGCGTTGTCGGACGGGTTTTGGTTCTGTCCGTTCTTGACCAGACTGTACATGCCGCCCAGGGCAAAGGCGACGCTGTTCCAGCGCGTGTCGGAGCAGGATACCGTCACGGCGACGGGGTCGCCCTCTTTCAGGAACGCCAGGCGTTCGATCTCGCTTTGGGTGCTGGCGGCCAGCACCATCTCGCCGTCAGCCATGATATAAGAGGTGTTGCCTTGGATCACTTGCGTGACCGTTCCGGTCAGCGACTGGCCCAGCCTGAGCTGCCCCTCAACTTTCAGGACGACCTGCAAGCCGGGCTGTGTGATTTGGGTGCTTGCGCCGAAATCGGGCGTGTAGAGGAAAATCTTATCGGGGCTGCGCACCCGGTTCAGGTAGTCCACGGCGGCCGCGCCGCCCGCGTTGGCGACGCTAACCGACACATGCGGCTCCCCGAAGATCACCGAGCCGTCGGCGAAGAACCCGGCGGCGGGCTGGGTCCAGAAATTCAGGCTCGTCAGAACGCCGTCACGGAGCCGCAGGCCGATGGGCGTCATGTGGGTCATGTTGAAATACCCGGCGTTGACGCCGCCGATGACGTCATAGCCCTGGTCTTTGGCGCGCTCCACGGCTTCTTTCAGATTCAGCCCGCGCCCGTAGATGGTATCGGGCGTGACAAGGATGGGCAAAAGCTCCGCGCCCGGCTGGAACGCGAGGATGCGCTCCTCCTCCAGGCGCGTCTGCCCGTGCAGCAGTGAATTGGCCGCAAAGGCCGCATCCGCCGCCGGTTTGTATGTATGGGAACGGTAATAATGATGCCCCCCGCCGGTAAAGGAAATCGCGTCCAGGCCCTGCGGCGGGGAATCCTCCCATGGCTCCCACGCGACGGCGGGCGTCCCGGCCAGCAGGCACAGCGCGAGGGCCACGGCGATGATTTGGTTATGTACAGCGGTCATACAAACCCTCCGGCATGTCGAGCGTTGCGGAATATAGGGATATTATACCGGATAGGGGAGCCGCGCGCAAGGGTTAGGAGGATGGGAAAGTTTGACTGTGTTGAAATTGACAGGTCAAATAGCATGGATAGGGGCAATGAAAATGTAAGTTGACAACGCCCTCAAAACGCGCTACACTAAAACCGAGCCGGCTATGCAGCCGCCTTTGCGCTTCGGCGCGGGGGAGGAAAGTCCGGGCTCCGCAGGGCAAGGATAACGGGTAACACCCGCCGTAGGCGACTACAGGACAAGTGCAACAGAAATAGGACACCCGTACTTATGTATG
>Ga0082212_10011130_pt1 | contig 11425 bp, 9 predicted proteins | sample TergutNt197P3_FD_71548 | JGI IMG/M metagenome (GOLD analysis project Ga0082212, IMG submission 71548) | Neocapritermes taracua P3 segment gut microbial communities from Petit-Saut dam, French Guiana - Nt197 P3 | ecosystem: Host-associated > Arthropoda: Insects > Digestive system > Gut ... | reverse complement strand
TGGTTTGTTCTGGAAGTTAAATCCAAGCTAGAAGCCAAGTATGGCATCAGGACTATGCGCTCTGGTGGCTTCACCATCACCACTACGCTTGACTATCGCGCTCAAGAGTACGCTGAGGCAGCCATCGACATTGGCGAGCAATACATGTATATCAACGGTACCGATAATGCCACCCTAGTCTCCGTTGACGTTGAGACCAGTCAAATCATTGCCATGGTCGGCAGCGTTGACTGGAATAAACCCGGCTATGGTCAAGTCAACGCCGCCACTTCGCTACTGGAACCAGCTTCGTCTATCAAGCCGCTACTGGATTATGCACCATTATTCGTCGAGCGCGAAGGTCAAAACTGGGGTCCTGGATCCATCCTCGCGGACGAAGATATCAATGCACTTTATTGTTCCGGCTATGTTGGTAGGTGCAGTATCAAAAACGCATCGGGTGCCACCTACGGCGCTATCCCTATTCGTCAATCTCTCGCTGGCTCACTCAACCGCCCCGCCGTCAAAGCCCTTTATATTAACGGCATCCATAACAGTTTGGAAGTGCTGCATGCTCTCGGCAACGTGTCTTATTGTGCTCAGGGAGAAAGCGCTGGTTTGTCCATGGCCATCGGTGGCGGTTGCGCTGTTCGCCCGGTCGAGCACGCTAACGCTTATGCGTCCATCGCTCGCGGCGGTGCATACAAAGATTTGGCTTACTGGCTGGAGGTCAAAAATTCTTCTGGCGACGTAATTGATGTCTGGGAAGACGTCGAAGGTAAGCAAGTTGTTGATCCGCAAGTTGCTTTTATGATTAGCGACATCCTAGCCGACGTCAATGCCCGTCGCTTTGTTTTCGGATCACTCGCCAACTCCACTGGATTCGTTGTCCCCGGCGTTTGGACTGCCATCAAGACCGGCACCAGCGAAAACGGCAACGGCAAAGCCAAAGATTCTTGGTTTGTCAGTTATTCTCCGGTCCTTGCCACCGTAATTTGGAACGGCAACCACGACGGCGCCGTCATGCGCACTAGTAGTTATGCCGTGACTAGCCGCATCACCGGCTCGTTTGTTGAAAATGTTCACAAGAACGTCTATGGTCCCGACGGTAAGTGGCACGCTGATCAAGCTATCGAACGGCCGCCTGGCCTTCAGACCCTCAATGTTAATGGTCGTACCGACATTTGGCCCAGCTGGTACAACGACAAAACATCCGGCACTACTAAAGAAACCATGATTTTTGACTCCATCAGTAAAGGAGTTGCTACTAGGTGTACTCCTGAGAGTACTCGTGTCGAAGTTACAGTCAGCAGAATTATTGACCCCATGACTAAGAGGGAAGTTTTGGTTGCTCCCAACGGATTCGACCCCAAAAGAGAAGATGACATCCACGATTGCGGAGACATTCGGCAAACTCTCACCGGGATCACAATTGGCGGTGGAGCTTCCGGTCCTTGGACCATTACCGCTACCGTAGGCGGTGTTAACGCTACCTTTGCACTGGAACGTTACGATATAGTTGTTGATGGCGTACTGGTTGACTCGGGCATACCTTCTAGAAATCAAACCATCTCCTTCACCCAACAAGACAGCTTCAGGTCAGTCACTATCACCATTGTCGATGTCGCTGGCTACACTACAACCAGCACCCAACTAAGACCCTAATTACTTGTTGCGAATCTTTGCTTTAGGTTTTGTAGTCAGCTTCGCGAACATCATTTTGCCTGCCGCAGTTTGCAAAAACCGCACAAACTCCACTTCAGCTTCTTTACCTACTAAATTCGCTGCCTCATCAATCACCACCATAGTACCGTCTTTTAGATACCCCACACCTTGACGCGCATTTGCGCCTTTGGCAGTAATCTTGATTTGCAGCTTCTCGCCTGGCAAATATTCAGAGCGCAGTCCTTGCGCCAAGTCATTTACGTTCATGACTTCAATTTTCTCCGTTGCTGCCACTTTGCCTAGATTAAAGTCATTCGTTAAGATCAAACCCTTATGTTCCTTGGCTAGCTCAATCAAGCGTTCGTCAACCTTCGTGCGATCCAGCGCGTCATCAAAAAACTCTACATCTGCCGAAACTACGCGCTCCAGCTCATTCGCCACATCCATACCATATCGCGCTCGCGCACGTTTTTCTGGATCGCTGCCATCTGCGAGCAATTGCAGCTCACGAATCACTGACCGTGGTATCAATATTTCGTCCGCCAAAAATCCCGCCTGCGCCACAGCCAAAATTCGTCCATCAATCAGCGTAGAAGTGTCCACGAACACCTTGCGTCGCGGCTTTTTCGTACCAAAGTCCGCTTTCTTTACAGTTTTCGCTACTAGCAAGCTAGTTTCCAACAAAATTGCCACCAATAAAATGATTATAAATAATTCCATACTGCTATTTTATCATGAACCTGCAGCAATGTGATGATTGGCTAGAACCTGTTCGTAACAGCGAACTAGCTTTTCCGTACAGTTGTCGTTGGACAATTTCTCTGCATTTTTTCTGGCCTCGCGGCTCATTTTCTTATATATTTTCGGATTTTTTAGTAGCAGCAATATTTTTTGACTAAACTGCTCCAAATCCAATTCCGTTAAATAACCATCAACCTCGTTTTCCACCATTTCGGACACCCCAAAGACATCAATGGCCACAACCGGCAAACCAGCAGCTTTGGCTTCGACTATAACTACTCCTTGAGTCTCTGTAACTGAAGGAAAAACAAATATGTCTGAACTAGCATAGCAATGGGCCACTTCTGCTGGCGGGATCAATCCCGTGAAGGTCACTTTTTCGGCAATACCGTATTTTTCGGCCTTTTCTCTTAGCTCCTCTTCTTCGGGACCCGTGCCCACTAGAACCAGCCTAGTATTGGGCATCTTTCGGTTCACACTCAAAAAGCTCTCCAAAAGAAAATTAATATTTTTCTCCTGACCTAAGCGACCGACGAATATCAGAATTTTCTCATCTCCAGGCAGGTCGAATCGACGTTTTAGCCAATCAGGATCACCTTTAGAAAACCGATCCATTTTTATGCCAGTAGGTATCACGCTAATCTCGGCCGCAACGCCTAGCTCGCGCAAATATTCTCCTATTACTGCCGTCGGCACAATAACCATGTCACAACGATTGGAGAATTTGCGGCTAATGTTCTGAGCTATATCTTTTGTCAGTGCGCTAGCAATCGGAACGTAATGTACGTATTGTTCGTACAACGTATGGAAAGTAAACACCAGTGGTATATCAAGCTTTTTGGCGTATTTTGCCCCCAGCCGTCCCAGCATAAAGGGCGAGTGAACATGAATAAGGTCAAGATCCAACTTTTTGATAGTGGTTCTAAAATCGAGTGCAAAAGGCAATGCCATAGAAAAATCGTGATTAGTTGGCGATTTTATCGAAGTGAATCGAAATACGCGATTTTCCTTGCTGCAATCATCATAGTTCGGCGCAAAAATATACACTTCGTGCCCTCTGCGGGTCAAGCCTTCACTAAATGTTTCAATAGATCGCACTACACCGCTGGTGTACGGCAGATAGCTATCAGTAAAAATGCCGATTCTCAAATCGGAGCCTCCCTTCGGTTCAATATGCTAATTTTAGCATAAATTTGCTATTATATTCTCATGAAATTCTCCATCATCACATTATTCCCAGAAATGTTTGATAAAGTTCTGGGTACTTCTATGCTCTGGAAAGCCCAAGAAAAAAACCTGGTCGAGTTTGAGTTGATTAACCTGCGCGATTTTGGCATTGGCCCACGCCGCCAAGTCGATGATACGCCTTACGGTGGTGGCGACGGTATGCTTATGAAACCCGAACCAATTTTTGCCGCAGTTGAACATGCCAAAAAGACTAATCCGGGCGCTCTAACTCTTCTCATGACTCCTAAAGGCGATGTTTGGAATCAACAAAGTGCGTATACGCTTTCAGACGATCCTAAACAAAATTATATTATTATTTGCCCACATTACGAAGGTTACGACGAGCGCATTTTGGCGTTAGTTGACCGACAAATCTCCATCGGTAAATACATTTTAACCGGTGGGGAACTGCCGGCTATGATCGTAATCGACAGTATTGTGCGTCTCATCCCCGGCGTGCTAGGCGGCGAAAACAGTGCCGCCATCGAGTCATTTTCCGATGGCGACAACCTTGAATACCCTCAATACACTCGCCCCGAAGTTTTCCGCGACATGAAAGTACCCGACATCCTTCTCTCCGGCAATCACGGCGCTATTGCTCAGTGGCGCGAACAAAACGCACCTAAACCAAAAAAGAATAAAATGCCGGTTCAATGAAAATACCCGGAACAAGCTCTAGCTCTTAAGTAGTCTCCTACAGTATAAAACAAATCCGGATTATTCTGCCTATTCTCCCATTCAATTAAAATATATTTAAGATCTGTTATCGAAAGATTACAGTATAACGATCTTAAATGTCTTTTAATCACTCCCCACATATTCTCAATATTATTAGTACTACCAAAATGGCCAATCGAATGATTGCATCTCTTATGTCTATAGCCATAGAGGAAAAGTTCATTGTATCCTTCATGGTAATCCGTTCTCACATTACTACCCGGCGCTACATGCGCTACCGTGAATCTCTCTAGAGTTCGGCGATTTCTGTCTCTTATTATCTTCAATCTCAGTTTCCTCGAGCCACGCTCAATCGCCCCAACTACAATAGTTTGTCGACCATATTTACGTTTACCAAAAAAACTCTCATCTACCTCTACAAAACCGGATAATTTCGACCCATACATCTTCGGCAAAGTCTTTCTCAGTCGCCTAAACCATTTACGAATCGTCGGATAGGTGACCCCAGATATATCTTTGGTTGCGCCAATACCTTTCTTCTTTTGCCAGCACCAGATGATCAGCCATATTTTCTGGAAAGATAGCTTCGAACCACGGAACCAAGTTTCGCTTCGTACACTATATTTCTTCCTACACCTCCCGCACCACACATATCTGTCACGTAGTAAGATTTTACCTTCACAGTGCGGGCAAACATATTTCCCCCGCACAATTTTATATAGTTGTTTATGACACTGCCGCTCAGAGGGCAGACTAGCTAAGCTGTCCATAGGAACATCCTTTCTTTTATGTAGTTGTTTACTAACTACCATTTTAGCGGACTGTTCCTTTTAGTTTCACCGAACCGGGAATATAATGTATCTTATGGAGTTAAATTCGCCACTAAAAAACATCAAAGGCATCGGCCCTAAAACTGCTTTAAACTTGCAAAAAGCCGGTTTTTGCACCGTGCGCGATTTGCTTTATTACTTACCTCGTACTTACGAATCTTATGAAGGCGCTCAGCGCATAGCTGATCTTCGCCCCGGCAAAGTCACATTAAAGGCCAGGGTCAGCGATATCAAAACTACCCGCAAACGCCGCAATCTCACCTTCACAGAGGCCACGCTCACTGATGAATTTAGTTCTGTCCGTGCCATTTGGTTCAATCAGCCCTATCGTACCAGTCAATTCGATCCCAATAAAACCTATTATTTTTCCGGTGACTTCGACTTTTCTTATGGCCGCTATCAACTGGTTAACCCTTCCGCCGTACTTACTACCGACTACGACCGCGCCGCCGATAAATGCCAACCCGTTTATCCCGCCTGCGGCGAACTCAAATCCACAAACTTCGCTAAGTTTTTCACCACTCTAAAACCTCTTTTTGCCGCAATACCAGACTTCCTTCCTGCCGGCATCACCAAAATTCCTCGGTCCGAGGCACTTTTTCGGGTTCATTTTCCAAAAACTACCGAAGACGCCCGCAAAGGCCGCAACTATCTCGCGTTCGAAGAACTTTTTACTCTTCTCCTCGCCAGCCAATTCAATCGTGAGCAAAACCAAAAACTCATAAGCCCAGTCATCAAATATCAACTTGCTGAACTAAAAAAACTCATCACCAAGCTCCCCTTCAAGCTCACCAACGCTCAACGCCGCGTTACCTGGGAGATTATCCAGAATCTTGGTCAGCCTACCCCTATGAATCGCCTCCTGCAAGGCGATGTTGGTAGCGGCAAAACTCTTGTCGCCACCCTTGCCGCTTTCATCGCAGCGAAAGCTGGCTATCAAACCGCTCTCATGGCGCCCACCGAAATTCTTGCCGCTCAACACGCCGAGACTATTTATGGTTTTCTTAAAAAAAGCGGATTATCCGTCGCTCTCCTAACTGGCTCCACCAAACATAAACCCACGCTTAAAAAACAAATTCGCGAAGGTCATGTCGATCTCGTCATCGGTACTCACGCTCTCCTCACCGACGATACCGTTTTTCATAATCTCGGCCTCGCCATCATCGACGAACAACACCGCTTCGGCGTCAAACAACGCCAAGCATTGCTATCGAAGACGAATGCCGTAGATTGCGGGACAAACAGTCGTTCTGCTTGCCCCGCAATTCCGCATCTACTGTCCATGACTGCTACGCCTATCCCCCGCAGTCTCCAGCTTACCGTCTTTGGCGATCTCGATATTTCCATCATTGATGAACTCCCCGCCGGCCGCCAACCCATCATCACTAAAATTATTTCACCAAATTCTATCGACCAAATGTGGCAAGCCGTCGCAGCCGAACTAAAACAAAATCACCAAGTCTACTATGTCTGCAAAATGATCGAAGATAGCACCGAACTTTCCTCTGTAAAAAAAGAAGCCGCTAAAATCGCCAAAACTTTCCCGGATCACCACATCGCCTATCTCCATGGCAAAATGAAGCCCGCCGAAAAAGACGAAATCATGGCTAAGTTCGCCGCCGGCAAAATTCATATCCTAGTCTCCACCACTGTTGTCGAAGTCGGCGTCAATGTCATCAACGCCACCGTCATGGTTATCGCCGACGCCAATCGCTATGGCCTCTCCCAGCTCCATCAACTGCGCGGTCGAGTAGGGCGGGGCAGCGCCAATTCTTATTGCTATTTGATTAACTCCACTTCCGCCGCTCCCACTCGGCGTCTCAAAGAAATCGAACGTTCACAGGACGGTTTTTATCTGGCCGAAGCTGACCTCAAGCTCCGTGGCCCCGGCGAGATCTATGGCTCTCTCCAACACGGCGCGCTAGACCTGCGCATCGCTTCAATCACCGACACTAAACTCATCGCCGCCGCCCGCCAAGCTGCTTTAGCCTTTGCCAAAACCAAACCAAACATGCTAAAATACCCAGAGTTAACAGCTAACGTCCAAAAATATCAAAAACTAACTACACTCAATTAATTTCTATGTTTTCACGCACTGTACCATTCAGCAGGAGAGCCGAAAAAGCCTCTTCTCACCAAAAGCTAGTTCGTGCCGCCCGTCGCGTCATTAATCCTCATTTGCCAGCTGACATCGCTTTCCCTACCGCGGCGAAAATCATCCATTTTGAGGGTAAAAATGGCCCCGATGGTCTCCTCGACAAACGCAGTGTCACCGACGAGCCAATAGATCATATCAACCTCAAGGACCCTTCAGATCGCACCCTTTTCAATCAGGTCGAAAACCATATTTACAATCTCCACGACGCCCTCAAAAAGAAAAACACCGTTCGCGCCGAGTTTGAAGCTGCTTGGCTGGAACATCTCGTCGTTGACGGACTTACTCCCGCCCACCACCAGCCGTCCAAAGAGCGACCCGAAACAGATACCCATGTCGAAGAGCACAAAACTAACATCGGTGCCGCCGCCGACGTCCTCAAGCTCTATTGGAAATATCTCGGCCCCAGTGGTGGCGGCATTCATCATCTTATGTTCGAAGCCGGTGTTGAAGCTATCGTCATGCCTTTGTCGCCGCAAAGCCTTGCCAAGATTAAAATTCCTGCCGAGGACCTCGAAAAAGTCAAATCCGGCCAGTTCATCAAGCTCTATGAAGCGTCCGTCAGAAAAATTGATTCTTACAAAATGTTTCAACGCTACGAAAAATCTTCTTGGACTACCGAGCTTGCCCACGACGTCCGCGAAGTTCTCATCCCAGAAGCCGTCCGCATGGTCTCTCTCGCTTGGCTAGCTGCCGTTTACAGGAAAAAGCAATGAATTCCGTTCGCATTATTTCCGGTATTCACGGCGGCAGATTGATCGGGGTTCCTCGCAACCGCGGTATCACTCATCCCATGGGCGATCGCGAACGTAACGCAATTTTCAATGCTTTGCAGTATGATTTGGAAGGCACCACCGTTCTTGATGCCTTCGCTGGCTCTGGGGCAATTGGGCTAGAAGCTTTGTCGCGTGGCGCTAGTCATGTCATTTTTCTAGAAAACGACAAAAAGGCTCTACGTACCATTACCGAAAATATCGCAAAACTGGACGCCGTCGAACAGACTGCGATCGCTAAAAATGTTTCCAGCATCAACGGTAAATTCGATATTGTCATCGCCGACCCGCCTTATAGTCAGTCGCAATATGCACTCGTCGTCAAGCTACTTAAGCACTTAAAGTCCGACGGTATTTTTGTTTTGTCCCATCCCAAAACCATGCCACCCCCCACTTTCAAAACTCTCACTCTCCTCTCTGACAAAACCTACGCCGCCGCCAACATCAAAATCTACAAAAATTTCCAATAGGAATACGTAGCTAAACTCCTCTATCTAGACGAAATGTAGAAAGTATGATATAATGTAAGTATAATCCCATGGATCGTAGATTAGGATTGATCGACACGGGTCCCTAGTTCGGATCCATACTTGTCAATCAGTTAGAAAAATATATGAAGGAGGCGAGTTGCTTGGCGGCAACCAAACCAGAGACTGGGTGCACCAAACATTGCACCATGGAGGCCTGCAGCGGTAGGCCGTGCCCGGAAAAAACTTGCGGAAATAGTCCCCGTTGCGAAAGGTGCGTAAAAGCGCCGATCGACCCGGACAGCTATATTCAACAGTTATCTCCCTGTCGCCTTTGCGACGGGGTGGTCAGTGGGGATACTTGCATCATTTGTAGGTATCCAAACGCTCATTGAACCAATCATCACCGCGCCCATCATTGAGGTTCGACGAGCCGCAAGCGCCCTAGGCGCCAGCGGCTTTTTTACATACCAAAACACCACTGCATAAACCAAAGCCACATTTGACTTTTGTCACAGAACATGACACAATGAAGACGTAATCTTATAGATTGCAATTTTAGATAGAGGTGACATAAAACAGGGGAAATTTCCTCTGTATATACAGAGGTTTTTGTTTTTCAACAAAAACCTACGCACCTATACGTCTACGCAATTTACTAATTGATGATTGAAACAATTTCATTCATTTTCTCTTCGCAGCAAAACCCTAGTTAACCATTTCCGGCAGCCAGTAGGCACCTAGACTTCGCTCGTCTAGCTTCCTGCTAGCTGCCGCGAAAAAAAAGAAACGGCAGATTTTTAAACAAGGGAGAGTGAATCAGAATGAAGCAACCCATTGAATTTTATTGGGAATCGACACCGAACGGTATAGTTCAGGTGCGTGTTCAGCAGTTATCAACTAGAGATGACGGCGCACTGAACCTTATCGGTGATCCGTTTACTCCCAGAGATATCGATTTCGAAAGAATAGCGCATCACCTCGCCATACACCAAAATGGCAGCAAAGTGGCTGGCAGCCAATTTAACAACAGGGTGCTTAAAAACGCCAAGTCTATTGTTGCGTTCCTGGTGAAAGTGTTGCCTGCCTCCATGCAGTTTGATCAGCACGGCAGGGTCGAGATGACTCTAGACGTGCAGTTTCCTGGCGGAGAACCGATAGGATATTCCGGGATTATGCCAATCGCGGAATTGAAAGCTCTAGGCATCACAGTCGAAAAAGGCATGCGAATGCCTGGCGGAGTATCAGCGACTGAGGAAGAAATCGAGGGCGCATGGTACCCGGAAATGATACAGGGTCCAGACGGTGCGCCCGCAATAAGAACCGCAGAGTCTGGCAGAATCTTCAATTCGCATGGCAAATTTGAGCCAAAGGCAAATATTGCTGTTATGACAGGATTCGAAGCTGCAACCACGACCAAACTATGCATCGTAATAGGTCGCGACTCAGAAACCGGACGACCAATTGCACTAACAGCTTATCCCGGCGAGCTCGCGCCGCCGTTCCCGGCCAAGATTGACACCGAAGCGTTTAAGTCAAGCACGTTGCACGACAAGCTTCTTAATGCATTTTGGGACAATCACGCTTTTACCAAATTTACCTAAGAAAACTATAAAAGAAGTGATCTTGGGGGTTCGGTTCAATGAAGCTAAAAAAAGGAGTTTTTGATGTGTAAGAATGAATTGCTGGAGGCTCTATCTGGAGCTGAAGCCCCGTTTTTAGTAATGAGCGTAGGAGTACCGGGTAGCGGAAAGAGCACCGTTTTGTCAGAACTATCAGACAAGATCGGTGTCGTACGCATTAATCCTGACCAGATTCGTAGGGAGCTAACCGGATCAGAGGATGATCAAAGTAGAAATCCAGAAGTTTGGAATGAAGTTTTCCGCAGAGCAAAAGAGTACTTAGGTCGAGGCGAATCCGTAATCATAGATGCAACGCACGCCGAAATACGCATTGGCGTTCCTTCACGATCAGAGCTTGTCGAAATGTATCGCGGTTTTGGCGCCAAAACAGTGTTGGCAATTTATTTCAAAGTGAGACTCGAAACTGCCAAAAAACGTAACCAAGGCAGGACACGTGTTGTTCCAGACCATGTCATTGAAAGAATGTACATGGCGTTAGAAGAAAAACTTGTCTCAGTGGGTGAAGGCTTCGATCAAATCATAGAAGTAAATGAGTAGTTGTGATTCATGGTTCGCTGAACCCTGATCGACTAATCATCAATCAAAATAGCCACGAGCGCACCAACGCCCGTGGCTATCTTCTTTTTCAACCCTATACTACTTCCTCTTTCCCTTCTTTTCCTCTGCAAACAGCACGTACGAATACACCACCACTCCAACCGCAACCACCCCAACATAAACCAACGGCAATATCAGATTCCAAGGACTCTCAAACAATATTCCGACCAAACACAACGCTCCCGCGCTAATAAACCACCACTTAGACGCCTCATGCGTCTTTACCCAAATCTTTTCACTATACAGCGTCCAAGGAGTCCTTATCCCCACCATGTAGTTGTGTTTCACCCCTGGCAAATAATAGCCAAGAGCAATAAACATCATCCCCAGCGCTAGCAATATAAACGTGATCAAATTCAAAATATCCGCACTGTCATTTATGGCCTTAGCGATAATGACCGTTATCCCTAACATCAGAACCGATATCAGTATCATCATGATCGACAGGATCGACCCTGATGATTTGCGAATATTTTCACCTTTAGGATCAATCTTGGGCAGAAAATACAACAAAAGCACCGTCAGAAAGCTTGTAATAGGGAAGATCAACAAAGTCAACGGTGATCCGTATCCATCAACCTCGCCATTGATATTCCAATGAATCGGAACTTTTTCCCCTCCGGCACTCTTTATGGCAATTATGGCAACAACCGCCGTAGCCGCCGCAATC
>Ga0082212_10011129_pt1 | contig 11426 bp, 11 predicted proteins | sample TergutNt197P3_FD_71548 | JGI IMG/M metagenome (GOLD analysis project Ga0082212, IMG submission 71548) | Neocapritermes taracua P3 segment gut microbial communities from Petit-Saut dam, French Guiana - Nt197 P3 | ecosystem: Host-associated > Arthropoda: Insects > Digestive system > Gut ... | reverse complement strand
CACTCTTAAACCTTAAATCCCTCTCCGTGTCCTTTGTTCCTTTGTGCCCTCCGTGTGAAATCTTGGGATTGTCCTTTGGGGAGTGAATTTTGGGAATACGGTAAATCGTTATTTAGCAACCCCTACACCCCAAACCGCCCCATATCCACCCGCCCATGCGGTGAAACTTCCACCCCTTCTGCGCGAAGCAGGCTAATCTGCAGCTCCCTGCCTTCTCCCTCTCCCAGGGCAATGCTGCCGTTGGAACGGATTATCCGGTGCCAGGGAAGTTTGTGCTTTTCGGACATGGAATGGAGTACCCTTACGGTCTGGCGCGCTCCGTTGGGAAGTCCTGCTTTCAGGGCTATGTCGCGGTAGGAGGAAACCCTGCCTTTGGGAACAGCGAGAATCTGGCAGATGATCCGGCGGGTAATGTCGGTCATGTCAGAGAATGTTTTTACTCTTTGGGTTGGTCTGATACTGAAAGTACCAGGGAACCGCGCTCCAGGGCGACGAGGCCGGTGCGGGCAAGTTCCAGGATGCCGTAGGGCCGCAGCAGCAGTAAAAGGCCGTTGAGTTTATCCAGATCGCCGGTGGCCTCAACAGTGATGGTGGACTGGGAAACGTCAACCACACGGGCGCGGAAAATTCCGGCAATTTCAATAACCGCAGGCCGCGTTTTTTCATCAACGCCGATCTTAACCAGCATGATTTCCCGGCGGAGGCACGAAGACGGATCCAGTTCCCGTACAGCGATGACATCAACCAGTTTGCACAACTGTTTGATGATCTGTTCCAGTATGCGTTCCTCTCCGGTTACCGCAATCGTCATTCGGGAAACTGCAGGGTCTTCGGTTTCACCCACGGTCAGGCTGTCGATGTTGAAGCCCCGGCGGCTGAAAAGCCCGGATACCCTGCTCAGGGTTCCTGCCCTGTTTTCTACCAGCGCCGATACAATGTGCTGTTTTACAATATGCCGCTTCATGCCGGGCGCTCTCTTACTTTTTCCGTGAGGCGGCAGTTACCGCATTGGTGAGTTTGTAGTTAATATCGCTGAGAGCCGTGCGCGCATTTCTTCCTTTATCCAAAGCGTCCTGGTATTCACTGTCTGCCATTGCGTTTTCCGCGTCCTGCGTATCACGGCGGGCGCCTGTCAGCCCCTGATCCAGCTCAGTATAATCCAGTTCCATATCCGCGGCCCGGGCGGCGTTTATACCCTGTTCGGTTTCCTCAATCGCCGGCCTTAAACCGGATAACAGGGCGGCCGCTTCATCTCTGGCCCTGACAGCCCCGGTCTTTCCGTCGGCTATTGCTTTTTCTGCCGCGGAAACCGCTTCGGCGGCGAGGGTTTTTGCAGCGTCGTATCTTTTGGAATCCGCTTCGATTTCCATCCGCTTCAGGCTGTCCCGCGCCCGCGCCAGCGAACCGCCCCCGTATACCACTGCATCTCTGTCGTTTTCCGCCCTCATTACCGCTTCTCTGGCGTTGTCCATCTCCGCAATCGGAGGCTTGGCGCAGCCCGAAATAAAAATTAAAAGAATACAGGCAAGATAAATCAATTTGGTTTTCATTTGGTACTCCTGTTGATAGTTTACCATATTTTAAAGCAATTTTCCAGACATATAAGCCGTGAGTTTTTGTTATAGTTTTTTGAATTCACGGGTAATGCCGGTTTTTTTTACCGAGATGCGGCAATAGACGCTGTTGTTATGAAAATCTTCGACAGTGATGAATTTGACGCCTCCCACTTCTGTCACATCCCGCCGGTGCGCGTGCCCCATGAACATGATGTCGCAGCGCCCCTTCAGTATGGAGATAAAGCGCGCTCTCTCTCTGGTATCGGTGAATTGCTGTAACTCCAGCGGATTTTTCATAAAGAGATTGGCGTGGGAAAAAACAAAGACCCGCCCCTTGGTGTTTTTCAGCTCCCTTTCCAGCCAATTTAACTGATCGTCTCCAAAATAACAGTTGGCGGAATCCAGAATAAAGAGGGTTGCGCTGCCGCCGTTTATCCGGTAACGGGTTGAGCCGATGAGTTCTTTCCAGTTGGACCAGTTGCCGGAATAGATGTCGTGGTTCCCTATCACCGGGTAACAGGGAACTCCCAGGGCGCCTGCAATTTCCCTGAATTTTTCCACATCCTTTCGTTGTCCGTTTTGGGTAATGTCCCCGCAGATGATAGCAAATTTAACCTCGCTGTCTATTGCGTCTTTTAGCCTTTTAAGACCAAAAGCATTTCCCTTCTCGATGTGCGTGTCAGTTAACACGATAAACGAATACTCTTCCCCAAAGGAGAGCGTCCTGTCTTCGGGACGGAGGAACCTGAAATTATCTTTTTCCTTAAGGCGCTTATCAAGATCGCTGGAACCGAAAAACCCCAAAAGATCGACATTGCAGCTGTTTAAAAAACAAATACAAAGAAAAATGATAAAAATTTTGGTTTTTCTTTTTACCATTTAACTCTGATTCCCCCGCGGTATGCGATTCCGTAAAAATTCGCGGCGAGGCCCACGCTTCCGCTCTGGAGCAGTTCGATATCGTTAATGAACGACCATTGTTCGTTTGCTCGTATAACGCTGTTCAGGCGCAGTGAATAGGCCCCCATGTTTCCCGCGTAAAAGTCGTCAAAATTGGCCCAGCTTACTCCAAGACGGAGTCTTTTGTTATTGACGAAATTGGCATATACGGAAAAAGACAGCATGGATTCAAACAGCGCCGGTTCGCCGAAAAAGCTGGTAAACCGCAGTCCGATCCCAACGGCAATCCCCGCCCATTTTCCGTTTAACGAAACAACAGGCAGGGCGGTGTGAGAGTGAACCTCGTAAGCCGGCAGTCCGTTATAGATCCATGCAAGGCTGAAATGAAGCGGCATTGTGAACAGAGGGCCGATTTTCCCCTGGGTGAACGACTTTATGTCAAGACCGCCTGCGAGTTCTCCTAGGGAAAGGCCGCCCTTGAACGCGTACAGTTCGTTAAGCTCCACGGCGGCTAAGGCTGAATAGCAGTCAACGGAGTAGAGGAGCGACCGGTTATACTCTACCCTGAAATCAGAACCGGCCTCTATTCCGGTGACCTGTATGTCGGCAGAGAGGTTTTGCATTAAAAGAAAAATAACCAGAAGAAAGAATATCCGCGGCGTTATTTTATATGCGTTCACTGTTAACCTTTCAATAATGATAATACATGAACAGAGTTTGCTTATCTACACCCACTTGATCAATCTTCTTCTACACCTTATTTTCTATATTATGGGAATAGTTCGTCCCCTGAAGTTTGGGCTTTTTATATACGAATGTTTAAAGATTTTTCTGCTGACGGCCGCTTTTGCATCCTTGCAGGCCGCCGATCCGGCAATCTTTCCCTGGCTGCTTTTCGCGGTTTCCGGCGTCCTGTACCCGTTAATGGCCCTGTTTTTGTGGCTGGATGTTTACCGCTACCGCAGCTACCTGCCCCTGTTTGCGGCCGGGAAGATAATCGGTATTATTGTATTACTGGGCTGGTTTATTGTTTCGCCTCGGTATACAATAATTGAGGTCTTTTCCGGCAGCGGCAGCATTGAACTTATCAAATTGATGTTTTTTAACGGCATGGATTTGTTTGCCGCGGCCGTTGTTCTCTTGATAATCTGGAAAATGCGCCTGACCGATGCAGCCGGCCGGGCAGAGGATACGGAGGAGAATTAATGCGTGTTATTCCGATAGCGAGCGGAAAGGGCGGGGTAGGGAAGTCCCTGGTTTCGGCGAATTTGGGGGTGGCTTTTGCCCAGTCAGGCCAGCGGGTGGTGCTGGCAGACCTTGATCTGGGGGCCTCTAACCTCCACCTGGTTTTGGGCCATCATGCGCCGCAGATGGGGATTGGGACATTTCTCAATAATACCAAATCCAATTTTGCCGATGTAATTGTCGATACCGATGTGCGCGGTTTGCGTTTTGTCCCGGGCGATAATGAGATACCCGGCACCGCCAACCTCAGCGCCTTTCAGCTTAAAGCCCTGGTAAAACGACTCCTCGCCCTGAAAGACGAAACCGATATTTTGATACTTGATCTGGGCGCGGGAACCCATCAATCCATTCTGGATTTCTTCCTGCTTTCAGGGCAGGGCATTGTGGTCTCAGCGCCGGCGGTAACCGCAGTACTTAACGCGTATGTGTTCCTTAAAAACGCTGTTTTCCGCCTGATGTACAATTCCTGCAGCAAGGGGTCGCCTGCCCGCGCGTATCTTGAAAAACTTCGCAAGGAAGGCGGCGCCGGCCATCAGAAACTCTACATCCCCAAAATGCTGCCGAACATCAAGAAAGCCGATCCCGCTTCTTTCGATAAATTCAGGAGCCGCCTTGATCAGCTGCACCCGCGGCTCATCATGAACATGGTTGACGAACCCAAAAACGCCGATGTCGCCATGAAGATACGCCGCTCCTGCGAGGAATACCTTGATCTTAAAATTGAGCATCTGGGAGTCATCTACCGTGATGTGCTTCAGGATACCGCCCTTGCGTCCAGACTGCCCATCACCCTGTACAAGCCCCAATCGATTCTTTCCCAGGCGATCTACCGCATTGCCGAAAAGATTCTGCAAAGCCCGGAAGATACCTACTCCCCCGACGACAGACAGATCGATGAAAGTTTTCAGGAAGCGGAAATGGAAGCGGAGGCCGATTTCGACAGCAAGATGGATTATATTGAAGACCTGCTCCATTCGGGCGCCATGAATCAGGGCGATCTGATTGAGACGATAAAATCTCAGCAGTATGAAATTGCCAAGCTGAAAAAGGAAAGCAGCTTTATCAAGTTAAAGCTGTCCCGCGCCATGGATCAGGGCTTTAAGGTGTAACGTATGCCGTTGTCGATTCCCTTTCCTTCATGGCTCAAGCCTGAAGTAATCCCCGGCCTGCCGGTGCGCTGGTACGGGCTCATGTACATATTCGCCTTTGCAACCGCGTATCTGCTGTACCGCAGGCAGGTCAGGGAGCGGAACTTTCCCATGACAGACGATGATCTTTCCGGCTTGTTCTTCTGGGGGATTCTGGGGCTCCTTCTGGGCGCACGGCTTTTTTCCACCCTGGTGTACGAAACCAGCAATCTTTACATAACGAAGCCCTGGTTGATCTTCTGGCCCTTCCGGGGCGGACAGTTCACCGGCCTTCAGGGAATGAGTTTCCACGGCGGCGCAATTGCGGGAGTGTTAGCGGTGGTAATCTACTGCAAGGTTAAGCGTTTCAGTTTCCGTGAAATCAGCGATATGTACGCCGGCGGCGTCCCCCTTGGCTACACCTTCGGCCGTCTGGGAAATTTTATCAACGCTGAATTGTACGGCAGAGCAACGTCCAGCCCCCTGGGGATGATCTTCCCTCACGCGACACCGCTTCCCGCGAGTGAAAGCTGGGTGCAGGAAATCGCCGAACAAACCGGCGTTGTTATTAACAGCTCGATGGTTAATCTGCCCCGCCACCCCTCCCAACTGTACGAGGCTCTTTTTGAAGGAGTTGTGCTCTGGGCTATTATCTGGGTTCTCCGCAACCGCAAACCCTTCAAAGGTTTTTTGGTGGGCCTGTATTTCCTGGGTTACGGCTTTTTCCGTTTTTTCATCGAATACTTCCGTGAACCGGACGAAGACCTCGGCTACCGCATCGAATTCGTCAAAAGCACCCTTTCGCCTGCATACAGCCATCCCCCTTTCAGCTTCTCTACCGGCCAGATACTCTGCTTTTTTATGATCCTGTTCGGCATCATTTGGATCATTGCCGCCTCACGCCTGCCCGACAGAGAGCCGATCCGTGTGTACGACAGCAGCGTTCGCCCCGATGGTGTGCAGAAGAAGCAGCTCAGCAAGGAAGAAGCCGCGGCCGAACGCAACAAACGGCGCAAACTGCGGAAGAGGTTGAGGTAGTTGTAAACACCTGTATAGGTCTTGTATTTTAGCTGTTTTTATCTGTATTATAGAAACCAAAGAAACACATTGGAGGCTCTATGACCATATTTGAGATGCTGGGGCAAAGCGGGGTTCTTACCCTGCTCGGCATGGGGATTGTATTTAGTTTCCTGGTAATCATGATCATTGCCATCACTTTGACCGGGAAGGCTATCCACGCTTTGGGCTGGGATAAGAATGTTCAGCCGGCAGCCGGCGCTGCAGCCAGAAAGCCGGGGAACGATGCCGCAGTTACGGCAGCCATAGGAGCGGCCGTTAATGAATACCGAAAAAACAATTAAAGGAAGGATACAATGCCTAAAGTAAAACTTACCGATCTGGTGCTGCGAGACGCGCATCAGTCATTATTTGCTACCCGCATGGTTACTGCGGATATGCTGCCGATATGTGATAAGCTCGACAAAGCGGGCTTTTTTGCCCTGGAAGCGTGGGGAGGGGCCACCTTCGATTCCTGTATCCGGTTTCTGAACGAAGACCCCTGGGAGCGGCTGAAAAACCTGAAGAAGGCCCTGCCCAATACCAAGATCATGATGCTGCTGCGCGGCCAGAACCTTCTGGGTTACCGGCACTATGCCGACGACGTCGTGGCGAAATTCGTGGAATACGCGGCCAAAGACGGGGTTGATATTTTCCGTATTTTTGATGCGGTAAATGATCCGCGCAACTTTAAAGCCGCCACTGCCGCTGCCAAGAAAACCGGCAAGCATATTCAGGCGACCATCTCTTACGCGGTAACTCCTTTCCACACGATTGAGAAATACGCCGAATTTGCCAAACAGCTTGTTGATATCGGCGCGGACTCTCTTTGTATCAAGGATATGGCCGGCCTCCTTAAACCTTATGAGGGCTATAACCTGGTGAAGGCGATTAAGAAAGTGACCGACCTTCCCATAGAAATCCACACCCACGCCACAACGGGTATGTCGGTAGCCGCTCTTACCAAGTGCGCCGAGGCCGGGGCGGAAATTCTGGACACGACCATTTCCTCAATGTCCATGGGAACGAGCCACAGCCCCACCGAAACCATGGTGGAGATTTTTAAGGGAACCGAGTACGATACCGGGCTTGATACCGCTCTGTTACTCGAAATCGCCGCTTACTTCCGCAAAGTACGCAATAACTACAAAAAGTTTGAATCGAGCTTCCTCGGAGCGGACACCCGCATTCTTGCGAGCCAGGTTCCCGGCGGAATGTTATCCAACCTGGAGAGCCAGCTTAAGGAGCAGGGCGCTTCGGACAAGATCGACGACGTGCTCAAAGAGATCGCCGTTGTTCAGAAGGACTCAGGCTATCCGCCGCTGGTTACGCCTACCAGCCAGATCGTGGGAACGCAGGCGGTGTTCAACGTACTGTTTGGCCGCTACAACCGGCTCTCCGGAGAGTTCCAGGACCTAATGGCGGGCAAATACGGCGCGTGTCCGGCTCCCAAGAACGTCGATGTAGTGAAAAAGGCGCTTGAAGCCCTCAAAATGGAAAAGGAAATTACCCACCGCCCGGCGGACGACATTCCCGCCGAATACTCCAAACTGGAAGAAGAGTGCAAGAAACTCCTTGGAACTAGTACGGTTACCGTAGAAGACGTGCTTACCCTGGCCATGTTCCCCAAAGTAGCGCCCGACTTCTTCAAGAACCGTTCCAAAGGGCCGGTGGTCTTCAAACCCGAAGACGCCGCCCCTGCCGCAGCACCGGCTGTCAAGGGTTCGGGACAGGCGGAGAAATACAATGTCAATGTGAACGGAACCAACTACGCAGTAGTGGTTTCTCCCGCCGGAACAGTAGCGGCTGTTGCTTCGGGCGCTGCCCCTGCGGCAAGCGCTCCTGCAGCGGCCGCTCCCTCAGGCGGGGCGGTCATTCCCGCGCCGGTGGCAGGCACTGTCCTGCGTTACACGGTGAGCGAGGGAGACGAAGTTCAGAAAGGCGCGACCGTAATAATTATCGAGTCCATGAAGATGGAACTGGAGATAAAGTCCACCGCAGCCGGAAAGATACACTTCCTTGTTCCCACCGGAACCCAGGTCGCGGCTCAGCAGCCGGTAGCTGAAATCGGCGGCGGGGCTGCTCCAGTAGTCGCGGCACCCGCACCTGCGCCGGCAGCAGCTCCGGCCCCGGCAGCCGCAGCCCCTTCCGGCGGCGTCGCCGCCGGAGGCGGCGTGGTTGTTCCCGCTCCGGTAGCAGGCACGGTACTGCGTTACGCGGTGAACGAGGGCGATCATGCCGCTTCGGGCGCAACCATCATCATTATCGAGTCCATGAAAATGGAACTGGAAATAAAAGCGACTGCCGCCGGCAAGGTGCACTTCCTTGTTCCCGCCGGGACACAGGTCGCCTCACAGCAGCCCATTGCTGAGATTGGTTAAGCGGGAGGGATGAAAATGTTGAATAACAAGAAAGACCCGGTATTTATTACCAAAATCTGTTTGCTCATTGTCGTCTGCGCGTTTGCGATTCCTATTGTCAATTCCGCTTTCAACCCAATGGCGCAGGCTCAAACCCCCGCTTCAGCAAGCGATCTTCCGTCCATCCATAATCTGGAAGGCATCATCCCGGGCAGTAGTAATCTGCCCCAGGTCAGGCTGGGAACCTTCCTGCGAAACATCGCCGAAACCACCGGCATCTACGCTTTTGTTAACGGTTCGGGAGATGGCGGCGTTCCACGCAGTGATTTTACCCCCGGCGGAATTCCCATTTCGATTTTCGGCTGGCAGGAACTTTTAATGGTAGCTGTGGGCTTGCTCATTGTGTATCTTGGGGCGGGAAAAAACTTTGAGCCGCTGCTGCTTATCCCCATCGGCTTTGGCACGATCTTTGTGAACATCCCCTTTGCCGGCATGGGAAATCCTCCCCATGGATTCCTGCACATCATTTATGAGGCCGGGGTAGGCAACGAATTTTTCCCATTGATCATCTTTATGGGGGTTGGGGCGCTGACTGACTTCGGCCCCCTGATTGCCAATCCAAAAACAGCGATTCTCGGCGCGGCAGCGCAGTTCGGCGTGTTTGCAACTTTGTTCTTTGTCAGTATTGCCAACTTCCTGCCCGGTGTTGCATTCAACCTGAAAGAAGCCTGCTCAATTGCAATCATCGGCGGCGCGGACGGCCCCACAACGATTTACATTGCCAGCAAATTGGCGCCGCACCTTCTTGCGACAGTCGCGGTTGCCGCCTATTCCTACATGGCCCTGGTGCCAATCATTCAGCCGCCCATCATGAAGCTTCTTACAACCAAAGAGGAACGGCTTATAAGGATGAAGCAGCTTCGGCCTGTTCCCAAAGTTGAAAAAATACTTTTCCCGATGATTGTATTTGTATTGGCTATCTTTCTTATTCCCTCGGCCGCGCCCCTTATCGGCTCGCTTATGTTCGGTAATTTTATCCGCGAGTGCGGCGTAGTTGATCGTCTGTCCAAGACATTGCAGAACGAGCTGATCAACATCGTTTCGATTTTTCTCTCTTTGGGCGTTGGAAGCCAGATGACCCCCGAAAGATTCCTTAATCCTTCGTCGATCATCATTGTGGTAATGGGACTGTTCGCCTTTATGATTGCAACCGGTACCGGAATAATTGTCGCCAAGATAATGAACCTCTTCCTGAAAGAGAAGATCAACCCGCTCATCGGTTCCGCCGGTGTGTCTGCGGTTCCCATGGCCGCCCGTGTTTCCAACAAGGTGGGCCTTGAATACGATCCCGGCAACTTCCTGTTGATGCACGCCATGGGCCCCAATGTGGCCGGCGTTATCGGAACCGCCATTGCCGCGGGCGTTATGATCGCGGTGTACGGCGGGTAAAAAACCTGCGGTTTTTTACCTTAGGAGTTTTGCACCCTCGCGTCTGTTTACAGAACGGCGCGAGGTCCGAAGAGGTGCAAAACTCCAGGGTGATTAGTGAGATTGTACTCCATTGGAAAAGGGGCTGTCCGGGGCAGCCTCTTATTTTTGGCGCCTATAAAAGCTACAATTAGCCTAACCGCCAAACGCCGAAGCTCTGGGGTTCCATTTTGCAGACACCATCATTAAGTGAACATTCCCCAATGGCAAAAATTTTATTCTCTGCCTTAAGAGCGGGAATGGAGGCGCTCACCGTACTGCCGCGGGGATTCACCGCCAATACGAGAGAACCACGTCTGTAAATAAAAGGTACTTCGTCTTTTTTGGCATAAACAATTTCCAGATTCGGCTTTGATTGCAGCTCCGGCTCACTACGGCGAAGACGCAGAAGCGCCTTTACAGTATTTAACAACGACGCAGAGTCTTTTTCCTGGGCTTCCACTGTAGGCGCGTCTGCCGCACTGTCTACCGGAAGATAGAGCCTGTCCGGCACTGCGGAAGAGAATCCCAGATTGGGTCCGGGCTTCCATTGCATTGGACTGCGCGAGCCTGTCCGGAAATAACCGCCTTCCTTTGTGGGCAGATTAAGGTAACGCATTCCAATCTCGTCTCCGTAATAAAGAAACGGTACGCCGGGCATGGTAAAAATGAAGGCATAGGCCAGGGCGAGTTCTGCCGGAGAAAGAGTATAGCCGATTCGGGCAAGATCATGATTACCGGTAACCAGACTTATAAAACCTGAATTTTTCGTGTTTTCATAGTGCAAAAGGTAATCATCCAAAAAACGCATAATATCGCCTTTGCCGTCCTTTCGGAAAAAACTGTTGTCTTCTCCCTGTGGTCTGTTGTATTCGTCAAGGTTATAGTCACGGAACAGGCTCTGATAGCCCGATTCTTTACGGAATGCCAGAAGAAAATCCGAATGAAAACCGGCCTTTACGGCCTGGGCAGGATTACTCCATTCACTGATAATGACCGCCTGGGGATAGTCTCTGTCCAGTATGGCCCGTATCCGCTGCCAAATTGCCGAAGTGCCGCTGTGCTCTTTATCATCAAGCTTTACCAATGAAAAAGCCATGTCTACCCTGAAACCGTCGCAGCCCGCGTCAAGCCAGTAGCGCATAATATCAATGATTGATTCTATGGTAGCGGTACAATCGGGATGATCAACGGGAAGCTGCCAGGGTTGTGAAGGTTCCAAAAAACCGAAGTTCAGCGCGGGCTGGCACTTAAAGAAGTTGGTGATATACACCGCAGCCCGTTCGGCCTCGCCGCCAATAAAACCGAACCCTTCCGCTCTGGTAAAACAATGATCGGTCCAGATATAACGGTTCCGGTAATTTTCCGGATGAACCCCGGAACTTTCTTTAAACCAGGGATGTTCTTCGGAAGTGTGGCCCGGCACCAGGTCAAGTAATACCCTGATGCCGCAGGCATGCGCCTGTGTAAAAAGCCGTTTCAGGTCTTCATTGGTACCGTAACGGGGCGCTGCTTTTTTGTAGTCGCGCACATCATAACCTGCATCCTTAAAGGGCGAGTCAAAACAGGGGTTTATCCAAATGGCGTTACACCCCAGTTCCTTAATATAATTGAGTTTCTGAATAATTCCTTCAAAATCGCCAATTCCATCCCCGTTTGTATCGTAAAAGGACTGAGGATAAATTTCATAAAAGACCGCATCTTCCAGCCAATCC
>Ga0082212_10011128_pt1 | contig 11426 bp, 8 predicted proteins | sample TergutNt197P3_FD_71548 | JGI IMG/M metagenome (GOLD analysis project Ga0082212, IMG submission 71548) | Neocapritermes taracua P3 segment gut microbial communities from Petit-Saut dam, French Guiana - Nt197 P3 | ecosystem: Host-associated > Arthropoda: Insects > Digestive system > Gut ... | reverse complement strand
CTGAAACAACACGAAATGAATTATATTGCAAGCGATTCTTGGATGCCATATGAAAGTATAATTCCTGAGGAAAAACATATACAATCTAAGGCGGAAACTTTTACAGTAGAAGGATATAACAGTTTGTTCAGGCATTTCCTGGCAAGAATGAGAAGGAAATCCAAATGCTATTCAAAAAAAATGGAGATGTTATCTATATCTGTTCTCTTATTGATGCACTATAGAAATGGATCGCTATCTATATTAATTAGCAATACCTTTGCTTTATACGGTACATACGTATTATCTTTAAAAATAAAAACGCAATTTCAGTCTTCTCACAAATTTGCTCTTTTCGGACTTAAAACTGTCAGCATTTATTATTTCATCCTGATACCTCCATTTGACGTCAATTTGAGAACTTCCAAATAAAGAATGAGCATATCCAACTTCCCCTGTAACGCCTATTTTTTTAAACAATAGCGCTTCTAATGACAATCCTCCAACAGCAGAAAGTATTCCCACAGGCGCTTTTGTAGTACCTGAAACCGCAGGTATTCCTAATTCAGCAATCCACCAATTGGCATCCTCTGAAAATAAATTATCGTATCCTTGTTCACGTTTTCTGTTTCTTTTCAGAAATTGTTCGTATTCTAACTCAAAATACGGACTGAATGTCAATTTTAACCATTCAAAACAAGATACATAATAAACATTGTATAAAGCCTTTTGTGATAAAATAAAATTCATTTGGCTAATGAGTACACTAGTTTTATTAGGTTTCGCTAACGCCCCCATAACTACTTCAGAATTATAAAATGAAACACCTAACCCTGATTCCATTTGCAATCGTTTGTAAAGACCATATAATAAATCTATTCCCAATCGTTCCCGTTTTGTATAAGGGTCTGCCATAACGCCATTGTCATACTGATATCCCCTTTTTGTGATATCGGTATTCTTTTCATAATAGAATCCTAATGCCATCGGAAGTCTATCGCCGCCAGATAATGACGTGTTTTTACGCTGACTATAACAAGTGGCAGCAAGTAATACAAACGCAAATAATAACATCTTTTTCATAATCATATATATTTTATTCTCTTACGTATTTGAAGCAGTTAAATTTTATTTTAATTTAAGTTTTCACGTCTTTGTAACAATACTCTTTAGGGTGACTGCATATTCCGTCCATATTGCAGATAACATAAAAAGAACCGAGTTTATTAAAATATATTTCCCTTTCAAAAAAAATCTTCTTATTACGGATATGAATAAGGAGCTCTATATATTTTATTTACCCAATCACCATTACTGTTCATAGCTTCTCCTAATATATACCCTCCTATAAGATAATAATGACCGCCGCCTGAAGTAAACATTTCATGAAATGTTTTTTTATCAGACGAACCTGTATCAAATTTGTACCCATTTGCAATATGTATTATATTTGGTGAACTCCAGTTGAATTCACCAAAAAGTAATAATATATCATTCCAAAACATATGTAGATATGTGCTTTTATTCTTATATGTTGAACCTTGAAGTTCTTTATATTTTATTTCCGGTCCACAAGCTTTATAAATTCCAGTATATGAAGTCCAAAAATTAACCGTTAATTCATATGGAACTAAAGGATCGCCAGATCTTAATTTAATATCACTTTCTGTTATATTAGTACCCCTTAATAAATCATACAATTCTTGTTTTTGTTCAGGTGTAATATCTGTAATTTCAAATAATTCTTCACTTTTTATCAAAGGTTCGCCTGAATACCATAGTATTATCCCACTTTCTATTTCATATTCTAAATCTGATAATTTTTTGTATTTATCAATTTTATCTAAAATACTACTATTCCAATTTAAAAAATCAATTGCATCTTTATACCTGCTAATGTAAATTTTATAAATAGTATATCCATCATTTCCCAATTTAATAATTGTATCACCAATTTGAATTTCATATTCGGAATTAAAAATTTTCCCCATAGATGTGTATTCTAAAAATTTATTCACTATTGCTTTACCTTCTAGAATCTCTGAATCATCTGAATCCTCAAAAAATTCTGATGACCTAGTATTAATTATCTTTTGACATTCATCTTTCGCCGAGTTAAAATACAACTCAAATTCTTTATGATTTTCAAAAATTTTGCGAGTACTTACCTCGCTCATCAACTCATTTTGTTCTACTAACAAATCCTTTGGTTCTTTTTCGCTTGTACAAGAACACACAAATAATGCACTTAGTGCAACAAACAAACAAACAAAAATCTTCAAAATCTTTTTTTATTAATTAATATTTCTTATGTATTCCCTACTTGTTCAATCATAGTATTTGGTTATTAATTTATTCTTTCTCCAAATAAATAGACCAAATATTTGCAAAATTAATGCTTCATTTTTAAACATCCAAATTTTTCGTCATTTTTTTTAAAATTTTTTGTTCCCCAAAGCCTATACCTTTCGCGCAACAATCTTTAACATATCAACCCCGCATTTTTAACATTCTCTTTTATTGTTCTTCAAAAAAGTTTCCGAATCTGTGCATTACGAAGAACGGAAGTAATAAGATCATGACAAAAAAGGAAGCAAACCAAATTATCAGGGAACACGGCAAAAGAGACACCGTTTATACTACCCATGTGCAAAGCTCCGCCGACTGGAAAGTCTTTTTACGGCAGTGCAAGCGCGCCGTGAACAAGATGCAGCAAATACCTGATGCAAGCGTGAATGTTGAATTTTTCAATTATTTAGCCACCGAACAGGCGTACAAGTTCTTGACCCGTGAAATTTCAGGTAAATTCTACCCCTGCCCAAACGGCTATGATGAAAAACTGGCCGAATACGAAAGCATCAAAAATATGTCATACCGGAAATACCTTCGCAGGTATGGCGAGCTGTCCGTTCAGGATGGCTGGTTTTGCGTCGACTTTGAATTTAGCGGTATTGTGTTCGCCGGCTTGTCGCAACGCGCCCTTGTCGAAATGGAAGTTTTCACAAAAGACGGATGCGAAATCATCTACCAGGAAAAGAAATCCGCCTTTTCCCAGCGCCCCGAACTCGACCAGGCCATTAAAAGTCTCCGACCGGGCGACACGCTTTGCGTCTGGTCCTTCGACCGCCTCGGCCGTAACATGCTTGAAGTGATGAGCAACATTAAGACCATCCACGACAAAGGCGCCAACGTCTACTCTGTCATTCAAAAAATCGACACCGATACGCCCGCCGGCAAAATGATGCTGTTCAATTTTACCCTGTTCGCCGAAATGGAAGCTACCCTTCGCCGCGAACGCGCACAGGCCGGCATCGCCATCGCCCGCGAACAGGGACGACCTACCGGACGACCTGAGGGAATGACCCCGAAAACCATCGCCATCGCCCCCCTGGTCCGTCAGATGTACCTTTCCATAGACCCCTTCTACTCCGTCAGCCAAATCACCAAAAATTTGAAAATATCTAAAAAAACCAATTACCGCTGCCTCGATTTTGAGAGGGTGCAGCTGAAAGGCGGAATAGTAAATATAAAACCACAGTAAGGTAGGCAAATCCTCTTTCCCTAAAAAATTTCTCTTTTTCTATTCTTGATCGCAATACCCGCCAATAATGATATCAATATCTCACCTGTGCGAGCGTAACCGGCTTCAATAATGATACCAAAAACAGCTGCCGCAGCAGCGCCGGAATCGCCAAAATGATACCATTCCCCCAAGCCTCTATTTTATCCCTTCGCTTAGACCTTTAACTCTTCCAAAGCCGAAAAAAAACCGTTCAACCTTGCTTATCAGTTTATTCTCCTGCCTTTTCAATTGTTCGTTTTCTTTTCAGGAAGACGAACTTAGATTATTTTATAACGATCAGAAAAACTATTTACTTTTAAAAAAGATAGAAAGATGAAAAAATTATTCAGACGTAATGGTGTAAAACTGGCATGTTGTAAAGCATATACAATATTTCAAAAAATTGCCATATCTTTGCGGTCATTATGTGCGTAAAAAAGAAATAATAGTCAATGAATTATTTACTTGATCAGTATGATGTTTTTTTGATTGTGATGGCGTCACTTGCGGTAGTCGTATTTGTGGCGCTCAATTTTGTTGAAGCGGGTTATGGCATCACCATAGATAAAAAATGGGGGTTCGCCATCAACAACAAACTGGCATGGCTCTTAATGGAAGCGCCTGTTTTTTTGTTAATGACTGCTTTATGTCTGGCGTCTCCGCGCATGGCTTCGTTTAGCCTGTCGACGTCTTTCGTCCCGTTCCTTATTTTTCTTTTTTTTCAATCGCACTATATCCGACGGTCGTTTATCTTTCCGTTTTTATTAAAAGGGAAAAGCAAGATGCCGGTTACCGTGATGTTGATGGGCGTTTTTTTTAACATCTGTAATGCTTTCATGCAGGGTGGATGGCTGTTTTTCAAATCGCCTGAAAGCATGTACTCCGTTGACTGGCTGTGGACGCCGCAATTTATTATCGGCTCCATCGTTTTTTTCGGAGGGATGACGCTTAACATCCAGTCGGACAAGATCATACAAAACCTTCGCAAACCCGGCGATTCCAATCATTATCTTCCCTCGAAAGGTTTTTTCAAGTATGTGACCGGCGCACATTATTTTGGCGAAATGATTGAATGGACAGGTTTTGCCATACTGACATGGTCGATACCCGGCACAGTTTTTGCACTCTGGACTTTCGCCAATCTGGTACCCCGCGCCAATGCCATCTACAAAAAATACCGGAAAATGTTCGGCAACGAACTCCTCAGGGAACGAAAATTGAAACGCATCTTTCCGTACCTGTATTAATATTGTTAACACTATGTCGCTACTATTCACACCTGCAAAACTTGGTCCGGTAACTTTGCGAAACCGCACGATCAGGGCTGCTGCTTTCGAAGGTATGTGTCCGGGTAACAATCCCGGCGAAAAGTTATATAACTACCACATGTCGGTTGCTGCCGGCGGTATCGGGATGACAACGCTTGCCTATGCTTCGGTAACGCAGAGCGGACTTTCTTTTCCACACCAGTTGTGGCTCAGGAAAGAAGTGATTCCGGAACTCAGAAAAATAACCGACGCCATTCACAGGGAAGGTGCGGCAGCTGCGATTCAGATCGGTCACTGCGGTAACATGTCGAAAAAAAGCGTTGCCGGACAACTGCCTGTGTCGGCTTCCTACGGCTTTAATATCTACTCTCCTACTTTTGTGCGGAAGATGCGAAAAGATGAAATCAGGGATGTTGCCACCGACTTCGGCAATGCTGTCCGTCTTGCGCGGGAAGCCGGTTTTGATGCTGTTGAAGTTCATGCGGGACATGGCTATCTGCTCAGTCAGTTCCTTTCAAAATACACCAATCACCGACGCGATGAATATGGCGGAAGTCTGGAAAACAGGATGCGATTCATGTGCATGGCTGTCGAAAATGCTTTGGAAGCAGCCAAAGGTGATATGGCTGTCACGGCAAAGATAAATATGAAAGACGGATTTACGTTTTTAGGCGGAATGAAAATCGATGACTGTATCCTGGTCGCTAAAAAACTCGAATCGTTGGGCATACATGGATTGACGCTAAGCGCAGGTTTCGTCAGTCATGCGCCCATGCACGTCATGTACGGAAGCATGCCGACGCGAACCATGTCCTATTATATGGAACCGTCTGTAATAAAACCGCTTGCCCGCTACTTTGGGAAAATTTTAGTTCCGACGGTTCCTTTCAGGGAAGCCTATTTCCACGAAGATGCCTTGAAGTTCAGGGAAGCGGTAAGGACACCGCTCATTTACGTCGGGGGATTAGTTGCCAGAGAAAAGATAGATATGGTTTTAGATTCCGGATTTGAATTTGTGGCGATGGCACGGGCGCTTATCCATGAACCGGGGTTCGTAAACCGGATGAAAGAAGAAGGTGATGCGAGATGCCGGTGCGAACATGCAAATTATTGCATTGGCAGGATGTACAGCGTTGAAATGCAATGTTACCAATCTATTAAGGACGACCTTCCAACATGTATTCTGAGAGAAATAGAAAAAACAAGACGGCATTAGTTACGGGCGCAGCTTCGGGCATCGGATTTGCTTTTGCAGCTAATCTCGGTAAACAGGGATATGATCTTCTTATTGTTGATATTCAGGAAGATAAACTCAAACAAGTGGCGACACAATTAATAAATGACTGTGCTGTTGAGGTTCATTTTTTAACATTGGACTTGTCGCTGACCGATGCGCCGGAAACAATCCTTACATTCTGCCACGAGAACAATCTTGAAATCCATATTCTAATCAGTAATGCGGGCAGGTTTATTTTTGATTCGATAACGGAAATTGAAAACGACCGGTATAACGCGTTCCTTCAGTTACACTTGAATACGCCGGCAAAACTTTGCAGACTGTTCGGCAGCGACATGAAGCAACGGCAGGAAGGATATATCCTGACCGTTTCTTCCTTATCCGCGTGGATGCCCTATCCTTATATATCATTGTATGCTTCCACAAAAAGATTTTTAAGAACCTTTTCAAGAGCCATTCATTTTGAATTTTCAAGATACGGGGTAGGCGTTACCACTGTTTGTCCCGGCGCGGTTGATACCGGTTTATATGAATTGAAACCCAAATGGCGAAAACTGGCAAAGCGTTTTGGCGTCATGACTACCCCCGACACGCTGGCAAAACGTTCGTTAAAAAGGATGTTCCGTAAGAGAATCACCTATATTCCCGGCATAATCAACAAGATTGGATTACCCGTAATTTTGATATTGCCAGTCCGGATGCTCGTTTATTTCTATGAGAGATTTTTTGTCCGGAGCTAATAAATAATCGTATTTCTTACAAGTTTCCGCTCACCCGCAGGTATTCGAGTTCGCTGATTTTATACTGGACACGGGCGTCGATGGCATTGCTGTAGGCTTCCTGCCATTGCGCCTGCGCATCGAGGACGTCAAGGAGCGTACCCATGCCTGTTTCGTGGTTGTCGCGTGTCCGGGTCAGGTTGGCGTTGGCTTCTTCAAGGGCATTTGTGGATAGGTCGATCAACAGATGTGCGTCTTGCAGATTGCGACCGGCGTGCTGCATTTCGATTGCCAGCAGTTTGCCGGTTTTGCTCAGTTCTTCCCGTTGCATGTTCAGGGCTATCTTCGCACTTTCCATTTTTCGGCTTCCCTCGCCGAAATGGAAAATGGGTATGCTGACCGAAACCATGACTAACGGCATGGGTCGGTTCATCCGCATGGTTATGTTGTCCATTTTCATGTCACTTAAATAACTGTATCCTGCCATAATACCGACCGTGGGCAGGTAATCGGCGCGAATGTTTTTGATATTCAACTCTTTCAACTCAACCTGCTTTTGTAACATGCGGTATTCGGGACGGGCGGACAAATCATGCGAACCTGCTAAATGATAATCGGAGGCGGCGCTTAAACTGCGCGAACTTGTCATGTTGTCTGTTTCTATCGTGATACAGTCGGTCAGTGTGATTTCCGTATCGAAATCTAAGCCAATCAACCGGCAGAGTTGCATCCGGCTGAGTTCCATTCCGTTTTTCGCTTTCTGCATCTGATAGCGGATATTGCTCCTGCGCGAAGTGATTTTCAACAGTTCGTTTTCGGTAGCCATTTTTACGGAGATCATGGCTGATACACTTAGGTAAAGCGAGTCGAGTAGTGTTTCGTACTGTTTCAGCAGATTGATTTTGTCTATCACCGAATAGTACATCCAATAGGCTTTTTCGGCGTCGGCAATGATGCTCATACGCGTCATGCTTGCATGATCATCGGTGAGTTCGCGGGCTTTTTCCGCCATTTTGTTGGCAGTAATGATTTTACCTCCGGTATAAACCGGTTGCTGCAGGCTGGCGCCGATGAGATACATGCCGGTGTTGATATTCATGTTTATCTTTTCGGGAATCATGCTGCCGAGGTCGTCTATGATATTCATGATAGCGCCATCCGGCGTATGGACATGAATGGGAACGGGCAAGTCAATAGCGGGTAAACGGAAGTCGAAGTCGCCGTGCATGTAAGCATACGTTCCGGTAGCCGAAAACTTTGGCAGATAAGCCGTTTGCGCTATTCTTTTATCGGTTTTCGCCTTTTCGACCTGATAACCGGTGATTTTCAGGTCTTCGCTGTTTTTTAGCGCCAGTTCACGACATTGTGCAAGCGATAAGTTCATCTGCTGCGCGTCGATCACGAAAACATCGAACAGGGCAACAAGCGCTGTCGCCACGCAAATTATAACCTTCTTCATGGTTTATTATTTACGCAGTTCGTTTTCTTTTGTCCAGTACACTGTCTTTCCCAGCAGGGAGATGCCCAGATAACCTCTTACCTTTAATTTTCCGGGTTCGACAAGGCTGACTTTCACACTGTATTCACTGCCGTCGTACGTAACTTTTCCATGAATCCATTCGTGGTTTTTGGGGTCGTACGTGAGATTTCGAAACTGAACAGTACCTACATTGTTTCTGTTTTTTTCAAGTTCAACCCATACAACTTTTGCTTCGTACGTTCCGTCAGTTGTTCTATATATCTCCATTTGTGCGTTATCGCCGTTCTTCGGGTCGGTAACATAGTAATAACCCGTGATATCATCGGCTTTTGTCTGTGAATAGACGGCGACGGTTTGCCAGATTGCAACCATACTGATGAATAGTAATCGTTTCATTTTAATAATTTATTTTTTGAGGGTTTTTGACTTTAAATAAAAGGGCATAGAAGATGGGAAGCAGTATCAGCGTGATAATCGTGCCGAAGGCCAGTCCGCCGATAACCGTAACGGCAAGGCTTCCATACATGGGGTCGAACACAAGCGGTAGCATACCGAGAATGGTCGTAGCCGAAGCCATGATGACGGGACGCGAACGGTTGAAGGTCGAATCGATAATGGCGGTGTAGGGATCGACCTGTTCACCGGTCATGCGCGTGATCTCATCGACGAGCACGATCGAATTTTTGATCAGCATACCCAGTAATCCGATCATCCCGATGATGCCCATAAAAGTGATGGGCGTTCCGGTCAGTTGCAGTGCGATCACTATACCGATTGCAGCAAAAGGGAGGCAGAATAGTATCAGCAGCATTTTTTTGATGCTGTTGAACAGGAGTAGCAGGATAATGAAAATGATGACAAGCGTCAAAGGCATATATCCCAGAATATTCCGTATGGCAGTATTTTGCATGACGCCTTCCCCGCCCCACTCCATGGTGTATCCTGCAGGGAGTTGAATGGCTTCGATCTGTTGTCGTATACTTTTTTTTGTGATCGTTGGCGTGGAGCTCAGCGTCGGATCGCATTGTGCCAGTATGGCCCGCTGACAGCTATTGCGGTAGATGACCGGTTCTTCCCAACTGATTTGCAGACTGTCGGCTACCTGACCGAGCGGAACGGAACGGAATATATCGCCGGTCAACTCGTCTGCCGGGATATTTCCCTGTACAAGTCCTGCAAGACTGATATCGTCGAGGACGACATTCGGGATCATGCCCCAAACAGGGATATCCTCCAAAGCAGTAATTTGAAGTCCGTCGTTATCGCGCACTTTCAGGTACACAATCAGTCGTTTATCGTTATCGTAAACCATACCGGCAGGAAGACCCTGCATGGAAGCCTGCAAGGCTCCTGCCATATCCTGCCGTCCGATGCCGGCGCTTTTTGCCTGTTGTTGCGCGTATTGTACGTTAACGGTTTTGGCAAGCGGACGCCAGTTGTCGCAGACGGAACCGGCGTCAACCATCGGCGAATTTCGCATAACTGCTTGCGCCTGCCCCGACAAATCGTGCAGTACGGCAGGGTCGGGACCTGCAAACATGACCTCTACCGGATGGCTCGTAACGATTGAAAGCGAATACTTCCGTACACGGATATACGCATCCGGATATTCGTTGCGAAGGCGTTGCTGAATGTCGGGCAGCAAACGGTAGGCGTCGCGGTAATCGTTGAAGTTGAGAATGATCTCGCCATAATGGTCACCACCGAAGCTGGTGGCTCTGGCAAGCGAATACCGGGCAGGCGTTCCGCCCTGACTTACGGCGATTTTCACTATTTCACCGTAGTCCGACAGTTTTTCGGTTATTTCCAAAAGGTCGTGCTTCACCCGCTCGGAAGAGGTTTGCGACGGTAATGTATATTCCACATACAGTTGGTTGTAATCGAAATCAGGGAAGAATTTCACTTTTACCTGTGTGAACCAAAAAATGGAAGTAAGGAGGCAGATGATGCTCGCAATGAATATGAAAAGTTTATGTCGCATAAAGAAATGGAGCGACCTGCGAATAAATCGGTGGATTGAAGAACCTTCCCGCACGTCATTGCGAATAGTGGCGACGGCATCCTGCCGTCGATTGGAGTGTGGCGACAGCACCCTGCTGTCATTGGTAATAAGTGGCGACGGCACACTGCCGTCGAACAGCAATGACGACATGTTCATGTCATCGGTTGGAGCGAAAAGACGAAGCAATCCTTTGCTGCCACCGCGAGCACGTAACATGATGTCTGCGAATATCGGCGCCTGTGTCAGGGCAAGCAGCCAGCTTACCAACAAGGCGATTGCCAGTACATAAAACAAATCGCTTGCATATTCGCCAATCGTATCGGGCGACAGGCCTACGGGAAGAAACGTAACCAAGGCGATGACGGTTGCGCCCAGCAAGGGGATAGCCGTGTTTTTTGCTGTGCAGAAGAGATATTTTTCCGGTGGCAGTCCCCGTCGCCTGTCAACCAGAATCCCGTCAATGATAACGACTGCATTATCAACCAGCATACCCATTGCGACAATAAAAGCGCCCAGCGAAATACGCTGAAGCGTACCGCCTATGACAAGCATGATCGGGAAAGTCCCCAAAACCGTCAAGGCAAGCCCGATACCGAGAATGACGCCGCTTCGGAATCCCATGGCAAGCATGATGACACCAATCACAATCAAAATCGAAGCCCCCACGTTCCATAAAAAAGAGTTCATGGCAGATGAGACGCGGTCGGGCTGGAAATAGACCTTGTCGTACGAAAAGCCTGCCGGCAGGACGGATTTCAGTTCTTCCATCCGCTTGTCGGCACGTTTGCCCACATCTGTAACCACCGATCCGGGTTCCATAGAGACCAGAACGGCTATGGCAGGCACGCCATCCACCCAAAAACCGCCGGTTTGCGGTTCGACGTATTCACGTTTCACCGCTGCCACGTCGCCCAGTTTAACCTGCTGTCCCGAAGTGGTTTGTATAATCATGTCGCGGATATCGTCTTCGGAAGTCAGTTTGCCTGACACGTCCATTTTTATCTTCTGGTCGTCCGTAAAATAATAACCGGCATTTACAGGTTGGCTCAACGCGTTGATTCCACTCATAATCTGCATGGGATAGATACTGTTGCGTGCCAGCATGACACGCGGGAGTTCAATATTGATCACTTCGTCGCGCATACCATAAAACGATATACGCTTCACGCCATCCACCTT
>Ga0082212_10011127_pt1 | contig 11426 bp, 6 predicted proteins | sample TergutNt197P3_FD_71548 | JGI IMG/M metagenome (GOLD analysis project Ga0082212, IMG submission 71548) | Neocapritermes taracua P3 segment gut microbial communities from Petit-Saut dam, French Guiana - Nt197 P3 | ecosystem: Host-associated > Arthropoda: Insects > Digestive system > Gut ... | reverse complement strand
CGCGGCGTGCGACCAATGGGGCAGGAAACCGCCGCAATGTGCCTAACGGCTCGCGAGGACGCTCGCCCTCCATCGTGAAATCTGTATTTTATGAAAACGCCGAAGGCGTGTGACGTGAGTAACCGCCGGTGGCGCGAGCGTATGCGGGCGGAACCGGCGGTTACTCATGTTGCACCTACGGTGCTATGCGACAACATCAGGTTAAAATGCTATAGTAAGCCACCACCCTCCACTCCCGAACTTTTGACCTCTCCCCTACTCCACCCGCAACAGAACGGCCTCGGATTGCGTGTGCTTGTGGGGCGAGACCTGCGGGAGGGGGATGAAACCGGCGGCGGCGAAGTCCGCGCCGTCTTGCGTGAGCGCAGGGGTCAGGACGCCGAAGAGTTTGCGGGTCACGCCTTTTTTGGCACCGTCGGCGGGCGGTTCGCGGTATGAGCCGCTGAAGAGGCCTGTCGTGCTTTTCACCGCCACTTTCAAACATGCGGGGTTTTCCTCGTCGCAGGTGGCGGCGAGCAGGGCGGTGCCTTTCGCGTTGAAGGCGAAATAAACGTGGCCGTCGGGGATCTCGGCGGAGAAGCCCTCCCCTGCATACATCGTGCGCAGGGTGGCCGTTTTCGCATACCACCCGCCCTGCACGGGAAGCGCGAAACGGAAGCCTTCGTCGAGGACGGCGGTTGCCTTGGGGTTCCTGCTTTCCCACAGGGCATCGCCGCTGAGGCGTGCGCATCCCGAGAAATGCACCGCGAGGGGCGCGAGGAACACGCCGCCTGAATATGCCTTGGGCGAAACGAAAATCCTCATGTAGGGCTTGTTGTCCTCGTCGAGCAGCACCACGCCGGACATGGACACGGACGTGCCGTCGGCGAGTTTGCCGGCGGCCTTGGTCTTGCCTTTCTTGTCGATCGTGAGCGTGAGGTAGCCTGTCCCGGCGAGACCTGCGGCGACGGTCTCGGCGGTGGCGGGGATGACGAGCGTGTAGTACCCTGACGGCGCTTTCGAGAGGGCGGCCGCGGGATAGTTCAGCGCGAGCCGCAACGCCGCGTCGCGCTCGGGCGAGAGCACTTTGTCGGACCAGCCGTTGCGGTTGAGGCGCGCGGCGATGGTTCCGTCCGCAGAGGCGATGGCGACCACGCCGGGCGCGTTCGTGGTGACGCTCAGCGCCAGCGGGAACGCCTCTTTCTTGTAGGTCGCGGAAAGCCCGGCCGCGACCATCAGCGTGCCGTCCGCGAGCGTGTCGTAGCCGGGGGAGGAGAACGAAAGCGTCTTTCCCGGCAGGGTGAGCTTGCCTGAAATCTTGCCGGATGCGGAGACCGTCATCGTCGCAAGACCCTGCGCCGTTTCCGCGCCGTTTGTGACGACAGCCCAGCCGTTGAAACTGCCCAGCGTCTCGGCGGGCAGCGGCGAGAACGTCATCGCGCTGAGCGTGGCATAGTCCGCCCCCGTGGCGGTCCATGCGGCGGCGTGGCGGCCGCTGGGGATGAGGTATTCCTGCACAAGGCCGTCACCGGAAACCGTCAGGGGTTTGCCGCCGATGGTGAACGCCAGCGCGGCGTCGCCCCCGGCCGCAAACCGCAGGATGCCCGGCCCTGCAATCGTGGCGGTCATCACGGCCGCGCCGCCGCCGGACAGCGGCACGCTGCGCAGCACGCCGCCGTCCGTGACGAACCAATCGTCGTTGACGGTGCGGAGCGGCAGCTTCGGGTTGCTCGACGCAAACGCCGTGAGCGGCGCGGCAAAGACCTTATTATAAACGGTGAAGGGCAGCGCGGCCTTCCCCGAGACGAGCGCCGCGCCCGAGGCGGAGGCGATGGAGAGTGTCACGGTCTGCGGAAGGTGGAAGCCGTCTTGCTCGGGGACGGTGAAGGTGATGGCCTTCTCTTTGCGGTCGCCGTCGAGCCACGTCAGGGTGGGCGGCATGAGCCAGTCGGGCGACGACCCTTTCATGTCCGCCGAGACCCGCATCGCGTTCCCGCCCGCGCACGCGAGCCAGACCGTGACGGTGTCGCCCTCATGCACGGCGGGTTTCAGCTTCGTCGTGAACGCCGTCTTCTTGCCCAGCGCGGGGGTCTCGACGGCGGCGACCGAAAGTTTCGCCGCGCTGTAGGCGTTCGACTCGCGCACCGTGACCGTCACGGTGTCGTGCGGGGCAAGGGCAAACCCTGCGGTGGGCGACGCGAGCGTGACGGTAAACGTCTGGTCGCCCGTCCACAGGCCATCCCCCTGCAAGGTGATGTTAATCGTCTGCGTGTCCGCGCCGGATGCCGTCCAGCTCAGTTTCGAGGGCGCTTTCGAGTAGTCATACGTCACGCTTGACGCCGCGCTGACGGCCACGTACTGCACGTTCACGGAGAGCGCCGCCGCTGCGTCATCGCCACTGCGCATAACGGGGATGGCGAGCGTCGCGGTCTTCCCTTTCGCGGGCTCGGTCGCGGTGAGCGTGGCTGTCGCAAAGCCGATGGCGCGTGGGATATACTTCCGCGCATGGAACGTGTATTTGACCGATGCCGCTGTGCCGGGGCGGCGGCTGACCTGCACATAAACATCCTGCGGTGCGCCCGAGCCTTGCGGCACGATGCACTTGTAGGGCGTGGCGGCGAGGCTCGTGAGCGTCTTCGTGTCCGACGGCGTCGAAGCGTCCCCGACATAAAACCGCGCGTTCAAATCCGCGACCTCTTCCGCGACAAGCCCGGATATCCACACAAGATTGGTTGAGCCCGCGGGCAAGCCTTTGAGGCAGAACCAGTCGTTCGTGTCCGTGCCGTTCAGGTAGTGCGGCCCGTGGGCGAAAGCCTCTTGCGAGAGGGTCAGGGGCGTGGCCCCGGCGCGCGTGTCATCCGCAGGATCCCATGCGTCCACGGCGGGGAACGGGTCTGGGCTGTAGTCGCCGATGTACTTCTCGAGCGTCCCCATGAGCTGATCCAGAATCGTCGCGCCCCCGACTGGCAGATCTCCTTTGCGCCCAACGAACCGCTTCTCGACCTTGACCGTCCCGCCTTTCTTCCAGTACAATAACACGATGGGGATGTTCGTCAGGGAGGGGATGGTTTGCCCCGTGTCGGAATCCCTGCCCGAACGCGCCCAGCTCAGGATGCGGCTCGCGTCCGTCGTGCCGTCCTCCTCCTTCGCGTACAGCAGGACGATTTTCTTTTGCTGGCGCCACTGGATGAACGCGTTTTGCGAGAGCGCGTTATTGTCGAACCCCTTGCAGTACGAGCAAGTTCTCCGCCCCCACACCACGAGAATCGGGATGCCGTTGTCCTCCGCGTATTTCCGCGCGGCGTTGTAATCCGTGCACCATTCGCCGGGCTCAACGTCCCGCTGCGTCGGGATGGGCGTCACCGCGCCCGCGCTGAGCGCACCGAACAAAATGAGACTGGACATGAAACGCGGCAGCATCCGCCGCGCCCCATGTCCAGCAACACATGGACGATGTGCGTCCATCTTATGGACCGCAACCGCAGTCCGGCACCAGCAGGAAGTTACCGGACTGATTGAACTTGTACGGCGTCGTCTGCGGGACGAGGTAGAAGCCAAAGCCCGAGATGCCCGTGGCGTCCGCGTTCGTCAGCGTAGGCGTCAGGATGCCTTGCACCTTCCGCGTCACCTTCTTGGCGCCGACGGTCTCGCTGAACGACCCCGAGAGGATTCCCGTCTTGGCATTCACCGAGAGCTTCAGGCCCGCCGGGTTCTCCGCCGCGCTGGTCGGCAGCGCAGCGAAGCCCGTGGCCTTCGCGTTGGATTTCACGCTGACCTCCCAGTCCCGCGCCTTCGCATCCCAGCCGTCCGCATAATTGGCGGGGTACATCTGCCTCAGCGTGTCCTTCTTGCCATACCAGCCGCCGACGGGCGTGAGCTGGAGGCATATCCCGCCCGTGCTTGACGAACGCGGATCGCGGTTGTCCCAGATGGCATCGCTTGTGTCGCTATCCAGCTGGATGCGCCCGGTGAGCGCGTCGCGGACGATATCCGATTCCGCGAAGAAATAACTCGCCTTCGTCGGCATCGTATAGAGCACGAGGCTCGGCTGCGTGCCAACCATCAGCAGCGTGCTGGACATCGAGGCGGAAGCGCCGTTCGCCAGTTTGCCGCTGGCCTTGACCTTGCCCTTCTTGTCAACCGTCAGCGTGAGGTAGCCCGTTCCGAGGACTCCAGTGTCCTCGACATACGACTCGTTCGCCGCCGCCTCGTTGATCGGCAGCGCGATGGTGTAGTAACCGCCCGGGGCCTTGGACATCACGCCCGTCTCGTAATTCTGCACGAGCCTCAGCGCGGCCTCGCGCTCAGGCGTCAGCCCGGTCTTGTCCGCCCAGCCGTCGCGGTACAGGGCCGCCAGCAGCATAACATCCAACGTGAACTCAAAAGGCTCCATCTTCGCCATCACCGTGTCGTTCGCGGAGTCTGTGTTGACCTCCAGCGTCAGCCGGGCAGGCGTCCCCTTCTTAATCGCCGCGCCGAACTGCGCGTTCGTGATCGCGAACGTGCCGTTCTCCGCCATGTCGTAGCCCGCCGCCGAGAAGGTGTAAATCCCCATCGGGGTGGTGATCTTGCCCGAGATTTTGCCTGCGGCGGAGACCGTCATGTTGCCCATCCCTAACGCGTCATTCTGAAGAGGGGTCAAGAAATTCTTGACCCAGACGGATTTGCCGTTGAACGTGCCGTACGCCTCGCGCGGAAGCGGCTTGATGGTGTAGTTCAGCGCGAACGTGATGCCCGCCGTCTTGCCGTTCATGGCCTGCAGCACGACCCGCGCGTTGTTCGCGTCCTTCTGCGGGAAGCCCGTCACCCACCACGCGCCGTTCTCCTGCATCAGCGCCATGCCCTTGGGCAATGCGCCGGACTTGACCTTGACCGCTGATGCGTTGGCCACGGCGAACGGCCCGAACGCCGTCCGCACGCCCACGAACGTGTCGGCGGCGAGTTGCGCCGCATCCTCGTCCAGCGTCCAGCCGGGGTTGATGTCGCCCGCGTCCATGTCGAACGCCGGAGCGCCCGCGCCGGCGACGGTGATTTTCTGCGCCGCCCCGTTGAGCGCGATGGACGCGCCGCCCGCGGCCGTCTCCTGGACCTTGATGCCCACGCGCCACACCATCGCCCCGACGGCCGCGCCCGTCAAATCATACGACGTGCTGCCCGCCGGCAGGTCATCCAGCAGGGCCATCGCCTTCTCCGTCGCGCCCGCGAAAACCGTGTAGGAGTTCGTGATGCCGTTGATGCCCGCGAGCTGGTCCGCGCCGACCGCGTCCCAGATGAGTTTCACATCCTGCGGCACGACATCGCCCGTGCGCGGGGAGGTCGGCGCGACCGCCGCCGTCAGCGGGACGTAGGCCATCTCGGACAGCACGGCGTAATCCGCGCCACCCGCGCCGCCCTTCGCCGACAACGTGATGGTCTGCTTGCCGCTGGGGATGATGTAGCCGTACACGTCGCCGCCCAGCTGCACAACCTTCTCGGCCTTGCCGACCAAGAGCAGCATCGCCGCGTCGCCGTCGGTCACCGCAAAGCGCAGCACGCCCGGGCCTGTCACGGCCGCGGTCATCGTCGCCACCGCATTGTTCGCCAGCGGCCGGCTGCGCAAGCTGCCGCCGTCCGCCACGAACCATGCATCCGATGTTGTCGTCAGCGGTAGCGCCTTGTTCTGCGCCGCGAACTGCGACAGCGGCGCGATATAAAACTCGTTGGCGATCCTGAACGTGAGCGCCGTCCCCTTCGCCACTGGCGCGGCTACTGTGATGGGGGTGATCGTCAGCGTCAAATCACGCGAGGGCCGGAACGCCGTGTCCTTGGGGATCGTGATATCCACGCCGATCACGCCGTCTTCCGTGTCATCCCAGAACGCCTCCGCCGCGAACACGGCCGACGCGCCGCTGCCCCATGTGAGCCCGGCCGTGACCGCCATGTTGCTGCCGCCCGTGCGGGAGAGCAGCACCGTCACGGTGTCGCCCTCGCGCACCGCCGGGCGGGCCGTCGTCACGTAATTGTTCGTCGTCACGCCATTGAGCACATAGCCCACGTAGCCGACCATGCCCGTCTTGGGCTGGCCCGGGTCAATGGTGATGACCGCCTCGTCGAAGGGGGCAACCGTCTCGTTCGCCGCAGGGGTCAGCACCAGCGTGAAATCCTGAACGCCGATCCACGCGTCATCCGCCGCGGCCGTAACCACGATATACTGCGTGTCCTCCTCGACGCCCGTCCAATCGAGCGAGACGGTCTCCAGCGTGTAACGCGCGTGCATATTCTGCGCCGTCACCGTCACCGCCGCCGTCGCGCCCAGGGCCGCATCGTCGCCGCCGCGCACGACCGGGATATCAAACGTGCCGTCCGCCGCGTTGAACGTCATCGCCGCGGTGTCAAACCACACGCTGACCGCGACATACTCCTTATAGTTGATGGTGTACTTGATGTCCACGTTCGCGCCCGAGGCATAATAGGCGCGCAGGAAATAGGTTTTGGGCGCGGCCGTGTCATTCTCAAACTCAAGCAACGTGTCGTCTGTGATGGCGCCCGAATCGTAGGACGAACCGGAGGCCCCCTCGAAAAGCTGATAGCGGGGCGTCCCCGTGCCGCCGACAATTTCCACGTCCGAGAACGAGACCCGGTTCGTCGTGCCCGGCGCGACCGCGAACGTGAACCAGTCGTTCGTGTCCGAGACCTTCAGCGTGTGCGCCTGCGACTGATTAAATTTCTCGAACGCCAGCTCCTGAGCGCCCGCGCGGGTGTCGTCATCCGGATCCCACGGGTCATCCATGCTGAACGCCCAATTGCCGAGATACTTCTCGACCGAATCAATAAACTGCGCCAACAGGGTCCCCTTCGAGACGGGCATCCTCTTGTCCTGCCCCACCCACCGCTTCTCGACCTTCGTCACGCCATTTTCCACCCATGTGAGCAGCACGAAGGGGAACTGGGTGTAGGTCACGGACTTGTCCTTCTCGCCCGGCGCGTGGTCAACGCCGCTGCGCACCCAATTCATGATCGGGTCTTTTGTGCTGGGGCTTGCGTAGTTTTTGATATACAGCATCACCAGCTTGCGATCTTGCCGCCACTCGACGAACGCTTGACTGATAAGCTCCCTGTCCATCTTTAAGCATTTCGTGCACCCGGAATTGCTCCACACCACCAAGAGCGGCAACCCGTTCTGCGCCGCATAGGCCTTCGCCCCCTCGATGTTTGAAGTCCACTCGCCCGGGACAACCTGAGTTCCCGTCGTCGGGATATTTATGGTCTCCGCGCCACGCGCACCCTGCGCAGCAAACATCATCACGCCCAACGCAATACACACCTTCTGATAGAGCTTCATTGAACCCTCCTTCTCTTTTACGGGGAAACCTATTTTCCCCATAGTTAAAGTCATAAGAATACCATATAATGGGACTAAAAGTCAAGCTTCCATTTTCAAGAACCTGTATTCAAAATTCTTTAATTAACGATGGAATAATTTATTAGAATAGACGACAGGTGCTGCCTAAAAAGCCAGTATTGGCTTCTTTTTTAAACCAATTACGCATCAAGGTGGTGCGGCCGTATGCGCCCCTTTAAGAAAACCGCTTTGAGGGTTGAACACAAATTCTAAAATCTGAAATCTTTTCGGTTGCCAAACGCCAGAAACAGGTATATCATAGTCAACACTAAATGGGGATAGTGTCGCGAGGGCAGATGAGATGAAAACAGTGCTGACAACAGGACTTTGCTTGGGGGCAACCATGATTTTTGCGCAGACCGCTTTAGAGCTCACAACCGCCGAGGCGTTCACCGTGCCGGAGGTGGGGACGCTCCCCTACCGCCAGCGCCTGACGCCCAACCTGCCGCAGGGCCAGAAAGTGCCCCTCATCCTTTTCCTGCACGGCCTCGGGGAATGCGGCAACGACAACGCCGCGCAGCTGAAACACGGCGTGGCCGACCTGATCACATTCGCCGACGCGAACGGCGGCGCGCTCATCATCGCGCCGCAATGCCCCGAGGGCGAGAAGTGGGTGAGCAACATCGACCCGAAGGCCGCCACGCACACGATGCCCGCCGAACCCTCCGCCCCCATGAAGCTCGTGCTGGCCCTGCTCAACGAGAAAACCGAGAAGATGCCCGTTGACCCCGACCGCATCTATGTGACCGGCCTCTCGATGGGCGGGTACGGCACATGGGACATCATCCAGCGCCGCCCCAAGCTCTTCGCGGCCGCGCTCCCGATCTGCGGCGGCGGCGACCCGACCCTCACCTCCGCCATCAAAGGCATCCCCGTCTGGATCTTTCACGGGGCAGCCGACGACACCGTCCCCGTCGCCCGCGCGCATGATATGCGCGCCGCCCTGAAAGCCGCCGGCGGCAGCGTGCAGTACCGCGAGTACGAGGGCGTCGGGCACGACAGCTGGACGCAGACCTATGCCGACCCGGACGTGCTGAAATGGTTGCTCGGCCAACGGCGTCAAAATGAGCAAAAAAATTAAATTTACGAGCTTGACAAAAACGGGCAGACAGGTTTATAGTGTGCGGCATCTTTAACCAACTTAGGAAAGGAGACGGTCAATGAGAGTTGTTCTTGCGTTGCTGGCTGCAACGTTTATGGTAAGCGCTTCACTTGCTCAATGCCCCGCAGAGGCGAAGAAGAAAGCGGACTGCAAGAGCGAATCCTGTGGTTGCGAGAAGAAAGCCGAATGCAAATGCGGCGACAAGTGCGGTTGCGCCAAGAAAAACAACGCCTAGCAAAAAAATTATCCAGGTTACGTTCGGAAAGGCACTGGAGTGATCCAGTGCCTTTTTTGTTGCCTTCCGCAGGGAATAGTCAAAGCCGGGGCGCTACGGCAAACCACTTAAACGTGTGTTCAACAATTAGGCCTGTCCTGAAACCGCAAGGGCCAAGACCGTTTTAACCGCGAAACGCGCGAAAAAGATTTACCCCCCCAATGTGACAAAAAAGCGTTCATGCATTTTCGCGCCTTTCGTGTTTTTCGCGGTTCATTTCAGGCTGTGAACTCGGGTTTTAGAGCAGGTCTATTGGTTGACGATGTTCAGGAGGTGGTCGCGGCAGCGCTCGTACTGCTCGCGCCCGTTCATGTGCTCGATCATCAGCGGCGCGTCTTGGTCGAGCGCGGCGAGGCGGCGGACGTAGGTGTTGAAGTCGATGACGCCTTTGCCGAGCTCGCATTCGACGAAGTGGACGTTGAGCTCCACGTTCCAGCGCAGGTCCTTGGCGTGGGCGGAGGCCACCCACGGGCCGAGCTTGTCGAACGTCTCGTGGATGAGCGCGGCGTTGCCCCAGAATTTCTCGGGGCTGTTGATCATGTTGCAGATGTCGAGGTGCGCGCCGAAGGCCTTGCGGTCAACGGCCTTGATGAGCGCGAGGTAGGAGTCGGGCGAGTGGGGGTGCATCCAGCCCATGGCCTCGTAGGCGAAGACGGTGCGCTTGGGCTTCACGGCGTCGATGAGTTTGCGGGCGTTCTCGACGCAGAGGTCGAAGTGCTCTTGGGCCATGTTCTTGGGGTGCGGGCCCATCCAGGACTCGGCGGAGAAAGACCCCGCGATGTCCACGCAGCAGCGGGCGTTGAGCTCGTCGGCGAGGGCGAGGCCTTCGGCGACGGTGTCGAAGTTCTTCCGCCGCTTCGCGTCGTCGGCGTCCATGAGGTTGACCCAGCGGCCGACCTCGGCGATGACCAGGTCGTTGGCCTCGGCGGCCTTGACGAAGGCCTGTATGCGGGGAAGGTCGTTGAGGCCGACGCCGGGCGCATAGACCGCGCGGTAGCCCTGATCCTTCGCGGTGCGCGCCCAGACCTCGGGGTCGCCGAGGTTGTCGCCGAACAGCGGCCCGCCGATGCGCACCTTGCGGCGCACGGGGAGCGCGGCCGGTCCCGCCTCCGGCGCGGCGAGGAGCGCGCTGCCGTTCAGGCACCCGCTCCCGATGCAAAAGCCCGCGCCGAACGCCGCCTTGCGGAGGAACCCGCGGCGGCCTGATTGTCCTGCATTTTCGTTCATCTTGATTTCCTCATGGTTGGGGGTTCATGGCAACCTGCGTCAGGGCAGGCTGCGGATAGCGTTTTCCTGCTCGCGCGCGGCGCGGCAACCGGCCCGTATCGCTTCCGGGCCTTTGTGGAACTCCAGCGTGCCGATGGCGGCGACGCGCGGCTGGATCAGGATGTCCGGCGGCTCGCGCAGGAGCCGCTCGCGCGTGATGGTGTTCTCCACGACGCGGAAGGAGCGGATCATCACCTCCATCAGCGAGGGCGCGCCGCGCTTGGTGCGCGCATCGTCGTCCGCGCCGCCGGAGAGGTTGATGTCCACGCCGATGACGCGCGTGGCGCCCATGGCGCGCGCGACGCTGACGGGCAGCGGGTTCGTCAGGCCGCCGTCCACGAGCCACACGCCTTTGCGGTGCTCGAACGGGACGAACACGCCGGGGATCGCGATGGACGCGCGGATGGCGTTGAGCAGGTCGCCTTTCGAGAGCACGACCTCCTTCTGCGTGCGCAGGTCCGTGGCGACGGCGGCGTAGCGCACGGGCAGGCGCTCGATGGTCTCGACGGGGATCATGTCGCGCAGCATCTCCATGATGCGCGTGCCTTTCAGCAGGCCGCCGTGGGGCAGGTTCATCTCGATGAAGAGTTTCAGGGTCCGCCGCCAGTCCAGGGTCTCGGCGACCTGCTCCGCCTTTTCGAGCGCCCCTGCGGCGTGGAGCGCGCCGGCGACCGAGCCGATGCTCGCGCCGACGATGATGTCCGGCCGCACGCCCCAGTCCGCCAGCGTGCGCAACACGCCGACGTGCGCCCAGCCGCGCGCGCCGCCGCTCCCCAGCACAAGCGCGACCGTCTCTCTTTTTGAACTGCCCTGCACCCGCAACCCTCCGCTGACAATCAGTGATGCGTCAAGTATGCCACAAACGCCCCGGGATGTCCACCACAGGTTGGGAAAAGCTTCATGAGACTTATTCTAATTTGAAGTTGTCGCAGTCATCTATGAAAACGCCGGAGGCGTGTAACGTGAGTAACCGCCGGTGGCGCGAGCGTATGCGGGCGGAACCGGCGGGCGGCAGATGATCGCCATCAGCCCCGGCAGGGGCTGGACGAGGCACAAAGGGCACAAAAGGAAGTAATAAGTAATAGGTAATAGGTGATAGGTAAAAAGTAAAAGGTAAAAGGTAAGAGGTAAAAAAAGCATACGCACCTTGAAAGGGAATCCTGTGAAATCCTGTTCATCCTGTCAAAAAAAACGCCGCGTCTCCGCGCGAATATTTTCTCACACAAGGCACAAAGGGCACAAAAGGAAGTAATAAGTAATAGGTGATAGGTAATAGGTTACTGGCAAGCAGAAATCGCTATCACTTATTACTTATCACCTTTTACATTTTACCTTTTACATATTACATATTACCTATCACCTATTACTTATCACCTATTACCTATTACTTTCTTTTTAATTCCTAATTGCAAGGCGGAAGCCTT
>Ga0082212_10011126_pt1 | contig 11426 bp, 12 predicted proteins | sample TergutNt197P3_FD_71548 | JGI IMG/M metagenome (GOLD analysis project Ga0082212, IMG submission 71548) | Neocapritermes taracua P3 segment gut microbial communities from Petit-Saut dam, French Guiana - Nt197 P3 | ecosystem: Host-associated > Arthropoda: Insects > Digestive system > Gut ... | reverse complement strand
ATGACGTGCGAGGATCTTGAAAAAACAGAGGATAAAAACCTGGTTGGGCTTGGTAAAAATCCTTCTAAAAAAAACTGGTTGCCATGTTCATTATGCATACATGAAGTATTAATTACCCCACCCAAAACAAAATCGAAAATTTCTGCAAAAAGAAGCGGGAAATCCAACCAAACCAGCGGACAAATAATACAGCGCGCAATTTCTTCAATTAGTGATGAATATGGAATGCATGCGGAGTTTGTTGGCGGCGTCGCATTTATCACAACTGTCGCAGGCGAATGGTTTTTCGCATACAACGACAGACCGATTCGGCTCAGGCATAAGAACTATGCCGAGAGAGCCAAAAAGTTCGCAAACTCACTGGATCATTACCATCTGCAAAACGAAAGATTTCCTTCCCCGCTGCATGTTCTCACGTATATTTTCAAACACGACCTTGAATTAAAACGACAAATAATGTGGGAGGTCGACAGCGAACTTGCTGCTGACAAATACTACTACGCTGATGATGATACGATGGATGTTATAAGCCGGGCTGTTATTTTTGCTGCGAAAGCACACAAAGGCAGTGTCCGTAAAGGATCGGGCGTCCCGTCTATTTTGCATCCGATCGAGACGGCGGCAATTACATCGACCATTACGACCGACGAAGAGGTGATCGCCGCTGCTTTATTGCACGACGTCCTGGAGGACACAGACGTCGAGGCTTCTGAACTACAATTGGAATTCGGCGCTCACATCAGAAAGCTTGTCGAAGCTGTGTCTGAGAATAAAAGACCTCACCTGCCTGCGGAGGAAACCTGGAAAAAGCGCAAATCCGAAACCATTGACTATCTGCAGACGGCGGCGACAGAGGAAGAACGTATGATAGTACTCGCCGACAAACTCTCAAACTTGAGAGCCTGCTATCGCGATTGCCGGGAACTCGGTGATACAATGTGGGAGATATTCAATATGAAAGACAAGTCTATGCATGCCTGGTACTATAAAACGATCCGCGACTCTCTCGGACGATTACAGGACACAGATGCATGGATAGAATATAAGCATTTAATTGACAAGGTGTTTTCATGCGATGAATCAGAAGATAGTGAATAATCGCTACAGGGGATGTGATTTATAGACGTTGCGCATTCTATTAATGGGCAAAATGGAAAAGGCTCTACTCAATCCGGGAATGAACCGTGAAGGAAACAGGCGAAAAAACATAAAGTCAATCGTATATAATTGTTATGAACAGAAGAATTAGGAGAATGAAAAATGCCAAGGCCAACGACAAAACCCGACTTGATCAAAGCCGCTAATGAACAGTTTGAAAAGATGTGGAAGATTATTGATTCCATGTCAGATGGCGAGCGGAGCGCGTCCTTCAATTTCGGCGAGGACATAAAGCATAAGGAAGCGCACTGGAAACGCGACAAAAACCTGCGGGATGTGCTTGTCCATTTGTACGAATGGCATCAATTATTGCTAAATTGGGTTCCGGCAAATCTAAATGGTGATAAAAAACCGTTTTTACCGGAACCATACAATTGGAAAACATATCAGGATATGAACGTCATGTTTTGGGAAAAGCACCAGTCTACTCCCTATGCGGATTCGCAGACAATGCTTCTTGACAGTCACAAGAAGGTGCTTGCCATAATTGAGTCATTTACAGATGATGAACTGTTCCAAAAGAAACATTTTCCCTGGACAGGGACGTCGTCACTTGGCAGTTATTGTACTTCAGTTACAGCCAGCCATTATGATTGGGCGATGAAGAAACTCAAAGCACACCGAAAAACATACAGCATTAACAGTTAATCGCCTACTGCGCCCTTTCGGATTCTCGCAAATAGTCCTTTCCGCGCGTCAACATATAAATACTGCTTGACAATACTACGGAAGCCGATATATTATTACGTCAACCGATATATCGTATGACGTAATAAGGAGAAAGAATGCCGGAAAGCATTGAAAGAGGAGCGCTGACAGAAGCTGTTTTTTATATTCTGCTTTCGCTGCATGAACCCACGCACGGATATGCCATTATGCAAAACATCGAAAAGCTGACAGACGGGCGCGTGGTACTTGGCCCCGGCACGCTGTACGGAGCGATCAACGCGCTTGTGCAGAAGAGATGGATCGAGGCTGTTTCCTCTGAGAAGGATTCCAGGAAAAAGGAGTATGTCATCACAGATCTTGGACGGTCGGTCTTTGAAGGAGAACTTTTCAGGCTCAGGGAATTGATACAAAACGGAGAAAAAATGCAGAAAGGAATTATAGACTCATGAAAAAAGCCGTTTGGAGATTGTACTTTGATTACGAAAAAGAAGAAAAGTGGCTGAATGATATGGCAGCAAAGGGTCTTGCGTTTGAAGATTATTACTTTGGCCGGTACCTCTTTTCCGACTCTGAGCCCGGCGAGTACATCTACCGCCTCGAGCTTCTTGAGAACCACTCCCGAAATCCTGAGAGCCAGAAATACCTCAGCTTTATGGCGGAGACCGGTGCGGAACCTGTCGCAACCTGGCTAAGGTGGGTATACTTCCGAAAAAGGGCTTCCGACGGCCCGTTTGAACTCTACAGTGATATCGACAGTAAGATAGCGCATTTCAGACGTATTATGTGGCTCTTTTTTCCGATCATGATCCTGGAACTGTTAATAGGGATTTCAAATATCTCAATTGGATTGCCTTATTTGCACGGACAGATACACGATAGCTCTCCGTTCAATTTCGTAGTCGGTATTATTTGTGTATGCATCGGTATAGCGCTGTTTTTCCCCTTCAATCACGCGAGGATCAAGGTGAAAAAACTCCGGCAAGATAAGCTCTTATTGGAATAACGCTGCTTTTACGTTTCCCTTTCGAAGTATTTGACTGCGATTTGCGTGCGGTGTTCCAGGCCCGTCTTATCGAGTATCGTAGATATATGGTTTCTGACGGTTCCGTCCGCGAGGAAAAGAGTTTTCGCTATTCCGGAATTTGACATCCCTTCAGCAATCAAGGCTACGATTTCAATTTCACGTGTCGTCAGATTGGAAAAGACATCTTCGCGTGATTCCCCGCCCTCTTTCAGAGGGGCTTTGATCATACCTTTGATATAATCTATAACGTCGGGGGCAAAGACTGTGCCGCCCTCGGCTACGGCCGAAATCGCTGACAGGATTCGGTCGGCAGGGCTGTTTTTCAGTATATAGCCGCGCGCTCCGGCGAGCAGCGCATCCGCTATCAATTCCGGCTCGTCAAACGTCGTTAAAAGCAGAGGAGCGCAAAGCTCTTCTTTGAGCATTATCGACGCGGCTTCTATCCCGTTCATAATCGGCATGCGTATATCGAGTACCGCGACGTCCGGACGGATTTCACGGGCGAGCCTTACCGCTGCCCTGCCGTCCCCAGCCGTACCTGCAACCTGAAAGCCTTCTTTCGACCCAACTATCATTGAAAGCCCCTGAAGGACGATCGGGTCGTCGTCCGCAAGTAAGATCCTGATCATAGTTCTCCCTTTCTGGGAAAAGTCATCACGATGTGAAACCCATCCTCTTCATGTCTGAAGAAACAGCGTCCGTAACACAGCGCCGCCCTCTCCTCCATATTCTGCAGGCCGATGCCCTGTTGTATTTCTTTTCCGTCCTGTACAAATACGCTGCTGAAATCCGGTTTCCCTCCATTGTCCGAAAACTCAACTCGCAGCAAGCCCGCGCTGTTTTTCAGGCTCACAAGAAAAAGTGTTGCCTGAGAATGCTTGAGCGTATTCGTAAGCGCCTCCAGCATGTTTTCAAAAACACATATCCAGACAGCGCTGCTTACTTCATCCATATTTCCATCTTGATCCAGACGGGTTTTAATACCGGGATGTTTGTCCGCGAACGCCAGGAGTTCATTTTCGATTCGGGCCAGACTGACCTCGGCTGAAGCGGAGCGCTCCTCGCGCAACACCTTTCTGATTTCCTCCACACTTTCCCTGAGGTTCTCTGTGACCTTGACTATTGTTTCGCGGGCTTTTTCGGGATCATTGTCCATCACAAGATTGGCGCCCTCCAGAAGAAGGATGCTTCCCGACATACCGTGCCCTATTTCATCGTGTATACGAGCCGCGAGCCGGTTTCTTTCTTCAAGTCTGGAAACCTGCTCAGTACTCTTTGCCATCCGGCGCCGACTGCCAAGCATTTCACGCATTTCTTCAGCCAAAACAGCGTTTCCTTCAGAACGCCGCTCCGTTTTTTCTAGGCGCTCCATCAACCTAAGGCTATAAATCGACAGTCCCGCCAGAAGAGCGGCTGTGATAATAATCGATATACCCGGTATGAACAGAATCACCGATACGACGAAGACGATTCCTGTATAAATAGTTTGAAGGTTCACTTTCAGACTTGTCGTGCCGAAGCAGGCTATAGCTGTTGCCGCCGCCATCGGGAGCATCGCCTGCCCGGCGGCCAGGACCACTATAAGAAGGGCGCAGATACCGGCGATTCGAGCTGGTATATTCTTGAGCAATTGATTGAACAGTAGCGCGACGCTCACAAGCACCACAGCCATAAGCGTTGCTATGATTGTGTTTATTGTATCCCATGCAAACATACCGCCGTCGCTTTGGATCAGGCTTAGGAACAGGCCTATCAGCGAAACGATATATAAAAAAATCCCACGTTCTTTCATAAGAAGATTTTACCATGAATAGCCGGCTTGATATATACATTTATTTCCATATATGTTATTATCTTCTTGCTGGCTTACCGTCCACTCAGCAGAAAGGAGGGTTATGATAATCCTATTTTTCCTTTCCGTCGCAGCTGGTGTGGTTGCAAACCTAATCAGCAAGTGGCTAGATGGAAAGAGCAAAGCCAGGTAGCACGAGTGAAAAGCCGCGGATCGCACTCCGCGGCTTTTCTTTTATGATAATCCCAGTCAATTTTCATTGACAGATATATTATTCCAAATTTCAATCCGATTGTCAACACAACAATTGTCTTTATTTACCATTTACATACATTCTGATTGCTTAACCAAGTTCGTTTTAATGCTAAACTCGAAGAGCCCATAGCTCAAATCCTCGAGAGCGATTTGTTTACCGTGAACTGGATCCCCGCAAGCACGAAGCAAAGCGCTGCCGCAAGAACGATGATCAGAGTAGGGCCGGCAGGATTGCCTGCTCCTGTCTGCCACGCATTAACTGCCTCAAAAAACCAATGCTGCGGCGTGACGTATCCGAGTACCTGAAAAGCCCGCGGGGCCAGATCGACCGGGAACCAGGCTCCCCCAAGCATTGAAGAGATCGTGGTTACGGCTATCATCACAGCGATGATACTTCCGTTTGACGGCATCACGAGCCCTATCAGCAAACCGAACGCCACAACGAAGATCGAAAAGACCGCGATCAGCCCTGCCGTCGCGGCATATGGCACTCCGGGATCACTGCCCGAAAGCGCGTAAATAACCAGCGAAGGCCCATTGATAAGCAGCATCATGAAGGCGCCGATAACGGCCACCGACAAAACGTACTCAAACGAAGTGACCCGCCCTGCTTTTATCCGCCTGTAAGTACCAGCCATCCGGTCCGAAAAAAGCATCGTGGCAATGGCGATCGACATTATGAATGAAAACATCATAAAGAAACTTATCATTATCCGGTAGCTGTCTTTGTCGGTTTCAGCTTTGAGTAAAGTTTCTTCTTTTTCCGTAACCTTCACGGGTATGTTGTTTGCCGCAGTCTGTTCCAGCAGATCGCTCAACGCCGCGGCGTCGTTCCCGGCCATCATGGATAAAACGCCAAGCGATTGAGTATAGGAATCGATGTACCCTCTCGTGAACGCTTCGTTCGCGTAATCCCCCATAAATGTGAGGAGGATCGGATTCGTTTTTCCGGAAAGCAACGCGGCTTCAAATCCGGAGGGGATTTCGATAATTCCGGAAATCCTTTTTTCGACCAATGATGTATTCATTTCATCAATGTTGTCCGAGTATACGAGCACTATTCCCAAATCATCTGTGAGATAACGTTCGAAATCGGCTGATATAGAACTCCGGTCCCTGTCGACAAAGCCCAGCTTGATCGCAATCAATTCAGGATCGGATGTATTGAGAATACTGATAATCAGCAAGGCGATGGCGATAGAAACAACAGCGGCTATAGTCAGGATCCCTTTGGAACGCGAAAAACAGCCTTTAAAAAGCGCAGGAAAGTTTTTCAAAACATGGTCTCCTTTCTTTTATAAAGCGCAGAACCGATCACGCAGGATATACCGAAAACGGCGGCGGAAACAGCCATGACCATCAGCAGTTGTCCGTATCGTCCGAATACAGTGAAATCAAATACCGCCTGCTGCGCGATACTCATCGGCAGGTATTCCGAAAAGCCTTCGATAAACATATCCTTGGAAAAGGTCCCGGATATGAAAAGCAGCGCCCAGAGTATAGCAAGGATTGGTATATACGGATTCACTTTTACAAACAGCCCGATCAGCATGAACACCGCTCCGACTGCTAGCCCAAGCACGATAAAGAACGCGAAGATCAGCATGTTTCCCTGCCATGTTCTCGCGTAATGCGCGCCAAGAAATGCTATCGACAGTAGCATGATGACGCCCGCCTGAATAATGCTCTGAGGCAGTCCGCCAATCACGGACTCCATGAAAAGCCTGGATCTGCTTCGCGGCGAAGCTGACAAACGGCGCAGGGATCCGTCCTGCCGCATCATAAACATCGACGACGCCCCGCCGATCCCGCCTCCCATGAAGGCGATCATGATGACCATTGTAACCGCGTAGTAGTCGATCATCGTCCGGCTGACGCCAAGGTCTTTATCTATGGCAAGGCCGCTCATATCAGGGATCGCGCCCGAATTCATTTCCATAATCTCAGTAAATGCCTTTGGATCATGAAGCGCAGCCGCTTTAAACGCGGAATACTCCCGTGAGAAACTTTGCGATATCAGCATTACCGCCCTGTTCCTGTAAACGTCGGTTCCCTCAGTCACTTCCAAACTAAGCGGTGAATGAAAAATCATCGCGGCGTCTGCCGTCCCCGATTTCACGTCGGTACGAGCAGCTTCAGCGCCCGAGGTTTTCACGATATCGATTCCTTCATGTTCTGAAAGTGTTTCGACAAAAGAGGAAACCGCCATGCTTTCCGCAAGCAGCCCCATATGTTCATTTGCAGCGGCTCCCGAAGAGGACTGAGGGTTCTCGATGTATGCCGCAATTTTGATCGTTCCGATCGGCGTATCAGGATTGTCGAGTTCAGAAAGCATATTGCCGAGTATCGCGACCATCAGGATGGGAAAAACTAATATAAAAAACAGATTTGCTTTATCCCGAAACATCTCTTTAACGTTGTACAGCATCCAATTAAGCATCTGAATCCCTCCTAAGACACTGACTCGTCAGCGCGCAGATCCGTACCGGTAAGCGAAAGGAAGGTTGTTTCCAGGCTGAGCGCGTCCTCCGACACAACACGGATCGACACGTTTCTGTCCATTATGGTTCTCAGAATCGGCGAGATGCTCGGCATTGCGAGATCGATATCGAGCCTGATCTCATCGCTTTCGGATTCGTAACGCGCCCGCTTTACCCCGGCCAGCATACGGATGTCCGAAATTACGGTCTCAATATCCGGCAGCTTTCTCGCGGTTATTCCTATAACAATAGACTTCCTGTCTGTAACCAATTCCAGAAGCTCCCGTTCTGTGCCGATGGCGGCAAGCCGCCCTTTGTCGATTATCGCAATGCGGTCGGCGATTTCCTGCACTTCCGGCATGTAATGCGATGTATAGATGATCGTCGCGCCTTCATCCCGGAGGATTTTGATAGAACCGAGTATGGTATCGCGGCTTCTGGCGTCGACGCCAACCGTAGGCTCATCCATAATGATGAGTTCCGGCTTATGCGCGATGCCGCATGCTATATTGAGCCTCCGCTGCATCCCGCCAGACATCTTTCCGGCAAGCTTTTTTCTGTCGTCGGACAGCCCCACAAATTCAAGCGCTTCATTCACGGCTTTTTTCAGCGCGGCCCCTTTGAGCCCGTAAAGAGAAGCAAAGAGAGAGACATTTTCATAAGCAGTGAGATTTTGGTACAACGCGATTTCCTGAGGCACGATCCCGAGCAACGCTTTGATCTTGAATTCATCTTTTACAAGGTCGTATCCGGCAACTTCTACTTTTCCTCTGTCAAAGTTCGCGAGAGTGGAAATCACATTGAGCGTAGACGTCTTTCCCGCGCCGTTCGGCCCAAGAAACCCGAATATCTCGCCCTTTTTTACCGAAAAACTCAGATTGTTCACGGCTATGTTATCGCCGTACTTCTTCGTAAGTTTTTCTACTTGTATATAGTCTTTGTTCTCCATTAGCTTTTCCTCCTAATCAGGGATTTCGCATTAGCCCCTTATGTACATATCGTATAGAAAAAGCGCCTGCAGAAATAGTGACAGGCGCTTGAATCATGCATGACATTTGTCATTTTTTTATTTTCATCTGTCGCGTTATAGTGATGAATGTTTATTCTTGCAAAAACACTTTAATTATGAGAAAACAATCGGAATAAAAATTAATAACTTATATATTTACAAATAACATCGCTTATGTTATATTAAACTAATTAAGTTATTTTTGGAGGATATGTATGGATTTTATAGAAAAAATACTTGATATTCCTATATATACAACAACTTGGGAAAAAGACGATAAACTCCCCTTTTATATCCTGGATACATATAAATTCCAGAAGGTAAAACTTGGCGATTCTTTTTGTATATTTATGTATCCAAAAAACGAACTCGCGGCAATCCCTGCTCTGAAAAAACATATCTTAACCATTCAGGAAACCGACCAATTAAATGTTGTACTAAGGCTCGAATTCATTGATGCGGAGCGCAGAAACGCATTAATTAAGGCACGAATCCCGTTTGTCGTTGACAGAAATCAAATATACTTACCTTTTCTTGGGGTTATGTTGAAAGAGAAGTATTTGTCACCGAAAAAACAGGTTGTCAAACTAATGCCATCGTCACAATTATTGTTATTTTACTATCTCTATGATTATCATATTGAATTGTACACAAAAAAGACTGCGGAGATTCTAGGCTTTAGTGCGATGCAGATATCACGCGCTGCCAGGCAACTGGAAACGCTCGGGCTCGTGGAGGTTCGGAAAAAAGGAACATCAATGTATATTTACAGGGAAGGGACATCTCGGGCTCTGTATGAGGAAGCTAAATCGTATCTGCTCAATCCGGTTCGCAAGAAGATTTATGTAGAAAAAAACTCTCTCCTTAAAGAATTTCCGCTTGCCGGGTTAAGTGGTTTGGCTGATTTAACGATGCTAAATTATCCGGCCGTAATCACATATGCGTTTTTTGGTAAGACAGTGTTTTTTACAGGGAGTGACGCATTGATAGATAGTGATTCCCAGGCGGAAATAGAAATCTGGCGGTACTCGCCTGCTTTGCTTAGTGGAGATCCAAAGGTTGCAGATATACTGTCCATCATCACATCACTATTATCGAATGATGACCCACGTATTGAACAGGCTATAGATGCCATGCTTCCTGCGCACTGGGATGAAGAAAGGATATACCAGTCATGGTAAATGGCTTAGATATTTTTGCCGAATGGTTTCGTGGGTATGAACGGAATTATATTGTGATAGGCGGCACTGCTTGTGATTTATTATTGAAGGATGCAGGCTTGGATTTTCGTGTTACAAAAGATATCGATATGGTTATTATTGCAGAGACGCTAGATGAGGAATTTGGAACTCGACTGTGGGAATTTGTCAAAATGGCGGATTACGAACATCGTCGCACAAGCACAGATATTCCGGAGTATTATCGTTTCTCGCATCCGAAATCCGCTGAATATCCGGTTATGATTGAACTATTTTCTAGTCGTCCGGAAGGAATAAAATTATCGGGAGATGCAGTGCTTACGCCCATGCCGATAGGGGATGATATTTCCGGTTTGTCTGCGATATTGCTTGATAAACAATACTACGAGTTTATAAAAACAGGAATAATCCTTCAACACGGGATTCCCATTTTAGATACAGCCCATCTTATATTACTGAAAGCAAAAGCTTGGCTTGATCTCACGAAACGCAAAGACAATGGTGAACAAATAGATAGCAGGAGTATTCGAAAACACAAGAATGATATCATACGTTTATCTGCATTGATGACTGGTGATGACAGGCTTGAAATATTCGACACACTAAAAGCGGACTTCCAAGAATTTTTGTCAGCCGTAGAAGATAATGAAAAACTATATCGTATAGCGCAAATATATGGCCTGTAGGGATTAGAAAAATGGTAATAAAGCGATTTCGAAACAGTGCGTCTCGTCGAGTTTTGTGATTAGTTTTTTAAGTCATATGCATATGATGACCAACAACGATTAATACGTTTCCTTTCACGTGTTTTTGGTGCTTTCTTGATTTTTTTCGGGCACAAATTCATGCGGCTTTTTCCATCCTATACTCGACCGGGCTTTTATAGCCAAGAGACCCATGCATACGTTTTCTGTTGTAAAACAGTTCTATATATTCAAAGAGATCTCTTTTAACTGCATCAATGGTAACATATTCTTTTCTGTATAAGCATTCCCTTTTAGCGGTGGAAAAAAAGCTTTCGACCGGAGCATTGTCGTACGGGCAACCGGGTCGGCTCATACTGCCGATCAGGCCGTTGTCTTCCAGCATTTTCTGAAATGATTTGCTGCCATATTGAATTCCGCGATCACTGTGAAAAATAGTATTCTTTCCACCGCCTCCGCTATTAACCAGAGCATTGCAAAGTGCCCGCTTCACAAGCTCTACGTCGATATTCTTGCTGATTGAATAGCCAATGATTTCTCTGTTAAACAGATCTACAACAACTGCAAGATAAACATAGCCCAGCACCGTTTTGATGTATGTTATATCTCCGGCCCATGACTCGTTAGGTTTCATCGGTTTGAACTCTTGGTTGAGTACATTGTCAAAAAATATTCCTCCTCCTTTCCCCTTTCTATACGGCTTATACTTGGTCTGAGTTATTGGAAACATCCCGTTTTGTTGCATTAGGCGCCTGACCTTATATTCGCTGATCGGCTGCGATAAATAGTTTTTTAATGACTCCGTCTCGGCCTGCTTTCTGACTGGTTCTTTATTAAGTTCACGGTATATACGCCTGTATCCGTAGGTTTGTGTGTTATCGTCAAATATTTTCCTCAAAAAATCAATGACTTCACGTTCGTCTTCACGCTTTTTCTCGCGTTCTTCCTCACGCCTTTTCCATTGATAATATGCGCTCTGTGCCAGGCCTAACACTTCGCACATCTTTCCCACCGAGAATTCCTGGCTGTACGTCCTGATAGCTTCGTACTTCATTCTTGGGGTTGCATAAAGATGTGCAGGGATTTTTTTAGTATTTCTGTCTTTTCCTTCTCTTCGGAAAGAAGTTTCGTCTGAC
>Ga0082212_10011125_pt1 | contig 11427 bp, 10 predicted proteins | sample TergutNt197P3_FD_71548 | JGI IMG/M metagenome (GOLD analysis project Ga0082212, IMG submission 71548) | Neocapritermes taracua P3 segment gut microbial communities from Petit-Saut dam, French Guiana - Nt197 P3 | ecosystem: Host-associated > Arthropoda: Insects > Digestive system > Gut ... | reverse complement strand
AAAGCAACTATTTTTCCTTAAAAATTTTATCTATCTATCTATCTATCTATCTATCTATCTATCTATCTATCTATCTATCTATCTATCTGTCTGTCTATCTATCTATCTATCATGTAGTTCTGTCTTTCCGATAAACACCCCAAATCCACAGTAAAGTCTGGAAAGGCTCCATTATTACTTCTTACTCTTCGCTATCATCAGCACCGGATTGGCTTCTTCATCTAATCCCGCTGCAATTTCTTTCAATTGACCTTTCAGTTTTCCTTCTTTGTATTCCTCCACTAATTTGTATGCTTCTAATACTCGCCAAAATGCAATTTTATCATTTTCACTTCCACTTCTTCCCATCATAGCGACATGTCTTTTGTCGGAATAATTATCATTATACATGATATACTCGAACAAGGTCTTCGATTGTCTATCGTACAACAAATCTATCTCCGGCACTGTACGCCGCGCAGCAAAGTCATACTCCTTTTTAAATATTTGCATGAAATAATATTGGTCGGTAATGACGCCCGGCAAAAGAAATATTTTCGGATCATTCATGGATCGTATGGAAGGGGTTCTTGCCATAAATGGAATCTTACTGTGGTCTGGTAAGTATCTATATATTGTATCCACCGAAGCTTCTGCAAGTATCCATTGGCCTTGGGAATTGATTATTGAAATAGCATGAGCAGAAATCACGGGAAAAACGCCTTGGATGTTTCCTTGTTGGAGGTTCCCTTGTAAATCTTGACTATTTACAGTATACATACTAACGCCATTAATAAGCACATCTGTATATTGTATACTCTCTTCAAAAGGGATTTCTATTTCTTCGATAATACTTCCATCCTGTTTGGATACAATAAAAAATGACGTCTTTGATGCTTCTTCTTTATAACGCTGAGAACTAGTGAAAGAATTATTCCAACATATAAAAGATTCCCTGTCATAATTCAGCATTTTATCATATAAGGCGCCTTCCTTGTATTGGAACTCTCTTTTAAACTTCCCGGAAAAATCATACACTTTTATCTGGTTTCGTTGGAATTCGTCCACAAATATTTCTTTGTGATCCTCATCTAAAAAAGCTTTAGAAATACTCGCATATTCTCCGGGCCCTTGACCCTTTCGGTTAAATTTGCTCACCCCCTTGCCGGTTCTGTCAAAGATAAAAATATCCCCATCATTACTCCTTGTCACATTCTTTATTAATATGAATTCTTTGCCTATATCCAGTACCTCACCCGAAAAAACAAATTCGTCATTCGTTTCCAACAGAATATATTCTACATCAAATAAATCCTGAAGAATTAGTTCCTTCTTGGGATAACTTTTCGTCACATCCACTGTGATAAAGTCATCGATTGATTGTTTGCCCTCTCTCCCGCATCCTGTCATTACTGCTAACAGGATGATTACTAAAATTGTATTTATTCCTTTCATTTTATTATACCATCAACTATACTCTAATACCTACACTCTATTTCTTATTTTTCGCAATCATAATCACCGGATTATCTTCTTCATCCAGTTCCGCCGCAATTTCTTTCAATTTTCCTTTCAGTTTTCCTTCTTTATATGCCTCTACAAGTTGATAGGCTTCCAGTTTTTCCGCAAAAACAATTTCTTCGCTATTTATCAAGGTGGTTACGCCATATTCGTCCCGCATACTTACCCGTCTTTTACTCGAAAAATCATCGTTATATACGACTGTTTCAAATATCGATTTTTCCTGTGTGTCGTACATCAATTCAGTTCTTGGGAATTCGCGATTCTCGATATTAGCCACTTTCTTTATGGACTGCATAAAAAAATAACGGTCGGTAAGCATACTTGGAATAAGAAATACTTCCGGATCCATAGATTGGATAGACGGGGTTCTTACAATAAAAGGAATCATACTATGGTCCGGCAAATATCTGTATATTGTATCGGAAGAAACCTCTACAAGTAACCAATTTTTGCGGTAAGGAACTATCTGCGTGTCACGAACAGGATTATTAGAAAGAGTCCTCCCATTATTTTGATCTATCACCATGTAGAACGCTTTTCTTTCTTTGTAAGGAATCTCAATCTCCTTTGTCACACTCCCATCTTGTTTGGATATAATCCAAAACGCATTTTTCTCATATTCTCTATTCGAAACAGATATAGCAACTATATGTAAACTTGAATGATGGCAAATTAAATTGTCATGATCAAAAATAGCAATATGAGAATAGACAAGACCTTCTTTAAAAGGGAAACTCCGTTTAAAGTTTCCAAAAAGATCATACACAAAGATTTTGCTTTGCATCCCATCGTTGACATAAAATTCATTATTGTCTTCATCTAAGAGAACACCAACCACACCCCCAACACGTAAATATTCTTCAGGCCCTGGACCCTTCCGGTTTATTGTTCTCAAACCTTTTCCGGTTCTGTCAAAGAAAACGATGTTACCATCTGTAGTGAAAAGATTTCGGGTGATTATAAACTCCTTGCCAATAGCTTGTATATTAGCTATCGTAACGAAATCGTTTGTCGATTCCAACGGAATATATTCCACATCCAAAAAATCCTGAAGAATCAGCTCCTTGGTGGGATAATTTTTCGTCACATCCACTGTGATAACGTCATCAATTGATTGTTTGTACCCTCCTCCGCATCCTGTCATTACTGCCCACAGGACGATTGTTACTAAAATCGTATTTATTTTTTTCATGTGTAGTGATGGGCACTTCTATTAATGTTTTTTTTACTTTTGATTTTCACAAAGAGTCGAAGTGCATTAAAACTCTCTGAAAAACCGCTGTAAATTTAGACATTATTTTATGATAAAGCAACTGTTTTTCCTGAAAAATTCTATCTATCTATCTATCTATCTATCTATCGTTTATGATTTGTCTCGTCCTAAAATTTCTTTACCGATTTTCTTCTTTGTCCTGCTTATTACTTGACATATTTTTTTTTGTCGTATTTTTGTTGTCAATTTGCTGTTCAAAGAAATACAAGCCACAGTTTTCTTGTTTTCTTAGGCAGGGCTTAAGTTTGTAGTATATAATATATGAAGAAAATCATCATTGCCTCCGATTCATTTAAAGGTTGCCTGTCGTCGCTTGAAATTGCTCGCGCTGCCGAGGCCGGAATACGGAAAGTCCTTCCCGGCTGCGAAGTAGTAGGGATTCCTGTAGCCGATGGCGGCGAAGGAACCACCGAAGCATTGGTTACCGCCATGAATGGACGATTTGTGGCGTGTGAGGTACACGATCCGTTGATGGATTTCATATTGACGGAATACGGTATTCTTGGCGACGGGCTTACAGCTGTGATTGAAATGGCTTCTGCCTCCGGACTTGCCTTAGTCCCCCCGGAAAAGCGAAATCCCTTGTTAACCACCACTTATGGTACAGGCGAATTGATTAAAGATGCCTTACAGCGAGGTTGTCGTCGCTTTCTGATAGGAATAGGCGGTAGTGCAACCAACGACGCAGGTACGGGAATGTTGCAAGCGCTTGGTTTCCGGTTTTTTGACAGAGTCGGGAATGAATTGGGAAAAGGCGGACGGATTTTGGCACAGATTGAGTATATCGATTCGGAAAACGCTATCCCTGCCTTGCAGGAATCCGTCTTTACCATTGCCTGTGACGTCAATAACCCGTTTTCGGGAGAAAACGGAGCCGCCTTTGTCTATGCTCGCCAAAAAGGAGCCGATGAGGTGATGATTCGGCAATTAGACAAGGGACTTACACATTTTGCGAATGTCATTCATACTTCTTTAGGAAAGAATATGGATCCCATTCCCGGAGCCGGCGCTGCCGGAGGGCTGGGCGGTGGATTTCTTGCTTTCTTGCCGGCAACCCTGAAACCCGGCATACAAATGGTGTTGGAAGCATTAGACTTTGACAGTCGTATTCAAAATGCCGACTTGATCATCACGGGAGAAGGTAAATTAGACCGGCAAACCGGTATGGGAAAAACGCCGGCAGGTATTCTCGAAGCCGGCAAGCGGCAACATATTCCCGTAGTAGCCATCGGCGGAGTAGTAGAGGATACCGATGCGTTGATGCAACAGGGTTTCCTCGCTGTGATGTCCATACAACCGGGACCGGTATCGCCGGCACAGGCGATGGATAAATCATTTGCCGGCAAGCAAATTGAAAGGATTGTCGAACAAATCATACGATTACGGATATGAGCGCTTGGGTTTGCGAAACCGACGCACACATTTTGTGCTTTTGCGGTAAAAAGGGAATGTAGCGTAGCATCCACGCCGCGCAAAGGTAATATTGTTGCAAATATTTTTTATTCTCATCCAAAAAGTATATTTTTGTGCCATAGTTCAGAAGAAAAAAATGAAAGTCCACAGAGAAGGAACAGGATTGCTATTGTCGCTATTTACTTTTTTGTTTATTGTAAATCTGATTATCTATTATACGATTGGCAAAGGGATTCTTTTTTATATGATGATGTCGGTATCTACCGGCTTTTTTCTGCTTATCCTGAACTTTTTTCGTAGTCCGTCGCGTCGTTTTCCCTACGATTCCGAAGGGTTGGTGATTGCGCCTGCAGACGGCACAATTGTCGCCATTGAAGAAGTCATGGAACGGGAATATTTCAATGAAAAGCGATTGCAGATTTCAATCTTTATGTCTATTTTTAATGTGCATGCCAACTGGTTTCCCGTAAACGGCACAGTAAAACACGTATCTCATCAGAAAGGCCGCTTCAGAGCCGCCTATCTTCCCAAGAGCAGTACGGAAAACGAACGTTCTACCATTGTGATTACTACACGACATGGCATTGAAGTGTTGACACGGCAGATTGCCGGGGCCATGGCACGCCGTATCGTAACGTATGCCAAAGCAAACGAATATTGCCATGTCGACGAACAAATGGGATTTATTAAATTCGGTTCACGTGTAGATGTGTTTTTACCGATTGGAACTGAAGTGTTGATCGAAATGGACCAAACAGTAAAGGCCAACCAAACACCGGTAGCACGTCTGTTTAAAATCAATTATGAATAACTGATTAATCGAGAAATAAATGATAAAATCAGTTAATCAATTATTCAAAATTCATAATTGCCTAAATGAGGAAACATATACCTAACTTACTTACATGCTTTAATTCGGTATTTGGCTGTTATGCTTGTATATTAGCGCTTGACGGTAATTATTTTGGAGCTATGATAGCTATCATGATTGCAGCGGGATTTGATTTTGCCGACGGATTTGCCGCCCGTTTGCTCAATGCTTACTCGCCAATCGGAAAGGATTTGGATTCACTGGCCGATGTAATCAGTTTTGGGGTTGCTCCGGGAATGATTTTATTCGACTTCCTCGACCGTACTCAAAGAACGGTCGACTGGAATTATCCTTTCATGGGTAATTTTTTTTTATTGGCGGCATTTGCCATCCCTGTATTTTCCACGCTGCGTTTGGCCATGTTTAATAACGATCACCGGCAATCTTCTTCATTTATCGGTTTACCGGTACCGGCACATGCCTTGTTTTGGGCTTCATTTGTCTATGTGCTTTCCTTTTCCGTCGAAGGAACTGCCATATCCGGGATGATTCCTCCACTTATTGCTTTCAGGCTTTCCGGTCTATCGCCGTTATTCAGGCTTTTATTGGTCACATTGATGGCGATAAGTACATCTCTTATGCTTGTTTCCAAAATACCTATGTTTTCGATGAAAATCAAATCGCTTGCATGGAAAGGCAATGAAGCGCGTTATACATTAATTGTTGCAGCAGTCGTGTTTATCGCCTGTGTTGGTTTCTTTGGAGTTACACTGACAATTTTGTTATATATATTAATAAACTGTACAAAATTTGTTCAAAGAAACTTCTCAATTTTCAATTAATATCGTATCTTTGCCCCCGATATTGAACGGGGGTGCCTTACTTTCAGGCTGAGATCATACCCTTACTACCTGATCCGGATAATGCCGGCGTAGGAAGATGTAAGATTACGGTGTTTTTTTAAATCCCCTTTTTATTTAACTTCACAAACAGTAAAATGAAAAAGGAATTTTTTTTTGTATCACTTTGTGGGCTGATGAGCGTGTGTAGGCCCATGTTTGCACAAGAGGTCGACTCGATCCGAGTGTATCAACTCAATGAGGTAGTCGTTTCCGCTATACAGGCGCGCAAGGACACACCGGTTGCTTTCCAAAATCTCTCGGCAAAGCAGTTGGAAGCAACCAATACCGGTCAGTCCTTGCCCTATTTGTTTTCCGGTACTCCCTCCCTGATCCTTACCTCCGACGGAGGAAACGGGGTCGGATATGCGACCATGCGTATCCGCGGAACAGATGAAGGACGTATCAATTTTACAGTCGACGGAGTGCCTCTGAACGAAGCCGAAAGCCAACAGGTGTTTTGGGTAAATATGTCTGACTTTGCTTCTTCTGTAGACCAGGTACAGATTCAGCGGGGCGTCGGGACGTCGACCAACGGCTCGGCCGCTTTTGGCGCAACCGTCTCCATGCAGACCCAAAAGCCTACATTAGTGCCTTATGCCGAAGTGGCTTCGTCGGCCGGATCATTCCACACATTCCTGACTACGGTCAAAGGAGGAACCGGTATGTTGTGGGATCATTTTGTTTTCGACGCCCGTTACTCAAACGTACAAACCGATGGATATATCGACCGTGCTCGCGTGGATATGAATTCCTATTTTGCTACTGCTGCTTATTATAATCAGGGAACTATGCTTAAATTCAGGGCTTTCGGAAGCAGCGAAGTCAGCTATCAGGCATGGAACGGGGTGGACGCCTCCATGCTGAAAACCAACCGGAGCTATAACAACTGCGGCGCGTATGAAGAAGACGGCATCACTAAATTCTACAATAACCAGACCGACAATTATTGGCAACACCACTACCATCTGCTGGGTACCCACCGATTGAACGACCGCTTGGATCTCAATCTTACGCTACATTATACCGACGGAAAAGGCTATTACGAAGACTACAAGGCAAACGCACGCTATTCGGCATACAAATTGCCGGATTATATTGGAATGGATGGGACTGTACAAAAAAGGACAGACCTTGTACGGCGCAAATGGATGCGCAATGATTTTTACGGAGGATTATTCCGCTTGCAATACCAAACCGATAAATTACAGACCATCGTTGGTTTCTCAGGTAACAATTATATCGGCGACCATTTTGGGCGGGTGATATGGGTAAAAACGGCAGCCAACCTCCCTCAGCCCGATTATGAATATTACCGGAATCGGGGGAAGAAGCTGGATTACAATGCTTACGTGAAATCGTCATTTCGTTTCATGGAATCATTCAATGCGTATGTAGACTTACAATATCGGGGGATTGATTACCAAATCGATGGAAGCGACGACAAAGCCGGAGATCATCTGCATGTCGACCGCCACTTTTCGTTCTTCAACCCCAAAGCCGGATTAAGTTACGACCGCGACGGACACCATCCCTACCTCTCGTTTGCTATAGCCCATCGCGAGCCTAGCCGCAAGAACTTTACGGAAAACGGCCCCTTAGCACAACCCACCCACGAAAGCCTTTACGACTGGGAAGCCGGTTACGGTTTTACCTCATCTCGATTCCATGCAGGCATAAACCTGTATTATATGAATTACCGCGACCAGTTGATCCTGACCGGCAAAATCAGTGAAATAGGCGAACAGCTGACCTCAAACATCAAAGACAGTTACCGGGCAGGCGTTGAACTGAGCCTTTCGGCGCAACTATTTCCGACTTTTCGTTGGGAAGGAAACGTCACGTTGAGCCAAAATAAAATCCGAAATTTCATTGAATATATTGACACCTACGATGCCGATTGGAACGAACTCCCGCAAACGATCCACGAATTGGGAACCACCGATATTGCCTTCTCTCCAAACACAATTGCAAACAGCCTGTTTGAGTTCAAGCTGAAAAACGCCTTTGCCACATTCAGTTCCACTTATGTAAGTCGTCAGTACCTCGACAACACATCCGAACGGATGCGTAGCCTTGATCCATACTTTGTAAGTAATCTTCGGATTGGATATACTTTTTATCCTTCTTTCATGAAAGAACTGACTGTCGATTTAAGTATAAACAACCTGTTCAATGAACAATACGAAACAAATGGCTGGGTCTGGAGTTACCTGTTGGGAGGCGAACGCCTGCAAGACAGCGGGTATTTCACCCAAGCGGGTACGCATTTCATGGGACGGATGGTATGTAAATTTTAAAAGCAATGACATAATTTAACCTAAAAATTCCCCCAAAAAAAGAGTTTGAACAGGATAAAGACAAATTCAAAGACGTGTCGATTAGCATTGAATGTATCATCAGAACAGCCATCAATTACGATCCGAAAGAAGAAATGAAAAGAGAAAGAGTCAATTGGCAATAAATGGGAAATTTAATACAAATGTTTTATAACATAAGATTTTCAGATGACTATATTAATAAAAATCCTTTTCTTTGTATCGTTATATTTTTATTATTAACTTAAATGATTAAAAAAAAGAAGAAGAAAATTCTCTTGTTGTTATTAGCCGTATCAGTATGCATGTAATAAAGAAGATTTTTCGGACTTCCAAATAACCATCTCAGCAGAAAAATGTATGACGCATACACCTGCGCCGTTTTCACATGAAACAGAAGGTCGAATGACAAAGGGAGCAAATGGTATTTGGGGCTGTTCATTTCTTCCATTTATGATTAATGGATTTAGATATAAGGAAGGATATGAATATGAATTGTTAATTCGGCAAACAAAGATTAAGCCAGATCCCAAAATAATGGATCAACCTTCCTATCTTTACACATTGATCGAAGTCATTTCAATGACCCTCGTGAATGTAGCGGAAGAATAGAATATAGTAAGAGGCTACGCAAGAAATTTTTGTACAGCCTCTTGCATTTTTTAGGGATATTTACTGAATCCCCTCTTAATAGGTCTGTTTCAACAGATTGTCAATCGTGGCGGCGTCATATCCGAGTGACAGTGCTTTTCGGAAATCAAGCGCCGCCGACTCTTTTTCATATTGGGCTAATTTGACCCGTCCCCGTAATACAAACAGCTCTGCCGATGGGTTGGGTGTTTCGGCAAAAACCTTATTCAGATCGGTCATGGCGCGTCCTCTTCGATTCGTCAGCAAAAATAATTCAGCCCGTTCTTCATAAAGCAGTAAGTAATTGGGATATTTACCAATCAGATAGTTAAGAATTTCCTCACATTCCACATAATTTTGCCGTACTTTTTCCAAAATGGCAAACCCCACACGTCCCTTTACGGTTTCTTTATTGATTTCCATAATTTGTTCAAAATCAATTTCGGCAAGAAATGAATTATTCGATTGAATATACAGCAATCCGCGTTGATACAACGCTTCTTCGTTAAGCGGGTTAATGGTAAGCAGGGTTTGATAATCGCCCATTGCCAATTCCGGTTCACCCATTTCTGTGTACAAGGCAGCCCTGTTTTCAAGAATCAGTTCATTTTTAGGCTGTTGGCTCAATGCAGCGGTATAAGAAAGCAGGGCGTCATCCAAATGTCCTAACTGACGTTGAATGGTTCCCAAGTTAGTGAGCAACGTGAAATTTAATTTGTTGGCAGGTTCTAAACGCATGGCGGCCTTCAGACTTTCTTCGGCCGCCGGCAAATCGTCTGTTTCGATATAATCATAACTCTTGCTAATCCACTCTTCATACGTTTGTGCATACAAATTTCCTGCAAAGACCAAAAAAAGCATGTATAAAATAACCGTTTTCATTTACGCATATAACTAAACTCTCAACTCTAATACCTAAGCTCTACATATTTTCGTGGCAAAATTACACATTATATGATTGTATGTATGCAATAATTAGAAAAAAATAACTAATTTTGCAGCCGCTAAAGCAAAAAATCATTAATTAATTCAAAAAACAAATGGCAACAAGAATCAGATTGCAAAGACACGGTCGTAAAGGGTACGCTTTTTATCAGGTCGTTGTCGCAGACAGCAGGGCTCCACGAGATGGAAAATTTATTGAAAGGATAGGTTCATATAATCCGAACACTAATCCTGCTACAATAGATTTGAATTTTGAAAGAGCTTTACATTGGTTACAAGTAGGTGCGCTGCCTACTGACACAGCACGGATGATATTATCCCGTGAAGGCGTATGTATGAAAAAACATTTATTGGAAGGTGTGAAGAAAGGCGCTTTTGACGAAGCAGCAGCAGAAGCTAAATTTGAGCAATGGCTTACAAAGAAAAAAATGTCTATACAGGATGTGAAAAACAAAGAAAGAGAAGCTAAAAAAGCTACAACAAAAACGCTTTTGGAATCCGAAAAAGAAATAAATAAAGTTAAAGCGACCGCTTTAGCTAAAAAGCGCGCTGAATTAGCTGTTACGGCTGCTCAAAAAGCGGCGGCTGAGGCGGCTGAAGCGGCTGCTGCTGAAGCGGCTGAAGCAGCTGAAATCGCTGAAAATAAGGAAACCATCGCAGTCGAGGCGGTTGCTGAAATAAAGCAAATCATTGAAACTCCCGAAATTCCATCAACAGAATAAGGGAAATTCAAAACCTTACATTCTTTACTTTAACTCCTCGCAAAACTGTGAATATATTGTTAACAGTATAAATTCTGAAATAAAATATCCCCGGTTGGAGCGATTCGGTATAGATGATTCTGTCGGGCTTGTCAATTCGCAGAGTTAACATGCCGGTTGCATTATATACCTCTACTTTGCTAATCTGTTCATAACCTCCAAGCTCAACCTGATTTGTGAAGATGGTTGGATACAACCAGATAGTATTATTCTCGATTGGCTGATTATTCACAGGCACAAATGGCACAGGAGCGCTTCGTTGTCCTTCACAATCATTATATACTGCCGATACTTGATAATATGTCTCTCTTGGTGGTTTATCTTCAAGATATCTTCTTGGAATAGGAGGAACAACTGCAATCCGCACATTATCACGGTAAATATAATAGCTTGTCGCGTCAGGAAATGCGGCTGGACGCATGCTTTTTAGCGCGATTGTTTCTGGCAGAGAGGCTTCCTGTAATTCAGCCGTTAATACATTTAAGGAATTACTGCTACGACTTGATTGGTTGGCGTCTGCAACGGGAATTTCTTTTTCAATCGAACTGACAACGGCAGCCACAAAAAAATTGTAATTATAATTATCCGGATTCATGATGTCATCATACAAATTTAACCAGTTCTTACCATCAAAAGAATAGGTGTTTCCTTTTCCTATAACAGCAGGCCCGCCGTCGCAAACGGCCGGATAGTTATTGGCTGATAGTTTCGTGACATAAAGCGATACGATTAAATCTTCTCCGCTGTCAATCACAAATGGCGTATTTAATTGAATGGTATTGGTTTGTCCTGATATTGAATTGATTACTTGCTGTCTGTAGGTCCGTTTTCCCTGCATGATATATATTTCGTAGTCGTTGTTGCGGACTGGAAT
>Ga0082212_10011124_pt1 | contig 11427 bp, 11 predicted proteins | sample TergutNt197P3_FD_71548 | JGI IMG/M metagenome (GOLD analysis project Ga0082212, IMG submission 71548) | Neocapritermes taracua P3 segment gut microbial communities from Petit-Saut dam, French Guiana - Nt197 P3 | ecosystem: Host-associated > Arthropoda: Insects > Digestive system > Gut ... | reverse complement strand
AACGGCGATGGCGGAAACGATGCTGTCGGTGTCGGGATTCATGTGGCCAATGACGGTCAAAGACATAAGCTCCTCCATAGAGTGTTGACGGCAACAAGGCGTGAAAAAATCCTTGTACCGGATAGCACAAAAGACGCTTCCTGCCAAGAGGGGGGGAGAATTTTGTTATTTTCCGGTCGCCGCGCGTCGGGCGCGCTGTCTTCATTGAAAGAAAAGGCGCGGCAGCAAGCACAAGAGAACGGCCAAAAAACGGGACTTGACGCATTGTTGTTTTACCAATAAATATTATTTATTGGTAATGAGTAAGGAGGAAGCCCAATATGAAGAATACCTCTGTTTCCCTTGGCGACTACTTCACCAATTTTATTGATACCCAAGTCCAGGCTGGGCGTTATGGTTCCGCAAGTGATGTTGTCCGGGCGGGGTTGCGCCTGCTGGAAGAGCATGACCTCAAACTGCGGGCATTACAAGAAGCTCTCATAGCCGGGGAAGCATCGGGCGAAGCGCATCAGTTTGACAGTGAAGCCTTTCTGGCGCGGATGCGGGCCAAGCATGGGCAATAAACGCCGTATTTACAGGCTGTCGCCGCTGGCCGAGGCCGACCTGGAGGAAATTTGGCTCTATACCTTCAGGCAATGGTCGCTGGAACAAGCTGACGAGTATCATCGCGTCGTCATGACCGCCATTGAGGATTTGGCTTCTGGAAACAAGGTCTGGCAGCGGACTGACGTTCGAGAAGGCTACTGGAAGCACAAGGTGGGAAGGCACGTTATCTATTTTCGCTGTCCGAGCGGCTACTTGGATGTGATCCGTATCCTGCATGAACGGATGGATGTGGATAGGCATCTGGAAAGTCAGGATTAAATCAACAGACTACCCTTTTTTCTCACGTGCGCGTGGGTGCGCCTGGTCATAGACCTTCATAAGCCCGCTCAAGGTGAGCTGCGTATAGCGCTGGGTGGTGCTGAGGCGGGCGTGCCCGAGCAGTTCCTGGACCGTGCGCAGATCGGCCCCGGCTTCCAGCAGGTGGGTGGCGAAGCCGTGGCGCAAGGCGTGCGGGGAGATGGAGGCGGGCAACGCTGCGCGGGCGCAGAGTTCTTTGAGGATGCGGACGGCTTGGCGCCTGCCCAGGCGTTTGCCGCGCGCTCCCACGAACAGGGCGGGTTCTTCGGACGGGGCGAGCAGGGCGCGCGCCGCGATCCAGTGTTGGAGGCTTGCCTGGGACTGGTCGCTGAGGGGCGCTAAGCGTTCTTTCGCGCCCTTGCCCATGACCCGCAAGACTCCGGATCGCAGATCGAGATCCGGCAGGTTCAGGTCCAGGGCTTCGGAGATGCGCAGTCCCGAACCGTAGAGCAGTTCCGCAAGGGCGGCGTCGCGCGCGGCCAGGGCGCGGCCCCGTGGGGCCTTCGTCCGTGACGCGTCCGGCGCGGCATCCAGCAGGGCAAAGGTCTGGTCCACGTTCAACACGTGGGGATGGCGCTTTTCCTGCTTTGGGTTGCGCACCCCGAGGCAGGGGTTGTTGCCGAGGCGGCGCACGCGCAGCAGGTATTTGAAAAAGGCGCGCACCGCCGCGAGTTTGCGGGACATGGAACTTTTCGCCAGGCCGGATTTGAACAGGCCGGCGAGAAACTGCTGGATATGGCGGCGGGTGATGTGTTCGGGCTGTTCCGGGCTTAAGCCCAGGCTTTCCAGGTAGTGTTGGAATTGGGCGAGGTCCGCCGCGTAGGCGTTGCGGGTGGCGCTTTGCCGCCCCTGTGGAGCCCGGCGGCTGGCCAGGAAGGCTTCAATGCTGGGGCTGAGCGGCTTAATGGCGTTTGTCAAAGACATACCCGCTTCCGGGAATGGCCTTGGCGGCCTTCTTGAGCTGTCCCGCCGTGGTGGAGAGTGCTGCGTAATGCGAGTAGCGGGAGTTGGTGTTGAGCACGACGGCAATGGAAATGCTCAGGATAGGAAAGGTCAGTTCCTCTCCCCTGCGGTCATGGGAAACGATATAGCCGCGCGTTTTGTCTTCAAGGTCGTAGAAGCTCGGCACGATGGCGTCAAAATCGTTGACGACCTGCTTGCAGGCGTCTTCCATGTCCTCGATCGGCAGGATGAACACAAAGTCGTCGCCGCCGATGTGCCCCACAAACGAGGGTGAGCGCTGGAGCGCGCTGACGGTATTGACGATGAGCCGCGCGGTCATGAGCAGCACTTCATCGCCCCTGGAGAATCCGTACTTGTCGTTATACGGTTTGAAGTTATCCATGTCCACGTAGGCCAGGGCGAAATCCGTGCCGTTTGCGAGCAGGCGTCTGACCATGTTGATGATGGACGTATTTCCCGGCAGGCGCGTGAGGGGATTGGCATCCAGGGTCAGGCCGGTGCGGTGCAGGGCAAGGGCTATGCGCGCGCGCAGCTTGGCGTCCGTTGTGGGCAGGATGAGCAGTTCGTCCACATCCAGGTTGGCGATCGGCACGTCGGGGAGGTGCTCGCTCTTGACCACGAGGATGGCGCATATCTGCCGGTAGACGTTCTCTTCCTTCAGCATGCGCAGCACTTCAATGCCGTTGAGTCCGGGCAGAAACTGCTCGGCGATGACCATGTCCGGCGGCTCGCTGAAGATCTGCTCCAGGGCGGACTCGCCGCTGGCAAACACCGTCCAGTGTACCCGGTCTGAGATCCACAGGCTCTGGATCAAGGCCGCAAGCTCCTCGTCCTGCATGAGCAGGAAGATGCGCAAGGGGCGGTTGGCGATTTCAAACAGGTTTTGCATAGCGTTCAGGCCTACGGGAGGGATCGTCGGCATCCTATGCTTTATAAAGGGTTTTTTCTTCCCCTTCGAATCGTTCCCCTATGATGTCCATCACCAGCCCCAGTTTCTGCTGGTTCAGCTCCAGATGCTTGAAGGCGTGCGGGTCAATCGCGGGCGCCTGGTCGTCTCCGCCGTTGCCGAATTCGAAAAGCCGGACCAAAAAATCGCCGACATGCACTATGGAGGCGATGGTGACGTCCTCACGGGCGCTCATGGGAAGGTGGTGATAGGCTATGGCATTGCGCAGGTTCAGGGGCAGGTGCCAGTGTTCGGCAAGCCATGCCCCGATGCGCGCGTGCGCCATGCCGAGGACGCGCGTTTCCGCCTCGCGGCAGGGCAGGTCCTCCTTGCTTGTCAGGTGGTGGATTTCCTTCTGGGCATCAGGCAGTTGCACCGCAATAATGACCTTGCCGATATCATGCAGGAGGCCGGCGATAAAAAGTTCCTCGTTGTCCTCGACTTTCAGCAAAGCGCCCAGTTCGCGGCACGCTATGGAACAGCCGACGCTGTGACGCCACAGCGCGGTCATGGTCTTGGCCATGCTGTCAAAGACCACGGTGGAAATAATCAGGCTTTTGACAACATTGAAGCCGAGCAGGACCAGGGCGTTCTGGATGGAGGCGATGCGGCCGGGAAAGCCGTAGGTCGGCGAATTGACCATTTTCAGCACTTTGCCGGAAAGCACCTGATCGCGCCCGATGACCGCGGCGAGCTGGGCGACGGAGGTATTCGGCTTTTCCGCAAGGCGTCTGGCTTCCTGCAGGGCCAGGGGGAGCGTGGGCAGGTTTTTTGCCAGGATCCGTTGCCCATGGTAGGATGTTGCTAAATCCGGCATACAGATTCCCATGTAACAGGTGACATTACACTAGACGCGCTCCTTGAAGTGTTTGTGCAGCAGGTTTTTCAAGGTCATCATGAACTTGTCTTCCCCGTGCGTCCGGAAAAGATGGTCAAGTCTCTTCAGCCTTTTTTGCGCATCGTAGCCCATATTGGCTCCGGTCACCGGTTTGCCCTGTACCACAATTTTTCCTACTCCGGCAAGATCAAGGCGTCGCAGCACCGCGTCGTCCAGGGTCGAGTCTGCGGGGGCAAGCACCGCTCCCTCGGCCGTCGTCACATCAGCGGCAAGCACCATGCCCGCTACGGCCTTGTTTAAGGGTATTTTCTGCATGCCTGCTCCCGAACGCTTGCAAACAGGGTATCATCCCCCTGAGCTATGTCAAATGGGGGGGAAGATCACACCTTGTGTTGTGGATCGTTAAAAAACTCCTTGGTCAGTCTGAAGACTACCGGGCTTAAGAGCAAAAGGGCGATAAGGTTGGGAATGGCCATCAGCCCGTTGAAAAGGTCGGAGAAGTTCCAGACGAAGTCCAGCCCGCCGAGAGCGCCCACCGGCACCACCAGGGTGAAGACGATGTAGAAGGGCCTGGATGCGCCGCGGCCGAACAGATAGGTTATGCAACGCTCCCCATAGAGTCCCCAGCCTAGGATGGTGGAAAAGGCGAAGAGGGAGAGGCCTATGGTCACAAGCCATGCGCCGAAGCCGCCGGGCAGGGTGCTTTCGAAGGCCACGTTGGTCAGGATGGCCGGGCTTGTGATGCTTGCGTTCAGCCACTGCCCGGAGACCAGGATGACCAGGGCGGTCATGGTGCAGACCACGATGGTGTCCAAAAAGGGATCGATCATGCCCAAAAGTCCCTGTTTGACCGGGTGATCGACAATGGCCGTGGCGTGGGCGATGGGGGAGCTGCCGAGGCCCGCCTCGTTGGAGAACAGACCTCGCGCGCAGCCATAGCGTATGGCCATGAGCACCATGGACCCGTACAGGCCGCCCTTGGCGCTTTCGCCGGTGAAGGCCGAACCGATGATCTGGCCGAAGACGCCGGGCACCTTGTCAAGGTTCATGATGAGGATAAGCAGGGCGCCGATGACATACACGACGCACATGACGGGCACCAGGTGGCCGGCCACGGCCCCGATGCGCTTGACCCCGCCGAGGAAGACCAGGGCAGCCAGGACGAAGAGAAGAGCGGCCACCGCCATTTCCGGCATGCCGGTCTGCTTGACGATGTTGGCGGTGATGCCGTTGGCCTGGGTCATGTTGCCGATGCCGAAGCAGGCCACCGATCCGAAGATGGCGAAGAGGGTCGCCATCCATTTCCAACTGTCGCCGAGGCCGTTTTTGATGTAGTACATGGGACCGCCGACAAAGCTGCCGTCAGACGCCACTTCCCGGTATTTCACGGCCAGGGTGGCTTCGCAGAACTTGGTGGCCATGCCCAAAAAGCCCGTCACCCACATCCAGAATACGGCCCCCGGCCCGCCGAAGTAAATGGCCGTCGCCACGCCCACGATATTGCCGGTGCCCACGGTGGCGGCCATGGAGGCCATCAGGGCCTGCCAGGGGGTCAGTTCGCCTTCGTGCCCCGGCTGGGGCTTGCGGCCGCGCCACATGGTCCTCAAGGCCGGGCCGATCTGCTTTAAGGGCAGAAAATGCAGGCCGACCATGAGGAAGACGCCGGTGCCGATAAGCAGGGGGATGATGCCGAAAATTCCCCAGACATAGCCGCTGAGGGTATCCGCCAAGACATCGAATTGTTTCAGAATTTCCATGATGCTTTTGTCTCCTTACTTTCCCACGTTGTATCCGACATCACTTGTAATCAGTGCTGTCTTAAATCCCTTCGCGCAGCAGCCCTTCAAAATACGGGATGGTCCTGACCAGGCCTTCCCGCAGGGCGACGCGCGGTTCCCAGCCCAACTTTTCCCTGGCCAGGCTGATGTCCGGGCGGCGCTGCCTGGGGTCGTCCCCCGGCAGGGGAAGGTTGACGATGCGCGAGGAAGCGCCGGTCAGTTCGATGACCAGTTCCGCCAGTTCCCGGATGCTGAATTCGCCCGGATTGCCCATGTTCATGGGACCGATAAAGCCCTGTTCCGCGTTCATGAAGCGTATCATGCAGTCCACAAGGTCGTCCACGTAGCAGAACGAGCGGGTCTGGCTGCCGTCGCCGTAAATGGTGATGTCCTTGCCGCCGAGCGCCTGGACAATGAAGTTGGACACCACGCGCCCGTCGTTGGGGTGCATGCGCGGGCCGTAGGTGTTGAAAATGCGGCCCACCTTGATGGGCATGTTCCCCTGCCGGTGGTAGGCGAAGAAGAGGGCTTCCGCGCAACGTTTGCCCTCGTCGTAGCAGGATCGTTCGCCGATGGGGTTCACGTGGCCCCAATACTGTTCCGGTTGGGGGTGTTGTTCCGGGTCGCCGTACACCTCGGAGGTCGAAGCCTGGAAGATGCGCGCCCGCAGGCGCTTGGCGAGGCCGAGCATGTTGATGGCCCCGTGGACGCAGGTCTTGATGGTTTGCACCGGGTCGTGCTGGTAGTGGATGGGCGAGGCCGGGCAGGCCAGGTTGTATATTTCGTCCACCTCCACGTAGAGGGGAAAGGTGATGTCGTGGCGCAGCAGCTCAAAACGCCGGTTTTCCAGCAGATGCTCGATATTGAAGCGGGCGCTGGTGAAGAAATTGTCCACGCAGAGCACTTCGTGCCCCGCTTCCAGGAGGCGCTCGCACAGGTGCGAACCCAGAAAACCGGCGCCGCCGGTCACCAGGATGCGTTTGCGAAAATGCATGTCGTGCTCCTTAACCTTATACGGCAGCCAGCCGCCTGCACAGCAGCCGGACGCGCGCATCCGCTTCAGCGGGCAGATCGCGGCAGCCGGACGCGGCGTGGCGGGCGACCTGCGCAAGCAGGCCAAGCGCCTCTTCTATCGTCTCCACCCAGCAGTCCACCGCGCCGTGCAGCATGAGGCCCGGCCCTTCCAGCGGCCCCCGGATGCCCAGGACGGGCGATCCGGCGGCGTGGGCCATGCCCACTTCCACCCCGGAATCCTGGCCGGACGCGCCGAAATAGATCACAAGGCTGCTTGCGACGCAGGCATCGCGGCAAAAGGCGAAGACCTGGCCGCCCGCGCTGTCCGTATCCATCCACTGGCGGCGCTCCAGGGGGGACAAGCCCGGGGGCGGCGCGGCCTTTTCCGTCCAGTCAAGCAGGTGAAAGCCCAGGGCGCGCATGCTTTGGCCGAGCAGGCGCACCCCGTGCGCGTGTTGGAAAGATGCGGCGATATACGCGCTGGGCGCCGCCATGCTAGAACTTGTACCCGATGGACACGGAGAACATGTCCGCATAGGTGCTTCTGGTCTTGCCGGGCAGCACGCTGGGGCGGCCGGGCGCGGACTCGGCCCGATCGCGGGCCGCCGATTTGTCATAGTTCAGGGAATGGATCCACAAAAGGGCATAGGCGAAATCCAGGGTCCAGTTGTTCCACTTGAAGCCCACGCCCGTTGTAAAGGTGTCGCGGCCGTAGGAGGGGATCATGTAATCGGCGTATTTTTCGTTCACCACCGGGGTTTCATGCCAGTAGCCGAGGCGCAGGGCCAGCCAGTCCAGGGGCCAGTATTCCACGCTGGCGTTAAAGTTCCAGCCGTCGCGGAAGGATTTTTGCTGGTGGGAATGCGGCGCGCCGTCGGGGTTGATGTTCAGCTCGTTGTAGGTGGACCAGCGCGTCCAGATGGTGCCCACCTCAAAGCTCAGGTTGGGCAGGGGCTTCCACATGACGGCCAGGGCGGCGGAATCCGGCAGTTGCACCGTGGCGTTCGCGTCGGAGTTTCGTAAACCGGGCAGGGCGGGGAAGGCACCCCCAAGGGCAGGGCCTTGAGGAGAGTCCTGCCTGGCGAACTTGACCTTCCCGGTGACATGGTGGGTCATCTGGCTGCGGTAGGTCAGCCCGGCGGACCATTGCTCGTTAAAGCGGACATGGGCCGCGGCATTGAAGCCCACGCCCCAACTGTCGCCTTGCAGGTTCATGTCGTTTTCTTGGCGGAGTACCACCCCCGGCATAGGGGATATGGGAGAAATTTTCTTGTCCATATTGATGGTCAGGTACATGAGCTCAACGCCCAGGGCCAGCGAGAGCCAGTCATTGACCTTGTAGGCGACAACCGGGTTTGCGGAGAGGGTTTGCAGGTTGACGTTATAGATGGAGTAGCGGCCCGGCCATTTGGATGAGTATTCGTTGCCGAGGCCGAAGCGGGAAAAAAGGCCGAAGCCCAGCCACCACTGGTCGTTGAGCTGCCAGGTGGCGTACAGGTGCGGCAGGAACCAGTACGCCGGCAGGACGAAGTTGGTGCGCTTTCCCGTGTCATCCCAGCTTTCCATGGTGCCGTGGGGCGCGATCATGCTGGCGCCGCCCATGAGCTGCACGCCGGGCAACTGGGTGATGCCCGCCGGGTTGTACGCCACGGCGGAGGCGTCATCCGCCCTGGCCACCATGCCGCCGCCCAGGGCCAGGCCCCGGCCGCTCCATTCGGTCATGGCGAAGCCTTCCGCCAGGGCGTTGGACGCCATCAGGACAAGCAACAGGGGCAGGCACAGGATACGCAGGTATGGCATGGTGTTCTCGCTAGGTTCGGAGTCCCGGACATGGAAGCCTATACGGAATAATCGCTGATGATTGGCATAGCGGAACAGCCTTGTCAAGTTCTTTGCACGTTTTTGGCAGGTGATGCTCGTTTGCCAAATAGGCGGACGTGGGATAGGCTGGTTCCCGCACGGCTGCCCTTGTCTGCCTCTGCGCCTGGCACGGCGCAAAACGGAAAGGAGGGCATCAGCCTATGCGGGTAGTGATCGTTCTGATCATCGCGCTGGCTGTGGTACTCTTATTGGCGTCCGACGCCGGATAAGAGTTGACCCCGAACCAGTAAGGTGGTTCGGGGCCGAAAACTGAACCTGGCAGGTAGCCGTGCAGGGCGCTAACGCGCCGTGCCAACCCGGCGCCTGTTTGCGCAGGCGTCGGGTTCCCTTTTTATATAGCCGCGACATCGGGAAAAGTCAAGGGGAGGGTTCGCAGGGAGCAGGGATCGCAGCCCCGGCGGCTCTTGCCTGTGGGGGCTTTTCCGGCGTATAGCTCGTGCAGGAAGGAAACGCCATGATGCTCCCCCCCCAGGTGAAAACGCGCGCCCTGGCGCTTGTGTTGGGCGTTCTGGCCGTGGCCGCGTGCGCTCTGTTCGTCGGCCTCGGCATGCGCGGGGACGCGGGACGCATCACCCTGTACGGCAATGTGGACATCCGGCAGCTTGACGCGGCCTTCAGGGTGGGCGGACGCATCCGCAAGGTTTTGGTGGAGGAGGGCGAAGCGGTCCGCGCCGGGCAAAGGCTGGCCGAACTCGATGACGAGCCCCTCCGCCAGGCCCATGCCGCCGCATCCGCAAGGCTTGCCGAGCAGGAAGCCCTGCTGCTGAAGCTTGAGCGCGGCTACCGGGCGGAAGAGGTGGCGCAGGCGGAAGCCGCCGTGGTCAGCGCGAGCGCCCAGGCGGATAACGCGCTCCATGAGTTTCGGCGCATTGAGCGCCTGCGCGCGTCCAACGCGGTGTCGCAAAAAGATTTCGACAGCGCCAAGGCGGCCTTTGTGGACGCGGGCGCGGGCCTGAAATCCGCGACGGAAAATTTTGCCAAGCTCAAATCCGGCTACCAGCGGGAAGATGTGGACGCGCAGCGCGCAGCGGTCGGCATCGCCAGGGCGCAGCTCGACCAGGCCCGCACCGCCCTGGACGACGCCGTGCTCACAGCGCCCCAGGACGGCGTTATCCTTACCCGCGTGCGCGAGGCCGGGGCCATGATCCAGCCGGGGCAGGCCGTGTACTGCGTAAGCCTTACCCAGCCCGTGTGGATACGCGCCTATGTCAAGCAGCCCCGGCTCGGGCTGATCAAGCCCGGCATGCCGGTGCGCGTGGCCGTGGACAGCGCGCCCGGAAAAAGCTGGCCGGGCGTGGTGGGCTTTATTTCCCCCAGGGCGGAATTTACCCCCAAGAGCGTGGAAACGCAGGAAGTGCGTGATGACCTTGTCTACCGTATCCGCGTCATCGCCGAAGACCCGGAAAACGTCATGCGCCAGGGCATGCCCGTTACCGTGACTCTTGACGTGCCGCAGTAGCCTGTTTCATGAAGCCTCTCAATATTACTGCCTTTGGCAGCGGGGGCAGATTGGCGGCAGCCCATATTCTTCACCTCGCTATGTCCTTCGGCGCAACGCAGGCGCTCGATGACGTGACGGCGGACATCCCCGCCGGGGGCATCACCGGGCTGGTGGGGCCGGACGGGGCCGGCAAAAGCACGCTGATGCGCCTTTTGGCCGGCCTGCTGCTGCCGGACGCCGGAGAACTGCGCGTTTTGGGACAGGAGCCCGCAAGGCTTGCGGAAAGCGCGCCCAACAGCATCGGCTACATGCCGCAGCGCTTCGGCCTGTATGAAGACTTGTCCGTGCTGGACAACCTGCGTCTGCACGCCCGCCTGCGCGCCCTGGAGGGCGAGGAGCGGGAGGCGCTTTTTGACCGCCTGCTTGCGTTTACCGCCTTGCGCCCCTTCACCTCCCGCCTGGCGGGACGGCTTTCCGGCGGCATGAAGCAGAAACTGGGCATAGCGTGCGCGCTTCTGGGCAGTCCGCGTTTTTTGCTGCTCGACGAGCCGGGGGTGGGGGTTGATCCCCAGTCGCGCCGCGAACTGTGGCGGATGGTGGAAGCGCTTGTTGACGGGGGCATGAGCATCGTCTGGTCCACGGCCTACCTGGAGGAGGCGGAACGCTGCCCGCATGTGATCATGCTGGATGGGGGGCGTCTCGTCTACGCGGGCGCCCCGGCGGATCTGTCCGCGCGGGTGCGCGGCAGGGTGTATGTATGCGCGCCGCCGCAGGGGGTGCGCGCGGGCCTGGAATTCTGGACAGGGGAGGAGGACGCGCGCGACGCGCGGGCGCAGGGCGGCAGGGTGCGCCTGCTCATGACGCCGGAGCTCTGCGAGGCCACGCGCGTGGAACTGGCCCGCCAGAACGCCTGTCTCACGGAGCCCCGGCTGGAAGACGCGTACATGGACATGCTCGGCGGCATGGGACGCCGGCCTTCGCCTTTTGCGGGCGCGCGATCCGACGCGATCCCGGAAGACGGACCGCCAGCGATAGAGGCAAGGGGACTGGTGAAAAAGTTCGGCGAGTTCACGGCGGTGGACAGGGTAAGCTTTGAAGTTCGGCCGGGGCAGGTTTTCGGCCTGCTCGGCCCGAACGGCGCTGGCAAATCCACCACCTTCCGCATGCTGTGCGGCCTTTCGCGCCCGACGGCGGGGGAGTGTTGTGTCGCCGGGGTCGACCTGCTGCACGCGGGCAGCGCGGCCCGCGCCAGGCTCGGCTACATGGCGCAGGGTTTTTCGCTCTATCCCGATATCAGCGTGAGCGCCAATATCCGCGTCATGGCGGAGCTGTACGGGCTGGACCCGGTCACGCGCAAGGAGCGCACGGAACTGCTGACGGACGCGCTGGAACTCGGGCCCTTTCTGCGCCAGCAGGCGGGCACGCTGCCCCTGGGGCAGAAACGCCGCCTGGCGCTTGTGTGCGCCACCCTGCACAGTCCGCCGGCGCTCTTTCTGGACGAGCCGACTTCCGGCGTGGATGCGCGCACCCGGCGCGAGTTCTGGAAGCATATCAACGCCATGACCGGGACGGGCGTTGCCGTGCTGGTCACCACGCACTTTATGGAAGAAGCCGAATACTGCGACCGGATCGCCCTGATCTACCGGGGGACCGTCATTACGCG
>Ga0082212_10011123_pt1 | contig 11428 bp, 9 predicted proteins | sample TergutNt197P3_FD_71548 | JGI IMG/M metagenome (GOLD analysis project Ga0082212, IMG submission 71548) | Neocapritermes taracua P3 segment gut microbial communities from Petit-Saut dam, French Guiana - Nt197 P3 | ecosystem: Host-associated > Arthropoda: Insects > Digestive system > Gut ... | reverse complement strand
TCGACAACGATGATATTGAGGCAAAAGTTGCCCAAAATCAAGGCTCCGGTCTCGTCTGGGGAACAAACAAAGCCCCGGCAACTGCCGCAGTGGCGACACCACTAGCAGTGCCGTCAGCCGCACCGGTCGCACCGGTTTTACCCAGTTTGCCCGTTGCCGAACCGGCAAAACCGGCTCCTGCTACGGCTTCGCAGCGGCAGCCCGCTCCGCAACCGCTCCCGGCAAAAACCAGCACACAGGGCAAATATCTGCTCAAAAGCAGTCGGCAAAAAGGTTCGACCGATTTGGTCGAAACGCTACTCGAAGTCACCGGTGAGGCAAAACAAGTTTCCGGCGACCTCAAAGAAGTGAAAGACAAAATGGAAGTGGTCGCGGGATTCCGATACGAAGAGCGTGTCGATCAATTTTCGCCGACAGGATTGGTCAGCATTCGGCAATACAATTTGGCAAAATCGAAAATGAAAATCGGCGAGCAAATTAAGATGCCGGAACTGCCCAGCGAGATGCAAACCATCGTTTGCTCTCTGGATAAGGATCAGGTGTCGCTGTTTTCGCCTCACGGTTCATTAAGAGGCGAGCAACTTTTGCTCATCGAAGACATTCCCGGCAACACACTCACGATTGACCGTCTCTTGCCGAATACCGAAGTCGGAGTCGGCGAATCGTGGAAAATCAACGACAGCGTGCTCCGTTCCTTCTTGGCAATGGATGCCATTCTAACCAGTAACGTCGAAGCGGTGTTGACGGCAGTTGCCGACAATATGGCAATGATCGAAGTGGTCGGCGATGTTAGCGGTGTCCACTTGGGAGCCGCTACGGAAATGTCCGTGAGGGCAAAATTCCAATTCGACCTTTCCATCCAGCGAATCAACTGGCTGGGGGCAATGATCGAAGAGAACCGCTCCATCGGTCATGTGGGTCCCGGTCTCGACCTCGTTGCCCGGTTGCAGGTGAAAATCTCGCCGATTGACAAACCGCAGGCATTGACCGATGCCGCTCTCATGATGGTCAGCACCCGACCGAATCCGACGGTCATGCAATTAAAGTATGACGGCGGCAAAGGACCGTGGCGTTTTTCACACGACCGGAGTTGGTACGTCTATCAGGATGACCCGCAGGCAACGGTGTTGCGAAGACTTCTCAACGGCGAATTGGTGGCACAGTGCAACGTTGCCGACATGGGCACGGTCGATTTGAAAACGATGACGACGCTGGCAAAATTTCAGCAGGACTTGATTGCCGGTTTAGGCACTAATTTCGGAAAAATTGCGGCGGCAGGGGAATACGAAGACAAACGCGGCTACAAAATCTACAAAGTGTTGCTTGACGGAATGGTCGATGACCTCGCACTCCGCTGGATTTACCATCTGATAACGGACCCAATGGGCAAACAGTCGGTCGTGGTCTTTGTGGTCGAGGCGGCAATGCTCGAACAGTTCGACGATGCCGATGATGTGTTGCTGGAAACATACCGCATGGGAAAATGAGTCCGTCGTTCGGACTCTGTTATACCTTAACAACACGGAACAAGAGCAGAAAACACAAAGATCGAGAATGCCACCATACCGTACAACACGCAAAGCGCAAGTCCCGTATATGCGTAAGACCGTCCCTGTGTGTTGCGTCCCAAAATGCCAAAAACGATTCCGGCAACGGCACAAAACGGGCTGATACAAATCAGGCAGACAACAAACGAGTACCAAAGAAATTCGTTCAGTGGATCAAGGTTCGCTATCACCGAAATATAGAATATTTCTGTCAGAACCCCCAGCAAAATTGCGAGCACCCCTTCTGCTCCACACAGTAAGGCAATGATTCCGAACCATTTTCCCGGCTTGGGCAGTTTGGATTCGGACTCCACCGCAAGCGGATCAGGATCAAACTCCAATTTCGGAGACGAATAGGACGGATCAAGGGACATGGCGATAACGACAACGCAGGTCGATGGAATTGTAACGCTATCGCAGATTGAAAGCAAGTAGCGCGTGCTATTTTACACGCAATCGGGTGTGTAAAAATTTTGTGGGACATTTTGAGTAGGAAAAATAGTCCCGAAGGGACGCAATATCAATAACCCCCGGCGTAAGCCGGGGGGAACGGACTCACATAACGTGGTAGCCCCAACGGGGCGTAACTATCGCGGTCTTGTGCCGCCCCGTTGGGGCTATCATTTGTTAAGGAAGTCAGAATCCGCCGGTTGACACCGGCGGTTATAGATATTTTGCCCCTATCGGGGCAGATTGTTTCGCTTTGCAAGCCCACAATTTTTTTACACCCCCCACGCAATCGGGACTTTCCAGCAACATCATTTTCTTGTCGTTTATGGTATATCATGGTATATCATGATGAAAATCTATCGAATTGGCATCCTCGGTTTCGGAATGATCGGCAAAGTTCACGCTTACGCTTATGCCGCAATGCCCTATTACAGTGAACCGATGAATGCAACGTTCCAAATCACACATGTTGCCACGGCAAGGCAGGAAACTGCCGAACGAGCCAAAGCAATCTGCGGAGCCGAGGTCGCAACCACCGACTATCGGCACATCACGGAAAATCCCGACATCGACATCGTTCACATCTGCACACCAAACGACTTGCACGCCGAAGCATTGCTCTCCGCAATCGCCCATCGCAAAAGGATTTACTGCGATAAACCGCTTGCCGCTTCGCTTGACGAAGTGGAGCAAATTCAAACGGCGTTGGATGAATCGCACTATGCGGAAACGAATCAGATGACGTTTCATCTGCGTTTTTTTCCGGCATTGATGAGGGCAAAACAGATGCTCGATGCTGCCGCACTGGGACGGATTTTGCAGTTCCGCATCGGTTTCTTTCATTCGAGCAGTTCATCGTCGGCACTTCCTTTCAAATGGAAGCACATGAAATCCGGCGGGGCGGTTCGGGACATCGGTTCGCATCTGTTTGACCTGACAACGCACCTTCTCGGTCCATTCGAATCGCTTCTTGCCGAAACGACGTTGGCATTTCCCCAGCGAACGGATTCAACCGGTGTACTTCGCAATGTCGAATCCGAAGATGCGGTGTCGATGCTTGTCCGCTTGAAATCGGGAGCAAGGGGTGTAATCGAGGCGACAAAACTCGCTACGGGCAACGAAGACGAAATGATTCTCGAAATCCACGGTGAATTAGGAGCAATCCGATTCCGATTGATGCAGCCGCACTACCTGGAATTTTTTGATGCAAGTGCAACAGACCGTCCACTCGGCGGCGACAGCGGTTGGAAACAAATTCCTTGCGGTGGACGTTATGAATCGCCGGACACCGATTTTCCGTCGCCGAAATCGAGCATCGGTTGGATGCGAGCACACGTTGCGTGCCTTTCAAATTTTCTGCATGCCGTGGTGGAAAACCGTCCAACAATGCCGGACTTGCGGCAGGGGATTGCCATCGACCGACTCGTTGACGTGGTACTCCGCTCAGCCGCCGAACGACGATGGCTCGAAAACTCATGATCAACGAACGCCAGAGATCAAAGAAAAGAGTCGGGGACGGAACAGCAGAATTCCCGAACGGATGAATGATGTCATCTATCACTTAATCAATTCTTCGATCACTTTATCGGTCGAAATGTTTTCCGCTTGTCCTTCAAAATTGAGAATGATGCGATGCCGCAAGACCATCGGTGCGAGCGTTTTGAGGTCCTCTTTGGCAACATTAAATCGTCCATCGAGGATGGCGTTGATCTTCGCTCCCAGCAACATGGCTTGCGCCCCTCGCGGACTGGCACCAAACCGAACGTATTTACGTACAAAGGGTGTCGCCTTCGGATGGTCGGGATGCGTGCCCATACAAAGTTCGACGGCAAAGCGCGTGATTTCATCGGCGACCATTATTTCACGGGCAAGTTTTCCCATTTCGAGAATCCGTTGCGACGGAAACGTTGCTTCGACTTTCGGTTCCGCCCCCGTGGTCGTGCGGTTGAGGATTCCGACCATTTCGTCCATCGAGGGAAACGGCACGAGCACTTTGCCGAAAAACCGGTCGAGTTGGGCTTCCGGCAACGGATACGTCCCTTCCATTTCCAACGGATTCTGCGTTGCCATCACGAAAAATAGTCCTTCGAGACGATGGGTAACACCACCGACCGTTACGCTGTGTTCCTGCATTGCTTCCAGCAAAGCGGATTGGGTTTTCGGGGTCGCCCGATTGATTTCGTCCGCCAAAACGATGTTGGCAAAAACGGGTCCCTTTTGAAATTCGAACCGGTTCGCTCCTTCGTGAACTCCGGTACGTTCTCCCATGATGTTGGTGCCGGTCAAGTCGGCGGGCATCAAGTCCGGCGTGAATTGGATGCGGGAAAATTTTCCTTCGACCGCTTCCGCTAGTGTCCGCACGAGAAGTGTTTTGCCGAGACCGGGCACTCCTTCGAGGAGAATATGTCCACCGGCAATCATCGCGACGACGGTACTTCGCACGACATCGCTTTGTCCGACGAGGACTTTACCGATTTGGATTTCAAGATTCCGCACATCGTCGCGGAACTGTTCGAGACTTTGACGCAGGTTATTTTCTTCCGACATGTTTGGCAAATGGTGGAAAGACAGCCGTCATTATACAGGGACAGCAAAAAATTGCACAGGTGTCCGCCGCTGGAATGTCCCGAAAGCAGTCCGGCGATAACGAACCTTTCCGACCAGTATGGTCGGGAGAAAACATCTGTTGAAAAAACGTTTTGACACCGCTTTGAGTATAATGTTGCCAACAACCCGTGAAACACATTTTGCATGACGGCATTCAACAAATTAGAATTTTCCTACATAACGTTGCTTGTTCTCTTAATGGCAATGTTCATCTTTGGCTGCGCTTCTTCGGTTCCATCTCCCGATGTCATCCCGGAAACGCCGCCGCAACGGATTATCTCGACATTGCCGAGCATTACCGAAGTGCTGTTCGACATCGGATTAGGCGACCGAATCATCGGTGACTCGTCTTTCACGAAATATCCGCCGGAAACGGTAAACATTGAAAAAATCGGCGGACTGTACGACATTAACCGCGAAAAAATCGTTTCGCTGAGACCGGATTTGATGATTCTATCCATCGAAAATGAGTCCCTTCGTCAATCGCTATCGGTTCCTGTATTGATTGTCGATCATCGGACGTTGGACGGAGTGGTGGATTCTTACAATATCGTCGGTGCAACATTCGGAGCAGATATTTTAGAGACTGCCTTAAAAAAAAGACAGGAGTTATTGGACAAACTCAAAGAATTCGATGCACGGTCACAAGGCAAAAAACCGATACGGACGTTGATTTGTATCGACCGATCTTATGGGACGGGACAGATTCAAAACCTGTTCGTTGCCGGTGCGGATTCTTTTTTGAGCCATATCGTAACAAGGGCGGGGGGCGAAAATGTGGCGGCATCCATTGGATTACTTGCCCCGACGCTTTCGACCGAAGGGATCATGCATTTAGCCCCCGATGTAATTATCGACATTCAAATTAGCGGTATGGACGAGGCACAGGGGTTGTCTGATTGGCAAAGTCTCGGCGACACCATACCGGCAGTGAAGCATCGCCGCATTTTGACTTTGACGGACGACTTCGCCAGTATTCCCGGTCCACGAACGCCGCTGTTGCTCGAAAAAATCGCCCGATACTTTGAAACCCTTGAAATCGATTCGGCGAAATATTGACATCCTTCCAGTTTCGCATTTGCGACTCCGTAAACGTCTCTATCGAATTTGTTTTGATTTACAGTGAAATACCAATAGACCAGTAGTATCTACACATTTTTTGTTCCGTTCTGCAAGGACAGATTCCAGCCTGTAAGGCTACATATTAGCCCAGGGCGGCGGCGAGTACGCCTTGCCCTGGGCTATTATGCCATGCCCTTACAGGGCTTTTATTTGTGCAGATACTATTGCAATAGACGCATATTTTTCATCGAGTTTTCCTTGTGTCCTTTGTGGTAAGAAGAATTTTACTACAAAGGCACAAAGGGAACGTATCCGCAAAAATCGCTTTGACAACGTAGTAGAGTTCATGTTGATGTTCTGGGCGATGCTTATCTTCATCGTTCGTACAAAAAGTTGGCGAGCATTGCCTTGCCAAGGTTGTTGCAGACGGACAAGACCGTCTCGTGCGGCGTACCCTTTTCGACACGGAGAACCACCTTAACGCGGGCATTCGGATTATCTTTGGTCAGCGCATCCAATGCTTCGCCCAGTTTGTTGAGTTCGATGCTGTTGTCGTGCATCCGAAGACTGCCGCTTGACGAAATCTGCAACCGGACAGGAATCGAAACTTCGGCTTTCGCCTTTGCCATCACGTCGGCGATGGAAACCGGCATGCCACCGTTTGCCTTGCTGACATCGGCGGCTTCCATGAACGCAAAAATCTCAATCGTTTCCTGAGCATCGAACGGCGGACGCTTCGTTTGGAAGAACTTACAGATTTCCTCGACCAGAGGTTTGTAGCCGTCATAACTTCCTGCGTCGCCGTTCCCCTTTTCGCCGAAGACAATTGCTCCGTAACCCGGTTTGCCGCTTCGCATTCCCCGGAATGTGCCAATGCGACCGTCGTTCCAGATACCGACAACAAACTCGGTTCCGTTCGTGTGTGTCCGCTGAACCGTTTGGCAACCGGAACCCATCAGGGTAAAAAGTGTTTCGACCCCGTGAATACCATACCAAACCAAGTCCGGGTGTTTGTCGTTCAGGGAGCATGGACTCCAAGCACTGCAACCGAGAATTGTTCCGAGCGGCTGTTCGTTACGCATTTTTTGAAATCCGGTGGCAAAACGGAGCGACGATGCGGAGAAGACCGGCACCTTTTTTTCTTCTGCCAATCGGAAAATTTCCAGTACATCGGCAAGGCTGGCTGCCATCGGTTTGTCGATGTAGAGCGGTTTTCCGGCGGCAATCACCGGTTTGGCTTGTTCGAGATGCGGTCTGCCGTCGACACTTTCAAGCAGAATACCATCGACTTCCGGCAACATCGCCTCGATGGTCGGATACAGTTTGATCCCTTGTTTTTCCAAATCTTTGGCATATTGTTCGACGCGATCCCAACTGCTCGGATTGTCGGGCATTCCGCCGGGATAAGCGGCAACGACCCGAAACTGATTAAACGGCGCACCGGCATCAGGTGCGTGAAGCACATTGACGAATGCCGGCACATGCGATGTGGTCGTTCCGATAATTCCCAGTCGGAACTTTTCCTCCGCTTGGAGTAGGGTGCCGAAAAATGCGAATAACAAACAAGCGGTCAAGTAGTATCGGGACATGGTACTTTGTTACAGGTATGTACAATTTTTGTGGGACTATTCACCCTCTTCGCCGCTGTCTTCGGTGAAGACATCGACTCCCCCTTCGTGAAACGCTTGTTCTACTTCCGCCAGGAGTTTTTCCATCATTTTCGGGTCATCTTTGAGCGACTGCTTTGCCTTTTCACGTCCCTGTCCGAGCGGCACCTCGCCATACTTGAACCATGCTCCCGACTTGGCAACAATTTTTCGCGCAATTGCCATATCCAAAATGTCCCCTTCATAACTGATGCCGTCTTTGTGCATCATGTCGAATTCCGCAGACCGGAACGGCGGAGCCACCTTGTTTTTCACGACCTTAGCCCGAACACGTTGCCCGATTACGAGTTCCCCTTCTTTGACCTGACCGATCTTGCGGACATCAATTCGGCAGGAGCAGTAATACTTCAACGCATTTCCACCGGTAGTTGTCTCCTGCGGTCCGTAACCGATGCCGCCGATTTTTGCCCGGAGTTGGTTGATGAAAATCACACAGGTTTTACTCTTGGCAATGAGGGCGGTCAACTTTCGGAGCGATTGACTCATCAATCGGGCTTGTAAACCGACGTGTGCGTCGCCGATGTCTCCTTGCAATTCTCTTTCGGGTACAAGGGCGGCAACGGAGTCGACCACGATGATGTCTACCGCATTGGATTTGACGAGCATTTCCACGATTTGCATTCCTTCTTCGCCGGAACTCGGTTGCGACACGAGCAGGGTTGCGAGGTCTACGCCGAGTTTCTTTGCCCAACTGGGATCGAGGGCGTGTTCGGCATCAATGATCGCCGCTACTCCGCCTGCTTTTTGGGCATGAGCAACGATGTGAAGCGTGAGTGTGGTTTTACCGCTCGATTCAGGACCGAAGATTTCGACGATCCGACCGTGCGGTACGCCGAATCCGCCGAGAGCCATGTCAAGCGACAAACATCCCGTTGAAATGCCGGTGAGACTGGGCGTGCGATCCAGACCGATAGGCATGATTGCCCCTTCGCCGAACGTCTTTTCAATTTGCGTCAGGGCTGTTTTCAGATTAGGATTTTTGGCGAAGACATCGTCGACTTTGCTGGACTTTGCGGCGGCTTTTTTTGCCATGTGAATAGGCGATCTGGTTGGAATAACGAAGGCGGCATTATAACACGGCGATAGATGCTTTGCAACGAGTCCGCTCTCCTTAACAATTTGCTGCCAGTCCGCTTAATCCCCCCCGTTGCATGTCCATGCGGTTATCGGGTACAATGTCTCTGCTGGTGTACGTATTTTCAACCTCCGCATTTCTATCACGATGCAAGCAAAGCAAATCGATAAGGACTTTCTGAACTGGGCAATTCAAAACGGCGAAAATGGACAAGCCGACGACAACAAAAAAGCCAAAATGGCAACTCTCCGAAGGGAAAATGTCCAAAAGCCGACGATTTTCATCGGAACAGGAACCTGTGGACTCGGTGCCGGTGCCGCCTTCACGCTCGCAGAAATCAAAAAGTACCTCGCCGATAAAAAAATTGATGCCGATGTCGTCGAAGTCGGTTGCATCGGACTGTGCGTGTTGGAACCGCTCGTCGACGTGCAACTGCCTGGTCGAAACCGGCTGATGTTCCAAACCGTTACCAAAGAAAAAGTTGTTCCGATTCTCGATGCCGTCTTTGCCGAAGAACCGCCGAAAGAATTGATATTGAGCCAATTCCGTGCGTCCGCCGGAGTACCGGCTAAATCTTGGGACGGCGTGAAGTTTCAAGATGAACATCCGTTCTTCGGACCGCAAACCCGCTGGGTGCTCAAAAACTGCGGTGTCATTGATCCGACGCAACTCGAAGAATACCTCGCTTTCGGCGGGTATCAGGGATTGTACAAAATCATTGGCTCTAAAACCGACCCGATGGACGTTTGCGCCGAAGTCGAAAAATCCGGTCTGCGTGGACGCGGCGGCGGCGGGTTTCCCACGGGAGTCAAATGGAAGTTCGCCCGAAACAATAATGACCCGCAACGCTATCTCGTTTGCAATGCAGACGAAGGCGACCCCGGTGCGTTCATGGATCGTGCCGTCATCGAAGGGGATCCGCACCGCTTGCTCGAAGGAATGATTATCGCCGCGTATGCCATCGGTGCGAACAAAGCGTACATTTATATTCGTGCCGAATATCCGCTCGCCATCCAGCGTTTGGAAGAAGCGATTGCTGATGCCGAAGCGAATAATTTGCTCGGCGAAAACATTTTGGGCAGCGGTTTCTCGCTCAAAATGATTATCAAGAAGGGTGCCGGTGCGTTCGTTTGCGGTGAAGAGACAGCACTCATACGCAGTATCGAAGGGAAGCGAGGAATGCCGAGACCGCGTCCGCCGTTCCCTGCCGTTTCGGGACTCTTTGGACATCCGACGATTATCAACAACGTGGAAACCTTCGCCAATGTTCCCGAACTGATTAAGAACGGGGCGGATTGGTTCTCCGCCGTAGGAACAGCAGGAAGCAAAGGAACGAAAGTCTTTGCGCTTTCCGGCAAGATTTCCCGAACAGGTCTCGTGGAAGTGGCGATGGGCACCACACTTCGTGAAGTGGTCTTTTCCATCGGCGGTGGAATCGCAGCCGGAAAGGCATACAAGGCGGTGCAGATCGGCGGTCCTTCCGGCGGTTGTATTCCCGAATCGCATTTGGACATAGAAATTGATTACGAATCGCTTAAAGAAGTCGGTGCCATGATGGGTTCAGGCGGACTCGTCGTGATGGACGAAGATAACTGTATGGTCGATGTGGCAAAATTCTTTATGGACTTTATTCAGCGGGAAAGTTGCGGCAAGTGCGTGCCGTGCCGGGAAGGAACGCGGCGGATGTTGGAAACGCTCGTCCGAATCACACGAGGTCGAAAAACCGAAACTGGTGCGCAAACGTTGGAGCGGTTCCAGAGCATCGTTTGCCTTGAACAATTGGCGGAAGTAATTCGAGACACGTCGCTTTGCGGGCTGGGACAGACGGCACCGAATCCGGTGTTGTCCACGTTGCGTTGGTTCCGGCATGAATACGAAGCGCATGTGTATGACCGATGCTGTCCGGCAAAGGCGTGTACGGAATTGATCCAGTACCGCATCACGGACAAGTGTACCGGCTGTACGCTCTGTGCCAAGAAGTGTCCGGCGGATGCCATTGTCGGAACGGTCAAGGAACTGCATACCGTTTTATCTGACAAATGTATCGGTTGCGGTGCCTGCGCCGACTCCTGCCGGTTCCATGCGATTGAAAAGGTGTAGAAGGTCGCCCGATATTCTTCGTGTCCTCCGTGGTTAATACAACCACAGAGTTCACGGAGAATTCCGCGCCGTTTGCAAGTTTCGTTTTGGGATGGCTTAGTCCGCCAGCGCAATCATGTGAGAAACAAAACCTCGTTTTCTCCTCATTTTATAGAACAAAACAACCTCAGTAGCAGAGAGGCATCCTCCCAATTTCAACCTCATTACCTCATTTTCGACGTATTCGGGATTGATTTTTTCTTCGGCGACCATTCGTGCCGCAAAAAATTGGTTGAGCGATTGCCACGTTTCGGGCTTGAGCGCGAGGTGGGCTTGATCGATGAGTTGAAAACTGATCGTTTCTTTTTTGTCGAGTCGGCAAAATCTTTGTAGGGTTTGACTTTCAGCGATGGCGACTTCGGTATCACGGAGAGAGAGTTGTTCCATTTGCTGGACGATCACGGCTCGAAAGAGATTTTGAGTGGTGAAGTCGGGCGTTCGCGAGCGTGTCGAATCGGTCTTGCAGAGTTGCTGGAGGTCGTCGTGAGCGAGTTGTTCGATCTCGGGATATTTTTTCAGATACTCGTCGATGGTCTTGTACAGATTGCGATAATGTTGTACATTCTTGTTGGCTTTTTCGGGTTCAGTCGTCGATTCGGTGTCGAGGCTAAAAAATTCGGGAAAGATATTTTTCGTTTTGGGACGCATCATATGGCTTCTTGTGTTCGTTAAGAACTATTGACTACAAGAATCATACCGATGCGTCCAATTATGAAAAGACAAAAATACTAAAATTTACAGAAACTAGCAACGCGCAGGGAGAAATCTCACCTTCACTGCCCTTTCCTAATATTAGGCGGCGAGTCGCATTAGTATTTCCAGTGCGTGAATAATTTTCGTTGTTAATCTTGCTCCCCGCAAAGCCCCATAAAAATCCTTCG
>Ga0082212_10011122_pt1 | contig 11429 bp, 6 predicted proteins | sample TergutNt197P3_FD_71548 | JGI IMG/M metagenome (GOLD analysis project Ga0082212, IMG submission 71548) | Neocapritermes taracua P3 segment gut microbial communities from Petit-Saut dam, French Guiana - Nt197 P3 | ecosystem: Host-associated > Arthropoda: Insects > Digestive system > Gut ... | reverse complement strand
ATATCAAACAAAAATCACACGCAAAGAAAATGATTCACACCAGTTTATGAACACTTGGAAAATATTTGTGTAGATACTTTTGGTTGATAAGCCAGGATCAGGAAGCGTAACATCTGAGGAGTGAATAATTTATGTCATACGTATTTGAAAATATTTTCGGGCAAAAGGTGGGGCACCCGGTTTTGTTTCGGGAATTTTGCACAAGCCTCGAACTGGACAAGAAAACCGTCAAGGTTTTGAACCAAATCACGGCGAAAATTTGCCCGGAAATGCCCGCAATGCTTTTCGTCGATCCCACCGTCATGCGCAAAGGCGTCAAGTTGCCCGAAGTGGCGGATTCGGTGGAAATGCTCCGCGAACTGTATTACAAGTGGTTTGGCGGTGCAATTTAATTGACAGTGGAAAATTCGATTGACAAAGACAAAAACCGATGTTACCTCATTTTGAAAAAGCCATTCGACTCCTGACCAAATCGGCCAATCCTTCCTCTATTGATTTGTTGCGGTTTTTTTTGAACAGCCTGGAGCGGGATGTTCGTGAAAAAGCCTTCGAAGGGCTTTACATGAAAAAGAAGCCGGAACTCATACTCGAACTGTTTCATTTGGTTGCTCAAAATGAGAGTCAGTGGCGGGAAGTCGCTTTTTTGAATCCCGAACGCATGAGTCGTCTTGCGGAAGAATCCATTCGCAGCGGCGATTTTGAGTTGGCCAAACTGGGTTGCGACATGGCGATTCGCAACAACCTGTACGAAACGCTGCCAGCCATCTCGACGATGCTTGACGTCCCGCGACCGGAGTGGGGCGATTATGCGGCGGGAATGCTCCTGAAACTGGCCACCTGTTTTTACAATGAGTTGGCCAATGCCGCTTCTGATGTCGAACGCCGCAACATGGATCGCCGCCGCGAATGGTTTGCCTCGCAGTTGGAAGACCCGGTGCGGAGGTTTCCCATTCACGGGCGAATGGAGCCGGTCAAGGCATTTCTCCTCGTGGTGAAAAAGAATAATGAGTTTTTGCAAAACATGTTCGGCGACGTGCATTCGCAAGTGTGCAAGACCGTGATTGATCTACTTCAAAACACCGAAGACGTCGGCTATTACCGCCTCCTGCTCGGTTTTATCGATGACGGTAACGCACCGCCGGTCATCGATTTGATTTTGACCTCGAAAAAAGACAAGAAATTCATCAACAACCTGTTGAGAATGGTCGGGGATAATCCGTCACAAACCACAAAAGACGCCGTGAAACGTTTCAAGAGTTTTCGCTGGATTGTTCCCGGCAACGAGGCGATTCCCGACCTCATCGCAGGCGAGGAGGCAAGTTTCGTCCAACTGGTAGCCAATGCGACCATGCCGCGTGAAACGTCCCTCGCCATGTTCGATCTGGTCTTCAAATTGTCTTCCGTCAAGGGACGCCGGGCGGCGATCAAGGCGGTTCGCGCGTTCAACGGCGACGATGTCAACCGCATCCTAATATCTGTGGCCAACGATTCGGACCCGGAAGTGTGCTCGGAAGCCATTCGTGTGATGAAAGCCAAACAGGTCAAGGAAGTCGATCAAATCATCATGCAGAAATACGATCATCCCTCGGCGATGGTGCGCGACACGATTTACGAATTGATGCCGGAATTTCGGATTGATTCGTTTTTCCAGAAAATCGGCCATGTGACCGACAACATGGCCCGGATCATCGGGCGGATCGTCCGGCGGATCGACCCCAATGTGCAAAAACGCATCAACGAGGAAATCGCCAGTGCCATTCCGGTACGCCGCAGGATGGCCATTGACGCAATGTGTTACACGAACCTCGCCTCGGATTATGAAGAGACGCTGATCCATCTCGCCGAAAACGACGATGAGCTTGATGTACGCATCGCCGCTTGCATGGCCTTGGCACATGTGTTGACAAACGACTCCTGGCAAACCTTGCAGCACGCCGCTGCGAGTCGCAACCTGGCCATCCAGCAGGCCGGAAATGAAGCCTCCAAAAATTGGCAGAAAAACATGGAACTACGGCAAAAGGAAGCCGTGCCGTGCAGTTGACGGGGAATGGTTGATAATTTTTGTGACAACTCAAATCGCCGAATTATGAAACGAAGTCGAATTTTGCTTGTTGACGACAGTATCGATAATCAGAGACTATTTTCGATATTTCTCAAAAAAACCGGTGCCGAAGTGATTCTTGTCGGCAACGGTCAGGAAGGCATCCATGCTGTCGAAGCGGCAATCCAGGACGGCAAGCCGTTCGATCTCATCCTGATGGATATGCAAATGCCCGTCATGGACGGCATCACCGCGACACAAATCCTGCGTGAAAAGGGGATCGACACTCCGATTGTGGCCTTGACCGGCAACGCCGAGCAGGAAGCACGAGAATCATGTTTCGCCGCCGGATTCACCGGTTTTCTAGCCAAACCGATTCAAAGCGACGCTCTTTTATCCGCTGTCACAAAAATCATTGACCAAAAAACGGGATAAAATGCACAAATTGTGGGCAGGTTCCCCCTTCAATATTCCCCAATAACGGGTAATATAATGTGTGGTGTATTCCCGTTTTTTCTTGCCGGGGGCTGGTAGTCTGTTTATCAGCGTCTCAGATTAAGGCTTCAACTGCAAATTTCGCAAGAAACAGTAGCCGGGAACGCAGTGAGCATAGCGAACGGAGTGACCGGAGTGCATTGCCCCCCCAATCCGGTCACTCCGCTACGCTCTGTTCCCGGCTACTGTTTCAGTTGAAGACTTACCTCTAAGACGCTCGGCTAAATGTCGTTATTAATGGGAATGATGCGAGAACGAATTGATTTTTTTTCAACAATTAACAATAGGAGTACGTTGTGAGCGATAAGAACTTTTACTTGACCGATGGTAACGAAGCCGCCGCCATGATCGCGCATCAGTGCAACGAGGTAATGGCGATTTATCCGATTACGCCGTCGTCGAACATGGGCGAATGGGCCGACGAATGGGCGTCCCAGGGACGCAAGAACATTTTTGGCATCGTGCCGCAGGTGGTGGAAATGCAAAGTGAAGCCGGTGCCGCAGGTGCGGTGCATGGTTCGTTGCAGGCCGGTGCCCTCACATGCACGTTCACGGCGTCGCAGGGATTGTTGTTGATGATCCCGAACATGTTCAAAATCGCCGGAGAACTGACGCCAACCGTGTTCCACGTTTCCGCGAGAGCCGTCGCGGCACACGCCCTTTCGATTTTCGGTGAACACAGCGACGTGTTGGCCTGCCGCACGACCGGTTGGGCTTATCTCTGTGCCGTCGGCGTACAGGACACGCATGACATGGCCATGATCGCTTACGCCTCGACGTACAAAGCCCGTGTTCCGTTCCTGCACTTCTTTGACGGCTTCCGCACCTCGCACGAAGTCAGCAAAATCGAGCCGCTTTCGGATGATGTTGTCAAACAAATGCTCGACATTAACGCGATTGAAGCGTTCCGTGCCAGGGCTTTGTCGCCGGATCACCCGGTTCTTCGCGGAACCGCACAAAACCCGGACGTGTTCTTCCAGGCACGCGAAGCGTGCAACCCGTTCTACGAAAATGTCGCCGGGATCGTGCAGGCCGAAATGGACAAGTTCGCCAAATTGACCGGTCGCCAATATAAGCTGTTCGAATATTACGGCAGTCCGACGGCGGAAAATATTATCGTCATCATGGGGTCGGGTGCCGGAGTGGTCGAGGAATATCTCGATTTCGTCAACGACGACAAGGCCGGTTTGGTGACCGTGCGATTGTATCGCCCGTTTGATGTTGCCGCGTTTTTGGCAACACTCCCGAAAACCGTCAAAAAAATCGCCGTGCTCGATCGTACCAAAGAGCCGGGTACACTCGGTGAGCCGCTGTTCCAGGACGTTATCACCGTGTTGGCCGAAAATTGGACAGGTGCCATGCCGACCGTTTTCGGCGGGCGTTACGGCCTGGCATCGAAGGAATTTACTCCGGCCATGGTCAAGGGCATCTATGACGAATTGTCCAAGCCGTCGCCACGCAAGCGTTTTACTGTCGGTATTAATGATGATGTAAGTCAACTCAGTCTTGATTACGACCCGCATTTCTCAACCGAAAAAGACGACGTTCACCGCTCAATGTTCTATGGGCTTGGTGCCGACGGAACCGTCGGTGCGAACAAGGACACGACGAAAATCATCGGCGAAAACACGTCTCTCTTCGCACAGGGCTATTTCGTTTATGACTCGAAAAAATCCGGCTCCGTCACCGTTTCACACCTGCGTTTCAGCCCGCGTCCGATCAAAGGATCGTATCTCGTGACCAAGGCCAATTTCGTCGCATGTCACCAGTTCGTATTCACCGAAAAACTCGACATGCTCGAAAACATCATTCCCGGCGGAACGTTTCTGCTCAACAGCCCCTACGGGGCGGACGTTGTGTGGCAACATATCCCCGTCGAATTGCAACAGGAAATCATTGAAAAGAAACTCAAGTTTTACGTCATCGACGCCGTCAAGGTCGCCCACGACACCGGCATGGGTGGTCGCATCAACACGATCATGCAAACGTGCTTTTTCAAACTGGCGGGATTTTTGCCGGAAGATGAAGCCATCGGCCACATCAAAAAGGCGATCAAAAAAACCTACGGCAGAAAAGGCGACGCGATTGTTGCGAAAAACCACGCCGCCGTCGATGCCTCGCTGGCCGCGTTACACGAAGTCAAAGTCCCTGCCGCCGCCGATTCGAAGCTGAAACGGCATCTCGGCATGACCGGCAAGAACATCCCGCCGTTCGTCAACGATGTGCTCGGCGAAATTCTTGCGAACCGCGGTGACAACTTGCCCGTCAGTGCGTTTGCACCCGACGGCACATTCCCGACCGCAACGTCGCAGTACGAAAAGCGAAGCATTGCCATCGACATCCCGATTTGGGACCCGGATTGTTGCATCCAGTGCGGCCAGTGTTCGCTCGTTTGCCCGCATGCGGCCATAAGGATTAAACAATTCTCACCGGAAACCCTCGCGAAAGCATCGAAAACGTTCCGCAGTGCCGACTGGAAAACGAAAGAATTTCCCGGTGCAAAAATGTGCGTACAAGTGGCACCGGACGATTGCACGGGTTGCGGCCTTTGCGTGGTCAACTGCCCCGGCAAGAACAAAGCCGTCGAAGGCAAAAAGGCGATCAACCTGGAAGTGAAACTCAACCACCTCGACGCCGAACGTGCGAATTGGGACTTCTTCCTCTCGATCCCGGACACAGACCGCGCATTGATCAACCCCGAAACAATCAAAGGCTCACAGTTGATGCTGCCGCTGATGGAGTTCTCCGGGGCATGTGCCGCATGTGGTGAAACGCCTTACGTCAAACTGGTCACGCAGTTCTTCGGCGACCGCATGGTCATCGCCAACGCGACGGGCTGCTCGTCGATTTACGGTGGCAACCTCCCGACAACACCCTATTGCGTGGACGCCAATGGCCGCGGCCCGGCCTGGTGCAACTCGCTGTTTGAAGACAACGCCGAATTCGGGCTTGGTCTGCGTGTGGCCATTGACAAGCAGCGTGACTACGCCGAAGTCCTGATGAAAAACCTCAGCGGCAAAATCGGCGACAATCTCATTGGCAAAATCACGGCCAACAAGCAGGAAACCGAAGCGGAAATCGCCGAGCAACGCAAAATGATCGCCGAACTCAAGGCGAAAATCGTCGGCGACGCATCACCCGAAGCGAAAGACCTCCTGTCCGTTGCCGACAATCTTGTGCGTCGCAGTTGCTGGATTTTCGGCGGCGACGGCTGGGCTTACGACATCGGTTACGGCGGTCTCGACCACGTGCTGGCTTCCGGCAAAGACGTCAACCTGCTTGTCATGGATACCGAAGTGTATTCCAACACCGGCGGTCAGGCTTCGAAGGCGACCCCGCTTGGTGCCGTGGCCAAGTTCGCCGCCGGCGGAAAGCCGACCGGCAAGAAAGACCTCGGCATCATGGCGATTTCCTACGGTAACGTGTTTGTCGGCCAAATTGCCCTCGGTGCCAACCCGATGCACGCACTCCGCACGATTCGTGCGGCGGAATCGTATCGCGGCCCGTCGTTGCTCATCGCCTACTCGCACTGCATCGCGCAGGGTATCGACATGGCAAACGGTCTTGAACTGCAAAAAGAAGCGGTCGCCTGCGGTTACTGGCCGCTGTACCACTACGACCCGCGCGAAGCCAGGCCGTTCTCACTCGACAGCAAGGAACCGAAAGGCGAGTTACAGGACTTTGCGGCGAAGCAGAATCGTTTTGCGTTGCTCAAACGTTCCAACCCGACAGTCGCCGCCGAGTTCAACGCCGAAGCCCAAAAGCAGATTTTCGAACGCTTTAAATTTTACTCTGCATTGGCTGAGGCCAAATCGCACGAATAGTTTCCTGAATTGAAGTTCGAACTGATGATCAAAGGACGCGCCGCTTGGTGCGTCCTTTTTTTTAACGCAACATGACAATCTTAATCGTCTTTGTTAATTTGAATAATAGTGGATATTGGCGCGGCAATTGCTTGTTTCAAACAACAGGTTCCAATACTTGTTACATTTTTGCGAAAGGCGTTCCCACACATGCCAATCACCTCTCCCCGACAAATGACCGCCGCAATTGATGATTTGGGCAATTCTCTTGCGTTTCTTTTTTCCGATCGTACATGCCTTTCGTACATCCAAGAACTGTTTGCGGGTACGGATGTCAGTACTTTTTGTAAAGCGATCGCAAAACTTGCAGATGACAATCCCGTCCCATGGCTGGCGATCACTATGATGAAAAAATGTATCATTTGTGATTGTCTTCGTGCGATCCAATTTGCCATTTACGCCGATGATGTCGTCGAGGAAAGCGAACTGGACAACACTTACCCCATCCTCAAGCCCCTGGTTTCTTTATATCAAACAAGCGAGAAGGCATATCGCAATTTTGAAAATTTCCAACGTAGCGGCGTCTATCATTTCCTCCAGAAACACATGGTTGACGACAGTTTTTTTGGGGGACATTCGGAACAAACAGAGACATTTTATGAAGGGAAACGCCTTTTGCCGATACAAGCATTGGCAATGCAAAACGAACATATCGGTATCAGCATGGCAACAGCCGGTGATCTTTTGACGGGGGGAACACAATTCAGTCAATCGCTCACAAGTCTCACGCAGTATCCGTTCTTTTACCTCCTGTCCGACGGCAAAGGATGTACACGCGAGGACATGAATCGCTACGCAAAGGAAATTGGGTTCTGTGACAAAATTCATGGGTGAATTTTAGGTTTTTTCAGGCATTTTCAACTGAAATGTGTTTTTTATAAAGACCTGACCTGAATCATTTGACTCAAGCCAGGCATTTCATTTGGTTCGGTTATTCCTTGGCACGGTTGCTCCTCAGCATTGCCGTCCTCCGCTTGGCCGAACGCGTTCATTATATAACTCCAATCAAGAAAGGAAAACATCCCGGTCAAAAATAATGTAGAATGTTGGTTTGTCACAACGAACACTTTCACATTCTTTTCAAAAACCGAGATGCTGATAAAAACTTTACTCAATTTCGTGACCGATTACAAGTCCTTCGTTTTCAAAAAAGTTCGCGAGGCCATTCATCAAGAGAATGATACGTCAACAAAATGTCTCGTCGCTGAGATCGTGCCGCGAAAAAATTCGCAAGGAGTTTGTCCGGAGTGCGGCGAACGATGTCCGACTTACGACACCGCCAAGTTGCCGCGTTGGTTCGAGTTTGTGCCGCTTTGGAACATTCCGGTGTGGTTCGTGTATTGCATGCGTCGCGTGACTTGCCCGGTGCATGGCGTTGTGACGGAGAAGGTTCCGTGGGGCGACGGGAAGCACACGCAAACGGTCGAGTATCGACAGTTTTTGGCAAATTGGGCACGGCGTTTGAGTTGGAAGGAAACGGCGGAATGCTTCAACACGACGGTCGGCAAAGTGTTTCGTGCGGTGAAGTGGATCGTCAATTGGGGCTTAAAACACCGTGATTTACGCGGTGTGACGAAGCTCGGCGTCGATGAGATTCAGCGTGGCAAGGGTCACAACTACATGACGCTGGTGTATCAACTGGACGACGACAATAAGCGATTGCTTGGCGTTGAAAAAGGTCGCGAAGAAAAGTCGCTGGAACGATTTTTTGACAAGTTCGACGAAGGGACGGAAGGCAAAGAGAAACGTTCGCTTGGAATCAGGTTTGTGTGCAGCGATATGTGGAAACAGTATTTGAATGTGATTGGCCGCCGTTGTTTGAATGCGTTGAACATTTTGGATAGATTTCACGTCAAAGGGCATTTGACGAAGGCGGTGGACGAGACGCGGAAGTTGGACGTGGCGAAATTGAAAACGCAGCGCAAGGAAAAAGTGTTGACGAAGAGCAAGTACATTTTTTTGAAAAACCCTGAAAATCTGACGGACAAACAGGCGGTGAAGTTGAATGAGTTGTTGCGATGCAACTTTCGGGTGATCCGGGCGTACCTGATGAAGGAAGATTTTGAGCGATTTTGGAAATACAAGAGTCCGTACTGGGCGGGCAGGTTTTTACATGACTGGTGTGTCCGTGCGATGCGGAGCAAGATTGAACCGATGAAAAAATTTGTGGGGACGATACGGAGTCACCGTGAATTGTTGTTGAACTGGTTCAAAAGCAAGGGCTTGTCGAGCGGCATCGTCGAAGGATTCAACAACAAAGTGAAATTGACGGTGAGAAAAGGATACGGCTACGCATCCGACGAATCTCTGAAAATCGCCTTGTTTCACGCACTTGGAAAACTCCCCGAACCAGATTTCACCCACAGATTCTGGTAGAGAGGCGAAAAATGTACTTGGTGTACCATCAGGTTCTGTAATGAGCACCCTTTTGGTTATTTCATCAAAAAATGCAAGTTTACCTCTTTCCGTAATTTTCACTTCTGGGGCAAGTTCCCTGAATTCATGGGCTAAATCAATATATTCATCCACATTATCAATTTCAGGAAAATCAGTTCGATGGTTGATAAAATGATCCTCAGCGTTCAAATATTCATCTCTAAATTTACCAGGAGTCCAAGTACCGGCATCTTCAAAATCACCAGGACATATCCAGGCATTATGAACAAGCACGCACGTCTGGCCGAGGCTATACTCTTTGGCAAGAACAAAATAGTTATGATTCCCTTCAACGGTGAAGTTAAAGACAGCAATACCGTCTTGTTGTTCAAGCCGAACAGTATTTATCAGTGTTGATAACTTACCGTTCGCGTCCAGAAAAACATCGCCGACACTTAAATCTTTGGCCTCAACCCAAAACCCAAATTCTGTAGGCTCAGTATCTTCATGATAAAGCCAAGTTCCGTTCTCGTCAACGTAATTTCTGGCCGCTCTGTTCAAGTCAGGCTCATCAGTCACGACCCAGAACGGATGCACGTCGGTTGTCTCAATCACCTGCTCAACACCATCTCCGTCAACAATAGTGAGGTAATTGATATGATCACTCGTTTTCGCAAGCGTGCTGGTCACCTCGCGCAACTCGACTTCACCGGTTGCCGTATCATACGAGTAAACCAAATCGCCAACCTTGACATCTTCAATATTAACGGTCGTGTAAACGGTCGTCAAGTTGCCAAACTCGTCTTCAATGGTCTCCATGCCCACGACAATCTGCGTCCCCGCCGTGAAACAAGGGGTCAAATCTCCGGCCAAGCCGGTGACATTGGTTGCAAGTCCAACGCAGTTTTCAATATTCGGACCATTATCGTAAATGTCATAAACATTCCTGCCGGCACCATAGCCATGTACTACGATGTTGCTATACCGCATCGCTTGGGCAAGTCGCGGATCGGTCCTTGACATTTCGCACAGCGAACCGCTCACTTTTAATGTCGCGGCAAAGGCAAGCAAATCGCCGCTCCGGTTGGCAATAAACAACGCTTGGTCATAACCATACGCCCGATCCACATCATCCACCGAAATCAATTCGACGTTCTTCTTATAACCAAACGTCACAAATCTCACCGTTGCACTTGCCAAACCGTTGACATCCGCCTTAAAACCCGTCAACAAACCGCGTCCGACTTCATCCCAAAAGCTGCGATCAATAAACGCCCCCGACATATCCACGTCCGGCCGTTCATACTTTGATTGTTGTTTCTGAATGTATTTATCAACGCCGCTGTCGAAGGTTTCCGGGCCAATTTCAATCGGTTCGCCGAAGGTGACCCCGACGCCGTTGCCGTTGAAGTCAAGCGTGACGCTGCCGGTATGGTCGGTGAAGGTGTCGAGATAAACCGCGTGTGGCGTGATGAAATTACGGATGATCACTTTGGAATACGTGACATCAACGCCATTGCGAAATGTTGCAAATCCGTTGTAGGGAACTTCCCAAACACCTGTGTCCGGCGGGTTATAATACTGATGATTGGGATCAAAGAGAGCCGTCATTGATGTGCTCTTTGCCGCAATCTCGCCTGTACTTTCATCGACGAACAACCGACCGCCCATGAATTCACGGGTGATCGACCAGGCGGGGGAGCCGGAAACGTCTTTCCCCGACGCCGTGCCCGTCATCGTGAGCGAAGTCGTCACGTTGTTTACCTTATCGATCGTGGTCGTGTAATCCTGCGAATATTCCTGCAAAGACCAATCGTTCGCCCAATTGATGCTCGTTCTCCGGGCACTATGAAAAGTCTCGTCTTTCTTGCTTTCTTCGGTGTTTTGCGTCGTGCGAAGGAGCGACCACTGACCCGTTTTGCCGATCTTCCACTCGATCGTATCCGTGATCGTGACATCCTGCTTGCCCGACTCACGATGCTCGTAACTATGCTCCACAGGGATTGTCGAATATTGAGTGAGATAAACCAATTCCGTAAACTCACAATCGCCTTGAATATCCAATACGAAACCTCCTTGATCTCGTTGAACGACTCGCTCATGTCGTTGTATTCCGTGACCGCGATGTAGCCTGACCGCTGTAGTTTTTAACGATTATGCCGCATTTTCTTGCGAATTTGCCGTGATTTTCTTCTCGTGCTTCAGTCTTTTCTTCTCGCGCTTGAGTCTGTTGGAGTCGAAGCTTCAGTCTTTTCTTCTCGCGATTCAGTCTGTTGGAGTCGAAGCTTGAGTCTTTTTTTCTCGCGCTTGAGTCTGCTGGAGTCAAAGCTTCAGTCTTTTCTTCTCGCGCTTGAGTTTGTTGATGTCGAAGCTTCAGTCTTTTCTTCTCGCGCTTCAGTTTGTTGATGTCGAAGCTTCAGTCTTTTCTTCTCGCGCTTGAGTCTGTTGGAGTCGAAGCTTCAGTCTTTTCTTCTCATCACTCAGTTGTCATGACTTCGTGCTTGAGTCTTTTATCACGGCTTTTTGTAACGAAAACAACCGCTCCGGTACGATGGTCCCGGTTTTACGGTTTGCGGACGTCCTGTTTTAACGAATATACCTCATGGATTCACGCGCAGAGAGATTGTGCCAAGTCTATTTTTTCGGCGGTTTTC